>Ga0207428_10003051_pt1 | contig 16486 bp, 13 predicted proteins | sample RhiMethybrSRZTD1_FD_187600 | JGI IMG/M metagenome (GOLD analysis project Ga0207428, IMG submission 187600) | Populus rhizosphere microbial communities from Tennessee, USA - Rhizosphere MetaG P. TD hybrid SRZTD1 (SPAdes) (version 3) | ecosystem: Host-associated > Plants > Roots > Rhizosphere >...
GGGGCGCTTCTCGACCACCGCGAAATCGGAGATCCGTCCGCCCATCACCGCCGGACCGATCGCGCGGAACGACAGATCCTTGAAGTGAATCGCCTGGAGCGTGGTCGGCTTCTCGGCGGCGGCGGCGGCATACACCAGGTTCGGCAGGGAGAGTGCGAGCGCGATCACCCACGCGCGGGGAACGGAGGAGCGATGCGCCAGCGACATCACGAAGGGACCCTCGTGTCGGTGCCAAAACGAAGGGCGCGCACCCCGGCCGATGCCGGCGTGCGCGCCCCCGGGGAGGAGATACGGCTCACTTCACCTCGAGCAACTCGATGTCGAAGACCAACGTCGCATTCGGCGGAATCGGGCCGGTGCCCTGGGCGCCGTAACCGAGATTCGGAGGAATGACGAGGTGGCGCTTGCCGCCGACCTTCATCCCCTTCACGCCCTCGTCCCAGCCCTCGATCACGTTGAACGGGGTGCTGCCGTCGATCGTGAAGCTGAGCGGCGCCTTGCCGATCGAACTGTCGAACGGCGTGCCGTCGGTGAGCGTGCCGGTGTAGTGCACCGTCACCATGTTGCCGGACCGCGCCTCGGTGCCCGGACCGACCACCACGTCGGTGTAGCGCAGCCCGCTCCCCGTCACCACCTCGCCCGGACGATCGGACGCCGGATTGGTGGCATCGCCGGTGGCCGGAGTGGGCGTGGTCGTGGTCGCTTCGCTCGACTGCGTGGTGCTGCTCGTGCTGCCCTCTTCCTTGTTGCAGCCGGCCAGAACCAGGATCAGCGCCGGCGCGAGCCACGTCATCTTGCGCATCATGCATCGCTCCTTGGGGGTCGGGTCTCGTTTTGCCATGCGGCAGGACCGGCGCACGCTCCCACAACCCCCCCGAGGGCTGCAACGTTGTCGTGCCTGGCGCCGGGTCGTCTAGACTCATCGTCCCCGCATGGCGCCGGACCGTCCGCTGCCGTGCTTCCCGCCCATCCTCCCGGCCTGGTTTCTCCATGACCCGATGACGACGGCGTCCCTCCTGCTCGTACTTCCGCTGCTGGCCGCGGCCCCCGATTCCCAGGCCGTGGGGCTGCCGGCTTCGCCGGCCGGAATCGCGGATTCACTGCGGCGGGAAGGGCTGGAGAACCTGTCGGTTGCGGTCGACTCGGCAGGCGGCGTGCACGCGACCTACGAGAACCGCCGCTACATCCACGGCGCCACCGCACTCGGGCACGCCTCACTCGCCACTGGTTCCGGGGCCCGGATGACCCCGCTCCGGCTCGGGCTTCCGATCGCGAACCTCCCGCTCGAGTCGGGGACCTGGCCGCCGACGGTGACCTATCCCTCCGATCCCGGCTGGACCCGGCCGCCGGCCGGCCCGCGGCTCGATCCGACCCGATGGAAGGTCGACCTGATCCTGCGGCCGCTGTTCGATTACGAGGTCGGCCGCCTCTACGATCCGGTCCTGGTCCGCACCGCGCTCCGTCCGGAGCTGAGCACCCAGCCGTGGACCGGTGCGCGCGCCCGGATCTCATGGGTGTTCCCGTTCCGGAACGACTTCGCGGTCACCGACCTGGCGCCCGATGTGAACCGCTCGCGTCCGGGCCCGGCCACGCTCGAGCAGTTCGCGTGGCTCGGACGGGTGGGACTCGGCTCGGCGAGCGTCGGACTGTTCGATCTCAACCGCTGGGGCATGTCGCTGGGACTCGCTCGCCCGTTTGCGGGCGGCGCGTTCCTGATCGACGGACGGCTCGACGAGACCGGCTTCTGGGCCTGGAGCGATTCGGGAATCGCATATTCGGAGCTGTCCCAGACGAGCGGATATCTCGGCGTCACCTATCGCCCGCCGGTCTGGGATCTGGCAATCCGTCTGCGCGCGGCGAAGTATCTCTACAGCGACCAGGGGATCGAGGTGGAGCTGGAACGCTCGCTCGGCGATTTCGACCTCGCGTTCTTCGCCCAGCACACCGACGGGATCAACGTGACCGGTGCGCGGATCGGGATCCCGATTCCGCCGCTCACGCGCCCGACCTGGCCGGTCCGCGTGCTGCCTCCCGACCGGATCGCCCTCAACTACCGCGACGTCTCCGCCCCGGCTGGCATCCAGGTGTCCGACGTGGCGTCCCGCGAGGAATTTCTGGAGCACCATTCGGAAGCCAGCCTGGCCGCCAACCACCGCCGTTTCGGGGTTGCCACCGGCGACATCCCGCCCCCCCAGCCCACCCGCGCCGAGCCGGTGTCCTGGGTGGGCATGACCGGGTTCGTCACCATTCCCTGGGCGGGCGTCCAGCCGGACCAGAACGTCGAGCTGGGGTATGCGAAGGTGCCGAAGCCGGCGGCGTGGGACCACCGGGGAGAACATTCCAACGAGGTTTATTACATGAGCCTCGGGTTCCTCCCTCGAACCGAGCTGGGCCTGCGCTGGACGGTCATGCCGGGCCTCAAGACCTTCCAGGGCGAGGTTCCGGATACCAAGCTGACGGATTCCGACCGCATGGTCAGCGGGCGCGTCGCCATCTTCGAACCAGGGACCCTGAAGCCCGGGCTGGCGGTCGGGATGGAGGACGCTCTGGGGACTCGACGCTTCCATTCAACCTACGCCGTAACCGGCACAGAATTCCCACTTAAGGCATTGCAAGGACGATTGGCACTCGGCTATGCTTTTCCCGTCTTCGAGGCGACCCGGTACCGGCTCGACGGCGCCATCGGCGCCATCGAGTTGAATTACAGCCGGTTCGTCACGACGGCGCTCGAATACGACAGCGAGCGATGGAATGCGGCAGTGGCCCTTCACCCGGGCCTGGGCTTTCACCTCCGTGCCGCACTCTTCGATCTGAGGTACCTCGGCCTCAGTGCTGGTTGGTCCCGAGCGCTGTAACGACGAGATCGAGCCGCCCAGTGACGGGTCGGATCACACAACATCGCATGGATGCGTCACCAGGTGCGCGCGACGGGCTACGCCGCTCGCGACGCGCAGCATGGGGGACGGATATGCATCTCGCCTCACACCGCGTCCTGCGTCGCGCATCGATTTTCGGCGCGCTCGTGGCGCTCCTCGGGCTCTCCGCCGTGTCGCTCACGCAGTGCACGATGGTGAACGACAATGTCACCGGCATGTCGTTCTCGGTGGCGAAGGCGGACAAGTGCCTGAAGGACTGCAAGAAAGAATTCGACCGCGCGACCCACGATGAGTTCAAGCTGAACCAGCGCAACCGTCGCGAGTGCGGCGGAGAGCCCGTCTGTCTGGCGCTCGAGGCGCAGCGTCACCGCGATGCGCTGATCGTGATCGAGAAGAACTACGCCGCGTGCCGCGCGGAGTGCCACCACCAGGGCGGTGGCGGCAGTCGGTAAGTCTCTTCAGCTTCCTGCAGTTGCCGAGGGCGGCGCGTTGACCACGCGCCGCCCTTCGCTATAGGTTCGCGCGTCCCCGGAGCAACCCCGCACCGGGCAGGGAGGCCGATCGATGGCGGAGCTGAACAAGGTCGTGGTGCGCTTCCTCGACGGCAAGGTCCTGAAGGGCACCACCCAGGACTTCTTCCCCAACCGCGCCACCTTTCACCTGCTCCCGACCGAAGGCGGCAACGGCATCGAGGTCCGCGCCAAGCAGCTCAAGGCGGTGTTCTTCGTCAAGGACCTGGCCGGAAACCCGAGCCGCAAGGACGTGATCGGATTCATCGCCGGGCCCGGCGAGACCAGCCAGGGCAAGAAGATCGCCGTCCTGTTCAAGGACCAGGAGCTGATGTGCGGCTACTCGCTCTCCTATCTTCCGGAACGCGAGGGCTTCTTCATGTTCCCGGCCGACAAGGAGAGCAACAACCTGCGCGTCTACATCCTCACGGCGGCCTGCCAGGAAGTGAAGGCCGGCCCGGCCGCCGACGTCCTCGCGCACAAAGTGCTCACCCAGCGACCGCAGGAATAGCGGCGTTTCGTGGGGTTCTTCAGGTCGCGCACCTTGCGCCGCACGCGCCCGATCGCTTAGCGTTGCCGCCCCGCCCGGCATTCCGCCGGCAGGCCGAACCCCTCATTCCAACCCGGGAGACCCATGACTTCGTACAAGCATCGCCTGCGTCGCAAGCGCGCCAAGGCCGGAAAGCGGAAGAAGCGCGAAAAGGACCGCGCCTCGAAGAAGGCGCGTCGCTAGTTTTCGGGATGGTCGGGCTGCGGTCCGACTAGCTCAAATCGAGGTGGCGGAGATCGATCGGGCCGAACAGTCCACCGCCCTGCCCGCCAAAGTGCTCGTCGCCCCGGCGCAGCTGATCGCCGGGAACGTCGAGGATCGGCAGCGTGACGTCGTCGACCGCCGCCAGCCGCGCCGTGGTCGGCAGCGACGACCGCTCGTTCGCCAGGTAGTCCTCGAACTCGTCGAGGGTCCACGCGAACAGCGCGTCCACCTCCCACACGATCCGCACGTCCTTGCCGCGCAGCAGATCGGGAGGATCGTCGGGGCCCGCCACCTGCAGGGTTCCGACCGCGCAGCAGTCGCAGCCGAACCAGAAGTCGAGCGCTCCGCCCAGCTTGAGGTTGGTGGCGACGCGCGCTTCGCTCGGGGCGTCCTTCCACACGTTCGTGAGCAGCTCGCTGAACGCGAACAGATAGCGCAGGAGTGCCAGCGGGTCGTCGGTCGCCGCGCCGCGGATCCCGGTGCCCAGCACCCGCAGGTTGCGGATCGCCTCGAGCCGCACCCACGGGGAACGGCGGTTGGTGAGGGCTTCGAGGTTCTTGAGCGTGCCCTCGAGCCGCTCCCGCACCACCACCAGCAGGTCGTTGAACGAGCCCTCGTCCTTCTTCTCGAGGAACTCGACCGTGCGACGCATGGCCTGGTTGAGCGGAAGATAAGCGGAACGGAGGGCGGCCCAGTCTTCACTCAGTCGTTGTTTCGCGATGACGTCCCAGTCAGCCATCGGTGCCCTCCTCGCTAAGATGTGCAGGGCGCGCCTCGCGGGACGCGCCTCGTTGCGCAGCAGTATAGCGAACGCTTCCGACCGCCACCAAGGCGCCGCCCCCGGCCCCGACACCAGCCGGTACGACGGCTGTGCTATCGTGCCCGCGCTTCCACGCTCCGCATCACTCGCTCCCGTTGTTCGCTCCCGAGAGACCCGATGCGCGACCCACGCGGCGCCCGCCTTGCCCAGGTGATCGTCCATCACTCGACCCGGCTCCAGCCCGGTGAATCGATGCTGATCGAGGCGTTCGACGTTCCCGATGCGATCGTACTCGACCTGGTCGAAGCCACCCAGGCGGCCGGAGCGCATCCGATCGTGTCGCTGCGCAGCAACGCGGTGATCCGCAGCCTGCTGCACGGTGCACCGCCCGGCCAGTTCCAGGTGCAGTCGAAGATCGAGCGTTTCCAGATGGAGCAGGTGCAGGCCTACGTCGGACTGCGCGGCTCGAGCAACGTCTCCGAGCTGTCCGACGTCCCTCCCGATCAGATGGCGAAGTACCAGGAGCAGGTGGTGAAGCCGGTCCATCTCGACTACCGCGTCCCGCACACGCGCTGGGTGGTGCTGCGCTGGCCGAACGGCGCGATGGCGCAGCAGGCGAACATGAGCACCGAGGCGTTCGAGTCCTTCTACTTCGACGTCTGCACGATGGATTACTCGCGCATGTCGGATGCGATGGAGCCGCTCAAGCAGCGGATGGAGGCGACCGATCGCGTCGAAATCAAGGGCCCCGGCACCGACCTGCGCTTCCGGATCGCCGGCATCCCGGCGATCAAGTGCGAAGGACGGCGCAACCTGCCCGACGGCGAGTGCTTCACCGCCCCGGTGCGTGACTCGGTGGAGGGCGTGATCCAGTACAACACTCCGTCGCTCTACCTCGGCACCACCTACGAGAACCTGCGCTTCACTTTCGCGGGCGGGCGGATCGTCGCGGCGAGCGGGCGTCCCCAGGACAAGCTCGACGCCCTGCTCGACACCGACGAGGGGGCGCGCCACATCGGCGAGTTCTCGCTCGGCTTCCACCCCCACATCCTGACGCCGATGAAGGACACGCTGTTCGACGAGAAGATCGCCGGCTCGCTCCACTTCACGCCCGGCCAGGCGTACGCGATCGCCGACAACGGCAACCGCTCCGCGATCCACTGGGACCTGGTTCTCATCCAGCGTCCCGAGTACGGAGGCGGTGAGGTGTGGTTCGACGGCGAGTGCATCCGCAGGGACGGGCGGTTCGTGGTGCCCGAACTGGAAGGACTCAACCCCGAGCGCCTCGGCGCCTGACCGCGGATGACCCCCGCGCGCCGGTCCTCGACCTACCGGCACAACACGACCCCCTCGGCCGGACTGGTCGCGATCCCGATGGCGATCTTCGCCGCGCTGATCGCCGCATGGATCCTGCCGAACAGCGTCGGATTCACCACCGACAGCGAGTCGTACCTCGACGTCGCGCGGTCGCTGCGCGAAGGACGTGGGCTCGTGCAGATGGTGACCGACTTCTGGCGTCCCGCGCTGCCCGATCCGCTCGGCATGTGGCCACCGCTCTATCCGCTGCTGATCGCGGGCGTCTCGCGACTCGGATTCTCGCTCGAAGCCGCGGCGCGGGTGGTGAGCGCGGTGTCGTTCGTGGTGTTCGCGGTCGCGTTCCACGGTCTCGCGGTGCGCGCGGCCGGCGAGCGACGCGCCCGGGTGGTGACGCCGCTCGCGCTGGTCACACCGGGGGTGGCGCTCGCGTCCGGGATGGCGTGGAGCGAGTCGCTGTTCATGGCGCTGGTGACGCTGTCCCTGATGGGGCTCGCAACCGTCGAGGTCCATCCGGTCGGGCGCCGTCGCGCCCACGACATCTCACGCATCGCGGTGCTGTCGGGACTCGCGGCCGGGCTCGCCGCTCTCACTCGCTACCTGGGACTGATCGTGATCCCGATCGCGATCGTTTCGTTCGTGATTCGCAGCGCCCACCCGCGCGTCATGATCACGTGGACGATCTCCGCGCTGCTGCTGCCGATCGCCTGGACGATCCGCAATCTGCTCGTGTTCCACAGCCCGTTCGGGCCCGGACTGCCCGGCTCGCACCTCGGGCCGCTCGCGGTGATCGGCGACCTGATCGGCGGGCTGCGCTGGTCGCTGATTCCGTGGCCGGTCCAGGCGATCGGGCCGCTCGCCGCGGTGGTATTGCTGGGATTGTTCGTGCTGGTCGGAATCGCGTTCGCACGGCGCGGGATCCCGGCGCTGATCGCGGTGACGGTGATCGCCTACCTGGTCGCGCTGCTGGTCGCACGCAGTCAGTGGACGTTCAACCTGCTCGGCGAGCGCTACCTCACTCCGGTGCTCCCGCTCATGCTGCTCGCGGCCGCCGCCAGCGTGGCCGGAATGGCGGGCCGGGTTCACTACATCGACCGCGTCGCACTGGTGCTCGCGATCCTGATGGGGGCCGGTTCGGTGGTGACGCTGGCGCGCCGGTTCGCCACTCCCGAGTACCTCGCCGAACGCGCGGCACGACCCGAGTCGATCGATGAACTGCGGACCCTGGTGCCCGGATCGAGCGATCCGGTGCTGTCGGACGTCGGCCACCTGGTGCGGAGCGCGACCGGGCGGGCGGCGGTTCAGGTTCCGTCGGTCGATTTCAGCATGCGCCCGCTGGCCGCGGTCGATCTGGCCCGGTGGCAGGCGCTCGGCGTTCGCGAAGGAATCTTCCGCCGTCCCGGGGACCCGGCCAGCGCCGACACCACGCCGACCGCGCAGCGTCTTGGACCGTGGCTCGCCGAGCGCGTCTCCTCCGGCGGCCGCGAGAGCTGGACGATCCTCGCGGCGACCGACCGATTCATTCGCGTCCGGCTGCCCTGATCGTCAGCGGGTGACGACCACGCGCGTCCACTTCACTTCGCGCGGAGTGGCGAGCCGCGCCAGATAGACACCGGGGCGCAGCCGGCCCCCGAGCCGCGCGGGTTCGAACGCCAGCACCGAGGCGCCGCGCGGCAGCTCCCGATCGGCGAGCGTTCCGAGCCGGCGACCCTGCACGTCGAACACGTCGACCCGCGCGTGCTGCGGGGACTCCAGATCCACCAGCAGCGCCAGGCCCCCGCCGACCGGTGCGCTGGTGAGCGTGCGGAACGTCGCGCGTCCGAGCGGCGGCAGCGGCTGGACGCGGAGGCCGGGATCGATGATCTCGCCGCCCGGATCGTCGCCGCCACCCCGGCAGAATCCGGGCGGCCCGATGTACAGGATGTTCGCGGCCATCGTCTGGTCGGAGGTGCGGACCCGCAGCCGCGTCACCGATGTGTCGGTGTCGCCGGGCTCCGTCCAGCGGCGGGCGGTCCACGAAATCACGTTCAGCGAATCGGTGATCTGGACGCTGTCGGGCAGCCCGAACGCGGCGTTGGGAATCGTCTCCTCGCCGCTGGTGCCGGTCAGCTTCGTCAGCTCGAGCTTGAGCCAGCGACCGATTCCGTTGACCGACCGGATGATCAGCTCGGCGTTGTTGCCCTGGACGACCGAGTCGCGATCCCAGCCGAGGAACGTGACGTGAAACATGTCGGGCTGGATCACCGCGAAGGTGCCGTCGGGGCGCCACTGCATCTCGCGCACGTCGACGCGGTCGAAGTTCGCGAACGCAAAGTAGTCGTGCGTGCCTTCGCGCAGGTATTCGGACGCGAACCAGAAGCGGGTGTCGAACCCGACCGAGGACATGACGGTCCCGCGCTGGGTCCAGGTCGACGGCTCACCGATCGGATCGGTTCCGGTCGCCCACGCCAGCGGCTGCGCACCGTTGGTGGTGAAGAACAGGTACCAGAGGCCGCCATGCGGGAACAGGTGCGACGACTCGGCCAGCTCGAATCCCGTGCTCGTCTTGTAGGTCGCCCACAGCGGCTTGAGGTCGGCCCAGGTGGCGAGGTCGCCGGCCGAGGTCGCGACGCCGACCACGTAGCGGTTGATGTCGATGCCCGGCACCGTCGAGTAGTACTGGAGCCACTGGCCGGGATTCGCGGGATCCTTCATGACGAACGGGTCGCGCAGATTGCCGCCCATCGAAGTGGTCGAGTCGCAGTAGACCCACGGCGCCTGCTCGCACGAGAACACCGGAACCTCGGAGCGGTTCCAGTTCATCAGGTCGGTCGAGGTCGCGAGCCCGGTGCGCTGGTAGAAGTTGAAGGCCGGCGGTGCGTTCGTCACACCGGTGTAGAACATGTAGTAGACACCTTCGGACTCGACGATGTGCGGCGCCCACACGCGGTGGTTGTCCCACTCGCCGGGACGCACCGGGAGCACCGAATCGAGCCGGGTCCAGGTGTAGAGGTCTTTCGACACCGAATGGCCGAACGAGTTCTCGGTGTTGCCGTTGGGGTCGAGCGTGTTCGTCCGGGTATAGAAGATGTGGTACAAGGCGTCGCGCTTGATGAGCGCAAAGTCCTTGGCGCGGAACCCCGGCGGCGGAATCATCCAGACCGCGAGCGCGGGCGCCGCGGCGCCGAGGGCGAGCAGGACGGCGCCGGCGGCGAGCACCACACGCCGCAACCCCGGACGGGTACTGCCCATCGGCTGGGGACCGGCTGCAGGCATCGGCGCGAGACTCCGGAGCGAGAGGTACCGCCTGCGCCCGACCCGTCCGGGTGGGCAGAGAGGCGCAGCGATTATCGCGGCCCCCCACGCGGGGCGTCAATGCCCGGGCGGCAGACCCACGGAACGTCAGCATGATCCAGCTCCATGACATCCGCTACTCGATCGGCCAGCGCGTCCTGTTCGAGGGCGTGACATGGGTGATCGCGCCCGGCGATCGCTGTGCACTGGTCGGCCCCAACGGAACCGGCAAGACCACGCTGCTCAAGCTGATCCTGGGCGAGATCACCCCGGAGAACGGCACCCGGGTGATGACGCGGGGCACCCGCCTCGGCTACCTCCCGCAGGAGGCCGCCGAGCGATTCGACGGCACCGTCCTCGACCGGGCCCTGGAGGCGCACCGTCACCTGCTCGACATGCGCACCGAGCTCGACGCCCTGCATGAGCGGCTGTCGGGAATCGATCCCGAGGACCCCCATCTCGAGGCCCTGCTCGAGCGGGCGGGCGAGCTCCAGCATCATCTCGATCACCACGACGAGCACACGCTGGAGCCGGAGGCGCGACGGGTGCTCGGCGGACTCGGCTTCTCCCCCGCCGACCAGGACCGGCCGCTCAGCGAGTTCTCGGGCGGCTGGCGGATGCGCGCCGCGCTGGCGGCGCTGCTGCTCACCGACCCCACCCTGCTGTTCCTCGACGAGCCCACCAACCATCTCGACCTGCCGGCGATGGAGTGGCTCGAGGACTACCTCGAGGACTTCCACGGCGGGCTGGTGATCGTGTCGCACGATCGCGTGTTCCTCGACCGCGTCACCGACACGATCGTCGAGCTGGACCGCACCGAGCTGACCGAGTACGCCACCACCTTCACCGGCTATCTCGAGGAGAAGGAGCTGCGCCGCGAGCGGATGGCGGCGGCGAACGCACAGCTCGATTCGAAGATCGCGCAGCTCGAAAAGTTCGTCGAGCGATTCGGCGCCAAGAACACCAAGGCGGCGCAGGCCCAGAGCAAGCGCAAGCAGATCGCGCGACTCAAGACCGAGCGGGTCGTGATCCCGCGCAAGGGACGCCGGCTGCGCTTCGAGTTCCCGCCCCCGCCGCATGCAGGACGCTCGCTGGTGCGGCTCAAGGACATGTCGTTCGGCTACGGCGAGCGCGACGTGCTGTCGCGGGTTTCGGTCGATATCGAGCGCGGCGACAAGGTCGCGATCGTCGGCGCCAACGGCGCCGGCAAGACCACGCTGCTGCGGATCCTCGCCGGTCAACTCGCGCCGCGCACCGGCGAACGCGAGCCCGGCACCCTGACGAAGGGCGCGTATTTCGCCCAGCACGCGGCCGAGACGCTGGAGCCGGACGCGACCGTGCTGAGCGCGGTCGAGGACATCGCGCCGGCGGCATGGCGTCCGCGCCTGCGCTCGCTGCTCGGGAACTTCCTGTTCACCGGCGACGACGTGTTCAAGCACTGCCGGATCCTGTCGGGCGGCGAGCGCCAGCGCGTCGCCCTGTCGCGGCTGCTGATGGAGCCCGCCAACCTGCTGCTGCTCGATGAGCCCACCCATCACCTCGATCTCGCCGGCAAGGAGGTGCTCGAGGACGCGCTCTCGCAGTATCCGGGCGCGGTGGTGGTGGTGACGCACGACCGCTCGCTGATGGCGCGGCTCGCCACCCGTATTCTCGAGGTGGACGGTGGCAAGGTGCGCCTCTACCCGGGCGGTTACGACGACTACGAGTCGACGCGCCTCGCGAAGGTCGCGGCAGCGTCACGGACCACGAGCACACCGAGCGGAACGCAGGCCGCGGCGAAAGCGGAGCCGGTGGCGAAGGCTGCGGCGAATCCTCAGGCTCACCGATCCGACACGAAAAAGACCGCCGCGGCGGGCGAAGACCGCCAGGCGCAGAAGCGTCACCGCAACGAGCAGCAGAAGCGACAGCGCGAGAGCGAACGGATCGGCAAAGACATCGAGGCGCGCGAGGCACGCGTCAAGGTGCTGGAGACGGAGCTCGCGGATCCGGAGCTGTACCACGACGCGGCCAAGTCGAAGGATCGGGTGACCGAGTACGAGAAGCTGCGCGCCGAGCTCGATTCGTTGTGGCTGCGACTCGGCGAGCTCGAGTAACCGGACTCCGTCCGCCGGTCTAATCGAGAACGACGAACTTCAGCATTCGATCGTAGCCCGCCGCTTCGGAGCGAACGCGCAGGAAGTAGACACCGGCCCGGGCGCCTCTCCGCGCCGGGATCCACTGGAAGGCTCCCGGCCCCGGCCCGAATGTCTGCGCCAGGCGATCGACGACTCGCCCCGACACATCGAGGATCTCGACCGCCACGTCGCTGGCTGGTCCCGCGGCGCCGGACACACTGGGGATGGTCATCGCGATGGTCGCCGAACGCCGGGCCGGCGAAGGCGCCACAGCCAGTCGACCCGTGGGAAGCGGGACGCCGGACGTGGTGGTGACTCCGAGGAATAAGGTCGACGCGTTGGCGAGGACGGCCGTCAATCGATAGGTCGCCACTCCCGTTCCCGTGGAATCGATGTACGTCGTGTCCGCGGTGGGCATCGCAAACAGCGGGGTGCAGGTTCCCGACTGCAGGCGACACAGTCGGTATCCGACCCAACCCAGCTCGCCAGGTTGAATCGGGCCGTAATCGCTGCCGACCCTCCATTCGACCCGGTTCACTCCATTTCCCAGATGAACGGCCTGAAACTCCTGCAGGACGAGATTCGCGTTCAGCATGAAGACCGGGCCGTCGCGCCAGACCGTGCCGCCGACATCGTCCAGTCGAGCCCGGAGCCGGGCGATCAGCGAACGATGGATCGGATCGACGGTGTACTCACCTCCTGCGGGAACGTCGGGCTGGACCACGGGCCAGCTGTTCCCTCCATCCAGCGAGAGGAGGATGTCGGCCGACGGACGCTCGATCGGACCGCAGTAGAACTGCCGCGTGCCCGCGGTGACGAGGATGTCGCTATCCGTAAACTTGGCAGGACCGATGTACCGGATGGTGTCGCAAAGGGACGCGCCCACGCCCACCGAGTCGAGCGGAACCTCGAGGCCCCCCGAACGCAATGCAGTCAACCGATACGAGGAAGCCGGGGAACCGGCGGGATCGATCCAGCCATCTTCGAGCAGCGGATCGGGGCCGATTCGAACCTCACTGCCGCCGTCGCGTCGATAGAGGCGGTACTGCTTCTGGGAACCCGCAACCCAGTTGGCCTGCCAGTTGATCCCCACTCCGCCTTCCATGGAGCGGGCATGCAGGCACTTCGCCTCCACCCCGACCGTCACCGCGAACGGAACCGATGTGACATAGGAGGAATCGTTCGCCACCGCGACGAGCCGGAGACGAGCCGCCGGGGTCGGATGCGGAGGAAGGATGATGGAAATGCTGTTGTGTTGAGCACCTCCAACGCCACTCGCCACGGTCTGCCAGACATTTCCGCCGGACGAATACTGGAGTCTCGCCGGGTCGGCGCCGTCCCATTGGATGAGGAGCGAACTGCCGGATTCAAATGGCCCTGGCGTCCAGAAAGGATTCAACTCGGTTCCGATCGTCTTGAAATGGTAGTTCGTGCGGGCGGTCAGAACGCTCACTCCGTACGTTGGACGAGTCGCGAAGCCGACGAACATCATGACGAACCAGTCCTGAAAGCCATCGCCGTCGATGTCTCCGGCCGGCCCCGAAGTTCCTCCGGGGGGCCAGGAAAGCTCATAGGGCAGAGGTGAGTCGGGAAACGTGTCGGCCGTGGGACCTCCGAAATAGACTCTGCTGCCACGTGTGGTGTTCCACGCTTCCGTGACGAGGACATCGCTGAAGTGATCGCGGTTCACATCGTCACCGGCCGACACGGGGCCCCTCGTGTTGAAGTCCACGAACCCCCAGTCGGCGATCGCGTCGAGACCTGGACCGCCGCGAAACACGGACACTCCATTGCTCAGTGCGACGACGAGGTCACCGAAGCCGTCTCCATCGAAGTCGGCGAGCAGATCGAGCGAGGAGCCCTGGAAGAGTCCCGCGGCGGTGGCCTGGAGAATTCGATCCGGCTGCGAATCGAAGCCGGGGCCTCCAAAGAAGATCCGGACTTCCCCGGCATCCAGAAGGCCCGGCGCGTCGGCATTGGGAGCTCCGACTGCAAGATCCTGGTATCCGTCACCGTTGAGGTCGCGTCCGCCCGCGATCGCAGACCCGAATGCATCACCCTCGGCGCCGCCGGCGAGGATCAGGTCGGGGGAAACATCGAGACTGGCACTCCCGAAATAGATGGCAACGGTCCCGCGAACCGGGTTTCCGGAGCTGTCGGCGCCGCTGCCGATCGCGAAGTCATCGTATCCATCTGCATTCAGATCGCCGACGCCGCGAAACGCGGGACGGAATCCGGACCATGGACCGATGACATCGGGACTGAAATCGGGTAGCGGACCACCTCGGAATACGAAGATTTGTCCATTCGCGCCGGGCTTCACCGCCAGAAAATCGTCATACCCATCGTCATCCAGATCGCCCGCTGCCGACACACCGTCGACGTAGAAGTTCGGGAAGGACAGCTCCTGCATGGGCTCTTCATAGGGAGCGCCCAGGAACAGATGAGTTCCGAGAGGCTGGGGGTTGGAAGGGTTGGCGGAGGTAACGGCAAAGAGGATGTCGTCGAAGCCGTCCCCGTTGATGTCTCCCAGTCGTGCCCAATTGCCGTTCGCGAGATACCAAAAGCCTCTCGTCCACAGCTCGCGCGAAGCCAGCGAAGGGAACGCGAACGCGCAAGCGAAGAGCATCGCGCCGACCGCGATGACGGCCAGGCGGAGTTGGGGAGAGAGGCGTCGCGGGCTCATCGAGAAAACCGTACTCCTGCCCCGGGTCCTGAAAAAGACGGAAATGAAACGGGCAGCCTTTACAAGGGCCGCCCGTTCCGTAGTTCTACCGATGATTTCCGGCTACATCGCCAGCGCGCCGGTCCGCAGCAGATAGGCGAAGCGCTCCCGCTGCTCGACGTCGAGCAGCGCGTGGATCCGCCCCGCCGCCTTTGCGATCTCGGCGTGCAGACGTTGCGCGCTGTCGTTGCGAAGCTTCGCCGCCTCGTCGGCACGCGCGGCATCGAACGTCCCGGCCGACATCGCGTCGGCCAGCAGCGTCACGCTCCGCCGGTCGTCGACTTCGTGCTGCGCGCGCTCGGTCTTGAGCTCGTTGAGCACGGTCGCGAGCTGCGCGATCTGCTCCTCACGCAGTCCGAGTTTCCATGCGAGGAACCGCAGCGGACGTCGAACTCCGAACGCACCGCCTCCGAACCCGGCGCTGCCGGGATCGGCGAAGTGACGCTGGAAGCGGGACCAGGGAACCGCCACGACCCGCGGGCCGCAGCCGCACTCGCCATGGTGCTCGTGACGAGGCTCTCCACACGACTTCATGCGAGGATGCATGAGTCTCCTCCTCCTCGCCGGGGCGATCGCTCCCGGCGGGTGATCCGCGTGGGCACCATTGCCTCACGCGCACGATCAGCATAGACCCGCGGTCAAGACCCGCGCGCTGGCCGCGCGTTGACGCTTGGGAACGCGGCCGTTATCGTGCCGCGCCATGGCCGACGTCACCCTCCGCACCTACGTCTTCCTCGACGACCTCCAGCCTCAGCTCGCCGCCTTCATCGGCACCACCGCGCGCGGCTTTCTGCCGGTGGCGGGCGTGGCGTCGCTGTTCATCGAGACCGCCCCCGGCCTGATCATCAACCGGATCACGGACGTGGCGCTCAAGGCCACCCGCTGCACTCCCGCGATCATGGTGGTCGAGCGCGCGTTCGGCCTGCTCGAGATCCACGATTTCGACAAGGGCCAGGTCCAGCTCGGCGGCCAGGCGGTGCTCGACTACCTGAAGCTGAAGGAGAACGACCGGCTCAAGCCGCGCCTCGTGTCCGATCAGGTGATCCGGGCAGTCGAGTCCTACCACGCGCAGCTCATCAACAAGACGCGCTACGGCGACATGATTCTGCCGGGCGAGTCGCTGCTGATCCTCGAGAGCGAGCCGGCCGGCTACATCGCGTTCGCGTGCAACGAGGCGCTCAAGGCTGCGCGGGTGAAGCTGATCGACGCCCAGCTGTTCGGCGCCTACGGCCGCCTCTATCTCTCCGGTCCCGAGGCGCAGATCGACGCGGCGCGCGAAGCGGCGCTGCGGGGAATCGGCAACATCTCGGGTGTCGAGGCCCCGAAGGGCGAAGGCCGTTAGCCGCGCTGGATCCGGGGCGCGCGACACGCCCCGGCGTTCAGTGCAACGCCCCGATCATTCCCGGCCGCCCCGCCCACACCGTCACCGGCTCGTCGTGGCGCCGCTCGCCGTGCGCGAGCGAGTCGAGGCGGGCGGCGATCGGCGCATCCGCGAGACCACTCTCCCGCGTGCGCACCGCCCACCACCGCCGGCCCGCCGCCGCTGCGCGAACCAGACTGTCGGGCGTCACGAAACGCCCGGGCGGAATCAGCGCGCTGCCGAGGAAATACGGGAGCGCCAGGGGCCCGCTGAACAGGACGCCGCGCCGGGCCCCGAGGTGGTAGTCGAGCGTGATCAGGCTGTGGCTGTCGACGCAGAACAGGAGGTCGCCGGGCTGCATCCGCGCCTCGAGCGTGGACGCGACCTCCCGCAGGACCACCGCTTCGCGCAACGGACGGAACAGGATCGCGGCGCGCGCGGCGAACATCACGAACACGATCGCGGCGACCCTCCGGACCGCCCGTGACGGAAGGCCCGCGATCCCGGCGGCGGTCAGCACGCACGCCAGCGGCACCAGGATGAACCAGTGGCGCCCCGCGAACAGATGCGCGCCGCGCAGCGACAGGAGAATGGCGACCGTCACGGGGACGATCAGCAGCCACGCGAGGAAGGTGGCGGCGCGGCGGGACGTCTGCAATCGCCAGGCGAACCCCGCTGCGACCAGTTGGACCGGGATCCAGTAGTACGCACCAAACGCGAGCTTGCGCGCGTAGTCGACGACATACTCGAGGTCCGGTCGTGGCGCCCATGAGCTGCTCGAGAGCCGCAATTGGTGGGGCA
>Ga0207428_10003052_pt1 | contig 16484 bp, 19 predicted proteins | sample RhiMethybrSRZTD1_FD_187600 | JGI IMG/M metagenome (GOLD analysis project Ga0207428, IMG submission 187600) | Populus rhizosphere microbial communities from Tennessee, USA - Rhizosphere MetaG P. TD hybrid SRZTD1 (SPAdes) (version 3) | ecosystem: Host-associated > Plants > Roots > Rhizosphere >...
GGGACCGCGCGGAAACCGTGGTGCGGCGCGTCTCCGAGAGCGTGCGCGAATGGGCGGGGCCCGGCGGCTGCTCCGACGATCTCACTCTCATGGTGCTGAAGGCGGTCTGATGGCGCTGAGCCTCCACAACACGCTGACGGGCAAGGTCGAGCCGTTCGAGCCCGCGAACCCACCCGAAGTCCGCATGTACGTGTGCGGTCCCACCGTCTACGGCCGTGCCCACATCGGCAACTTCCGCTCCTTCCTGGCCACGGACCTCCTGCGCCGGACCCTGCGCTACAAGGGGTGGCGCGTGAAAGAGGTCATGAACCTCACCGACGTGGACGACCGGATCATCCAGCTCGCGGCGGAGGCGGGGAGCGACCTCGAGACCTTCACCGCCGGGCACATCCGCTCGTTCCGGGAGGACATGGCCACGCTCGGGATGGAAGAGCCGGAAGTCGTGCCCCGCGCCACCGAGCACATCCCGGAGATGGTCGACCTCGTCTCGCGCCTGACCGCAAGCGGCCACACCTACACCGTGGACGGCAGCGTGTACTTCCGCATCGCGTCGTTCCCGGAGTACGGCCGGCTCTCCCACCTCGACGTCGAGGGCATCAAGGCGGGCGCGCGCGTGGACACGGACAAATACGACAAGGAGAACGCGCGGGACTTCGTGCTCTGGAAGATGAAGTCGGACGAGCCGGCCTGGGCCCAGTGGGACGCGCCGTTCGGACGCGGGCGGCCGGGCTGGCACCTCGAGTGCTCGGCGATGAGCATGAAGTACCTGGGGGAGACGTTCGACCTGCACTGCGGCGGGATCGACCTCATCTTCCCCCACCACGAGAACGAGATCGCGCAGAGCCAGGCCGCCACGGGGAAGACGTTCGTGCGGCACTGGGCCCACGTCGCCCACCTGCTCATCGAGAACGAGACGATGTCGAAGAGCAAGGGGAACGTGTTCGTGATCCCCGATCTGCTGGCCAAGGGGCACAAGCCGGACGCGATCCGCTACGCGCTGATCGCCGCGCACTACCGGTCGCAGCTCAACTTCACCTGGGACGGGCTGGGGCAGGCGGCAGCGGCCCTGGAGCGCGTGCGGTCGTTCCTGCAGCGCGCAGGAGAGGTCGAGACGGCCGGTCCCGTCTCGGGCGCGGTCGAGGCGGCGGTGACGAAGGCCCTGGCCGCATTCGATGCCGCGCTCGGGGACGACCTCAACACGCCGGAGGCGTTGAGCGCGGTGCACGTGCTGGTGGGCGAGGCGAACTCACTGCTGGCGGCCGGGGAGATGACGCGCGAGGGTGCGGCCCGGGTGCGTGGCGCCATCGAGAAGATGGACTCCGTCCTGGGCGTGCTGCTGCCGCAGGGCGAGGCCCCGCTGAGCGCCGAAGAACAGGCGCTGTTCGACGAGCGTCAGGACGCGCGCCGCAAGCGCGAGTTCGCGCGCGCGGACGAGGCACGCCGGAAGCTGGAAGCGCTCGGGATCGTTCTCGAGGACAGCGCGAAGGGCACGCGGTGGCGCCGAAAGCGCTGACCGGCCTCATCGCGCGCATCCGCGGCCCGCGCGCGGGTCTCGAAGGCGAGGACCTCGCCTGCCGGCATCTCGCCGCCCAGGGTTATGCGATCCTCGCCCGCAACTTCCGATGTCGCTCGGGCGAGGTGGACGTGGTCGCGCGCGACGGCGCCGTGACCGTGTTCGTCGAGGTCAAGCACCGGCGGGGAAGCGGGCACGGCGCCGGGCACGAGAGCGTGACCTTCGGCAAGCGGCGCCGGATCGTGCGCGCGGCGCGGATCTTCGCCTCGGCCCGCGGCCTCAGCGAGTCGCCCCTGCGTTTCGACGTCATCTCGATCGACGAGGCGGAGGGACGGACGAGCGTGCGGCACGACCGCGGCGCGTTCGATGTGGAAGGGGCCTGAGGTCTATCCGTCCCGGGACGGATAGACAAACCTCCGCCCGCGAGCCTTACGTCAGGGGCGGCAGGTTGGAGCGGGAAACGGGATTCGAACCCGCGACTTCGACCTTGGCAAGGTCGCACTCTACCACTGAGCTATTCCCGCCCTGCCGAAAAGGAATTCTACGTTTCGGGCCCTCGCGGCGTCAAGAGAGAGGGGTTGATCGGCCCCCTTCGGTCCTCTATATTGTCTGGCCCTGCCCGAGGTGGCGTAGCCAAGTGGTTAAGGCGGAGGTCTGCAAAACCTCTACTCAGCGGTTCAAATCCGCTCGCCACCTCCAACTCTCCGCCCCGTCTCACGTCGCTGATCCCGGGAGCACCCCCGTCGCGTACGCGTGGTCGATGAGGGGCGGCACGCACACGGCGTTCCACGTGTCCGTGAGAGACAGGCCGACGAACATCTTGGGCCCGCCTGATTCGTCGCGCTCGGCCAGCCAGAGGCGTCCGTTCTGCAGGGCGTGCCCGTGGAAGTCCCGCCAGGGCAGCAGCCGCTCCCCCGAGCCGAAGACGCCCAGGAATTTGCCCCGCTTGAGCGTCAGGCCCATCCGATCGATGTGGACGGTGTCGGCGGTGACGCCGCTCGGGTCCTTGAGGTCGAAGCCTTTCCCTTTGGTGATGGTGGCGAGCAGTCGGCCGAGCAGCGGCTGGACGACCGGCTGCGAGAGGGCCTCGAGCATTTCCTGGAAGCCCACTTCGGCTTGTCCGCGGTTGAACCAGTGATGGCGCTTGATCTCGATCGTATCGCGCCCGTTCGTCAGGCCGATCGTGTATTCCTGGTCCGTCGCGACGACGCCCATGACCCTCGTCTCGACGATTCCGTAGCGAATCCCCGTGATCTCGGCGAGACGCAGGGACCGACGGCCCACGGTGATGCGATCGGCGGAAATGTCCAGGCCCTGGCCCGGAGACGACTGTCGTTCCATCGGAACCCCCAGTCAGCGAGCGCCGATTCTAAGCCGGCAGCGCGAGATCCGAATACTCATCCTGGCCAAGGACTGACCATTGCAGGCGGCACGAATGTGAAAAAGCGCAAAAGGCGAAAGTCTGTCGATCCCGGAGGCTCTCGTTCGACGTACATATGAGGAGAGAGCCCATGGAGACCTGCTTCGTGTCGTCCACTCGTCGTGACACCACCACCCGACCCCTCGTCTCGTCGCCTCGTCCGTATGGGGCGACCCTCGACCTCTTGCTGGAGACGGCCGGCGAGGCCGTCGTCGTCCACGTCCAGACGGCCAAGCTGACCTATCCCGTCCTGTCCGCGTTCTTCGAGGAAGTCCGCGGGATCCTCGAAGAGGGCAGCCGCCACCTGGTCCTCGACCTTTCGGCCGTGAGCTACATCGACAGCGCCACGATCGGCTGCCTGGTGGAGATCCACCGCCTGGTGGCCGACCTCGGCGGGGCGCTGAGGTTGTCCTCTCTTCAGCGCCGCGTGCACGGGATGTTGTCGATGACCGGCGTCGACCGCTTCCTCGAGATCTTCGAGGACACGGCGGAGGCGCTCGCCTCCTTCGGACGATCCGAGGACCGCGCGCATCAGGCGTAGTCCGTGCCGAGCGCGCTCCCGGCCCGCGGCCTAGAGCGGTTCGACCGGAAGCCCCTCGGCCAGGAAAGCGCCGATGATCTCGGTCCGGCGGTCGGTGGGAAGGTCGCGCACGGCGGCGTTATTGGCGATGACGCGCGGGACCTGGAGGTCGGCCGTGGTGACCTTCCAGCGCGCCGTTCCCGTCGCGGCCAGGACGATGCGGCCGAAGGGACCCATCCGCGCCCGCGCGATGTCCACGTACGTGCGCGCATCCCGCGGCGGCTCGACGGGGTTGCCGTCGACCCCACGCCATTCGAACTGCGGATCGCCTGCGTTCAAGAGCACCTCTTACGAACAGCCTAGGTGTCCCAGGACGATTGTGGGAGCCCGCGTTGTTGTGACGCTCCGCACCGGTGATGCGCCGCACGCCCCGTGACAGAATGATCGAGTCACCTGAGGAGGGCTCGCATGAATCGCCTGGGAGCGTCGCTGGCCGTCGTCGCGGTCGTCCTGTTCGGTGGTCCCGCCTGCCGCCTGGGCCAGCCCGTGCTCGTCACCGCGTCCGGTGACAAGACGACGCCGGGGACCATCGGCGGGATCGTGAGCAACGCCAAGGGCGACCGCGTGGCCGAACGCGGCGTCCACGCCATCCAATCCGGGACGTCCCAGCGCTTCTCGGCCGTGACCAACGTCACCGGCGGCTTCTCGATCAAGGTCCCGCCCGGCGACTACCACCTGGAGGTGGACCTGCTTCCGGGCGAGAAGGTCGTCAAAGAGCCCGGCACCGTGCACATCAACAAGAGCGACCTCGACGCCAACCTGGAGATCGTCATCGGCTCCTGACCCGCATGCGTCGCCGGTCGTCTCGCGTCCTCGCCGCCCTCCTCCTGCTGCCCGCGCTGGCGCCGCGGGCCGGCGCCGGCACGCCGGAAAGCGCCCCGCCTCGGCGGCCCACCATCGGCGTCGCGCTCGAGGGCGGCGGCGCCTTCGGCCTCTCCCACATCGGCGTGCTGGAGTGGCTCGAGGCCCACCACATCCCCGTCGACTACGTCGCGGGCACGAGCATGGGGGCGCTCATCGGCGGCCTCTACGCCGTCGGGAAGTCGCCGGCCGAGCTGCACACCCTGACCCGGGAGCTGGACTGGGACCTCGTGCTCGGCGGGAGCACGCCCTACCGCAACCTCACGTTCCGGCGGCGCGAGGACCTGCGCGCCTACCCGAACTCGTTCCTCCTCGGCCTCCGCCATGGAGTGCGCCTGCCGCCCGGCCTCAACGCGGGGCAGCAGATCACGCTGCTCATGAACCGGGAGACGATGGCCTACTCCGAGGTCAAGACCTTCGACGATCTGCCCATCCCGTTCCGCTGCGTGGCCACCGATCTCGTGAGCGGCAAGCCCCACGTGTTCTCCGACGGCCCCCTGTCCGAGGCCTTGCGCGCGACGATGTCGATCCCCGGATTCTTCACCCCGATACGCGTCGGCGAGCGGGTCTACGCCGACGGCGGCATCGTGAACAACCTCCCGACGGATGTGGTGCGGCAGATGGGCGCGGACGTCGTCGTCGCCGTGCACCTGGACGAGCGCGACGTCAGGGCGGCGGACATCCAGTCGATGTTCCAGGTCGTCGGCCGCACCATCGACCTCGGCATCATCGCCAACGAGGCGCGCGGCCTGGCCGGGGCCGACATCGCGGTGTCCGTGGACGTCTCGAAGCTGAGCGCGATGGACTACGCGGGCGCCGACACGTTCATGGCCAAGGGCCGCGAAGCGGCCGCGGCGGCGGAGACGGCCCTACGGCCCTACGCGCTGGCGGACGACGCCTGGGCGGAATACGTCCAGGCCCGGCGGGCGCGGCAACGCCACATCACGCCGCGGCCGCAGTTCGTGCGCGTGGAAGGCACGGACGCGCGCGCCCAGCGCCACCTGGAGGCCTTCCTCGCGCCCTTCGTGGGGACCCCGATCGACGTCGAGCGCCTCGACCGCGACCTCACGCGGCTCAGCGGCATCGGGAAGTTCAACCGCGTCGGCTACCGCATCGTCCGCGAAGACGGCCGCGAAGGACTGCTCGTCACGGTCGAGGAGAACGACTACGCGCCCCCCATGCTCCAGCCCGGGTTCGAGCTCGACGGGTCGGATGTGGGCAGCGTCGGCTTCACGCTGGGGGCGCGCCTCACCGTGATGGACGTGGGCGGGTATCGCTCGGAGTGGCGCACGGACCTGAGCCTCGGATCCGTCTACGGCCTCCGCAGCGAGTACTACCGGCCGCTCACGGCGTCGAGCAAATGGTTCGTGGCTCCGGAAGCCGGGGCCACGAGCTCGCTCGTGCGCGTCGACGGCAAGACGGAGCCCGTCGCGGAGTACCGCGTCCGCTACGCGGGCACGGCATTGGACCTCGGGTACGGCTTCAGCCGCTTCGTGCAGGCGCGCGCCGGCTACGAGATCGGCTACCTGGACGCGAGCCTTCGTCTGGGCTCGCCGGTGCTGGGCGACGTGCGCGGGCAGGAGAGCGGACCGCGCCTGCGCGTCGTGTACGACCAGACCGACGACCCCGTGATCCCGCGGCGCGGCGCGGCGGTGGACGCGGGCCTGCGCTGGTACGTTCGAAACCCGGGCGCCCCGGACGGATTCCGGGCCGGGACCCTTCGCGCCTCGCACTTCCAGCCCATCACGCGTCCGTCCTCCGTGTTCCTGGTCGCGGAAGGCGGGACGACCTTCGGCGAGATGGACACGGGACGCGACCTCTTCGCGGTCGGAGGAGCGGACGGCCTGCTCGCCTATGGCGCGAACGAGCTCCATGGCAACGACTACGTGCTCCTGACCGGCGGCTATCTGCGCGACCTCTGGAAGCTGCCCCCCATCGTGGGCAAGAAGGTCTACGTCGTGGCCCAGGTCGAGACGGCGAAGGTGGGCGGCCAGTCCGGCTGGGCGTCCGACGTCGCCGTCGGGCTCGTGGCCCAAACGATGTTCGGTCCGCTCTTCGTCGGCGGCAGCGTGGGTGGCGAGGGCCACCGGCGCTGGTTCTTCAAGCTCGGCCGCGTGTTCTAGGCGGGCCGCGCCGGCACGAGCAGGTTCATCACTGCGATCTGCACGGGCTCGCCACGCTGGTTCTGCGTGGTCACCCGGAACTTGACGAAGCCCTGGCCGGGCCGGCTGCCCGAAGGGCGGACGGCGAGCACCTCCGCTTCCGCGCCGAGCTCATCGCCGGGCCGGACCGCGCGTGGCCACTTCAGCTCGTCGGCCCAGGCCCCGATGATCCCTCCGGCCGGGCGGAGGTCGCCATCGACGAGAAGGCGCATCGTCATGGCCGCGGTGTGCCAGCCGCTGGCGGCGAGGCCCTGGAAGAAGGAGCGCGCGGCCGCATCCTCGTCGAGGTGGAAGGGCTGCGGGTCGTACGCGGCCGCGAACTCCTTGATGGCGGCGGCCTCGACACGGATCCGTCCCGACCCGTACTTCTGGCCGACCGCGAAGTCTTCGAGGTACAGGGTGGTCGTGGGCACGCCGGACGCTAGCCGGGCAGCTTCGCCGCGAGCACATCCACCTTTTCGATCGAAGGGGGCTGGGCCAGGAGGTCGGGAGCCTTCGCCATCAATGCGGCCGCGACCTTGCCCGACAGGTGGGCCTGGCGGCCCGCCTCGTCCGGGAACGCGTCGAAGATGCCGAAGGTGGACTTGCCCATCTTGATCGCGAACCACGCCGTGGTGGCGGGCTCGCCTTGAACGATCGCGAGGCCTCCGCGCAGGAAGCTGTCGACCTCCGCTTCCTTGCCTGGCTTCGCTTCGAGACGCACGAACAGCGCGACTTTGACCATCGGTCTTCTCCAAGTAGCGAGGGCGCGACGTCACCGAGTGTACATCGCCAACTCGCGGCCTCAGTGCGTCCTCGTTGCAGGACGGTGGACACGCGGGCGGGGCCGTGGAAGTGTACGTCCGTCAAGGTGTTGACGGCGATGCCGACGTGGCATCCTTCCTGCTAAGTCACGCGGCCAGAGAGGCGCAGCGTGGAGGCGCTTCAACGAGGAGAGACTCGAATGTCACGAGCGACAGCGGCGGTGTTGTTGGCTCTGGGCCTGATGGCGTTGTCTCCGGCGGCGGGTTGGGCGAGCGGGCTCGAGCTGCGGATCGGGGGCTTCTTCCCGCGTGGGGAAAGCGACTTGTTCGCGGACGACAACGAGCTCTACTCGCGGGCGGGTGAGCTCAGCGGGGTCACCCCGAACCACTTCGACGGCCTCTATGGCGGCGCGGAGTACAGCTTCAACGTCGCCAAGAAGCTGGAGATGGGGATCAGCATCGACGGATACGGCACGACGATCCCCACCGTCTATCGTGACTTCACCCGGCCGGACGGAAGCGAGATCGAGCAGAACCTGAGGCTGTTCACGATCACCCCCGGCCTGTCGCTGCGCTTCCTGCCTCGCGACCGCTTCGCGACCATCCAGCCCTACCTGACCCTCGGCGCCGACGTCATCTTCTACCAATACGAGGAGTTCGGCGACTTCATCGACTTCTTCAGCGACAACCTGGACATCCGCCCGGACTCCTTCGAGTCCGACGGCGCCGCCTTCGGAGGCCACGCCGCGGTCGGCCTGCGCATCCCGATCGGCCACGATTTCGCGATCACGGCCGAAGGCCGGTACCAGTTCGCCCAGCGGAAGCGCATGGAAGAAGACTTCGACCAGAACATCATCGACGTCAACGGCGCCAGCGCGACCATCGGCATCCGCCTGAGGTTCTAGCCCTTTGTTGGAGTCGCGGGGGTTCCTCTAGCCGACCGGTTGCGTCGCCGGCGCTCTCGATGGGGCGCGGGGTAACAGCGGCGAGTGAAGGGCGTCCGCGAACAACTTCCTCATTGCTGATCGCTAGGGTGGGGCCCCTAGCGCCGCCCTCGATGAAGAAGTGCGGACGCCCGGAGCGAGTCCGCGCACCCCGCGCCCCTCTACGCCGGCGACGCCCATCGCCGTTGACGATGGCGTACCTGGCGCGCTTCCGCGACTACAATACCCAGACACATTGCATGGAGCCGCCGCGATGGACGCGACCGTCGTCCCGGCTGAGGCCGCTCGCAAGGTCCTCGTCCGCCTGGACGCCGTCGAGCAGCTCTACGACCGGAAGATCCGCATCCTGGGGCCCATGGACCTCGAGGTGCGCGAGGGCGAGTTCCTCTCCCTCGTCGGGCCTTCGGGCTGTGGCAAGAGCACGCTCCTGCGCATCGTGGCCGGCGTGCTCCAGCCCACGCGCGGGCGCGTCTTCCTCGGCGACCGGCTGCTCGAGGGCGTGAACCGGAGCGCGGCCCTGGTCTTCCAGTCCTTCGCCCTCTTCCCATGGCTCACCGTGGTCGACAACGTGGCGCTGGGCCTGGAGGCACGGGGCCTCGGCGTGCACGAGCGTCTCAAGAAGGCGGAGAAGTACATCGACCTGGCCGGCCTCGCCGGCTACGAGCGCGCCTACCCGAAGGAGCTCTCGCGGGGGATGAAGCAGCTCGTCGGCCTCGCCCGCGCCCTGGCCGTGGAGCCGGAGCTGCTCTGCATGGACGAGCCCTTCTCCGCGCTCGACGTCCTCACCGCGCGCACGATGCGCGATCTCGTGCTGGACCTCTGGGCCTCGCCGGAGGTCCTGACCAAGAGCATCCTGCTCGTGACGCACAGCATCGAGGAGGCGGTCAGCCTCTCCGACCGCGTGGTGGTCCTGAAGGCGAACCCGGGGCGGATCGCCGACATGGTCGACCTCGCTTCGCTGCCGCGCCCGCGGCGCGCCGACGCGCCGGCGGTGCGCGAGGTCGTGGACCACATGTACACGCTGCTGGCCTGAGATGAAGAAGAAGCTGGCCAAGGAATGGCCGCCGCTGCCGCACGCGCCCATCGCGATGGTGTTCGGGCTTCTCGAGCACCTGCGCGACGCGAGCGGCGGGCGGGAGGACCTCTACAAGCTCGGTGGGCCGCTCGGCCTCGAGCTCGACGACCTCCTGCCCGTCACGGAAGCGGCCAAGCAGCTCGGCCTCGTGAAGATCGCGTCCGGAGACATCGAGCTCACGGGCGAGGGACGCATCCTGGCCGCGGCGGAGGCGCCTGATCGCAAGGAGCGGCTGCGGCGGCAGCTCTTCGAGATCCCCCTGCTGCGCCGGATCCACGAGGCGTTGGAGCCGGCGGAGGGCGGCCGCGTCCTCAAGAAGGAGTTCCTGGACCTGCTGGAAGAGCACTTCTCTCCGGTGGAGGCGGAGCGGCAGCTCGGTACGGCCCTCGATTGGGCGCGCTACGGCGAGCTGTTCGACTTCGACCCTGACACCGAGGAGTTCGTCCTCCCGTCCTGAGGACCGTTACCCCGAATGCACAAGGTCGTCCTCTGGGTTCAGACGGTCCTCGTGCCCATGCTGGGCGCGCCCGGCATGTTCGTCGTGGCCTTCCTGGACTCGTCCTTCCTCAGCTTCCCGGAGATCAACGACATCCTGCTCGTCACCTCCTCGCACATCCACCCGGAGCGCGCCTGGCTGTACGCGCTCATGACGACGCTGGGATCGGTGACGGGATGCCTGGTCATGTGGGAGCTGGGGCGGCGGGGCGGCGAAGCCTTCCTGGCCAAGAAATTCGGCGCCGACCGCGTCGAGCGGGTGGAGCGCGCGGTGCAACGCTGGGGCGTGCTCACGCTCGCCATACCCGCCGTCCTTCCGCCCCCGATGCCGTTCAAGATCTTCGTGGTGGCCGCGGGCGTCGTCGGGTTCTCCGGAAGGAAGCTGGCCGTCACCCTCCTGATCGCGCGCGGCCTCCGCTACGCCTTCTGGGCCGCGATGGGGACCTATTTCGGGGACGAGGCCCTGGGGTGGCTCGAGCGGTTCGACGCCTGGTTCGCGGACCGCTGGGCGGCCGTCCTCATGATCATCGGCGGGCTCATCCTGGCCGTGCTGCTCGTGTTGTGGAGCCGTACCCTCCGCGCGCGGCGGCCGGGCGCCGGAGAGGCCTGAGGGAAGGTCTGCTATCATCGTTGCGGGGGAGGGGTTCTCGGGCATGAAGCTCACCAGGCTGGGCGCGTTCAGCATCTTGGTTCTCGGCATGTCGACCCTGGCCGGCGGGTTCTTCGGCAACCGGGTCCTGGCCGGGGGCAACAAGCTCTCCGACCACCTTCGCCTCTACACCTCGATCCTCAGCGCGGTCGAGGAGAACTACGCGGAGCCGGTCAAGAGCGACCGCCTGGTGTCTTCGTCCATCCGCGAGATGCTGCGCACGCTCGACCCGCACTCGAACTTCCTGGAGACGAAGGAATACTCGACGCTCCAGGAGCGCCAGAAGGGCTCGTATTACGGCCTCGGCATCACCGTGCAGTCGATCGACGGGAACATCACGGTCGTCTCGCCGTTCGAGGGCACGCCCGCTCACCGCCTGGGCATCCGCGCCGGGGACGTGATCAGCAAGATCGAAGCCGAAGACGCGCGCGGCATGGCCATCGACGACGCGGTCAAGCGCCTGCGCGGTCCCAAGGGCACGCCCGTACACATCACGATCGTGCGCCAGGGTTACGACACTCCGCTCGAGTTCACCGTCCTGCGCGACGAGATCCCGCTCCACTCCGTGCCCTACTTCTTCATGGCCTCGAAGAAGACGGGTTACATCCGTCTGACCGACTTCAACGAGACGACGGCCTGCCGCCCCGGCGATCCCGTGGACTGCGAGAAGGAGCTGGAGAAGGCGCTGCGCACCCTGACGCAGCAGGGCGCCACCTCCATGATCCTGGACATCCGCGACAACCCCGGCGGGCTGCTCGACCAGGCCTTCGCCGTCTCGAACCTGTTCCTCAAGAAGGGGCAGATGGTCGTTTTCACCCGCGGACGCACCAAGCGTGACGAGACGAGCTACGTGACCGAGGAGGAGAGCAAGTTCGCGTCCGTGCCGCTGATCGTCCTGACGTCGAAGCACAGCGCGAGCGCGTCCGAGATCGTGGCCGGCGCCATCCAGGACCACGACCGCGGACTGATCGTGGGCGAGACGACCTTCGGCAAGGGGCTCGTGCAGACGATCATGCCGCTGCGCAACGTGCGCGGCTACGCTCTGGCCCTCACCACGGCCCGGTACTACACGCCGTCCGGCCGCTCCATCCAGCGCGACTACGGGTCCACCGCTTTCGAGGACTACGTCGCGCCCAAGGACCGCAAGACCTGCGACGAGGCGCGCAGCGGCGAAGCCAAGCTCACGGACGCGGGGCGCAAGGTCTTCGGTGGCGACGGCATCACGCCCGACTTCTGCGTGGAGCAGGAAACGCCCAACAAGTTCGTGGCCTATCTCATCTCCAAGGCGGCTTTCGGCGGGTTCGCCCGCAGCTTCTCCGCCGCGGAGACGACCGGCAACGCCGCGGATATCGCGGGCGCGGGGAAGCGGTCCGAGGTGAGCGCAGCCAAGCTCCGCATCGTCGGCCGCGACTTCCAGGTCAAGGAAGACGACCGCACCATGGCGGACTTCAAGAGCTACCTCGACACCCGCAAGCTCAAGTACACGCCGGAGGATCTGATCGCGAACCGCGAGGCCATCACCCACCAGATCACCGAGCAGGTCCTCCTGCAGGTGTTCGGCGAGGGCGAGGCGCGCCGCCGCTCGATGGCGTGGGATCCGCAGGTCAAGAAGGCCCTGGAGCTCGTCCCGAAGTCGGACCTGCTCCTGAAGGACCCGCAGCGGTTCATCGCGGAGCGCGTGGCGGAGAACAGGCCGGTCGTTACGGCGCCCGTTCAGTAAGGTAGGTCCGCAGGCTTACTAAGTAAGGGGGGGCACTCACACGACACCGCGGTGGGTGTTCGCGACCCCCCCTTAAACCCCCCTCGCACGGCGCCGCGCTGCGCGCGCCGCCGTGCTCTGCGGTCGGCTGATCTAGGCCCCTCTCGATCGGCGTTGGCGGCCTTGCCCGAACCCCCTCGCGGTCGGTTTGTCTTCTCCTACTCGTGCTATTCTCCTGCCCTTCGGAGGCCAGCAATGTTCACGCGCATCGGCCGGTTCTTCCGGGCCGTCTTCAATTCGATCCTCGGTGAGGCCGAGAACCAGGTCCCGCTCGCCATGCTCGAGGAGTCGACGCGCGAGATGCTCGACAACCTCCGCAGCCTGCGCGAGGCCACCGCGACCACCATCGCCTTCGAGACCAAGGCCAAGCGCGAGCAGGAGATGCACAACGGGCGCATCAAGAACCTGGAGCGCCAGGCGGAAGAGGCGCTCAAGCAGGGCAACGAGAAGCTGGCCCGGCGCGCCCTGCAGCTCCAGGTGGAGGCGCGCGCCACGGCGGAGCGTGCGGTCGCCACCTACAAGGCGTCGAAGGCGCGCGCGGACAACGCGCGGGGCAAGCTCAAGGTCGAAGAGGAGCGCATCCAGAGCAAGATCCGCCAGCTCGGCGAGCTCAAGGCCATCCACGCCATGAACGCCGCCCAGCAGAAGATGCAGTCGATCACGGACGAATACAACATCGACGGCGCGATGAACGTGTTCGACAAGACGGCGGGGTCCATCCAGGAGCAGGCGGACAAGCTCTCCGCCATGGACACCATCGCCGTCTCCGAGGGCGAGGATCTCGACCGGCAGCTGGCGGCCATCAGCCAGAAGACGGAGGTCGATTCCGCGCTCGATGCGATGAAGGCGCGGTTGGCCGAGGGCGGCACGTCGTCCGCGGCGCCCGCGAAGCAGAAGGAGAAGATCTCCTCGGCCTTCGAGGAGTAGGCCGCTTCCGTTCCTCGGCCTCCGCGGCGAGCCATGCTGCTGGCCCTGCTAGTCGCCGGATCCGCCATGCGCCTGACCGATTCCGGGGCCGCCGTCGACCGGCCCCTGGCGACGCTCCACGAGATGGTGCGGGCGGTGAACGCCGGAGAGGCCGCCGCCTACGCGAGCCGCTACGCCGAGGACGCGGTCATCACGATCCATGGCGGCGACACGTTGCGGGGACGGAGCGCGATCGAGGCCTACGAGAAGGACCTCCTGCGCGAATTTCCCGGGACGCGGTTCGCTCTTTACGACGTGTGGCGGAAGGGTCCGCAGGCGGTCGTCCACTACGGCGTCAACGGCCGGACTACCAGCGGGCGGGCCATGGGGCACGAAGGGCTCCTCTTCTACCAGTTCGATCCCGCCGGGCTCATCACGGACGAGCGGCGCTATCTGGACAGCCAGACCCCGATGGCCCAGCTCGGCCTGCTGGGCCCAGGCCCCCCGCCGGCGCGCGCGCTGCCCACTCTGCCGAGCGAGATGGCCGTGCACATCGCGGGAGCGGCGGTCGAGAGCCGCAACACCGCCCTCGTGAAGACGGCCCTGGCCGCGCTGGATGCGGGGGACGGGATCGCGTTCCTGGCCGCGTTTGCCGAAGACGCCCTCCTCGACGACCTGAGCGAGCCGGGCCCCTCCACCGGAAGGGCAAACGTGAAGGCGTGGTTCGATCGTTGGAAGCACGCCGCCGCCGGCGCCAGGACGACAAACATCCGTCTGGTCGCGGTCGGCGACGATGTTCTCGTGGAGACGCTCGTGATCGGCCGCCTGCAGGCGCCGCTCGGGCGCCTCCGGCCCTCGGAGCGGCCGTTCGCAGTGCATCGCGCCGCGATCGTCCAGGTGAGGAACGACAGGATCGCACGCCTCACGTTCTTCATGAACACCAGGGAACTCGCGGAGGCCGTCGGCCAATGGCCTCCGTCTGCGGCGAAGTAGCCCGCGAGGAGATGCGCGTGAGCCGATCCTTCTTGCCGACCGTCCTATCCGTGGCCGGCCTGACCGCGCTCGCCGTCTTCGCGTCCGCGCCGGCCAGCCTGGCCACGGATGTGCGGGCAGGGGTGGGGGCCGTCCTCGCGGCCCAGGTCGAGGCCTGGAACCGCGGCGACCTCGAGGGCTACATGGCGGGGTACTGGAAGTCGCCGGACCTCGTGTTCTTCTCGAACGGCCAGGAGACTCGCGGGTGGCAGGCGACGCTCGACCGCTATCGCGCGCGCTACCAGGGTGCAGGCAAGCAGATGGGGAAGCTCGATTTCCCCGCGATGGACGTCGTGACCCTGGGGCCGGACGCGGCGCTCGCGCGCGGCCGCTGGCGGCTCAAGATGCCGGACGGCAAGGAGCTGACGGGGATGACGACCGTCGTCCTGCGCAAGCGGCCCGAGGGCTGGCGCATCGTGCACGATCATTCCTCGGCGGATGTCGGCTAGCACCCCGCCGTCCGCCCCCGCTGCGTCCGCGGTGCCCGCGGGACGCCTGCCCTTCCAGACGATCTTCAGGCGCACGGCGGCCGTGGTCGCGAACCTCACGGCCCTCGTCGTGTTCGTGAGGGAGTTTCCGCCGTGGCTGCAGGCCTTGCCGAGTCTGGGCTGGCGCGAGGCCTCGGTGGACCTGATCCTTCGCCTGACCGGCCAGGCCGTGGTCCTCTCGGTCATCAACACGTTCCTGGTGGCGCTGCCTCTGGCCGGAGCGATCTACTACTTCCGCTTCATCGCGGAGCGTCGCTCCTCGTGACGGGTCACATCGTGGACGGCGGCGATCTGGAAACCCTGCTCGATCCCCGTGCGAATCGACGCGTGATGGCCTATCTGGCCCTCGCCCGCCCGTCGTGTCACTCGGACACTGGAGGTGCGCTGATCGAGGCCGCGGAGAAGTGCGGGGACTCGATCGCCTTCAGCCCGTCGTTCGCGCAGTGCCGCTACGTTGCCCTGATCACGCGCCGCCGTATCTTCGCGCTGGGCCTCGGCCAGCGGTCGGCGTGTTTCCGGCTGCCGCGCGCGCTGCGCAAGACGGCGCGGGCGACGGGCGCGAGCCGGGCGCCGGAGATCGGCGCCGACTGGGTGGGCTTCTCGCTCTTCAAGGCCGACTGGCCCGCCGTCGACCTGCCGTTCTGGACGCTGCGCGCGTACGCCGCCGCCCGCGAGCAGCCTTGACCCGGGGAGCCCTGGCCGCGACCGTCCTCGTGTGCGCGAGCCTGGGCGCCTCCTCCGCGAACGCGCAAGCGGCGAGGCCCCGCCCGCCGAACATCCTCCTCATCGTCGCCGACGATCTCGGCTACGGGGATCTCGGAAGCTACGGCCATCACACCCTCAAGACCCCCGCGCTCGACCGGTTGGCCCGCGAGGGCCTGCGCTTCACGTCCTACTACGCCGCGTCGCCGCTGTGCTCGCCGTCGCGAGCGGCCATGCTCACCGGCCGCACGCCATTCCGCACCGGCATCGAGAGCTGGATACCCGAAGGCACGGCCGTTCAGCTCGGTCCGCGCGAGCTCACGCTGGCGACGCTGCTGAAACGCCGCGGGTACGACACGTATCTGTCGGGGAAGTGGCACCTCAATGGCGGTCTCGACGTGAAAGGCCACACCCAGCCCCGCGATCACGGCTTCGATCACGCGCTCGCGTTCCACGCGTTCGCGATCCCGAGCCACCGCAATCCCGAGAACTTCTTCCTCGACGGCAAGCCCCTGGGACGTCTCGAGGGCTATGCGGCCCAGATCGTGGTGGACCAGGCCGTGTCCTGGCTGGAGGCGCGCTCGCGCGAGGCGCCCTTCTTCCTCTACGTGGCCTTCGCGGAGCCGCATGGGACGATCGCGAGCCCGGAGTTCTTCACCGACCTCTATTCCGCGCTCACACGGGGCCGTCCCGAGCCGTTCGCGAACGGAGGAACCATCCCCGCCAACCTGGCCGCGCGCGGTCCCGGCGAGTACTACGCGAACGTGACCCACATGGACTTCCAGATCGGCCGCCTCCTCGAGCGCCTCGACCGGCTGGGCCTGCGGGACGACACGATCGTGGTGTTCACCAGCGACAACGGGCCGGTGACGGAGGACTGGCGCCACTGGTACGAGGTCAACCTGTACGGCAGCACGGGCGGCCTGCGCGGCCGGAAGGCGGATCTGTACGACGGCGGCGTTCGCGTGCCCGCCATCGTGCGCTGGCCGGGCCACGTCACGCCGGGGACAGAGACGGCCGCCCCCGTCATCGGCTACGACCTCCTGCCGACCCTTGCGGCCCTGACCGGCGTGGCCCTGCCGACAGACCGCCCGATCGATGGAGAAGACGTCTCGCCCGTGCTGCGGGGCGAAGCCTTCCGGCGCAGGCGCCCGC
>Ga0207428_10003054_pt1 | contig 16479 bp, 8 predicted proteins | sample RhiMethybrSRZTD1_FD_187600 | JGI IMG/M metagenome (GOLD analysis project Ga0207428, IMG submission 187600) | Populus rhizosphere microbial communities from Tennessee, USA - Rhizosphere MetaG P. TD hybrid SRZTD1 (SPAdes) (version 3) | ecosystem: Host-associated > Plants > Roots > Rhizosphere >...
GCAGGTCGCTGAAAATCATTCTTCATCGCCGCCCCGCGGATCGTGCCGTGGCCGACCATCAGAATTACGTTTACGCCGACCCCCTGCTTTTCGTAAAGCTCCCTCTGTTTCGACAGCGGCCACATCTGCGACCGGCCGTCCTGATTGACCACTTCGGTTGTGACGCCCTGCGTGACCTTGTTCGGACTCGCGTTGGTTCGCGGAGAACCCAACCCCTCGTCGGCGTGCGAATGAATGTCAATGAAACCCGGCGAGACGTAATAGCCTTGCGCGTCGATCACGCGCCTGGCCGCCGCCCCCGTCAGTTTGCCGATCGCCGCGATCCTTCCATCTTTTATTGCGATGTCGGCGGGGAACCAGGGATTGCCCGTGCCGTCCAGGACGCGCCCGCCGGTGATCAGCAGGTCATAGCTTTGTTGTTGTGTAAAACCGCGGAAACCCAGCGCGCAAAAGACAAGACACACAAAGGCTATTATCGTGATGCGTTTCATTGAATTTCCTTTCTACGTTCTCGCTGAACCCAGAATGCGATCATGAACGATTTTGACGATGTCATCGGGCAGACTGTGCAACCTGACTCTGTCGGTCAAGAGCCTGAACAGATAGTCGCGGCCAGTTTTGAAATGAAGCTGCTCGATCCAATGTAGAATGCGTTTGCCGTCAACGACCTGGTGCGCAGAGGTCAGATCTGCGAGGTATCGGTCAACGATCTCTTCTCTTTCCGCAAGTCGTTTCTCGCAATCTTCTTCATTACATATCAACTGTTTGGCCGCTCGATCTTTTACGATGTGGCGGTCGTGATTATGGCCTATGCTGAAATATTCGAGCCTTGCAGTTTGACCGATGCTTTGATGCTGAGCTTTATTCTCATCGAAGTACAACCAATTAGCCGCAACAATGTGTTTTAAAGCCCGGCAGATTTCGAGCAGACGCGCCTCCATTCCCCGCTCATCAGGTAGGCTGACCTTGATCTCTGGATTGCGCAATGTCAGCACTTCCCATAGAGGCTTGGGGTCCAAGAGATAATTCTCAATGGCGTATCGCCGTAGAATAAACAGGTAAGAGCCCTCGTGGTAAGACTTATCTACCTCGTCATCGCTCAGGAAATCACGATCTGTGATGCCGTAGGCGCGTTTCAATGCGCCGCGATTCAGGATCTCGCCAAGTAATTTATTCAGATTGCTTAAGCCACCGCAGGCGTAAAACTCAACTTCGAAAAGAAACTCCTTGAACCACTCGCGCAGAACATATCGATCATCATCGCCTTCGACTAACACGATGATTCGCGTTCCCGCGTCGAACAGCAGGTCTGTTAGCTCAGGGGGGAGTGGAGATATAGTTCGCATAGCGATGAACTAGAACGGCGTGAGAATACGTGTGTTTTCCTTTCCGAAAATTTCCACGAAAGTAGGCGCGTGCGTTGTGACAATGAGTTGATACGGCACTTCACGCTGTAGAGCCAGCAGCCCTTGCGCCAGCCGATGTTGATAGGCCGGATGCAAGCTGTTTTCGATCTCGTCGATCAACACTAGGCTGCCTGGCAGCAACTTGCGGTGCAGTTCTGTAAGAATGATCAGTAGATTTTGTTCTCCCGAACTTAATTCGTGGAGCGAATGCTCGCGACCATTAGCTGTTCTGACGATCACATCGAGCGCCTTGCGATCAACATAAAAAGTCTTGCCGTCGAAGTTCAAGTCATTCAAAAATTGTTGAATCTGCGCATAACGCTCAGTTTCAGCGTAATCAAGCCAGATCAGGTAACTGGTGAATGAACCAGGAAACTTGCGCACAGTCTTGAAGCGATGGATAAATTTGTAGCCATTCTCCTCCTTATGTATTTGTGTGCCAGAGACTGGTTCGATACTACGGTTGTATGGAAAATAGATAATCGAGGGAACTTGTTTGCCAGCAAAAGGACTGTTAGGCGAAAGCCGATCTGGAAAAAGTTTTTCTTGTTGCAGCAGTATTTGTTCGTTGAGCGCATTGGCTATAGGCGTAGTGTGAATTTCTTCCCTCTCATTCGCATCGATCTTCAAGCCGAAGCGCTCTGGTTTTAGTTTTACATCATTCGGCGGGGAACCGTAGGATTGACTGAAATCGTAATTGCCAATACGCCAGTCGATCTGAGCGTAAATAGATTGTTTGGTTTTTAGAAAATCACTGAGTTCCGTGCCCAAGCCTGGTAGTGTTTCTGAAACAGATGCAATGGCTTCGAGGACTGTAGTCTTGCCACTTCCATTGGCTCCGCCAATCACGCACACAGGCAGGGTCTTGCCATTTGCATCGAAGAAATCGATCTTTATGTCGTCAATCGGCCCGATGTTTTTGATTCTGACCGATCTGAGTTCAAACTTCATAAATTTCCCTGCGCTCAACCATCCAATGGCGCGCTCATTAGCATCCCGCCTCGACCTTCGGTTTAGCAAGATAGTGAATCTTGAGTAAAGTTTCGAGCAGCGGTTCGAGTTTGTCCAGCGCGAACTGGGTGGCGGCGTCGCTCAGGGCCATCGGCGGGTTGTCGTGGACTTCCATGAACAATCCGTCAACGCCGCAGGCCACGCTGGCGCGCGCGAGATGCCCGACGTATTCCGACTGGCCTCCGGTGGCGTCGCCGAGCCCGCCGGGCAGTTGCAGGCTGTGCGTGGCGTCGAAGACGACCGGGTATCCGAATTGACGCATCATCGGGAAGGCGCGCATATCCACGACCAGGTTGTTGTAGCCGAAGCTCGTCCCGCGCTCGGTGATCATGATCTGGCGATTGCCGGCGGCTTCGAGTTTCTCGATGATGTTGCGGACGTCGAGCGGCGCGAGGAACTGGCCCTTTTTGACGTTGACCGCGCGCCCGGTAGCCGCCGCCGCCTGCAGCAGATCGGTCTGGCGACAGAGGAACGCAGGGATTTGTAGGATGTCCGCGACCTGAGCCGCCTCGTCGGCCTGATGGGTCTCGTGAATATCGGTGATGACGGGCGCGCCGACTTCATCCTTTATGTGTCGCAGGACGCTCAGCCCCTCGTTCATTCCCAGGCCGCGAAACGAGCGGGCCGAAGAGCGGTTGGCTTTGTCGTAAGAGGCTTTGAAGACGAAAGGGATGTCGAGCCTCGACGCGACGCGCGAAATCTCGCGGGCCATCATCATCGCGTGATCTTTCGATTCGATCACGCAGGGGCCGGCGATCAGGAAGAGGTCGCCGGCGCGGCGTTTGATGCTCTGATAAAAATCGTTCATTTGTCAGTTGATGAGGGCGGGTTCGAGCAGGCAATCAATCTCTTCGATCTTCGCCAGCGGCTTTGCCGCCAGCCATCGCCGCAAAATCTCCCTGGCCTGTAGCTCGGAGAGGGCGCCGAAACCGATGCGCCGGTAATTGGTCTGATCTACGTCGTGTGTGTGTTTGGCGTCGAGGCGGCCTTCGCTACAGGCCCTGCAGATCATTCGGAGGTTGGAAGACCAGTCCTCGGCGGCCAAGCCCCGTTCTGAGGCCAGTTCGGCCAACGATTCGACGTCTTCCGGGCCGACGCCGCTGACGATGACCTCGAAGGTCCCGAATTCGCTTGCGGTGAGCAGTTGCAACTCGTCGAAGACCGGAACTTCTTTCCCGTCCACTTTCCTGTGCCCGTTCGGCGCGCCGTCGTGGAGCAGCAGGTCGCCGTAGCGATGCTCCGATTGCGGCAGCGGGACGCAATCGATGATCGCCCGCGCCGGATCGATCCTTCGACACCAGACCACTTCGGACTCCTCGTACGGGTTGATTCGAATCGGCGTGAGGCCGATCTCCATCTCGATCGGGCCTTCGCCTTCGGGGATTTCGATTCCGAACTCTTTCCACGCGCGGCGCGCCTCGGCCCAATCTCCGAGCGCCGTCGCGGCGATGCCCAGATTCCACCAGGCGTCCTGCTCCGACGGATCGAGCGCGACCGCCTTCTGATTGCAGCGCAGCGATTCCTGCCAGTTGCGCAGCTCTTTGCGCAGCAGTCCGAGGTTGTACCAGGGCGTCGCCCATGCAGGCCAGAGTTTGGTCGCCTTCTGGTAATATTTGACCGCCTCGGCGATCTGTCCGCGCTGCTGGAGCTTGATGGCCTCCTCGTTGTGGCGCATCGCCAGCGATTGAGACTCTTGACTGAATTGATGAACTTTCATCGGTTAAAACACGAACTCGCGTTGTTTATTTTCCTGGTCCGATTTCACTCTTTGGTCTAAAACCTGACGATACGACGGATCGATGATTGTCAGGCTTGGCGTGCGATAGATCCCGAGCGCGGGAAAAATCGTATGAATCGGGGGATTAATAACCGCCTCAACCTCAAGCCCTTTGCATTTGAGCGTTCTTTGGTCGTTACTCAATGACGGCTCCCAATAGTTCGCCCCCGGTAGACTAAATGAGCTCGATATTTTTGCCGTCCATTCATCAATAGTCCACGAAGGATACAGGTCTGGACTGCGCCTACTGTAAGTCACGCTTATCTCTACCAGTCGCCCGTCAAATGTCGTGAAGCTGAATCTGTTGATTCCAGTGAATTTTTCCCTCACTTCCATCATGGTGGAATCCCTTGGGGATAACGTAAAAGTCGCCAGGCCGTAGTTTGGAGCCAGGCCGGCGTTTTTGAGAGCGGTTTCGACTGGAAGTCTTGAATCGTTGTTGAACGCTAAAAGCGACAGGAGTTCATCAGCGCTCATTCCCAAACGTAAGCCGCGGATGGACGGCATCCTGTCCGATGGAACCGAGCATTGTGACTGTCGCTTCGTGATCTGTTTGGACTCGACGCCTCCGGGCCGTTTGAAATAGTGGACCGGGCATCTGGTCGTTTCGCTCACCTGTCGCGTATCCGCGCTTACCAGCTCCCACCCTTCTTCGCCGAGATACTGGATAATCTCTCGCTCATCTATCCCCTGGTTTTCAGGATCACAATAATTGACTACTTTGTACTCCCACTTTTGAGGCTGGTTGGCGTTTTGTTGGGCAAGCGCCGCTGGCGCAAATGTTGAGCTGACAAAAACGATTCCCATCGCCATCAAACGTCCGTAACGCATTGGAATTCTCCTTTCAATGACGCGCCTGGGGAAATGCGGGGGTTGCACGCCCAATGGGTCGGAATCCAAGCGACCTGTAGCGCGAGCATTATGAAGGCGCCAAGTCGCAACCGCTCCCTGTACCGTACCGAAGTCAGTCCGCCGCCACGACCTCGCTCTTCATCTGTTCTTCGCCGACCTGGTCGCGCAGTCGATGATTGTAAGCTGCGCGAATGAAGCTGGCAAAAAGCGGGTGCGGCGACAGGGGCTTCGATTTCAATTCGGGGTGCGCCTGAGTGCCCAGGAACCAGGGGTGGTCGGCGAGTTCGATCATCTCGATGAATTTCCCGTCGGGCGATTTACCCGAAAAGACGAATCCGGCCTCCGCCATGCGGTCTTTGTAGGCCGTGTTGAATTCGTAGCGGTGGCGATGGCGTTCGGAGATGGGGTTAGATTTGTAGACGCTTTCGGCGAGCGATCCCGGCGCCAGTTCGCACTCATAGGCCCCGAGCCGCATGGTGCCGCCCATCGCATCGACTCCGAGCAGGTCTCGCAGTTTGAAGATCACGGGGTTCGGGGTGTCGGGGTCGAATTCGGTCGAATCGGCGTCCTCGATGCCGCAGACGTTGCGCGCGTATTCGATCGACGCGCACTGCAGCCCCAGGCAGATGCCGAAAAACGGCTTCTTTTCACGTCGCGCGTAAGTGATGGCGCGGATCATTCCCGGAATCCCGCGCTTGCCGAATCCGCCGGGGACCAGTATCGCGTCGACGTCGCTCAAAAGGTCTTCCCACCGGTCGCCGGTCATGAGGTCTTCGCTCTCGATCCAGCGGAGGTTGACGCGCAGGTTGTTGGCGAAGCCGCCGTGCACCAGCGCCTCGTTGAGGCTCTTGTACGAGTCTTCGAGCTCCACGTATTTGCCGACGATGCCGACGGTCACCGATTCGCGCGCGCTGCGCATCCGGTTGACGAGCGCGTTCCACTGCCGCAGGTCTGTGTCGCCGAGCGGCAGCCGGAGTATGTCGACGATCAACTGGTCGAGGTCCTCGTGGTTGAAGATCAGAGGGATCTCGTAGACCGATTTGACGTCGGGCGCGTTGATCACGGCCTCCTGCGAGACGTTGCAGAAGAGCGCGATCTTGGCCTTCATCTCGGCGGGCAACTCGCGGTCGCAGCGGCAGAGCAGGATGTCGGGTTGGATACCGATGGCCAGCAACTCCTTGACAGAATGCTGCGTCGGTTTGGTCTTCAGCTCTCCCGACGCGGCGATGAAGGGAACCAGCGTGAGGTGTACGAACGCGGCGTTGTGGCGCCCGACCTCGTTGCCCATCTGGCGTATGGCTTCGAGGAAGGGAAGCGATTCTATGTCGCCGACCGTCCCGCCGATCTCGACGATCACGACGTCCATCCCGTCCGAGACGGCCTTGATCGCGTCCTTGATCTCGTTGGTGATGTGCGGGATCACCTGGATGGTCTTGCCCAGGTAATCTCCACGCCGCTCTTTCTCGATGACCGACAGATAAATGCGGCCCGAAGTCCAGTTGTTGGCCTGCGTCAACCGCGCGCCGGTGAAACGCTCGTAATGGCCGAGGTCCAGATCGGTTTCCGCGCCGTCGTCCGTCACGAAGACCTCGCCGTGCTGGAAAGGCGACATCGTGCCGGGATCGACGTTGATGTACGGGTCGAATTTCATCAGTGTGATCTTCAGCCCACGCGCTTCAAGCAACGCTCCGATCGAGGCCGCAGCGATGCCTTTGCCGAGGCCGCTGACCACTCCTCCGGTGACGAAAATGTATTTTGGCATAAGCTCCTCGTGGTTTCGGGCGATTTGTGGGTCAAGGCGCCAGAAATCCTGTGTATTGATCGCCTCTGAGTTTTGAAATACGAGGTAGGAGCAAGAGTACCCGTTAGACGGCGCCTCAGTCAATTCACCCACTCGGCTGGGGAATGCGGATTGCGGATTGCGGATTGCGGATTGCGAGGAGACCAAGCAGACATAGAATCCATAAGGAAATAGGGCAGAATGAATTCACCACCCGTCAACTCTCTTCAATCCGCATTCCGCAATCCAACGGCCTTCTTTACCGGAACCAATTTCTTAACCGGCTTCCCAGCCCGCGACTGGATTTGTTTTTAACCGTAGGGTTCATTTCGTCCTGGGAATCTGTAAAGGTTGTAGGATCCGCGGGATCCGGTTCAATGAATTCCTGTCCTCGAGGCAAGACGGCCTGCTCATCTACTGCCGCGTCCTCACTCGGCGGCGCGAGCGGCGTCGAGAAAGCGAAATCGTCGGCTTCCTCGGAGCCAAGCACGTTTTTAGCAATTTCGTAATATTTCTGCCGCTCCGCCAACCCGTTCAATCCGCCGTTGATCCGTTTGGTGATGGCGATGAAGTCCTGAACGTCGGCCAGTTCGTTCAAACCGTTCAACCTCCAGAAGACGCCCGCCGTGGAGAACGCGTATTGCGGAGTCGCCGCCAGGTCGGGATTTTCCTCCAGATCGACGCCGAGCAGGTCTCCATATTTCTTGTAATTGGCGCGGCCGGTGATCTGGATGGGACCGCGCCCACGGTAGCGGAACCCGTCGCCCGGTTGGGTGTTGCCCAGCCTATTTGCCAGGTCGCTCGGCGGCTCGTATTTCTTCTGCTGCGCCGTGGGTCCCCAAATCTCCTCCATATACTTCAACTCGGCTGATTCGTGGGCGATCTGGGCCAGGAAGGCGGACGCCCGCAGCGGGGTGTCGATCTCGTAGATCTCCATGACCCTGTTTATGTAGGGCAGGTAAAGCTGGCGCTTCGCCTGTGGCAACCTCGGCATAATCTGTTGCAGATCACTTTCAGTAAGCATCGTCGATTCCTCCTTGGTCACAACCGGCTGACGTCGCCGCTAATTCATATCGTGTTTGGCTTTCAAAAATCCCTGAGCGATTATACCAATTCTTCGACTTCCAGCGCATTCATGGCGATCTCGTAATATCTCTGGCGTTCCTTCAACCCCGTCGTCCCGCCGTTGATCCGTTTGGTGATGGTGATGAAATCCTGAACATCGGCCAGTTCATTCAACCCCTTCGTTTTCCAGAAGAGGCCCGCCGTGGAGAACGCGTATTGCGGAGTCGCCGCCAGATCGGGATTTTCCTCCAGATCGACGCCGAGCAGGGCGCCGTATTTCTTGTAATTGGCGCGGCCGGTGATCTGGATGGGGCCGCGCCCTTTGTATCGTTTGCCGTCGCCCGGTTGGGTGTTGCCGAGCCTTTTTGCCAAGTCGCTCGGCGGCTCGTATTTCTTTTGCTGCGCCGTTGGTCCCCAAATCTCCTCCATAAACCTCAGTTCGCCCGATTCGTGAGCGATCTGAGCCAGGAAGGCGGATGCCCGCAACGTAGTGTTAATCTCGTAAATCTCCATGACCTTGTTTATGAAGGGCAGATAAAGCTGGCGCTTCGCCTCTGGCAACGTCGGCATGATTTGTTGTAAGGCGCTGTCGGTAAGCATGGCTGATGTTCCTCCTAAATGACGGCCAGGGGCGGATTGAGAATACCCCGGCTTTTGTTGTTGGATGTGGCCTTGGCCGATTAATCGATTCGTCCGTAAATCTTGAAAAGCGGATTGATTAGAACACGGGAGACCGTGATAGGCAATGTTTTTCGCGTACTCCGTTGATAGCTTCGGACGCGCGCCTTGGCGACACGAACAAATGAACCAGGTCTTTCTGTTTTAAATCACGCGCCTCCATCAGGTGTTGCAGAACCTGTTGACATTCTCCCCCCGCCAAACGCTATCGCGTTATGGCGGTGGATTCCTACGCTGAACGCCGTCGCTCATCTCTCGTAGGCGTTACTTTCCGGGCGTCCCGCCCGGTAGTTTTCTTCATCTTCAGCAGGTATCTTCCTGCTCGCAGTATGAGGCGTTGGTGAAATAAGCGAGTAGAGCGCGGCTAGAACTGACGATCTGTGTCGCCTGGCCGACGGTCGCCATTATGCGGCCTAATAAGAAGTCTTCAGCCAGTTCTCCTTGGTCCAGATCAGCCTGCCTGCGCCCGCGCCTTCCGCCCCCGTGAGTAGTAACGGGAGTTGCGTCGGGTCGTGGGTCGTGTACACATACGGCAGCGTTGCAAACCCGTTCCACGAGAACGCCAGCTCCGGCGCGGGTACCGGCGCAAGCGGGCTGTCAGGCGTGTTGCTGTCTCCGCGAAAGACCAGACCGCCGAGCTGATAGAGCGTATTGAGCGCGAGTATCTTGCCTGTGTACTGGGTCAGCGACGCGTCCTTCTGGTTGTTGCGAAGCGGGAAGATCACTCCGATCAACTGCGAGTTCTCCAGGAGAACCGCGCCGCCTTCCGTCGAGATCGCTCCGTTGAGAACAACGTCGAAAGAGTAAGTGGCGTTGCTGCCGTTAAGCTTGGCCGCGTTCGACGGCGTCATTGCGGCGACTATCGAATCGCGCATGCCTTTAGCCGCGAACGCCTCCGCGTTGTTCACGTAAATGTCGTAGGCGTGCGCGTTTCCGGCGCGCAGCCGCGGCAACCGGTCCTGCATGTTGAGATAGTAGTTGTGGTGGAGCGTGACCTGATGGTTGGCGTTCGCCGGATCGAGCTCGTTGGCGCCGACCAGGTGCCCCTTCTTCTGCGAGCGGGATATGGCGATGATGTCCTCGACGCTGAAGCCGTTGCTCCGGAGGAAGTCGTACATGGGGTAAGCCGGCCGATTCTGATCGAGCGCTTCGATCTGCCGGCGCACGAAACTGCCCGGGCCGCCGTCGTCGCCGAGGAACGAGCACCAGGAGATGGTGACGTTCCTAGTCCCTCCCTTGATGTCGATGACGCCGTCGTAGGCCTTGGTGAAGGTACAGTGGTCGATCCAGATGTTGTCGCTGGTCATGTCCACCGTGATGAAGTCCCAGCCTTGCTTATCATACTTGCCCTTCGAGGACTCATCCCATTCCCACAATTCGTCGAACTTCAGGTTGCGAATAATCACGTTGTTGGCGCGCTTCACGTTGAAGTTCGCATGCCGAATCGTCGCCCCGTTCGCGGAGAAGATCGTCAGGCCGTTCTTGTCCTGGATGTCGATGAGACTGACGCCCGTGGTCAATAGCGCGGGATGCAGCAGCGGCGCGGAGGCAGACCGTAGCGCGCCGGTGCGAGCCGTCGCCGGGACCTCGTTAAAGCCCAGATCGAGGTCGTTCATGATTTCGATGACTTTTGTGTTCCGGTTCCCGAGCGCGGCCACCAGATCGTCGGCGGTGAAGACCTTGCGATAGTTCGGATCCGACTCCGGCGGCAGTCCGCCGCCCGTGGCGGCCCGCGCGAATCCGGCGAGATCGTAAAGCGCCGTCGGGAGCTCGTCGGACACGGTGAGCGTGGCCGCGCCGCTGGTAGCAGTCCCCACACTGTTGCTGACCGTTACGCTGTAGTCCCCGGAGTCGCTCTGCTGGACGTTTGCGAGGTTGAGCGTCGCGGCGGTCGCGTCGGCGATTGGGGACCCGTTCTTACGCCACTGGTAACTCAACGGAGCCGTGCCCGTCGCAATAACGGTGAAGCCGGCTTGACCGCCGACGACCACGATCTGCGACGCCGGTTGTGACGTAATGCTGGGCGCCACTGGTCCGGTCTCGACGGTGAGCACGGCGGTCGCGCTGGTCGCGGAACCGGCGGCGTTGCTCACGACCACCCGGTAAGCGCCGGCGTCAGCGGCTTGAACATTGGTGAGCGTCAAGCTGGCAGCCGTTGCGCCCGCCATAGCCGCGCCATTCTTCAGCCACTGGTAGCTTAGTGGAGCCGCGCCATCAGCGCCCACGGTGAACGTCACGTTCGCGCTGGCGCTGACAGTTTGCGAAACAGGTTGCGTAGTGACCACCGGCGGATCGCCCGGATTGTCGCCCGAGAGCGAGACGTCCACCGACTCGATGATGAAGTTGTAGTTGGCGCTGCTGGAGGCCTTGCTCAGATAGAAAGCGACTGTGTCGAACTGCGTGAAGGAAGCCGCCGCCTGTACAGCGGAATACGTCATCACCATGCTGCTCGTGGTCGCGTTCCTCAGCGTGTAACTGACCCTGACGCCACTGCCCGTGTTCTGGAGAGTGAGCGTCCCGCGATAATCGGTGTTTGCGACCATCGCCTCCGTCGAGGGCGTTGGCGCAGCTCCGGTGAATTGCGTGAAGGGACTTGTGCTGTTCAGGAGCGAGGCGCTCACTCCCGTTCGGGCGTAGAGCCTGATCGGCGTGGTGAATACAGACCCGGTATAGGTCATAGCCGCATAGCCGCCATAATTGTTAAACACATTGCTCGTCGGGTTGTTGCTTCCGAAGTCGCCGCTCACGCGGGCGTTGGTGTTGGGCGGGCCTGTCGCGGTGAAGCCCGTTCCGCTGATGGCGTCGGGGTTGGCCACGGAACGAAGTAGGCCGACAACGAAGGTGTTCGCGCCGGGCGCCGCCGCAGTGTCGAAGCCGGTGAATTGAACTGTGAAGTCGAGCGTGAGCGTCTGATTGACGCCGAGATTCACTGGCGTCGCGGACGCGTCGGTGAAATAGGCGAGCAGCGTGCGGCTCGAACTGACGATCTGGGTCGCCTGGCCGATGGTCGCCGTCAGGTTGCTGCTGCCCGAAGACGTGAACCACGCCGCCGAGTCGGGCAGGTTCTGCGTTGTCCGATCTCCATCTGCGAACCGCTCGCGCAGGAAGAAGACTGGCGCAACCGTGACCGTCAACGTGGCCGGGTCGCTGGTGGCGACGCCTACGTTATTGCTGACCTCGACGCTATAGCTGCCGGCCTCAGAGAGTTGGACGTTGGTCAGAGTCAGCGTGGCGCTGGTCGCTCCGGGAATGTCGGCGCCGTCCTTTTTCCATTGATAGCTGAGTGGCGCGGTTCCGCTCGCCACTACGCTGAAGGTTACATCCGAACCGGCCGGTACTGTCTGTGATGCAGGTTGTGTCGTGATGCTCGGCGGCGTGAGCGTCTCCGTGAAGATCGCGGTGACGCTCTTCGGGCTGTTCATCACGATAGTGGCGGGATTGGCATTGCCTGTGAGGTCGCCGCTCCAATTCGAGAACTGCCAGCCTGCGGCTGGAACGGCGGTGAGTTGAACGATTGTTCCGGCTTGATATGTCGGGCCGGAAGGAATGCTCTGAATCGTCCCTTGCCCCTGCGTGGACAGCGACAGAGTGAATCCCGCGTTCGCGAGCAGAGAGGTCAGGGGCAGATAGCCCCGCAACAGCGCGCGATCCGTGTCATCCGCCGGAGTGATCGTGCCGATCTGGTTCGGATTGTTTCTGACGAAGTCCACGGGCGATAGCGTGTACGGGTAGGGCAGACTCGTGAGGTCTGTCCACGTGAAGCTCGCGGGCGGATTCCAGACGAGCGCGTTCGGATCGACCGGATTCAGCCGCGCCGGATCGAAGGGCGTTAGCGCGCCGTTAAAAGTCCACTGGCTACCGCGCTGCGTAATCCGCCCGCCGCCGGAGAACGCAAGCGGCGTCCGCACTTCCAGGAATTCGCTGTTCTCAACCAGCACGGCGGCGTTGATCGTGGAGTTGACCGCAGTCTGTGTGCCGGGGAAAGGCGCTGAGAGCGTGTCATCAACAAGGATGTTGTAGACGTGCGCGTTGCCGAAGCGCATGCGCGGCGTGCGCTGGCGGACGAGCGTGAATGCGTTGTGATGGTAAGTCACATTGAGCCTGCCCGCGTCCGTAGCGCCGGCGTTGTCGTCATTGCCAACGAGGCTGGTCTTATCCTGCGGAATCTCATGAGTGATGATCTGCTGGACGGACTGGCCCGCGTTGCGCAGACTCGCGTAATAACTGATGCGCGGGTCTGCTGGATTGGCCTGGTAGAGGTTTTCGAGGTGATTGATCTGATTGGCGGCCTCGTCGCCGAGATCGCCGGTGAAACGGCAATGGGAGAGGGTAACGAGGTCGGAGCCGCGCACAATGTCAACCTGACCGTCATAAACCTTCGCAAAATCGCAGTGATCGATCCAGACGTTGCGGGCGCCGTTCGTGAGCGCAATGAAGTCCCAGCCCTGAAGATCGTAGGCGCCCTGCGTGGCGTCGTCCCATTCCCAAAGACCACGGAACTTCAGATTACGAATGATGATGTTTTGCGAGCCGTCGATGTTCAGAGTCCCATGCCTCAATGTCGCGCCGCGATCCGAAAAAAGCGTCTTGTTCGAAGCGACGCGGATCACGCCGAGATTCGACGCAATAAGCTCCGGGTTGATGAGCGGGCGGCGACTCTGGTTGTTAAGCGCTCCCAGATCGACGTCGGTACGCAGTTCGATGATCAGCGGGCCGGGGCTTTGCAGATAGCTTTGAAGCGTCTGCGCCGGATTCGGCGTTGAGGAATCTATGATCTTGTAGCGCGCCGTGTCCGAAGGATCGGCAAGCCCGCCGCCGGTCACGCCCTGTCCCATTGTGGCGAAGCCTTCCAGCGCGAACGTAGCCAGTGAGGGCAAACCAGTCGCCTGGCTGGTCACGGCGAGAATGGCCGGCGCGCTGAGCGCCGCCTCAGTTCCGCTCGCGACCAGCGCGGTGTAGACAGCCGTATCCGTAGGTTGAACATTTGGCAGAGTGAGCGTCGAATCGGTTGCGCCCGCGACGTCGACGCCGTTCTTTCGCCATTGATAAGTGAACGCGCCGGACCCGTTGGCTACCACGGTGAATGTGGCCGTTTCGCCGATATTCACGACCTGGCTCTGCGGTTGTTGGGCGATCAGATTTCCTCGCGTGAACACGGTCAGCGTCGCGGGATCGCTCGTGACAGACCCGGAGACGTTCGTGACCGTGACCGAATAAGAGCCTGCGGAGTTGAGCTGGACATTTGTCAGCGTGAGCGTCGCGGCGGTGGCCCCGGCGATTGGCGCGCCGTCCTTGAACCATTGATAGGACGGCGGCGGAACGCCCTGAGCGATGACGCTGAAGCTCACGGCGTCGCCGGCGAAAGCCGTACGGCTGACGGGCTGCGTCACGATCGTCACCGGTGAGACTATAGGCGTCGCGCGAACCGTCAGCGGAACCGGCGCGCTGAGGCCTGAGCCGATCCCGTTGCTGATCGTGACGCTGTAGAAACCGGCGTCGGATAACTGCAAGGCCGTTCGAGTTAAAGTAGGGCTGGTAGCGCCTGGAATTGGCGTGCCGTCCTTCAGCCACTGATAAGCGAGCGGCGCCGCGCCGGTCGCGGCGACCGTGAACGTCGCGGCATCGCCGATCACGGCGTTCTGAAGCTGAGGCTGCTGCGTGATCGCCGGCGCTCCGGCTTCCGCCACAACTGTCAGGGTCGCTGTTGCGCTGAGGCCCGAGCCGACCGAATTGCTGACGGCGACGGCGTAATTGCCAGCGGCGCCCGCCTGAACCGCAGGCAAGAGAAGCGCAGGCCCTGTCGCGCCCGGAATCGCCACGCCGTCTTTGAACCACTGGTATGCAGGAGCAGGCGCGCCGGACGCGCCAACGGCGAAGATCACGTCCTGGCCCGCGCTCGCGGTCTGGCTCAGGGGACGGCTACGGATGAATGGCGGCGTCTGCGGAGCCCAACCGCCGAGAACAAAGTTCGTGTCGCTCAACTGCGCGGCCTCCGCGTCGCTGATTTGGCGTGAGGACGCGATTCGTTGGCTCACGTCGAGAGGCGCTCCGATCAGGTCCGTGCTGCGGTACTCCCAGAACCGAACTGTGCTCGAGTTGGACGCGTTGTTGAGCAGCCATCCCGCGGGGGCCACTTGCGGCCCCATCGCAGAATTGATGTAAACGACCTGGCTGTCGGGGAAGACGTTGGGATCGATGCGCGCAAGAAATGTCCCGGTCACGCCGGCCGCGCCGCTGAGGCGAGAGTTGACGTAGACGAATCCCGGCTGATTCTGCGGCGTGCGCGCCTGCACGTAGAAGCCGCCAGTCCTGACGTTCTTCAGTTCGCAATTCAGGAAATAAGCGGCGGCGTTTCCCCACATGAAATCCACATCGCCTTCGATGTAACAGTTTTCAACGTAGGCCGAGCCGTTGAGCTGAAGCGTGTCCTGGAAGCTGAAGAGATCGCAGTTCCGGATTTGCGAGCGGACGGCGTTGGTTCTGATGGTTTCGGCCTGCGATCCGCCCTGCGGCGTCAGGTTGCGAACAGTCAGGTTCTCGACAATCCAATCCCCGGCGTCAACCCAGACCACGCTGCGCGAATTCGGGTTGAAGTTCGCGCTGTTGGCATAGGCGATCACGGTCTCCTTCCGGTCTTCGCCGCGCAGTGTGATCAGCGGTTTGTTGCTGTTGATGCGGATAAGCTCCTGATACAAGCCTTTGCGAACGAAGATAATCCTGCGCGTGGCGTTGGCCGCCGGCGTGAAATCTATGGCGCCCTGAACGGTGGCGAAATCGCCCGCGCCGTCGGCGGCGACCACAATCGTCGTCGCGCCGGCGCCCGGCGCGGCTGGTTTTGTTGTGAACCGCCATGCGGTATCGCCGGCGATTCCGGCGAAGACGCCGTTCGCCGTCCTGAAGACGCCGGCGCCAATGGTGACGAAGTACGACTTGTTGTATTCGAGCGCGGCGTGCGGCGTGATGAGCGCGGTATTGCCGCTCACGATCACGGGAAGATAGTTGTACAAGGTTCCGCCGATCATCTTCATCTGAGCGGAGGCGGCCAGATCAATCGTGTCAATGACCGCGCCGGTCGCGGCATCGTGAATCTGGATAAGCCCGGATGCGCCCGGCGCCGGCGCGACGCCGAAGGTGATCTTGAGCGGCGCGTCCACCGGCAATCCCGTCGCGCCGTTCGCGGGGAACAAGGCGGTCACAATGAGCGCGGGGTCAACCACCGTGAGCGTCGCGGCGGGGCTGGTCACGGAGCCTGCCGCATTGCTCACGACTACCGAGTAAGCGGCGGCGTCCGAGGCCTGGATGTTGTTGAGTGTGAGCGTGTCCGTGGTCGCGGACGGAATATCCGCGCCGTTCTTGCGCCATTGGTAGGTCAATGGCGGCGTGCCGCTCGCGACCACTGTGAACGTGGCGGTCCCGCCGGCGTTCACGGTCTGTGGCGACGGCGGCGTGACGATCGACGGCGGCGTGATAACCGTGAGCGTGGCCGGATCGCTCGTGGCGACGCCTGCGACGTTCGTGACGGTCACGGTGTAACTTCCGGCGTCGTCGGCGCTCGCGCTGGCGATCGTATACGTATCGCCTGTCGCGCCCGGAATCGCAGCGCCATCCTTTCGCCACTGATAACTGAGCGGCGAACTGCCATCGGCGGTCACTGCGAACTGGGCCTGCGCGCCCGCGACCACTGTAATGGACATCGGCTGTGTGACGATGGTAGGCGGCACGGGCGTGGCGCTGACTATCAGCGTCGCCGGATTGCTCGCCACGGAGCCTGCGCCGTTGCTTATGACCACCGTGTAAACGCCCGCGGTGAGCACTTGCGCATTGTTCGGCGGAGCCGGCCAGATGATGCGAAGGTCCGGGCCTTTGATCTTGCCCGGATATTTGCCCGGCAACGAATACGGCAGCCGGGG
>Ga0207428_10003058_pt1 | contig 16465 bp, 11 predicted proteins | sample RhiMethybrSRZTD1_FD_187600 | JGI IMG/M metagenome (GOLD analysis project Ga0207428, IMG submission 187600) | Populus rhizosphere microbial communities from Tennessee, USA - Rhizosphere MetaG P. TD hybrid SRZTD1 (SPAdes) (version 3) | ecosystem: Host-associated > Plants > Roots > Rhizosphere >...
GGCCGCTCCCGTGCCCGCGAAACGTCTCGTCCGATCATCGCGGGCTTCGACCAAGGGAGGAGAAGTAGAAAAAAAGAGCGAAGGGATGCAGCAGAGGATCGGGGCGAAAGGATGATGGAGTCGCATCACGACTCACGATTCACGACTCACGCTTTATCATTTTCCGATGGCGGCTGAAAAGAACCCCGGGCTCATTGACGAATTCTGCGACGCCCTCTGGCTGGAAGACGGGCTCGCGCGCAACACGCTCGACAGCTACCGCCGTGATCTCGCCCAGTTCGCCGCATGGCTGGAAAAGCAGCACGGCAAGCCGCTCTCCGCGGCCGCCAACGCTGACCTGCAGGACTACCTCGGTTATCTGTTTGGCAGAAAAGCACGCGCCTCGAGCGTGGCGCGCCTGCTTTCCGCGTTGAAGCGCTACTACCGCTACTGCCTGCGCCAGGGCCGGATCGCCGCGGATCCGACCTTGAACATCGACTCGCCGAAGCTCCCCCGCGCGCTGCCGAAAACCCTGACCGAGGAAGACGTGGAGAGTCTCCTGGCCGCCCCGCGGATCGACGCGGCGCTCGGGCTGCGCGACAAGGCGATGATCGAGACCTTGTACGCGAGCGGCCTGCGCGTCTCGGAGCTCGTTTCCCTGAAGCTCGGCCAGGTAAGCCACGACATGGGGGTGGTGCGCGTTGTCGGCAAAGGCTCGAAGGAGCGGCTCGTGCCCCTGGGCGAGGAGGCGCTTGCCTGGATCCGGCGCTATCTGGCGGAGGCGCGCCCGGCGCTCCTGGGTGGAAAAACCGGCGACGACCTCTTCGTCACGTCCCGCGGGCGGGCCATGACCCGCCAGATGTTCTGGCAATTGCTGCGCCGCCACGCGCTCACGGCCGGGTTGAGGAAGGCGATCTCCCCCCACACGCTGCGCCACGCGTTCGCGACGCACCTCCTGAATCACGGCGCGGACCTGCGCGTCGTGCAGCTGCTGCTGGGCCATTCGGACATCTCCACTACCCAGATCTATACCCACGTCGCGCGGGAGCGGTTGAAGCAGCTGCACGCGAAGCACCATCCCCGAGGTTGAGGGGCACAGTCGCAGCGGTAATCCCGGTGACGCGCGGGGCGGCCGACAGGATGTCGGTGGGATATCCGATTTGCTGTCAGAGGCGGCCGACGTGAGGTATGACCGGTCGTCGGCCGCGACCGCGTTGCCAACTAGCGACAGTAACAGTTTGTAAAAACGCTGCTGGCCGTAAAACCTCCGGCGGATGATCGCAGTCGAAGAATCATCCACACCCTCACGGGGATTGCCAATGAAGCTACTGAAAGTACTCGCGGCGCTGGCGTTTTCACTGGTCACCGCTGCGGCGCCGGCCGCCGAGGCCGATCCGCCTGCCGTGATCGGAAGACTCAACTACGTCGCGGGAGCCGTGTCCTTCGCGCCGGCGCAGGCGCCCGAGGACTGGGGAGCGGCGAGCTTGAACCGTCCGATTACGACCGGTGACCGGCTGTGGGTGGACGCGGGCGGCCGTGCGGAGATGCATGTGGGCTCGCTCGCGGTCCGCATGGATGAGCAAACCAGCCTGGACGTCCTCAAGCTGGACGACCGCGGGCTGCAGCTGCGTCTCGCGCAGGGCAGCGCCAACGTACGCGTGCGCCGGGGCGACCAACCGGTCGAAATCGCCACCCCCGGCGGGGCGGTGGTCCTCACGCGGCCCGGCTCGTACCGCGTGAACGTCGATCCCAGGGGATCGGCGACGTCGGTCACGGTGCGCGGGGGCGGGCAGGCGGAAGTGTTCGCCCCGAACGGCAGCTTCCTGGTGAACGATGGCCAGCAGGCGATGATCGGGGGTTCCCGCCCGGATCTCGCCATCGCGCCGGCGCCCGATGAATTCGATCGCTGGGCGGGGACGCGCGATCGGCGCGAAGACCATGTCGCGTCTACCCGCTACGTGCCCGTCGAAATGACGGGTTACGAGGATCTCGACGAGTACGGTACGTGGCGCACCGTGCCTCAGTACGGCACGGTCTGGCAGCCGCGGGCGGTGCCCGCCGGGTGGGCCCCGTACCGCTATGGCCATTGGGTCTGGGTCGCGCCCTGGGGCTGGACATGGGTGGACGACGCGCCGTGGGGTTTCGCGCCTTCCCACTATGGTCGCTGGGTGTGGTTCGACAACCACTGGGCGTGGGCGCCGGGGCGCATCGTCGCGCGCCCGGTCTACGCGCCGGCGCTGGTGGCCTTCATCGGGGGATCGAATTTCTCGGTGTCCGTCGCGGTGGGCTCCGCGCCCGCCGTCGCCTGGGTGCCGCTGGGCTGGCGCGAGCCGTACCGCCCGTGGTATCGCGCAAGCAATGCCCACGTGCGCAACGTGAACGTCACTAACGTGACCAACGTGACGAACATCACCAACGTTACCAACGTCCGGCTCGTGAATCGCAGCGCGCCATCGGCGGTGACGGTCGTCTCGCGTGAAAATTTCGTCGCGGCAAAGCCGGTGCAGCCGGCTGCAATCAAGGTGTCTCAGCGCACGATCGCCGCGGCGCCGGTGACCAGGGGCGCACCGGTGGCGACGCCCGAGAGAACGAGCCTTGCCATGGCCCAATCCGGGCCGCGGCCTCCGTCGGAGGTCAGGAGCCGCGAGACCGTTGCCGTCAACACGCCGCCGGCACCAGCGCGTGACGTGGAGCGCGCCGGACGCAAGGGCAAGGGTCGTGACGAAGCGCGCGTTGCGTCCCGGGACAGCGACGATCGCCCACGCGTGCGCGTGATCGATCGCCAGCAGCGCGTGGAGTTGCAGCCAGCCCAGGCGACGGCATCATCGGCTGCGCAGCCGCAGGCGAAAGCCGGCGAGCGCGTTCAGGACAAGGCCGCACCGCAAGCACAGGGCAAGGCACCCGCAGTCGAGGCCAGGGATAAGGCAGCGCCCCAGCCGCAACCCGCCCCGCAGGCTGAACGCCGCGTACCCGCGCCGCCAGCCGACATGGCGAAGCGGCCGACGTTCGATCGCGAGATGCGTCAGGTAGCGCCGCAAGCCGATGCGCAGCGCGGGCAGGCCGAGCGTGCGGAACGGCGCGAGCAGAAGTCCGACGAAGCCGCCCGCTCCCCGCAGGCGCAGGTCGCACCGCAACCCGACAACCGTTCCGGACGGTCACAGGCGCCTGACACCCAGCGTGCCCAGCAGCAGGAACAGCAGCGCGCCCGGGAACAGCAGGCGCGTGACCAGCAGGCGCAGGCGCAACGGGCTCGGGAACAGCAACAGGAACAGCGTCAGCAGCAGGCGCAGCAGGAACGGCAGCGCCAGCAGCAGGTGCAGGAGCAGCAGGCGCAGCAGGCCCGGCGCCAGGCGGAGACGCGTCAACCGGGTGAGCGGCAACGAGCGCAACAGCAGGACGACCGGCAGGCGCAGCGCCAGGAGCAAGCGCAACAACGGGCTCAGGAGCAGGCTCAGCAGCGTGCCCAGCAGCAGGCGCAGCAACAGGCTCGGGAGCAAGCCCAGCAGCAGCGTGCCCAGCAGCAGGCGCAGCAACAGGCGCAGCACCAGGCTCGGGAGCAAGCCCGCCAGCAGCAGCAAGCGCAGCGTGCTCAGCAACAAGCCCAAGCGCAGGCGCGGGAGCAGCAATCGCAACAACGGGCCGAGCAGCAGGCACAGCAAAAAGCCCAGCAGCACGCCCAGCAGCAGGCGCGGCAACAGCGCCGCGAGCACTCGTCCCAGGAGAAGGGCGGCCCCGATCGGCCGCAGAAAGACAAGGACAAGTCGGAGAAGGGCTAGGAACCAGGGACTGGAGACCGGAGACTGGAGACTGAAGGCGAGTCCGTGGTCCCGAGTCTCTAGTCCCTAGTCTCGGATCACGTCTTCTTTCCCCGCTCGATGGTGACCCCCAGCCGCTTCACGCCCTTCAATGCTGCGAGCTTGGTCACGCTTACCTTTACCCACGGCGAACTGAACTCGCTCATGACGATGTGGGCGACGTGCTCGGCGAGCCGTTCCACCAGCAGGAAGTGATTGCTTTCCAGGGAAGACCCGATCCGGGCCACGACCTTGCTGTAGTCTATCGTTTCGCCTATCCGGTCGGTGCGCGGACGGCCGGTCTCGGGAATCCCGATTTCCAGGTCGAACTGCACGGTCTGGGGCACCTGGCGCTCCCAGTTGTAGACACCGAGGAGGATGTCGAGGCGCAGATCGGAGATGAAGATCGTGTCCATTCGGAGCGGGTGGCCGGTGGCCGGTGACCGGTGACCAGTGGCGTAGAATGCGTGCATTCTAAGTGAATTCCCATGACGCTGGTTGCGCTCGCTCTCGTCGCGTACCTGATCGGCTCGATCCCGTTTGCGGTCATTGTGAGCCGCCTCTTCGGCCTGCCCGATCCGCGCAGCTACGGCTCGGGCAATCCCGGCGCGACCAACGTGCTGCGCACGGGCAGAAAGGTCGCCGCGGCGCTGACGCTCGCGGGCGATGCAGCGAAGGGCTGGCTGGCCGTGCTCGCCGCACGGCATCTAAGCCCGGACAACACCGACATGGCCGTCGCGGTAACAGCCGTCGCGGTTACGCTGGGTCACATGTACTCGGTTTTCCTGCGGTTGAAGGGCGGAAAAGGCGTGGCGACGGCGGCAGGCGTGCTGCTCGCGACCGATCTGTACATCGCCGCCGGCGCGATCGCCACGTGGATAATCATCGTTTTCTTTTTCCGCATCTCATCGCTCGCGGCGCTGGTCGCGGCGGCGTTCGTTCCGTTCTTCTCGTTCTTCCTCCACGGCATGAATCGCCTCGCCATCGAGCCGGCGATCGCGCTCACGATCGTTGCGCTGCTGCTCGCCTGGCGGCACCGGACCAACATCCGCAATCTCCTGGCGGGGACGGAGGGGAGGCTTGGCCGGCCGGCTTCTGGAGCCGGCCAGGATTCAGGCTGAATCCAGGTTCCAGCGCGGCCGGACCGTGAAGCCGGTTTCAGCCGGATCCCGAATCCCGAATCCTGAATCCTGTTGCAGCCGCATGGCGCCTGCAAATGCAATCATCGCGCCGTTGTCGGTGCAGAACTCCAGCTCGGGGTAGAACACAGCGATGCCCAGCCGACGCGCTTCCTCGCCCAGCCGCGCGCGCAGGACAAGGTTGGCGCCCACACCACCCGCAACCACGAGTTGCGCGAGTCCCGTGTGCCGGATGGCGGCGAGCGCCTTGGTTACGAGCACGTCGACGATCGCCGCTTGCGTCTCGGCCGCGAGGTCGGCACGCCGTGCGTCGGTGAGCGGCCCCGCGCGGATTGCCAGGAGCACCGCGGTCTTCAACCCGCTGAAGCTGAAATCGAGATCGCCGGAATTTGCCATGGGGCGGGGCAGCCGGTAGCGGCCGGACTGCCCGAGGGTCGCGAGCCTTGCCAGTGCCGGACCTCCGGGGTATCCCAGGCCCAGCAGCTTCGCGCTCTTGTCGAAGGCCTCTCCCGCAGCGTCGTCCAGCGTTTCCCCCAACAACTCGTAATCGCCCACGCCGGCCACGCGCATCAGCTGCGTGTGCCCTCCCGAAACCAGCAGGGCGACGAACGGAAACGCGGGCGCGGGGCGGGACAGCAGGGGGGACAGCAGATGCGCCTCGAGGTGGTGCACGCCCAGCGCAGGCACGCCAAGAGCATAGGCCATGCCATGGGCCACGGACGCGCCGACGAGCAGCGCACCGGCGAGACCCGGGCCTTCGGTATACGCAACGGCGGTCAGCGCCTCCATGGTGCGGCCGGCTTGCTCGATGAGCGCGCGCGTCAGGGGCAACAGGCGCCGGATATGGTCGCGGGAGGCCAGTTCCGGCACCACGCCCCCATACTCGGCGTGCAGCGCGGCCTGCGAGTAGAGCGTATGACCGATGAGCCCGTTTTGCCCGTCGTAGAGCGCGACGCCGGTTTCGTCGCAGGAGGTTTCTATGCCGAGTATCAGCATCGTCGATTATTCGGGCTGGACACCCATGGCAATGGCAAGCCGGGCGTACTTGTCGATTTCGGTCTGCAGATGGGCCGCGAACGCGCGTTGTGTCGTCGGGCGCGGCTCCGCGCCCTGCGCGAGCAGGCGCTCGCGCAATTCGGGCGCCTCCAGGACGTGCACGATCCCGCGATGCAACGTCTCCAGGATCGCCCGCGGTGTGCGCGCGGGCGCCAGGGCTCCGTACCACGTGCTGGCGTCGTAATCGGCCACGCCGCTTTCCGCGATGGTCGGCACGCCCGGCAGAAGATCGGAACGGTTCGCGCTGCCGATTCCGAGCGCTCGCAACCTGCCGGATTTCATGTGAGGCAGTGTCGAAGGGATGCTGAAAAAGGCGGCCTGGATCTCGCTGCCCAGGAGGGCGGTAATAGCGCCGGCTGCGCCCTTGTAGGGAACGTGCGCCAGCTCGACGCCCGCCAGGAATTTGAAGAGCTCGCCCGCCAGGTGGCTCGCCGTCCCGGTGCCCGCTGAGGCGAAATTGAGCTGGCGCGGCCGGGCTTTCGCCAGCGCGATGAATTCCTTGACCGTGGCGGCGGGAACCGCCGCGTTCACGACCAGCAGATTGGGCGCGACGGCGACGAGCGTGAGCGGAGCGAAGTCGCGCACCAGGTCGTACGGCAGCTTGCGGTAGAGGTTCATGCTGAAAACCTGACCGGGGGTGGCCATAAAGAGCGTGTAGCCGTCTGCCGGGGCTTTTGCGGCGAGCCCGGCGCCAATGGCCCCGCCCGCACCCGAGCGGTTGTCGATCACCACGTTCTGATGGAGCCGCTCCGACAGCGATGGGGCAACGAGCCGCGCGACGACATCGACGCCGGCTCCGGGCGGGAAGGGCACTATGAGGCGAACCGGTCTTGCGGGGTAGTCTTGCGTGCGGGCAAGCCCGGCGAACCCCGCTGCCGCGGCAGCGAGCAGGCAAATCAAGGCGCGGCGGCTGGTGGGCATGGAAGTGGCGGGTATTGTGCCTTGGAAACCCTGCTCCGCGTTGATATAATGCCCTGCTTCTCAGACTACAGGATCACCATGCCGACTGTCCGGGTCAAGGAAAACGAGCCATTCGAAGCCGCTTTGCGGCGCTTCAAGCGCACCGTCGAGAAAACCGGTCTGCTGACCGAGCTCCGCGCGCGCGAGTACTACGAGAAGCCGACCACCGCGCGCAAGCGCAAGCTCGCTGCCGCGATAAAGCGCCACCACAAGCGCTTGCGCTCCCAGGTACTGCCGCCGCGGATGTTCTGACAGCCGTCAGGCGTCAGGCGTAAGGCGTGAGGGGGATACCCTCGCGCCTTTTGTTTTTCCGCCTCACCCTGACCCCCTCACGTGTCCCTCAAATCACGCATCAACGACGATCTCAAGACGGCCATGCGCGGGGGCGACGCGCGGCGGCGGGACGCGCTGCGACTCCTGCTCGCGGCGTTGAAGCAACGCGAGGTCGACGACCGCGTGGATCTGACCGATGGTGATGTCGTGGCGATCGTCGAGAAGCTCATCAAGCAGCGGCGTGAGGCCATGGCCCAGTTCGAGAAGGGCGGACGACAGGATCTCGTCGAGAACGAGCGCTTCGAGCTCGAGGTCCTGCAGATCTACATGCCCCAGGCGCTGTCCGAGGTTGAAATCAGGGCAGCCATCGTGGAGGCGGTAGCGGCTACGGGCGCGAAGGCGCCCTCCGACATGGGCAAGGTGATGGGCGCGCTGAAAGCGACACTGGCGGGTCGCGCCGACATGGGAAAGGTGTCGGCGTTGGTCAAAGCCAGACTGTCTGGTACCTGACGGTGCGTGGCGGCACGACCGCACCCCTGCCCGCACCCCCGCTACGCGGCACCGAGTCCGGGGTGCGCCGCTTCGATATGGGAAAGGTGTCGGCGTTGGTCAAGTCGAAGCTGTCGGGTAGCTAGACTCGGCTGCGGCGGCGTATTTTCCTGTTTTTCTTGGGCCGCGCCGGAGCTATACTGCTGGATGTGCGGAGCGCGACTGGTCACGGGTCGCGCCGTTCCCTGTAGATGATCCCGCAATCCTTCGTTCAGGAATTGCTTGGCCGCGTCGATATCGTCGACGTGGTGGATCGCCACGTGAAGCTGAAGCGGGCGGGCGCGAACTACGTCGCCTGCTGCCCGTTTCACAGCGAGAAGACTCCGTCGTTCACGGTCAGCCAGACGAAGCAGTTCTATCACTGCTTCGGCTGCGGCGCGCACGGCACGGCGATCGGCTTTCTGATCGAGTACGGCGGCCTCGGATTCGTCGATGCGGTCAAGGAACTGGCGCAAAGCGTCGGGCTGAAGGTCCCGGAAGACCGCCCCGAGGCGCGCGAGCGCAGGCGCGAGGAAAGCGACGATCTGCACGGCGTGCTGCTGAAAGCGGCGCAGTACTACCGTTCCCGGTTGAAGGACTCGAGCGCCGCCATCGACTATCTCAAGAAGCGCGGATTGTCGGGCGAGATCGCCAGGCGCTTCGGCATCGGCTATGCCCCGGACGGCTGGCAGAATCTCGCGGCAGTCTTCTCCGATTACGACGGCAAGCAGCTCGCTGGCGCCGGCCTGGTCAAGTCGAAGGAGGACGGACGGCGCTACGACGTTTTCCGCGACCGCATCATGTTCCCGATCGTCGACGTGCGCGGCATGGTCATCGGTTTCGGCGGGCGTATCTTGGAGACGGGCGAGCCCAAGTACCTGAATTCGCCCGAAACACCGCTTTTCGAGAAAGGTAAGGAGCTCTACGGCCTGTACCAGGCACGGCGCGCGCTGCGCGAGGCCGGCCGCGTCGTGGTGGTGGAAGGCTACATGGACGTCGTCGCGCTCGCGCAATCCGGTATCGAGTACGCTGTGGCGACGCTCGGCACCGCGACGACGCCGCTGCACGTGCAAAAGCTCCTGCGCCAGTCCGACGAGATCGTGTTTTGCTTCGACGGCGACGGCGCGGGGCGGCGCGCGGCGTGGCGGGCGCTGGAAAACGCCCTCGCGCAGCTGCAGGACGGCAAGCAGGTGAAGTTCCTCTTCCTGCCCGAGGGCGAGGATCCCGATACTTTCGTACGAAAGCACGGAAAAACGGAATTCGAGCGGCAGCTGGATGGCGCGCGGCCCCTGTCGCGGTACCTGCTCGAGGAACTGGCCGGCCGCGTGGACCTTGCCACTGCCGAAGGCCGCGCCAACATGCTCCACGCCGCGAAACCGCTGCTGAAGCAAATGCAGGCCAACGCGCTGCGGCTCCAACTCGTCCGCGAGCTTGCCGAGAAGTGCCGTAGCTTGCCCGAGGAGGTGGCGCAGCTTTGCGAGCTCGGCCAGATCGCCGTTTCCGGTCGTACGGCTCCGGCGTCTGCGCGAATTCCCGCCAGGCCGGTGACCTCGCTGGTGGAGCCGATATTGAGCCTGCTGATTTCGAGTCCGGGCGTTGCGGCCACGGTGTCGGAGGAGCAGCGCATCCTGCTCGACTCGCCCGAGATGGCTCCGGTTATCCACCTGCTGGACCTGCTTCAGGAGAGCGGCGCGACCACGGCAGCCATGCTGACCGAGGTCACCAGGGAATCGCCCTACTTCGCCCTCTATCAGGAGATAGCGGCGAAAACGATGGCGGAGCCCGTGGATGAGGGGATGGCAAAGGTCATGCTGGGGGATGCTCTGGTCCAGCTGGAAAGGCCGCGGGTGGAGGCGGAGTTCCAGCGGCTGGTAACCGAAGGCCAGCGCAACGATGTCGAACGCCAGCGATTTCAGACGGTTTCCCGACGGCTGCGCGAACTAAAAGGTGCGCTCCCTGTCGGACAGCACCCGGCGGCGTGAAATTGAATAAATACCGCTGGTTGAACCATTTACGCCGGAACCCCATATAAAGAGGATCCAGGTCAGGCCCGAAATTTGCTTGCAACACAAAAGCTTGCAGTGAAACTCCGGCATAGAACCGGGGGTCGAACCAAGGTATAATCGCCAGCCTTTTTGGCGGCACGTGGTGAGGGAAGATGAGCATGGCTAAGCACAGGAAAATAAAGGCCAGGGCGCGCCCGGTCGCGCGCAGGAAACTGCCCGTGAAGGCGAAGGCGCGGCCGGCCGCGAAGGCCAAGGCGCCCCATGTCAGCCTGAAGGCGGCGCGCAAGGAGCAGATCGCAAAAGTCCTCGCGAAGCTGAAGCTCCTGCCGAAAAACAAGACCGGCAAGCCGCAGAAGCTCGACAAGGCCAAGGTCACCAAGGCGCTCCTGAAGGAACGTCTCGCGCGCGCCAAGGCCGAAGGCAAGCCGCGCTCGACGCGCGGATTGACCGCCCGCGAACGGGCTCTCGTCAAGGAGTTCGAGCGCAGGGAGCTGTCCCCCGCCGACGCCGAAGCGCGGCGCACGCGCCTGAAGAACCTGATCGTGCTCGGCAAGGAGCGGAGCTACCTCACCTACGCCGAGATCAACGACCATCTGCCGGACGACATGCTGGACGCCGAGCAGATCGAGACCATCATCAGCATGATCAACGACATGGGCGTCCAGGTGTACGACGAGGCGCCGGATGCCGAGACCCTGCTGATGGCGGAAGCACCCGCTGCGGTTCCCAACGAGGAGGCGGCGGAGGAAGCGGAAGCGGCCCTCTCCACGGTGGATTCCGAGTTCGGCCGCACCACCGATCCGGTGCGCATGTACATGCGCGAGATGGGCTCGGTGGAGCTCCTCACGCGGGAAGGCGAGATCGAGATCGCCAAGCGCATCGAGGACGGCCTGCGCCACATGATCCAGGCGATCTCCGCCTGCCCGACCACGATCGCTGAGATCCTGTCCCTCGCCGAAAGAATCGACAAGGACGAGCTGCGGGTCGACGAGGTAGTGGACGGGCTGGTCGATCCCAATGCGGAAGAAGGGCCGATCGCCGAGATCGCCGAGGAAGAGGAGGAGATCGAAGAGGAGATCGAGGCCGCGGAGGAAGAGGACGAGGAGGGGAGCAATGCCCCGACCGCCGATCAGCTCAGGTTGAAGGCCGACGCGCTGAAGCGCTTCGGCGTGATCCGCTCGCTCTACCACAAGATGACACGCGCGCTCGCGAAGAACGGCTCGCGCAGCCGGCCCTACCTGCAGGCGCGCGATGCGATCACCAACGAGCTGATGAACATCCGCTTCGCGGCAAAGCAGATCGAAGCGCTGTGCGAGAGCGTGCGCCGGCAGGTGGACGAAGTGCGCACCTACGAGCGCAACATCATGTCGCTCGCCGTGGACAAGGCGAGCATGCCGCGCCCGCACTTCATCAAGGAATTCCCGGGCAAGGAAGGGAATCTCCGCTGGATCAAGGGCGAGATCGAGGCCAACCGCCCGTGGAGCGAGACGCTGGAGCGCTTCGAGCCGGCGATCGTCGAGAAGCAGCAGAAGCTGCTCGACCTGCAGGCGCGGGTGGGCATCCCGATCAAGGACCTGAAAGAGATCAACCGGCAGATGTCCACCGGCGAGGCGAAAGCGCGCCGCGCCAAGCGCGAGATGACCGAGGCGAACCTGCGGCTCGTGATCTCGATCGCGAAGAAGTACACCAACCGCGGGCTGCAGTTCCTGGATCTCATCCAGGAGGGCAACATCGGCCTCATGAAGGCGGTGGACAAGTTCGAGTACCGCCGCGGCTACAAGTTCTCGACCTACGCGACGTGGTGGATACGCCAGGCGATCACGCGCTCGATCGCGGACCAGGCGCGCACGATCCGCATCCCGGTGCACATGATCGAGACCATCAACAAGATGAACCGCATCTCGCGGCAGATTCTGCAGGAGACCGGCCAGGAGCCCGATCCGGCGCTGCTCGCCGAGAAGATGGAGATGCCGGAAGAGAAGATCCGCAAGATCTTGAAGATCTCCAAGGAGCCGATCTCCATGGAGACGCCGATCGGGGACGACGACGATTCGCACCTGGGCGATTTCATCGAGGACCAGTCCACCGTGGCGCCGAACGAGGCGGCGGTCTACGCCAGCCTGCGCGGGGTCACCAAGGACGTGCTCGACACCCTGACGCCGCGCGAGGCGAAGGTGCTGCGCATGCGCTTCGGCATCGAGATGAATACCGACCACACGCTGGAAGAGGTCGGCAAACAGTTCGACGTCACGCGCGAGCGCATCCGCCAGATCGAGGCGAAGGCGCTGCGGAAACTGCGCCATCCCTCGCGCTCGGAGCGCCTGCGCAGCTTCCTCGACCAGGAGAATTGATACTCGGGTTATGGCAACCCAAGGGCCGGGATCTCCCCGGCCCTTTTTATTTGGGGTCTGACTCCGGTAAGTATCTACTGTATGGGGGTTTTTCCCAGAATCCCTGGGGTGATATCGCCCCTTAGACGAGGCCCCAACGGGTGAATTGCGCCCTCAAAGGGCCTCTATTCCCGGTCAGTCCAGTCGTCCCGGGCGGCTAATCTGCACTCCCACAAGCGGCACTTTTTGCCGGTAGAGGGGATTCACATGCAGCAGCCGTCTGTCCGTTCCAGACTCGCTCTCGCCCACGATGCGGCCAACGGCCGCGCTGAAACGGAGGGCGTCGACGACGCGCAGGCAATCAAGCAGGCGTTTGCGCGCGCCGAAGCCGAGTCGCTGGCCACCGTGGCGGCCGAGACCCGGGCGGCATGGGAGAACCGCGCGCGGACCCAGGCTCTTGCCAAGGCCCATGCGGAACAGGAAGCCGTGCGGGCCCTGAGGGACCGCGCACGCGCGGATACGGAGGCCGGCGACGCCGCTATAGCGCGCGCGCAAGCCGAGGCGGCGGGGCGCGAGGCGGCGAACGAGCGCGAGCGCGCTGAGCGCGCGGCGTTGCGCGCGGCCGAGGAGAGGCTGCGAGTGGAGCGCGCGGCGACCCAGGCGGCAGAAGAACGTGCCGCTGCGGAAGACCAGGCCAGGGTGCGCGCTGAAAGCAGGGCGGCTGCCGAGCGCGACGCGGCGGAACGTGCGCAGCGCAAGGCCCAGGAGCTCACGCGGCTCGCGGATCAGATCAGGGTGGCCGGGGAATCCGCCGAAACCGAAGGCGCTCGCGCGGAGGCGCTGAAGCTCGCGCGACTCGCCGCCCAGCGTGAAGCATTGGCGCAAGCCGAAGCGCGCGCCAGGGCCGAGATGAGTGCAGCGGCTGAGGCAGAGCAGCGCGTTGCCGTGGAAACGAGGCTGCGGCAGGAGGCGCTGCAACGGTTCGAGTCGGACCGCAGGCTGCGCATCCTCGCGGAGGCCAGGATAACGGCGGAAGCGGAAGCGGGCGCCGAAGCCGAAGAGCGCGCGCGGTGCGAGCAGGCGGCCATCGCCACGGCGCAGGGCCGCGCGGCGCTGGAGGCGCAGGCGCGCGAATCCGCGGACGAGCGGCTGCGCGCGGAGCGGGAACTGGAGAGAATCGCGCAGGCCGCCGCCAGGCAGGAGGCGGATCTGCGTGAGGCGGTCGAAGGCCGGGTCCGGGCCCAGGCGTTCGAGCTTGCCGGCCTAGACGCGAAGCTGGTCGCGGAGATCAAGGCGCGGGAAGCAGCGGAGAAGCGCGCCGAATCGGCTCGCGCCGAGCGGCGCGTAGCCGAGGAGCGCGCAGAGGCCGAAGAGCGCGCGCGCGAGGAGGCAGAGGCGCGCGTCGCCGCCGAGGCACGGGCGCTGGCCGAAGCGCGGAACCACGCCCAGGCCGACGCGCAGGGGCGCGAGCAGGCCGAAGCGCTCGCGGCTGCCGAGCGCGAAGCTACAGACCTGGCTGCCGCCCGGCGAGAGCTCGACCGCCTCGCCGAGCAGTCCGCGCGCGGCCGCATCGCCGCGGAAGCGGCGGTGAAGAGCAAGGCCGAAGAGCGGGTTCGCGCCGAGTGCGAGGCGCGCGACGAAGCCGAGGCGCGCGTGGCGGCGGAGGCGGAAGCGGAGCGTGTCGCGAGCGACCGGGCGGGAGCCGAACGGCTTGCCCGCGACGCCGCAGTGCTGCGCGCCCGCGCCGAGGCGCATGCCCTGGAGCAGCAACAGGCGAGACTCCTGGAGGAACGTAGAGCGATCGCTGCCGCCGAGGAGCGCGCGCGTGCGGATGCCGGCTACGCGGCGCAGCGCCGAGAGCGCGCGGACGCGGAGAGCGCAGCGGCGCGCGAAGTGAAGGCGCGGCTTGCCGCGGAGGTCGACGCCTGCGTGGCGGCGCTGTCGCGGCGCGAGGTCGAGCGCGCGCTGGCCGCCGCGGCACGCGAACGGGAAGACGCTGAAGCAAGCGCGGGCGAGCAGGCCGCGCGGCGCGAAGAGCGCGAGCGGCGGGCAGCCGCAGAAGCGCTGGCACGGGCGGAGACCGAACGGGGGCTGGGCGAGGCTCAGGCAGCTCGCGCGGAGCAGGAAGCGGCGGCGAGGGCCGCAGCGGCCACCAGAATCGAGGCCGAGCGCGAAGCTGCCGCGATCCTCGAAGCGCGGAGCCGTAGCGAGAGCGAAGCCGGGGAGGCGGCGCGCGAGCGCGTCGGACTCGAGGCCGAGCGCGCGGCCCGCGCACAAAAACGGGTCCTCGCCGAGCAAGCCCTGTTGAGCGAGGCAAAGGCGCGGCGCGTCGTCGACGAGCTGGCGCAACGCACCCTGGCCGAGAGACTGGACGCGGAAAGCGCCGCCCGGGCGGCGGGGGAAGCGCGCCAGCGGGGCGAGCGCCGTTCGCAGGCTGCCGCCATCGCGCGCGCCTGCGCGGAGCGGGCGCTGGCGGAAGCGGCGGTGTCCCGGGCCCGCGCCGATCTCGAATTGGCCGCCGAAACCCGGCGCCAGGAGGAGAGCGAACGGGATCTCCTGGCCCAGACCCAGTGCCGGATTGCGGAAGTCGAGTCCGCGGCAACGCTGCTCGAGGAACGCATTACGATCGAGCGTGACGTCGCCGAGGCGGCCGCGGCTGCAGCCGCTGCGGAACGCGATCGCTGCGCGAGCGAGCGCCGGTCGCACGCTGCGGCCGTAGTGCGGGTCGGCGCCGAGCAGGCCCTGGCGGAAGTGGCGGTGTCACGGGCGCGCGCCGATCTCGAATTGGCTGCCGAAACCCGGCGCAAGGAGCAGGCTGAGCGCGAGCTGCTGGCTCAAGCCCAGTACCGTATCGAGGAAGCGCAGTCGGCGGCAAAGCTGCTCGACGAGCGCATTGCGCTCGAGCGTGAAGCCGGCGAAGCGGCCGCTGTAGCCGCCGCGGCGGAGCAGAACCGCTGCGCGATGGCACGGGAAGCCGTGGCGGCGAATATCAGGATGGCGAAAGCCGAGGGGCTGCGCGCCGAAGCGGCCGCCCGCCTGGCTGTCGCGACGCGCGCCAGGGCGCAGGCGCAGGAGCATCGCGCGCAGGAATACGCGCAGCTCGCGGAGGTGCAGGAGAAGCGCGCGGCCATGGAAGCCCTGGCGGCGGAAGTCGCTGCCGAGAAGAGCGCGGTCGAGCGGGAGCTCGAAGCGCAGGCGCGCAGCCGCGCCGATGCGGAGCGCGCGGCCGCGGAAGAGAAACGGAGAAGGCAGGACGAGGAACGCGCCGCAACGCAGCAGGCCAATCAGCGGCGCGAGATCGAGGTTGAAGCACGCCTTGCTGCCGAAGCACGCAAGGCGGCGGAGCTGCGGGCGTCCGAGTTGCGTCGGGCCATCGTGAGGCGCGAGCGTGCGCTCGCCGCCGCGGCGGATGCCGAGCGCGGAGAGCTGCAATCGCTCCGCGCGCGCCGCTGGCTGCGCTGGGTGGCCGGACCCGGGCTGGCGGCGTTTGCCGCGGCCGGCGCCGCCTCGATCGCAGCGTTCATGCTCTGGAACGCGATCGACGTGACCCACGTGCCTGCCGCACCGGTTGGCGAGCGGGCCGCCGTGGTCACGGCTTGGCCGGTTCCGGCTCCGGTTGCGGTTGCGGCGATGACGGAAGACGCGGAGCCCGTGGAGCTGCGGCTCGCTACCGAACTCGCGTCTCTCGCGCGGTAAAGCGGACAGGGCGCCGGTCTTGACGACTGGAGGACGCGTCACTAGCCTGAGGTAATGCGCACAAGTCCGCTGTGGCTGGTTCTTGCGTTCCTGGCGCCGGTTGTCGCCGCTCAGGAATATCCAGCCAGGCCGGTACGCCTCATCGTCCCCTACGCGCCCGGCGGCAGCTCCGACATCATCGCGCGCCTCTACGGGCAGCGTCTTGCGGAGACGCTCGGACAGAACTTCGTGGTGGACAACCGGCCCGGCGCGGGCGGGACGATAGGCACCGACATCCTGGCGAAATCCCCGGCCGACGGCTACACCCTGATCCTGCAGGACATGCCGCACACCATCAACCCCGCGGTCTACGGCAAGCTGCCGTACGACCCGGTCAGGGATTTCACGCCGCTCACCCTGGTGGCGCGCGCGCCGCAGTGGCTGTTTCTAAACCCGTCGGTGCCGGCGAAGTCGGTGCGGGAGCTGATCGCCCTCGCGAAGGCCCAGCCCGGCAAGTTGAGGATAGGCTCCGCCGGCAACGGCACCGGCACGCACCTCATGGCGGAGCTCTTCATGCGCGGCGGCGGCGTCCAGTTGACTCACGCGCCGTACAAGGGCGCGGGGCCCGCGGTGACCGCCACGGTCGGCGGCGAGATGAACGCCGTCTTTACGTCGATGCCCGCGGCCGTGGCGTTCGTGCAGTCTGGCCGCCTGCGACCAGTCGG
>Ga0207428_10003059_pt1 | contig 16465 bp, 15 predicted proteins | sample RhiMethybrSRZTD1_FD_187600 | JGI IMG/M metagenome (GOLD analysis project Ga0207428, IMG submission 187600) | Populus rhizosphere microbial communities from Tennessee, USA - Rhizosphere MetaG P. TD hybrid SRZTD1 (SPAdes) (version 3) | ecosystem: Host-associated > Plants > Roots > Rhizosphere >...
GAAACGCTGTAACCCACGACATGGCAATCACGCGAACCAGAACTGCCACTGCTGCGATGCCCTCATCCGCCGAGTAATTGCCTATGCCGAATTCAGACCGGCTCCCTTCCCCGCTGTTCAAGATCAACGAAATCCAGTTCGCCTTGGAAGCCGCCATCATGGAGCTCACGCTCTGGGTCGAGCAGCGAGGCTCAGCAGTAGTCGCCGGCAATGTGCGCGGCGCCCTGCAAACGATCGACAAAAATGAAGAGTTCATCAAGATGACGCTCGCGGTGCTGATGACGCCGGAATGAATTTGCGGTGTCAAAGCCTTGGATGTCGTATAAAAATCAAACAAAGCCTTTATACTCAATGCCTTGAGCGACAAACACCCCATAAAAACAGGCAACTTTTTCGACTCTTTAGAACTCAATAAACATTGGTCAAAACCGCAGCTACTGCTGCTGGGTGCTTAAAATCTTTTTCAAACAAGAAAATGCAGCCTATGTAGAACGTAGCTTTGACGCCTGAAACGATCGTTGGCTGTTCATCCATCCCCAGCTATCATCAGGGAACGGATGATATCTACGTAGGGAAAAGTATGAGTGAGACTGATAAGCACGGCTGGGCATGGGCCTATCGGAAACTTCGTGGGCTGCAATGCTCACGTATTACGTCCCTCTACAGAGCGACCAGGTATGCTGTGCGTGGCGACACTGGAACGTTCACCAGTGAAGACAACTGGCAAAAAATACGTCTTCGACGCTAATCAATTCCTTCGCCCATGCTTCCTCCAAGCGAATACCAATGCGGCGCCTAATCCTTGGACGCCGGCAGTAGGTTATTTTTGTAGGAGCCGAGCTGATCGCGATCCCCCTCGCCACATATGATGTGCTCTCCGCGCCACTGATACAGACCTTTGGAACCCCCAATTGCAACTGACCGAGTCAGTTAACGCCCTGCGACATCAACAAGGGGGCTGTTACCGGGTGGTGCCGGTCGTGCCAGTAGTTCCGCTGGTACCTGAAGTGCCGCCGGTGCCCGGGGTGGCGTCGTTGCCACCACTACCACCGCCGCTGGAGATGGCGACACCAGCAGCGATAACACCGGCGCTAATTGCCAGGCCAGTGCCAACCGTTACGCCACCGACGAGTGGAGTCGACAGCGTCAGGCTTGAGGTAGCGCTGGGCACTGCGGCGCTGGCCGCGGGGGTGGTCTCAGCAGCCATCAGAGGCAGGCTGATGGAGGTCGCGAGGACTAAGGCCAGGAGCTGTTTCACGATCATGCTCCTTTGAAAGGATAATCCCTGAGGGCGGTTAGGGATTATGGGTATTGCAGTAAGTATAGTGTTTTGGTACCGGAACTGGGAACGAGCGTGTTCCTGATCCCGGCAGGATTTGGCGGGAGAAGCGCCAGGTCTGGGGTGAAGAACCGAGACGAGCGTCTGGTCGTTTTGAATGACGTGGCCAAATCGGTGATCGAGAAGCAGCGCGGCACTCATCCGATCTACGTGTTCCCGTTTGGCAAGCCTGATGGCGAGGGGAATGAAACGACGGTCCACCGCATGAATGACTCGGCCTGAAAGAAGGCGCGGATCAGGGCGGCGAAGAAGTGGCAGGAGAAGTTCTTGCGACCGGCACATGATGGCTTCGCCAGAATCCGCATCCATGACTTGAGCACACCTTTGGGAGAAGGCTACGTGCGGCAGGCGTGACTGAGGAGGATCGGAAAGCACTGCTCGGCCACAAGAACGGAAGCATCACCAGTCACTACTCGGCGGCGGAACTGGATCAGCTCATTGCGGCGGCAAATAAGGTATCAGCAACCGACTCGCGCGCACCAGCGCTGACGATTCTGAAAAGGAGGGAAGCGTGAACGAAAAGGCCAGGGTCACTCGAAAAGTCACTATGGCAAAAACAACAAAGCCGCTCGAAAGCGGCTAAGTCATTGAACAATATGGTCGGGACGGAGTGATTCGAACACTCGACCCCTAGCACCCCATGCTGAGAGCTGTACGAACGTAAGCTATTGAAATTAAACGAATACTCACCCTTTACAGTGTGGCAAAACATCCGCTTTTTTGTTATTTCGCAAACGAGAATCCGCGGCTTCCAGCGGAGGTTTTGCGCACAACCCTTTCCGGTGTTTGCCGACCTCCCCTTCCCCATCTACCCCCTTCAACTGACGACTGTCACGCTGAAATCTCCGCGGAGGATTCGCGATGCCCAACTCTGATCTGCTCCTTCCACCCACATCCTTGATTTGCGCAGCTAGCAACCTCCTCTACACTAACCAACAGACGTTATTTTCCATCGTAAACAAGGCAGAACGGCGGTATGGCGCGTCTACTCTTCAACAATCAATTTGATTACGTGTGTAGGAGTGCGCCATGTTAAGACAACGAGCTCAACTAACTGGTTTTATCCTCCTTGGGGCAGCGGCCTTTCCAATGACGGTTAGTGCCTATCCCGCGGATCTTTTTGCTGTCAACGAGCTGCACTTTGATTCTTATCGCCAAGCCTGTGGGCTGGACTGCATCTTGAAAAGCCGTACAGCACAGGACGTAGCGACCGGGATTGCAGGTGGGATGGGTATGGATCCTGGCTATGTGAAGGTAGGCCTCGCCATTGCCTTTCCCCCATCCCGCATCCAGGGAGAAGACACTTACTATGAGGTTAACTATCCTCCCGGATACCGGTTTTGCTCCGCAAGCATCGACATCATTTCCATCATGTCAGCCAGTAACGACCCAGGCCGAGCTACGCAAGTCGCGGCCAGCGCGCAACCTACGTTTCTCTCGGTTTACACTTGGACAGGTACTCCACAAGCTGGGGAAGGCCAATCCTCTGCAGAAGGGTGGGCTAAGGTAACAAGCATCAAACCCGAGTACTACGAAGAGTTCAAGAACAAGGGAGTTTGCAGTACAAAGGGTGAAACCGAGACCAGGGAGTTTATGCGGTGCCGAGGTCATAATTGTACTGTAGCGAAAGAGGGCGGCAATCAGGTCGCAGGGAAAGCAGTCCCGGCTCTGAAAAATCCACCAACGGGCTATTAATCTGTCCTAGCCTATGGCGGCAAAGTAACTTCGACCAATCCATTGTTTGATCAGGGCAGTATAGACAGAATTACACCGCGACTCTAAAGGGGTAAAGCAAGGTGACAACGGTCTTGAAAACCGTCGACTGTAACAGGTCCATGAGTTCGAATCCCATCGCCTCCGCCATATTTGTACCGACAAAGCCCTGATTATTCAGGGCTTTGTCGTTTCTGGGGTTTGCCGAAAATCTTGGCGCTCCACATGTGTTCCATAACTATTTTGGAAGTGTTCCAGAACTAACCCGCGCTTCACCCTTCTCCGGCGTCCAACCGACCGCTTCACCATCCCTATTGTGTGACGCCACGTTTTCGGCTGCTATGCTCACCTCTTCATCGAGAAATCACGATGCCAAATTCAGACCTACTCCCTTCCCTGCTCTTCAAGCTTAATGAAAACCAGCTCGCTTTGGAGGCTGCCATCATGGAGTTGACGCTTTGGGTTGAGCAGCGCGGAGCGGCCGAGATCGGTGGCAATGTGCGCGGCGCCTTGGAAACGATCGACAAGAATGAAGAGTTCATCAAGATGACGCTCGCGGTACTGATGACACCAGAGTGATCGCTCAAGGGTAGCTATCGGCCGATTCTGTTGAAAAAGTCGGTTCTTCCAGACTGCCCGCATACTGACCGCTGAAAACGCATTTTTTGCGCGCCGCTACGCGAAATCTGCCCCCGGAATCCTCTGCTCAAAGTAAAGATTTCAATCTCAAGCGCGTACTTTTCTGTCGTGGAAACCATGGCCGACTTTTTCAACAGAATCGGCCAGATGCGGTCATTGCCCGGTGCCGATAGAATCCTACCGACATGACTCTTCTCTGACTTGGGCATCTGTATGCACTTCGATAAATTACTGGCACGTTCGGCCATGCTTGAGGACCGGCTTGTCGGCTTTTTCGCCCTGCCTTTAGTCGATGCTTCCAGCCGCCTTCAGACAACCCAAGCGCTAGCTAGTCTAGGATTTGAGCACGCCCGGAGCCTGAAGCATCTGGTAGCAGCAGGGCTGTACACCTCTGCTGCTGCACTGCTACGAGTACAGTACGAATCACTAGTTCGCGCACTTTGGGTGCTTTATGTAGCCAAGGACGGCCAGGTGGATTTGATGCTTGCTGATCTCACACAAGAGACGGCAAAGCAGGCAAGCAAAATTCCTATGCTCAGCCAAATGTTGGAGGAGATTGGGGTGAAAGCTCCGCACGCTCCGGTAGCTCACCTAAAGGAGTTTAAGCACTACTCTTGGAGACCTTTGAGCTCCTACGTGCATGGAGGTATCCATGCAGTTAATCGTCACGGAAGGGGGTTTCCACCAGAGCTGGTTTTAGCAGAGGTCCAGCTCTCGAATGGTCTGCTCGGAATCGCAGGCAATCTGCTTCTGATCCTGAGTGGTGTACCGCAGGAGGCAGGAACTATGGTGGGCATCTACACGGAGTTCCAAGACTGTTTCCCTGCGAATAACCCACCATACAAGCATACGACCGAGCCGGCTCATTAACCGTTCAGAACAGTCAGTTTTCGGCCATTTGCAGTCTTTAGTGAACGGCAGCAATGGGTTGTGGATTCAACCGGTCGATGCAGCCGCTGAGTTAACTTTGCGAAGCCCGCATCGGGATGAACCTTCGAACGCCTTTTCGCATCCGCGGGGGATTTTAAGTCCCAAGGGAAAATCAATCAGGACGCAACTCTCAATAGTTTTTCCGGGCCGCAATCACGCCTTTTTGGCTGCCATCCAGGCCAATGTTTCCGCATACCTTTTAGAGATTGCGGACCGAAAAAATTACCCATTTCACCGACAAAGTATGTTTTCGCTCCAAAGCCACTTACACCGCAGATATGCCGATCACGCATACCATAGCGTTTCGCTGTGTGGGCCCCTAGCCCTCTCCCATTCCTTCATCATCACCGGCTGCTACGCTGATATCTCCACGGAGGAATCGCGATGCCAAACTCTGACCTACTCCCTTCCCTGCTCTTCAAAATCAACGAAAACCAGCTCGCCCTGGAAGCCGCCATCATGGAGCTTACCCTGTGGGTCGAGCAGCGCGGGTCTGGGGATGTCGCCAATAACGTTCGTGGTGCCCTGGTTGCAATCGACCGAAACGAAGAGTTCATCAAATGACTCTCGCAGTGCTAATGACACCCGAGTGACTGTGATCGGCTGTCGATTGCTGCCGGTCACGGCCTAAAATCATCAGCTATCTCGGTGATGGATTGGAGACACTGAACACAAGAGGCTCAAAAAATAAGGCGTTTAGAGCATAGCCTGTCTTCATGTACCAATTTCGTACCAAGCGCTATGCTCTCACCATCACCCATCACCCATCACCCATCACCCATCACCTCAAGAGTTCGAGAAACACTTTGGAAGTTTTCGATTTAGCCGGAACTACGTTATAAAGATCTTTAAAGACATCACCGCTATCTGTTTCACCCTCAATAGTGATCGATAATTCCAAATTATTAGGATCCACCCCTACAACTTTAGCCTTCTTAACAGCCAAAATCTTTTCTTGCCCAGGTAATATCACCTCATCACTTACACTGCTTTCTGGATCATATTCACCCGCTCTCCAATAGCGTAAATCAATTTCTGCTTTTCGCTTATCAGACACTTCTTTTGGGTCTGACCTTTTTACACTCGATAGCTCACGATAATAATCCATCCCTGGCGAGGACAGAACTGAAACATAGATAGGTTTAATAGTTGGATTCTTAATACGATAGGAGAACACCAGCTTATCCCTAGACATCGTAATTGGGAGCACCTCTATGAGCCTAGCATCCGCAGATCCTTTTGAGATCATATAGTTATCCCCTGCCCCGCTGGGAATTAGCCCTTGGTCCACAAACTCACTATATTTAATAGCGTAGTACATCTTGAACGGCCCTTCCCCGGCCCAAACGCTATAAAACATCAGGGCCATCACAGCAAAGACTATGGACGCAGATAAAACGGATGGCCCCATACTCGCTGGCACCTCATATCTGGATGCATAGGCCTTACCACTGGCATCTTCAGACTTAATGAGGGGCTTGTTTTTTTTTGATATTTTATCTTCCCCCTCAATAAAAACTGAAATATTGACCTTTTGCTTTGGGATTATACGATCGATGGATACAACATTATCTACGCATGTTATCGACGGGTAATCACTGGCAAGTATTTGGCATTTCTTAGATTTTGGAATGATTATTTCGACGTTTTTCTCTTTATCTTTTCCTTTATTATAGATCGCCAATGAAGCAGTGTAACCTTTCACATCCGGATCATGACATGGCAGAACATTTTCGAATGACAAATAGAGTTGCCGGATTCGAAATGTAGACAAAAACTTATTGAAAATTGTCGTCAATGCTAACGTACCTAGTAGTTTAAGAACACCGGATGCTATTTCCATATTTAGTACTCTTCTTTCTTTTATACAGTCTCTGAGTTCCACGTCCCCAATGACAATCGCAAACGCCTCAACCGTTTGTCATTCCACATCTACCTCCCAAGCCCCAAGCACTTCATTTCGCTGCCCTGCCAGTGCGACTGCTCAGTAGTAATGTTCAGCTTCTTGAGCTGGGTGGTGGCAGCTAACGCCCTGCGCCCTTTATAGAGCATTTCGCCAAAATTCGCGCCCCCCTTAAAAAAGGTAATAATGGTAATATCCCGTCCAAAAAACGCTACACGTCTTGTAGATCAAGGCTTACAGCGCTTTTTGGAAAAAGCGATTTTTAAGCTGTACGAGGGCGATATTATTACCTTTCTATAAAGCTATATTTCTCTTCCTTACCGAACCAAGGGATACTCAATAAGAGTGGTAGTAGCCACTCTTATAAGATCTGGCTAGTGTAGTAATACCAATATTAATTAGAGGTTATCCATTGATTCAAAAAGCGCACGCAATCCTGTACAGATTGGGATTTAGCCAGGTTTTCGGTAGTAAGCAGACTTGTTTGATCCAAAATGACACTTAGACTGCCACCTGGCTTTTCGCGCTGTCCTTCGACGCATATTGCAGCCTTTAGTCGCTTTGCAGCGAGCGCACAAACTTGATCAGGCTTTGCTTGCTTTGCAGGAGTCCAAGAAAAACGCTGATCCAAAAATTCGAATGTTTTCAGTATCGAGCCACTACCCGACAAGCACTCAAGAGTTATATCTTCCAATGTCCCTGTGTCTTGTGACCACTGCCTCCATATATAAGCTGAGACTTCGCCGTTTGGTGTGGACTGTGTAACAGCACGCGTTTCACCGAAGGGCGTCCATTCGACTTTAAGCCATTCTTGATCGCCGATCATAGCCAAATCTTTTTGGATTAGCTCAAGAGCTAGTTTCGAGCCTATCGAGTCAGCATCCGCAAACACGGCATAGCGTACCTTCGCGCTAGCACCATCCTCAGCAAGTCCCCCAAAGCTTGACTGGACCGCCAAAAGTTCAAATACATCTGAAAGGAATGGGCTGATTGACTCGGTTCGCCGTGACGTCCCCCCTGAATTGAATATCATCACCAGTGTTTCGCCTTTCGTCAGCAGGAAGTCTGGAAGAAAGAATTTCTTGGCGAGGTCTAATCTTAGATCCTCAGCCGAACGAGTGAGCATGCTCTGGCGAAAAATGTTTGAGAACGGGTAAGGAAGCTCTGAAATTTTCAGCTGCGTTCTTTCAAAACCAAGAACCCTCCTCAATAAAAGTGCTAGGAATGCTGCGTCATGGGGCCCCTCACAGAACAACAGGTGAATACTCGAGAAGCGCGCCATCAATTCGCTCCCCGCAGGTCTACATCCCCTATATCCAGCAGGCGCTTGAATTGGGAGCCACTGAAGTCACGAGTCCGAATACCACCTTCTGCATTCACAACGGCATGAAAAGATAAATCATTTTTTGTTGCTATCTCCGTTACGAATGAATCAATGCATTCCTTACTATGACTGGTAATGAAAACTTGCACATTGAATTTAAGTGCCAACTGATGAATAAATCGCGAAAATGGGCCTATCAACCTGTAATGTAAGGCGTTCTCAAACTCATCAATAAGAACCACTCCGTGCTGCGCCGAAGCAAATAGTAAGGAGAGCAGAAACATCCTTTGTAGACCTTCGCCATAGGAGGACAAATCCACACCAGCAGGGAATTTGCTATCGATCACCACAAACCGCTGTCTCTCATCCGTCAGTCGAATATCTTCTAACGATGGAAGCATGTGGGTTCGTAAGAAATCAAATATTTCCGGCAGGGCCTTAGACTGAACACTTTTGTGATAAAAACTTGAATAGCGATGCGGCTCATTGAAGAAAAATGGGCTGCTAAATACAATAGGGCATAGTATTCGAAGGCTGTCAGCATGAGTTTCTCGATCCTGCCCCTTATAGATCCGATTGATTGAGCTAAGTTGGTTGCTGCCAAAGGCGGAATTAATCTCTACAGACCCAAGATAACGAGTTCTGTCAAGAGTCGAATCTTCTTCCTGACGAAGCTGAACTTCTACATTCGTTGCTAGATCGTCGAATGTACCCTCGATAAATAGTGGGGCCTGACCCAATTGTTCAAGCATCCATTCAGGGTCTAGTTGATCCGTAGCCACCTTCCCGCGGCGGCGCATTATTTCTATAAGCCCATCGAAATCATTTTGCCTTGTTAAAAGGTAGATTGCTTCCAGTAAAGACGTCTTTCCGGAGTTGTTGATGCCCGCAATCAAATTAATTCGCGTGAGGCCGGTCATTTTTAGACCCGCCATCCTTCGATAGCATTTCACATGAATTTGAGTGAAATGGGTATCCACCCGATCACGGAAAACTGCTTTCTGTTCAACGCCACTAAGACCGACGGTTCTTGCACGATCAATAATGGTCTGTAAGCGACCGCGTATACCCTCAAGTTCAGGTAGGTTCTCTGGACGTATAGTTAACTGACTCAAAGATTTTATGTCAGCTACAACAGAGTTGATAGTGGACTCTTGTCGCTCCCGAAAGACCAAGTCGCTACTTCGGTATGCACCATTCAGATCGCGAGTTTTCTTAAGATGCTCAAGTGCGCGCTCATCCGAAACAACCTTGCCTAGCGTATCGATGTCGTCACGTTTGGTGATGGCCGGGTCCAAATATTTGTCTCCGTAACCGACCGAACCATCCTCCTCCGGTTCATCCATAGGTTCGCGTGACAGTAGTGAGAAGAAGAAGTCTCGGTTGGCTGCATTGTGACTTTTTCGGTCGAAATCATCCCATTGCAACCAATCCTTCAAGGCCGCATTGCGCACTGCATGACGAAAAATGGGAAACATCGACTCAGTGAACTGATCGCCATAATCGGAGGCTTGGTATTCAGCCACCATCGCGAGGGCGCGTAGACCGCGGCGCAATTCGACTGTACTAATGCCGATGCGACTGCGTATCTCCCCCTCTGTTAGCCCATGGGTGGTATGCAAGGTCTCTAGCAACTTGGCTTGGTTCCACTCCCCCCATTTTTTGTTGCCGCTAATATGCTTAAGCGCCATCAGCGTCAAATGGTGGACCTCATCAGCATCGGAATACAGAACAACTGGAACCTGACTAAAAAAATCCGGTTCTAGTTCCCCTAAATCGATCCCTTTGGCTTCATGCTCCTGCTGCAGGAATTTGAGTGCAGCTATACGTCGATTGCCTTCGACTACTAGAAAACCAGAGCCCGGCAACTCACGAACTTGGATTTGATCAACTGGTAAGTAACCGTTGGCTTTAAAGCTTTCGATCAAATCTTGGATGTTCTGATTCCGATCGCCAGTCAGCAAACGCATTGTGCGATGGGCTACAGTGCGATCCTTTACTTGATCGTCCGGTACCGCTTTCTGATCTGGTTCGTGAATGATGCGGAAATTGTTAGGGTCGAGATAGAGGTTGCGTAGGCTGACCCGACGCATACTCGCTGTAGCTTTGGAGCTTGCCGGCTCCTGATCAGCAGATGTCGAGTTGGACATTTTCAGTTTCCTTGAGTGTCATTTCTACAAAGCGCGCCATCTTCAAAGGTTCACACGCCCTACCCACGACGCTAGTAGCGACATTTTTCCAGCTATCATTCTAAGGGTTAGCCCTATCCAATTGTCATAATCGCATCGCTTTATGGATATATCTACTACTGCTCACCCATGCTGAAGGGGAACGTAGCCTTTGGTCTCTGAGTAATGTCGAATGCCTGCTCTTGGCCGATTTCTGCCCGTCACGACGGGCAGCAGACGACCCAGGCTGTCACGTCAAAATAGTCCTCCCAACGCCGCTGGCTCCCAGTTCATGATCACCAGTTCGCCACTGGCCTCAGCCTTGCCTTGCCGCTGGTTGCTCGTGGTGTAACGAATATCCAGCGTCTCAAAGTGAAAGCCTTCGAACACCCGGCGGATGTCGGGGTGGTCGTTGATGCTGACCATCACCCTGCCCTTGCAGCGCCGCATGAAATCGGCCATGCGTTCGTAGTTTTCAAACGGAAAATCCACCCCATAGCCGGCGGTCTGCCAGTACGGCGGGTCCATGTAGTGGAAGGTGTGGGCCCGGTCGTAGCGTTCGGCGCATTCCAGCCAGGGCAGGTTTTCCACATAGGTGCCCGACAGGCGTTGCCAGGCCGCCGAGAGGTTTTCTTCGATGCGCAGCAGGTTGATCGACGGGGTGGTGGTGGCGGTACCGAAGGTCTGCCCGGACACTTTGCCGGCGAAAGCATGGTGCTGCAGGTAGAAAAATCGGGCGGCACGCTGGATGTCGGTCAAGGTTTCGACGCGGGTCATCTTTTGCCACTCGAACACCTGCCGTGAGCTAAGTGCCCACTTGAACTGGCGCACAAACTCTTCCAGGTGGTTCTGCACCACGCGGTACAACGTCACCAGGTCGCCATTGATGTCATTGAGCACCTCAACCGGCGCCGCCTGAGGTCGCATGAAATACAGCGCAGCGCCGCCGGCAAACACTTCGACATAGCATTCATGAGGTGGAAAAAGCGGGATAAGACGGTCGGCCAGGCGGCGTTTTCCGCCCATCCAAGGGATGATAGGTGATGACATGGGTAGCAAGACCTTTACTGTATAAATAAACAGGTGCTAGGCTCGCCCTGCTTTGTGCACAGAGCAGGAGCCATGGCGGGACTTGCAGGGACAATCTGCGGGGACGGTGGCCAGGCTGGATGTTGACGCATCCAGCCCGGCCGCTCCTTTTACTTCGGGGTTGAAACCACTTCGACCCGGGACTGATCACGCTCCCGGGCAATCAACCAGGCACTTCAAGCACTTCTTTCTGCGGTTTGCCTGACGCCTTGGCCTTTCCCTCCTTGCCTCCATTGCATTCGACCGACACGGTCCACCCGGATTGAGTGAACGTGTGATCCACCGATTCCACCAGGTACTCACCATCGAGCCCACGCTTGAAGCCCAGCGCCTCGATCATGATTTCGGCAAACAGATCGGTCCGGCCCGGCAGGTCGAGGCGCACCGAGGCGGTGGATCGGTTGAACGCGGCCAGACGTGCCTTCGCAGCCTCATCGGCTGCCGTGCGGTCCGGGTAGAGATGCCGATCGGTGTGCACCGGTGGCATGCCTTCGGGCACGTTGGGATTGTCCAGGTGCGAGACCAACAACTCCCCGCTGCCCGGATCCTGGTACTGGGTGCTGACCCCTTGATGCGCACTGCGGTCGCTCAAGCGAAACTGCCAGCGGGTCACGTCACTGCGCTGCAAGGTGATCACAGCCAAGGTCTTGCCACTGGCGCTCTGTCCACCCTGTCGCGGCAGGACCAGCAGCTTGCCGTCGGCCACCTTGGCCGTGCAGTCGTGCTTTTTGGCCACCCGGGTGATGAAGTTGAAGTCGGATTCATTGAGCTGGTCCATACGTGGCACCCGGGTGTCGACCGGACACGACGGCTGCCAGCCATTCCGCGCGGCCACGTCACCGACGATCTGCGCCAGGCTGACGTCCTCCCAACTGCCGCTGCGCGTGGTTTTGCCGCTGCCACGCATGTCGCTGGCCTTGCCGCTGATCACCAGCGTGTCCGGCGGACCGGAAACCGCCACCTCGTCCACGGTGTAGCGGCCCATGCGCGTCAGGTCGGCGCCGGCATAACCCAGGTAGACCTCGATGCTCGCGCCACGCACGGGCAGCGACACCGCGCCGTCACGGTCATCAATGCGCAGCTCAAACGAATCCGAGGCCATCCCGGGCCGGTCGGATAGCTGCAGAGACACCAGCCGATCATTGATCAAGGTGGAGATGTCGGCGCCATCGGCGACGATGCGGAAAAGTGGTTGCATGACGGCACCTCAGACAAGAAAAAGCCCGCACGCGGCGGGCTGGGTAACGGGATCAATCCCACAACGAAATCACGCTGTCAGTCTCCACCACCAGGTCCGGCAGCGTGATCAGCACGCCGGCCCGGAACGGCTGCGGCTCATCGGCCAGCCCCTGATTGGCGGCCAGCACTGCCTCGACGCTGCGGTTCAGGTGGCCGTAATAGTGGTGGCACAGGGTGTCGAGCAGATCCCCGTCAGCCGTTCTGCAGGTCATCGCCATAACGGACAAGCTCCAATGAAAAGCCCTGCTTGCGCGGGATCGCCCCGGGCAGCAAAGCGCTTTGCTCTTCTTCGATATTGGTCAAAACCCAGTTGCCCAGCACCTCGCCATAACCCGTGGTGAGGTTCAGCGGCAGCAACTTGGCACCGATGCTGCGCAGCCTATCCAGTTGCTTCAGCCCACCTTTGAAGCTCGGGTAGATCGCGCCCTTGATGGTAATTTTCTCCTCACCCAGACCCACCGCCTGCTGTGCCGGGCGCCGGGTCAGACGTTCCTGCGCGGCCCAGCGAAACGCCGTCTGCCGGCGCAGTTCATCGAAGGCTGCCGTGTCCAGGTTGAAGTAGTACGGTCGCTCATTGGCCTTGAGCGGGTAGAGGATAAGCAGGTGCGGGAATGGCTTCACCGCGTCGGGAATCGGCGACATGTCGCCGGCAAACCATTCCGTGGGGAAGATGTTGCCCAACGCGGCATTGGCCTTGCCGGCGACCTTGTTGAACGCCGCGCCAAAGCGACCAATCTGCTCAGTCAACGCGGAAAAGTGCTCATCAAACTGGGCCAAGGCACGCTGGGTCTGGTTGTAGTAGCTGGCGACCTTGCCGATCTTGGCCTGCGCCGAGTTGATCGCACCCTGCAGACGCCGGGTCTTGTCGCTCAGGTCCTCGCTCAGAAAGGGTAAGCCTTCCAGCGCATCCGCCGCCCCGCTGATTTCATTGAGCGCGCCATTCATGGGCCCGGTCATCGACTCGATGTCGGTGCGACCGGCTTCACCGGCGTCGACCATGTACTTGAGGCCACCCTGCAGGTGCTCCAGGTAGTTTTTTTCATCCGTCATAAAACACTTCCTTAGCCCACATGGGGCGCATCAAACAACTGACGGTCACGCGCCTCCCGAGCAAAGTCGTCAAACTGGCGTCGCAGGTACGGCATCATTTCTTGAACGAACTGTGCCGGGTCTTTCACATCGCCTTGCACCTGAAAAACCGGGGCTGGGGCGAAGGTGAATTGCTGATCGACCTTCGGCCATTCCGGTGTTTTTGCCGCCGTGGTCGACATCAATGCCGCCGTGACCGGCGCGGCGGGAGCGTTTTCCATCGCACGCACGACCGCGCCCACCCCTTGGCCAGCGCCCATGGGCAAGATGCCGATCGGTGCTTTGGCCGGCGTGTCCGGCCCGCCAAACAAGGCCTTGCCCATGGTCGCGCCCACGTCACCACCGCCCCATGCGCCGAGCGCGCCACCGATCATTCCGCCAATCGCGGTCCCGATCAGTGGGATGATCGAACCAATGGCCGCGCCGGCCGCTGCACCCGCCAAGCCACCAGCCAGGCTACCTGCCGCCTCGCCGTAACCTTCGGCCTTTTCATCGCGGGTGGTGGCGTTCTGGTAAGTGTCCACCACCTGGAAGCCGGCAGCGGCCACCGCCAGCGCCCCGCCCGCTTTCACTCCCCGGGAAAGTCGATTGGCAGAACCTTTTCCCTTTCGACCTGGATCGCGATCCAGTCCTTCGTCATCACCGTCCTTCGCGTTGGTCACGAACACCCGCTGGACGATGTTGGATCGGTCGCCGGCCGAACCGCGCGCGATGTTGGCCAGCCCCCGACCAATTTTCAGCGCGGCCCAGGCTTTGCCCAATACCAACGCACCAGCAGTGAGTGCCGCCAGGCCCAGCACGGCCTTGGGCGTTTCCTCGGACAAAGCGGTCAAGCCACGCGCCGCCGCGCCAATCCCTATGGCCAGCGCATCCGTCGCCGGACGCAGGGCATCACCGATGGCACGCAGCGAATCGTTGAACGCCTGACCGGTTTCGGCCCAGCGTTGTGACGAGGCTTCGCGACGCTCGCTCAGGTTCTTGTCGAGAATGTCCTTGCGTTGGCCGTTGGGGTTCGAGGCGTCCCTTTTCAGGTCCGCATAGAGTTTTTTGTTCTGGGTGTACGCCATCAGCGCGGTCTTGACCTGCATGTCGGCAAATACATCACCGGTACGTAGGGTCGCGGCCAGAGCATCGGCCATCGCTTGCGCCTTGGCCGGGTCCGTCTCCTGGTTGATCTGGGTCAGGCCCTGATCCAGTTGTTTGGCTTTTTTCGGGTCGGTTTTTTCCACGTACCGGCGAGCCAGTTCAAAACTGGCTTCAAAGGTCGACAGGCCCTTGCCAATGGCAGCATTCATCGAGCCCTGATAGTCGATCCCGGCATCGGCATAACCTTTGACCGTTTCCCCTGAACCGATTTTGGCAATCCAGTTTTTCAGGTTGTTCGCCGCCTCATCGGCACTGCCGGCGCTCTTGATCTGCACCTGCAGCATGGCGCCCAACTGGGTCACCGCATCCTGACCGGTGATGCCGCTGCTGGCCATCTGCGCCAGTAGTTCCGGAAACCACTTGGCCATGTCGGCCGCTTCGAAGCTGCCTTGTTGGCCCAGCAACGCGACCGATGCCAAGGCCTGTTCCATTTTTTTCGGGTCGGTGATCTTGGCGTTGTTCTGCATCGCCAGAATCATCTTTGCCGTGTCGGTGCCCGACGCGCCCTGCCCGACCGCAAACTTCGCCGCCACCGGGGCGTACTTCAGCGCTTCGGTCAGATCCATGCCGCCGCCGACCAGCTGGTTCACCAGCTCGGCCACCTGGGTGTTGGCCATGCCGGTGTCTTTCGAAGTCTGCACAATGTCGCGGGCGGTATTTACTTCCTGTTGAGTATTGGCGGTACCGGACTTGATCGCGATGTCACGAATGATCGCCTGAAAATCCGCACTGACTTTGGTCGGCACCGCAGCCAGGGTGGTGCCGGCCACCGCCGTGCCGAAACCGCTACGCAGGCTTTCCTGCCCCTCCTGCACCTGCGCCATGCCTTTGGCCTTGAACTCGGCGCTGCGCACCACCTTGCCCAGCGCCAGGTACTCCTGACGCAGGCGGCCGACTTCAATCCCCTGCTTGCGCAGACTGGTGTTATTGGCCTCCAGCTTTTTGAGCAGCGCGCCGGCATTGGCCGCCCCGCTGTCGTGGGCTTTCTTCCATTCATCACGCAGGCGTATGGTCTCGCCGATGACTTTCTGCAAGCCCTTGGCGCGAGTGGTTTGCGCCTCGAGCTTTTTCATTTCGCCGCTGACGTTCTTGAAGGCGGCGCCGAGCGAAGAATCGACGGCGCCGCCAATCACCAGCCCGAGCGAGAGTTTGTTCGCCATGCTTATCACCTACGTGCGACGGGGTGGACTCAATCCGTGAGCCACCAGACCATCTCGGAAAACGACAGGCCCTGAATCTCGGCCGCCGAAAAATTCAGCTCGACAGCCAGGCGTTTGGCCAGAGCCTTTTGCAGGCGGGGGTTAAACCCCGTCGTCTGCTCCCAGACGAAAATAGGCGGTCTGCAGACGACGGTAATCACGCATCAGCAGCCCCTCCAAATCCGCGCGGCCGATGCTCGCCAGGCTGCAGAACAAGACCATTTCCTGTTCTTCTTCGTTGCTTCCGCCTTGCAGGGTCGCGGCGCGCATCTCACGCACCGTCGGCTCGCGCAGTGTCAGCTTGTCGACCTTGATGCCATTGGCCTCGCTCGGTTTGGATAAGATAACGGTGGCGATGCCATCGCCCAGTTGCAGCCACTTGGGCAGAACATTGTCTTTCGCGTTATTCATGGTGGTATTCCTTACATGCCCAGGGCAGACCGCACGGCGGCCAGTTGGTCGACGCCATCGATGACGCGGATCGAGTTGAGGGGATCGATTTCAAACATCACGCTGCCGTCGATCTCCAGCTTGTAATAGGTCACGGCGACGGCGTACTTGAACTCGGCTTTTTCACCCGGTTTCCAGTCCCCCGGGTCGACTTCCTTGAGGCTGCCACGCAGGGTGGCGACCACCGACTTGACCACACCTTTCTGGCCCTTGAAGGCACCGCGGAACGAGGCGTTG
>Ga0207428_10003060_pt1 | contig 16463 bp, 12 predicted proteins | sample RhiMethybrSRZTD1_FD_187600 | JGI IMG/M metagenome (GOLD analysis project Ga0207428, IMG submission 187600) | Populus rhizosphere microbial communities from Tennessee, USA - Rhizosphere MetaG P. TD hybrid SRZTD1 (SPAdes) (version 3) | ecosystem: Host-associated > Plants > Roots > Rhizosphere >...
GTTCCCGAGTCCCGAGTCCCGAGCCCCGAGTCAGACCCTCTTATCCACAGCAATCGATCGAGATCCACACCCGCCGCTGCTGCAGAGGCAACGTCGAAGCAGTCGAGCGTATCGACGAGAGCCGCAATCTCTCCCCGACGCGTCGCGGCCGCCATGAGCTGCAGCAACAGCGTCATCCGCCCGGATGAACAGGCTCCCGTCAACTCCGACAACTGACCGCGCGGCAACCCGCCTCGCAGGCAGGCATCGACGAGCGGGATATCCGTCGGCAGCAGACTCGAGGGATCCGTCCATTCCCACGACGGCAGCGTGGTCGTCAGCGTGCGATCGAGCTTGCGGGCACGAAGGGCGGATTCGAGGACGGCAACGGCTGGGTGCGCCATGGATTTTCGCTCTATCTTCGCCAGACTATATGATCGAATGGCAATGGCGATCAAGAGGCGAAAATCACTCGATTTCATCAACTTTTCGCCCATGCACGATGGCTGCGGACGAGTCTCGCAGTTCAGAAGGCTACAATTGGACCGCTGTGCGGCTCGTTGCGTGAACTGTGTATTCGTCGTGACCCGCATAGCGGTCCAAGGGCGCGCGGAGCGCGCCGAAAGACACGGGACCAGCCAAGGGGGCGCCGAGATATCAGAGGCGGCGGTCTTGGCTGGTTCTTCCAATCCAGACAGGCCAGTAACCGCTGCGCCTTCCACTTCCAAGGACCATGCACCGAGATGACGCAAAGAATTGAGTTGGGTCTCGATACGTTTGGAGATGTCACAGTTGATCACCAGGGGAAACAGCTGACTCAGGCAGACGCGCTCCGCCAGGTCGTCGAGCAGGGCACGCTCGCCGATCAGGTCGGGCTCGACTTCTTCTGTGTCGGCGAACATCACCGCAAGGACTTCTCCGTCTCCGCGCCTGAAGTCGTCCTCGCTGCCATCGCCAGTAAATCCGCACGCATCTACCTGGGCTCCGCGGTCACGGTCCTCAGTACCGACGATCCGGTTCGCGTCTTCCAGCGGTTCTCCACACTCAATGCGATCTCCAATGGACGGGCGGAGGTCATCGTTGGCCGCGGATCGTTCACCGAGTCGTTTCCACTCTTCGGTTACGACATGTCCAACTATGAAGCGCTCTTTGAAGAGAAGCTCAATCTCTTCGCGGAACTGCTCAAGGGACAGCCGGTGACGTGGAGCGGCCGGCTACGCACGCCGTTGTCGAATCAGACTGTGTATCCACCGATCGAGAACGGGACGCTGCGCACGTGGGTGGCAGTGGGAGGAAGCCCCGAGTCGGTCGTGCGCGCCGCGCACTACGCTTTGCCTCTCATCCTGGCAATCATCGGAGGCGGTGCGCAGCGCTTCGCCGGGTACGCGCAGCTCTATCGCCAGATGCTCGAACGATTCGCGAAGCCGGAGCTTCCCATCGGCGTGCACTCGCCGGGACACGTGGCCGCCACCGACGAACAGGCAAAGGAAGAATTGTGGCCCCACTACGCCGGACTGATGAATCGGATCGGCGCCGAGCGTGGATGGTCGCCCATCGGCCGCGCGCACTTCGATCGGGAAGCGGGACCCGACGGCGCGCTGTATGTCGGATCGCCGGAGACGGTCGCCGCCAAGATCGTCAACACGATGAAGCTGCTGGGTCTTTCCCGCTTCGAGATGAAGTACGCCAACGGGACGATGCCGCACGACAGGCTCATGACGAGCATCGAGCTGTTCGGGACGAAGGTCGCGCCGATGGTCAGAGAGCGAATGGCTTAGGAAAAAAGCCGCACTGTCAGCGCGCGGTCGCGCGGCTGATCCGGACACCGCCGCCGCTCGAACGCAATCGGAGCACGGCTCCCCCGCCGTTAAGATCGCCACGCAGTGAATGCTTGTCGATTCGACCCTGAACGGTCACGGGCACATCAGTGCTCACGCCGCCACCAGACGAACTGGCGTCGATCGTCAGCGCAACGCTCGGATCGATCTCGGTGCGCACGCCACCGCCCGACGTACTCAGATCACCTCCGCGATTGTTGCCAGCCGCGAACCAGACCGTCACCGGACCTCCGCTGCTATGCGCCTCGACCCGGCCGCCGGCTTCACGAATCTCCACGCCACCGCCGCTGGTGGACGCGTACGACTCACCTGACACGTTTTCGACATCGATTCCGCCGCCGCTGGTCGTCGCCCGCAGGTTGCCCTTCACATCGACGATGTTGATGCTGCCGCCTGAAGTACTCGTCGTGACGTCGCCGCGTACGTCGCGCATTCTGATCGAGCCACCACTGGTCTTGCCATCGACGTTACCCTCGATCGATTCAACGTGCAGGCTGCCACCCGAGGTCCGCAACCCGACCTGGCCCGCCAGGCGCGACACGTCCAGCGATCCTCCCGAGGTGCTGAGGTTCACGGCCGCCCGCGCGGGCACATGAATGACGAAGTGCGTGTTGTCGTTGGACCAGTCACCATTCCAGAAGCCTTTCGGCCAGCTTCCCCGTCGCTTGACGGTGACTGACGCGCGCCCCGCGCTCTCTTCGAAGTGCAGATCGAAGAGCTGTTCGAAGTCGTCGCGCCGGGACGTCACGGTGACCGTGACACCTGACGTCGAGTCGCCAGTCAGCGTCATGGCGCCCACGTCGGCGCTCAATGTGAACGTGCCACCTGGTTCGAGAGCCAAATGCCGCTCCATCCTGAAATCGGCCCACGCCGGTGTGGCAAGAAGAACGATTCCAACTGATAGCGCCAGGAGAATCTTGGTGCGCGTCATCGGTGACTCCTTGAACATCAGCTAGTCCTCAGCGTCTCTGGGCGCGCTTCGCGCGCCGCTTTATCAAGAGGCGTGCCGCTCGAATCCGTGCAAATTAGACGAGACCAGCACGAGATCCGTTCGCGGCCGGGACCAACCGTCCCACGAGCGGTCGGCCAAATCCCATGCGTGGATTAAGATCGAGGGCGCCCGTGAGCACCGCACCTGCGCCCGTCACCGAACCTCCACCCAGCATTGCTGAACCGGCGCCGGTACCCACCGGGCTGAGCCGTATAGCCGCAGCGCTGACATATCGCGACTTTCGCGTCCTCTGGTCCGGCGCGTTCCTGTCGACCATCGGCACGTGGATGCAGAAGGTCGCGCAGAACTGGCTGGTGCTGACCATCACCGGGTCCTCGGCCTTCTTCCTCGGCCTGGATTCGTTTCTCGGTGAGCTTCCGATCCTGCTCTTCACCGTCGTCGGCGGCGTCTTTGCCGACCGGCACGACCGGCGCCAGATGCTGCTGGTTTCGCAGTACATCCAGATGACGGCGGCCTTCACGCTGGCGGCACTCGTGTATTGGGATGTGGTGCGCATCTGGCACGTGCTCGCGTTGTCGGTCATCACCGGTCTGGCCCAGGCGTTTGGCGGTCCGGCTCACCAGTCGCTCCTGCCCTCGCTGGTCGGCAAGGATGACGTGCCGAATGCGATCGCATTCAACTCCATTCAGTTCAATCTCGCGCGTGTCATCGGACCGCTGTTCGCCGGCGCGGCCCTTGCCGCTTTCGGCATGGTCGCCTGCTTCGGCCTCAACGGCCTGTCATTCCTGGCGGTGATTGCCGCGATCATGTCGCTGCGCGTGCGCCACATTCCGCCGGCCGCGACCACGCGGCTGCGGGAAGAATTCCAGAGCGGCTTCGCGTACGTGCGCAGCCACCCGGCGCTTCTCGGGCTGGCGGTCCTCGGCTTCGCCGGCACGTTCCTGGGCAATCCGCTCCTGACGTTCCTTCCGCTCTTCGCGCAAAACGTCTTACACGGCGACGTCACTCAATACACGCACTTGATGTCGAGCGCCGGTGCTGGCGCCGTCACCGGCGCGCTCGTTGTCGCATGGCGCGGACGCTTTCCGCACATGGGGCGGAATGTCCTGTTGATCCAGATCGTCTTCGGCGGGTTGATGGTGCTCTTCGCGATGACGAGGTCCTTCTGGCTGAACGCGTTCCTGCTCTTCGCCGGCGGCGCGTGCATGGTGATGGTGTTCGCGACACTCTCGTCACTGGTGCAGCTGAACGCGCCGAACGAGATGCGTGGACGCGTGATGAGCCTCTACATGGTCGCGTTCCGTGGCGGGATGCCGCTCGGCAGCCTGCTCGGCGGATGGCTGGCCTCGCTCACGGGCGCCGCGACGGTCCTGACCCTCAACGGGGTCCTGCTCAGCGCCGTCGCCGCGGTGTTTCTGCTCAAGAACAAAGAGATTCGGGAACTTTAACCTGCGGACTCGCTTGTGTCGGTATTTTCGTCTACGCTCGTCATGAGTGAGACCGGCCGTCTTGTCAGCTTGATCCTCTCCGGAACTTCCCGACATAAGCGAGCACCAGTGTAAACATGAGTGTCGACGCCTGGGACGACGGGCCGGCCTATGAGCGATATGTCGGTCGCTGGAGTCGACCGGTCGCCAGACAGTTTGTCCGGTGGGTTGGCGCTCCCGCCGGGTCGGCGTGGCTGGACTTCGGCTGCGGCAGTGGCGCGCTCACGCACACGATTCTCACCGGCGGCTCGCCTCGACTCGTGATTGGCTGCGACCGTTCGGCCGTCTACGTCGATCAGGCGCGCCGGCAGGCCTCGGATCCGCGAGCACAGTTCATCGTCGCGAATCTCGGCGACTTGCCCCGCGTTGATGGTGGCTTTGACGTGTCGGTGTCGGGGTTGGTACTGAACTTTCTGCCGCACCCCGGCGATGCCCTCGCTGCGCTCGCGGCGCGCGTTCGCCCGCGTGGAACGATCGCCGCCTACGTGTGGGACTACGAGGAAGGCATGCAGTTGATGCGTGTCTTCTGGGACGCCGTGGTCGCGCTCGACGCCAGCGCGCAGGCACTCGATGAGGGTGTGCGCTTCCCGCTGTGTCGTCCCGATCCGCTGCGCCGACTGTTCGAGAGCGCCGGCTTCCAGAACGTTGAGGTCACGAGCATCGACGTGCCGACTGTCTTTCGCAGCTTCGACGACTACTGGCAGCCGTTTCTGGGTGGCCAGGGACCAGCACCCGGTTATGTGATGGGTGTGTCATCAGAGCACCGTGAAGCGCTCCGGACGGCTGTTCAACAGCGCTTGCCAGTCGATGCCGCTGGGCAGATTCCGCTTACCGCGCGTGCGTGGGCGGCTCGCGGAGTCGTTACCTAGCGCGCTCTCTTCAAAATCGATGTAGCGCGCTTGGTCCTTAGTTCTTTGTGCTTGGTCCCTGGTCCGTTCTGGGGTCCAAGGTCCTCTGATCCTCGGCCGCGGAGGCGCGGGACCAAGGACAAGGAACCAAGGACGGACCTGGCACCAAGGCCCAGGGACGAAGAACGAGGCTATACCTACCTCGCCGACCCAAAGACAAACCCGATCGATCGCTCGATCGGGTTGTACGCCGTGCCGAAATCCGGGGCGGTGATGTTGTTCTGAACGTCGCGGTCCGCGGATGAACCGAAGATGTTGTAGACCTTGAGGCCGGCGCGAAACCGGTACTTCTTGTATCGCCAAGGACGAGACAACTGGAAGTCGAGCGTTCTCACCACGGGAAGCCGTCCGGCGCGATTGCGGTCGCCCACGAAGTCCTGGTACTCGTTGACAGCCGAATAGGGAAACCCAGATCGCAGCTCCAGCACCGGCGCAAAATCCCACTGCCCTCCGACGCCAAGGTTGCCGCGCACGATCACACGGTGGCGCACGTCGGTCGGCGAGTAGTTGTTTTGATTGGCTCGCACGAGCGGATTGCGGAAGTTGCCGTAGAACTGGTCGTAGTTGTTGAGATCGGCAGTGCCTCGTGCCCAGACGTAGGAGAACGTGAGATCGCGACGCGCCCCGCCGTTATACCGAGTCGTGGCTTCGAGCTCGCGGTAATGAGAGGCACCGGTGCTCGACAGTTGCAGTTGTCCGAGCGCGGGTTCGGGATTGACGATGTACTCGTGCGATCCGCTGCGTCCGAGGAACCCGAGCTTGAACAGCAGCCGGCGGCCGAATCGCTGGTCCCACTCGACGTTGCCGACCACAGCTTCCGGAGTGTGCAGATCGCCAGCGATCACATTGGTGAAGAGCGTTGCCGGCCCGAGCGGCAATCCGGTCGGACCGAAGCGTGACACGACACGAGACTCGAACTGGGGAAACGTCTCGATGTTGAGCGGCGTCCGCTGGACGAACTTTCCGAATCCACCGCGAATGATCGCGCGCCCTTCCGGCAGCACACTGATGCCGGCGCCGGCACGGGGCGAATAGTTGTAGTGCCTGACGATCGGATCGCGGTCCACGCGGAACCCGAGCTCCAGCGTCAGCCGCGACCCGACGCGCCACCGATCCTGTCCGAATAGCGCGACCTCCGTGCCGGCAGACTCCTGCTCGGTGGGACCGTTGAACACGGTGCGCTCCGCCAGCGACTCGTCGATGCGACGAACCTCTACCGGTCGCGCAAAGCTGCTCCCCTCGTATCGCGCCCACTGGACGTCCGCGCCCGTCTTCACGACGTGCTCGCCTTTCCAATTGCGAATGAGGCTGATGGTCTCGACCCACTGAAAGCTGCGGACGTGCCGCTCCTGATCGTTGAAGAAGTCGCCGCTCTCGGTTTGCGGCGCGATGACCATCGGCGCCCCGCCCTCGTCCTTGACTTCGACCTCGAATCGGCGCCCGGCGACCGTCGTCTCGAGAACAACGTTCGGTGACAGCGCCAACCGATCGAGCAAGCCGGCGGACCAGCCTCCCTGATGGAAGTCGGGCGTGACCTCGGGCGGTCGGAACGTATTCATCCCGACGCGCTTGATATCGCGCGGAAACATGATCAGCCCGCCGGTAATCGTGTGGCTCCCTGAGATGATCGAATCGAGGCGCGTGAACGAATCGAAGCTGGTGAGCTTGATCTCCGGCTCGTCCGGCAGGCTCTTCACGGGCGTCCCGACGACGCGGTACTGAAAATCCTGGGCGAGGAAGATGCGATCGCGGCGAATCGGCCCATGGACGGAGAAGCGCGGCTCGAAGCCGCGGATGCCGCTGAAGCCTTGTCGAAAACGGGGCAACAGGTTGCCCGGCTTGATCTGCCAGTCGTTGGTGCCGCGGCGCGTGCGAATCTGCGTCACGCTGGTCGAGAACCGTCCGTACTCGGCCGCAAACGGGTTGGCGAGCACTTCGACCGATTCGACCGCGGGCGCCGGAAGCTCGAGATCGAAGTCGCCCGTTGAAGGATCGATCAGGCTGGCACTGCTCACTTGCAGGGCGGCCTGCGTCGGCTGTCCGCCCTTCACACGCAGACGGCCATCCTGACCACGCACGACACCAGGCAGCATCGGCAGCAGACTCTGGAAATCATCGCCTTCGAGCGGTGACGACTCCATCAACGAGCCGTCCAGCATGTCGCTCATCGAGACCGGCTGCACACTGTCGGTCGGCGACGGGCTCTCACCCCGCACGTCGACGGTCGGCACGCTGAACGTCAGTTGCACGTCGAGCAGAATGTTGGCGGATTCGTTGGCGCGGACGTCGAACGGCGGGGACACGCTGTCGAGGAAACCGGCCCGGACGGCGACGAGCGTATATCGTCCCGGAGGCACATCCGGAAACATGACGTGGCCCGCGCCGTCGGACAGCGTTGATGCGAGCACGGTATTCCCGGGTTGCTCACGCAGCTCCACCTGCGCACCGGGTAGCTGAACGGTGCCTTCAAGTGTCGTCACCGTTGCGACGACACTCCCATTACCTTGCCCCGATTGATTGCTGGCTGCTGACACACCTGCAGCGAGCACGAACAGAAGGACTGGAATCATGGGTAATCCGAAAGGAACGTCTGAGGAAGCTACGTCATTATCCGGCCCGATGTCACTTCAATTCATACCAGGGCCCTTGCCACGCGAGTGAGTCTCGATTTCAAATTCTCGTGTCGCCGCTAACCGCGCCGCGGCATAAGGCCGATAGAACTCTTAAAGGTGCGACGGGGCGAAAGTGCGAGGGTCCGAAGGTGAGACATGCCTGAACAGAAAGGGATGGGAGAACCGCGGTCCGGTGCCTGGCAGTGCCCGACGTGCGGGCGCCATATTCCGCGCCACATCGACGTGTGCCGCTGCGGGAACGAGCGCCGACGCCTCGAGGCGCTGGGTTACGAGTGCGAGAGCGCGCACACGGTCCCCGGGAAGCCGGCAATGAAGCCACGGCCACATAGTTCGGGGCTCGCCACGTCACTCGTCGGCTACCAGCTGGATACGGATCTCAGCCCCCGGACCCGGATGGCCCTCAAGGCGCTTCTCGGAATCTCGGTTGCCGCTGTTGCGGTCGCCCTGGTCCTTTTCACTCACACCGAGCCGCTGCCTATCAGGGACAACGTCCAGATCCTGACGACCCTCGAGAGCTTCACACGCCAGCCGCAACCCGATTCGGGCAATACGATTCCGTCGTTCCTCGCGAGTGGCGGCAGGCTCGGTGTTCTTCCCGCCACGGGAGAGCCACGTGATCCTGTGAGGTCAATTCAGGAGTCCGACCTTCAGCAAGGGTTCTGCTCGCAGAGCGTGGCGAGACAAGTTCGTCACGAGTATCCGGGTTTCTACGAAAAGTGGCCTGACGACAAACTCGAACACGAGTTCCTCCAGAAGTACCCGCAGTATGCCGACCGGGTTTGCGTATTGTCGGTCCGCTTCGACGCCACCGCGAGCGACATCATCAAGTACGAACTGAAGCCGCGCTCTCTCCTCGCGCACGTGTTCCTCTGGTTGAGGACGCTCACGTTGACGGCGATGTTCGCCCTCGTGTGCCTGAACGTCTACTACCGGCTGTTCATCGCCCGCATCGTCTCTCCGCTCGACGCGGCGGCCTGAGCTAGAAGCTTCTAGTAAAGAGACCTTCGATGGCGCGGGCGCCGTTCTCTCGTAATGTGCGAGTGCCCGTGCCGGTAAAGTGCGGGTGCGTGATCACCGGTTCGCTCGAATCGGTCGGCGTCCATGACTCTCCCGTCCACGTAAACCAGTTGTCCTTGTCCTGGTCGAACACATAGAGCGGCTTGTTGCACAGCTTGGCGAATTCCGCGCCCCACCCGGTCCCGCCACGCACGGTACCATCGTCCTGCACCGAGCCAATCACGTAGATCTCCTGACCATTGTTGACCTGATACCAGAGCGTCTGCAGGACCTTCCGCAGCGTCGGCCCTTCTGTGTAACGGCGGTTCATCAGGCGTGAAACGTAGGCAAGACTCACATCGCCTGCGAGCAGTTCTTCGTGATTCAGCACGCGGACACCACGATGACGCTCGATCTTGTGACCGTCGAACGTGAAATTCACTTCCTCGACGCCATGACGCTCGGCGCAGGCGCCAAACCAGGCTTCGGCACCGGGTGCTCCACCGCTGAACAGAATGCAATCGCTCGGTTTCATGAAGAGTGCCTCTTGGGAGTGGGGGCGGGCTGATGCATCATCATAATGCGTGAACACTCCCCGCCGCTGGCGAGCCGGTGAATCGATCGAGGACTACTGCCGCGCATGCAAGACCGATCGCACGCACACCGTGATCGTGGTCGACGGCGCTGGTCATCCGCTCCGCGTGCTGTGTGGATATTGCGAGAGTCAGCACAACTACCGCGGCGGACCGCGCATCGATCCGCTGCCGAAGTCGCCATCGACCGGGTCTGCGCCCGCGCCTGCGTCGCGATCACGCGAATCGGATCGCAGCCCCGCTGAAACCGCTCCTGTCGTCAGCGAACGTGAAAGGACCGCACCACCCATGGCCCTCCCCGACCGCTCCGAGGATCTCGAACTGTTGTTGCGCCGCATCATCCGCGAAGAAGCAGGCATCACTCCGGTTGCGCCGGCACCGAAATGGCGCGGCGGGACGCTCGTCTTGCGGCCGGGCACTCCGGGGTTGCAGGAAAAGACGTGGCCAATCGAGACCTTCTTCCACAAGGTCGTGATGCTGCGGAATCGTTTGCGGACGATGGAGCAACAGATCAACGCTTCCGACCTGACCGACGACGTGAAGCTGAAGCTGCAGGGATACATCAGCGGCTGTTACGGGTCGCTGACCAGTTTCAATCTGCTTTTCGCGAACGAAGACGATCAATTCAAGGGGACGGGCGGGGATTGAGATGGACAGCAACGCGAATGACAGAGCGGCCGGCGAACGAGCCCTGCTTCGACATACGGTGGCAACGCTTGCCTATCGGGCGGAGAAGGTACTGCGCGAGGTTCCCGCTGGCTTCGCCAATCATCGTCTCGGACCTCATGCTCGCACGCCGCTCGAACTGGTCGGGCATCTCGCAGATCTGATCGAATGGGCGACCCGCACCGCCGAGGGACAGATGATCTGGAAGGCGCAGAGTGTCGGGGAATGGAACGCTGACGTCGACCGCTTTTACGCGGCGCTGGCCGCGCTCGATCGCTTCCTGGCGTCAGATGCGCCGCTGGGATATCCCGCCGGCGTGATCTTTCAGGGACCAATTGCTGACGCGCTCACGCACGTGGGTCAGTTGGCGATGCTGAGAGGAATCGCCGGCACCCCGGTTCGTCCCGAGAGTTACGCGAGAGCCACGATTGAAGTCGGGCACGTTGGACGGGAGCAGTCGTCAGAGCGGCGCGAGTTCGATGGCGACGCGAGCGCCTCGAGATGACCGCTCGCAGGTCAAAAGTCAAAGGTCAAAGGTCAAAAGTCAGGTCAAAGGCAATAGGCATCAAGTACCAGATGCGAAGTGACACGCATCAAGTGCCCGGTACACTTTTGACCTAACTTTTGACCTTTGACCTTTGACCTTCCCAATTCACTCCATGATGAACGCCAGATACATCAGCACTCCGCGCCGTTCGACCTGGAGTACAACGGACGCGCCTGGCTTGGCGCTGTCGACGGCGCTACGCAGCGCGACAAGATCTGAAATCCACTGGCCGTTAACGGCGTGAATCACGTCGCCGGGCGCGAGGCCGCCATTGTCGGTATCGAGCGCGCTCGCGCTGGCAGAGGCCACGACGACTCCCGACTTGGCCCGCAGTGGCAGGATAGACGCCAGTTTGGGGTCGAGCGTGGCGGCGAGGATCCCGAGTCGAGGCACGACGTTTTCACGAGGGTCGGTCAAGATAGCCGCGGCCGACAGTGGGTCGGCGCGCTCCGCCACGGCAACGGTCACACTCGTCGGCTTGTCCCCGCGCAGAATCTCAAGCTTCACGTTGTCGCCCACTTCACGTCGATACAGGTTGACGGAAAGCTGCCGGCCGTTCTCCATCGGCTTGCCATCGAGCGAGAGCACGATGTCGCCGATGCTCAGCCCCGCTCTGTCGGCCGGGCTTCCAGGGGCAACATCCGCCAGCACGACACCCTGATCGCGCTTGAGCCCCAGCCCGGCAGCGAGCGTAGGGGTGACGGTCTGGCCTCGTACGCCGATTTCACCGCGGCGCACGCGGCCGGTGCGCTGGATCTGCTCGAAGACCGTCTTGACGATGTTGCTCGGCGCTGCGAAGCCGGGGCCGGCAGTGGCAGGGCCGCCTGAAAGAATCAGCGTGTTGATGCCCATAAGACGGCCACGGACGTCGACGAGCGGACCACCGCTGTTTCCCGGATTGATCGACGCATCCGTCTGGATGTAGACCATCGGCGATTCCGGCTCGAGCTGACGTGCGACAGCGCTGACGATGCCGAGCGACACTGAATTCTGCAGACCCAGGGGACTGCCGAAGGCCAGCATCATCTGCCCGGTTCGGAGATCGTCGGAATCACCGAACGGCAGCGGCGTGAGGCCTTGTTCTTCGACCCGCAGCACCGCGATGTCGGTTTCCTCGTCCACCCCGACGACTCGCGCCGGAGCAACGCGGCTGCGCCGGGCCAGCAGCGACTGCCCGTCGGCCTTCGTCGGTATCTCGACGCGAATCCGCGATGCCCCTCGTACGACGTGGGCATTGGTCACGATGTACCCGTCCGCCCTGACGATGACGCCGGACCCGCTTCCGCGCTGGGTCGTGACGAAATCTGACTGGTCCGCCGTGACCACGCCGGCCAGCGGCGTCAGCCCGGACACAAAGATCTGGACGACGCTTGGATTGACGGTGCGGACCAGCGCCTCGATGGAGGCATCGAAGTCCACAAGGGAACCCGACCGCGACGGTTCCGAAGTCGCGCCTCGTGCTTGCGGACGGTCCTGGGCGAAGGCCGGACACCCGAGCGCGAGCACTACAGCCATCGTGCGCAGAAGCGATGCGAGAAAGCCCGATTTCATGCTTACCTCACGTTGAAAGGCCATCATTCTTGCTCCGCCGCATGCAAATGCGAAGCCCAGCCATTCGCCATCGCGCGGTGGTAGGATGAACGGACGCTTGGGCGCTTGACTGCGTAAACAGTGCGAGCCGCTTCAAGGCGCGAGAGTTCGACGTAGATAGGACAGTTTCGCGCAGACACGACAGGGTGAATGGCATCTTCCCGACCCACCGTCGACTCTTCCGTACTCACCGCGATGATCTGTTCCGGCGCCGTGAGCGGCCAGTTCATCGCCGCCAAGGCGACCCGCGACGCACTCTACCTCGCACACCTCGATGTCACAACGTTGCCGCTGATGGTCATCGTCACGGCCGTGGTGTCGATCTTCCTGGTGATCGGCAGTTCCCGCGGTCTGCGCGCAGTCGCCCCGGGCACGTTCGTGCCGGCCGCGTTCGCGTTCAGCGCCGCGCTGCTTCTCGGCTCGTGGCTGCTGCTCGAGTCAGCACCCCGCCTGGCCGCGCAAGTCGTGTTCCTGCAGATCTCCGGACTCGGCCCGATGCTCGGTTCCGGCTTCTGGCTCATCGCGACTGAGCGATTCGATCCGCACACCGCACGACTGAACTTCGGACGCATTGCAGGCGTTGGCACATTTGCCGGGCTTGTGGCCGGTCTTCTCACAGAGCGTATTGGCGCGATGGTTGGCATCGATGCCATGCTGCCCATCCTTGCGATCCTCAACCTGGTCTGCGCCTGGCAGATCCGTCGTCTGGCTGGTCCGAAGCTCCTGAAGATCCACGACCAGGGTATGGATGTCGCGCCGGACCTTGCTGCCACATCGCCACGGTCTGGTCTTCGTGTCCTGGCCGGGGCACCATACCTGCGCAATCTGGCGGCCCTCGTGTTGTTGGGTACCATCGCCGCTGCCCTCGCTGACTACGTCTTCAAGGTGCAAGCGGTGCAGGTATTCGGGCGCGGAGACGCCTTGCTGCGTTTCTTCTCCCTCTACTACGCGGGTGTCAGCTTGCTCGCGTTTATCGTTCAGAGCGCGTCGGCCCCGCTGGTGCTCGAGAAGCTTGGTCTCGCCGTCACGACGGCCACACCGTCGTTGGCGCTCGTCATTGGCGGGTTGGGTGGACTCGTCTTTCCCGGACTCGGTGGCGCGCTCGTTGCTCGCGCTGGTGAATCCACACTGCGAAGCTCGCTCTTCAAGACGGGCTACGAGATCTTCTTCACGCCAATCGCGTCTCACGACAAGCGAGCGGCGAAGTCGATCATCGACGTCGGATTCGATCGACTTGGCGATGCGGTGGGCGGCGGTCTGATTCGACTGCTCATCATGCTCCCGAGCGCCAGCCAATACACGGCCCTGCTTGGCGCCGCGATCGCCTGTTCAGCCGTTGCCGTCGCGGTGGCACAACGACTGAGCCGCGGCTACATCCACACGCTCGAACGCAGCTTGCTCGACCGCGCTGTGGAACTCGAGTTGTCTGACGTTGGAGACATCACGACGCGGACCGTGATGATGCGGACGATGCGTGCGCCGCGGCCGGCCTTGGCACGGACCTCGAACGAGACGCGGGCGCCCGCCGACACAACATCGACCGGGCGCGTGCCCATCCCGGTCAACGACCCCGATGTTCGCGAGATCGTCGCGCTGCGATCGCGTAATCGCGAAGCCGTGCTCCAGGTATTGCGATCGGAAGAAGGGCTGCAGGCCACGCTCATTCCGCACGTGATCCCGCTCCTCGCGTGGGACCCGGTGGCCGAAGACGCCGTGCGGGCGCTGCGCAAGGTCGCAGAAGAGCGTATCGGCGAGCTCGTGGACGCGCTGCTCGATCCCAACCAGCCATTCGCCTCGCGACGACGATTGGCGCGGGTCTTCTCCGTGTGCGTGTCGCAGCGCGCCGTGGACGGTGTGCTGCTGGGACTCGAGGATCTGCGCTTCGAAGTCCGGTTTCAGTGCGGACGATCGCTCGCCGCCATCACGGAGAAGAACCCGAAGGTCCGGATCGACAAGGAGCGCGTCTTCGATGTCGTTCGTCGCGAGGTGGCGGTCGGACGCCCTGTCTGGGAGAGTCACCGGCTTCTCGACACGATTGAAGCCGATTCGCGATCGTTCGTAGACGAGTTTCTCAAGGATCGCGCGGGTCAGAGTCTCGCGCACGTGTTCACTCTGCTGTCATTGGTCTTGCCAACAGCGCCCTTGCAGATCGCGTATCGCGGTCTCCATACCGACGATCCGGGACTACGCGGCACGGCGCTCGAATACCTGGAAGGCGTGCTGCCGCCTGACATTCGCGATCGCCTGTGGCCGTTTGTCAGCGATCGGCCGCGGAAGGCGCAAGACAGCCGGGCGCGCGACCAGATCCTCGCCGACCTCTTGCGTTCGAACGAATCGATCATGCTCAACCTCGAGGAGCTGAGACGACGCACCGGAACCGACTCGCCATAGGCAGAGCCCGCGGCCGAGCGGGCCATCCCCCTGGCCTGGTTTATAGTGCTGATATGCACCCGTCGCGCGTCCTGGCGAGGCGACAACAGACGGCGACCTCCGACCTCAGCGAGACAGGCCGAGGCACGAGCCGGCTTCCGACTGAAGTTCTCAACGAACAGGCGACACGACTCGCGGTCTTCGCAACGGTTGGTGCCATTCTCTGGTCCTTCGCGTTGCTCCTCGACATTGCCCTTCTTCCCGCAATCTCCGAGACCTGGGTCAGGAACTGGCGAATCATCCCTCTTGAAATCACCGGGGTGGTGGGCAACGCATTCATGCGGCAGTACCTGCGCCGCGCGGAAACCTCTGCCGAGGTCAAGAGCACCATCGGTCTCGTGGTGATGTTGATGAACGGCGCCATCATCGCGGCTGCGAACGCCTGGGCGATGCCGATGCTTCCGGCTGAGGCAGCCGAAGTGGGCCGCCCGTCGTGGATCGCGCTCCTCATTCTCATCTTTGCGATGATCGCCCCGGGTAATCCGCGGCGGATGTTCGGCGCGTCGATCATCGCGGCATCGTTCGATCCGATTGCGAACGTGATCGTCTGGCTGGCTGGCGAACCGGCACCGACGCTGGTCAGGGCATTCATCCAGTGCTGGCCGAGTTACGCATGCGCGTTCGTCGTGGTCGTTCCCGCGAAGGTACTTCATCGCATGAGCCGGCGCCTGAAGGAAGCGCAGGAGCTCGGCAGCTATCACCTGATTGAAAGACTGGGAGAGGGCGGGATGGGCGAAGTCTGGCGCGCGGAGCATCGTCTGCTCGCCCGCGACGCGGCGATCAAACTGGTTCGTCCTGAACTGCTCGGCGCCCGCAATGAAGACGAAGCGCAGAATGCGCTCCGCCGCTTCGAGCGCGAAGCACAGGCTACAGCCGCATTGAGCTCGCCTCACACGATTCAGGTGTTTGATTTCGGCATCACACAGGAGGGCACCTTTTACTACGTGATGGAGCTGCTCGCTGGCCGCGATCTCGAATCGCTGGTTCGCGAGTTTGGCCCGCTCCCGGCGTCGCGCGTTGTCTACCTGCTGCGTCAGGTCTGTCATTCTCTCGCCGACGCGCACGCTCGCGGGATGGTTCACCGCGATATCAAACCGGCCAACATCTACGTCTGCCGGATGGGGCTCGACTACGATTTCGCGAAGGTGCTCGATTTCGGTCTCGTCAAGATTCGAAAGCCGAACACGGCCGATACGCTGGCCACGATCAGCCAGGGGGCGACGGGCACGCCGGCGTATATGGCGCCCGAGTGCATCCTTGGCGATGTCGAGGTCGATCGCCGGGCGGACGTCTACGCGCTGGGGTGCGTCGCGTACTTCGCACTCACGGGCTCGCTCGTCTTCGAAGCCGACAGCTCGATGAAGATGTTGATGGCGCACATCCATACCGAGCCAACGCGTCCCTCCGAGCGATCTGAGCTGCCTATCCCGCGCGAGCTGGACGACCTCGTGATGGCCTGTTTACAGAAGGATCCAGCCCGGCGACCTCAGAATGCCGGCGAACTTCTGGGTATGGCGTGGGAGTGCCACTGCACCGAGTCGTGGGGCCATCACGAGGCGAGGCACTGGTGGCAAGCCCACCTGCCCAACCTGACAGGAGCACTGCCGGTTGCTACACGAAGAGATCAACCGGAGCACGTCGTCTCGGTGTAGCATCGGAGCCCATGGATAAGGCTTCACCATTCCAGGAAAACGAGAAGGGGCTGCTCGACCGGGCGCTGTCGCTCTTCACCGAGGTTCACGCGGGAGAAGGCCTGGGCGCGTTGTTGCTGGCAGCGAACGTCTTTTACCTGCTGGCGTTCTATCAGATACTCAAGATCGTCCGAGACGCCTTGATTCTGAGCG
>Ga0207428_10003066_pt1 | contig 16447 bp, 19 predicted proteins | sample RhiMethybrSRZTD1_FD_187600 | JGI IMG/M metagenome (GOLD analysis project Ga0207428, IMG submission 187600) | Populus rhizosphere microbial communities from Tennessee, USA - Rhizosphere MetaG P. TD hybrid SRZTD1 (SPAdes) (version 3) | ecosystem: Host-associated > Plants > Roots > Rhizosphere >...
CGCTCGTGCGGGTCAGTCTCGCAGCGCGCGCCGACGTGGTGACACCAGCATCGCGACCACGGCCACGCCGAGGCCGATGCCTGCCGAGGCGGCCGATATCCGGAGGGACCGGCGGCGGTCCTCGGCCTGGGCCTGGGCGGTGGTGACCGGCTGCTCGTGGCCGCGGGCGTCGAAGTTGTAGACGCCGCGGAACCCGAAGTTGGCGCAGAAGCGCTGGCGGGCCTGGAGGTAGCCGGAGGCGGCGCCGGCCGCCGGCAGGGCCAGGGTGAGGCGCCAGGCCGGGTTGAGGTCGGAGCGGAGCAGGGCGGTGGCCAGGGCGGCGGTGACGGCCACGCCGACGTGGCCGGACCGGCGGCGGAGGGCGATCTCCTGCGGGCCGATGTTGCAGGTGCCGGGGACGTACTGGTCGGTCATGACTGGTTCTCCAGGGCGGTGGCGGCGTCGAGGGCGGCATGGATCGCGTCGGCCAGGGCCAGCGCGGACGCCTCGCTCAGCTCGACGGCGACCCTGGCCGACGCTCCCTGGCCGGGGTTGAGGAAGTCGATGTTGAGCGTGTGCTCGACCGGGGTGTGTTGGGGATGGTCGAAGTAGACGCAGGCCAGGCGGAGCGGGAACCAGCCGTCCGGGCCCTTCCCGCTCCCGGCGACCTCGACCCGCTCGGTGTGGTAGGTGCACATCGGCGATCCCCTCACTAGGCGGCCAGGTAGCGGCCGAACCAGTCCCAGATCCGCCGCCAGCCGTCCGCGGCCGCCTCGGGCCGGTAGCTCGGCCGGTCGACGGCGAAGAAGGCGTGGCCGGCGCCCGGGTAGGTGTGGAACTCGAAGGTCTTGCCGAGCCGGGCCAGCTCCTGCTCGAGCCGCGCCGTCTCGGCCGGGGACGGATGGGTGTCCTCCGCCCCGAACAGGCCGAGCAGGGGGCACGACAGGTCGCCGGCCAGCCCGACGACCGGGCCGAGCTTGAGCGGCACGCCCTCGGGCGGCGGGTCCATGACGAAGGCGCCGTAGCAGTCGACGGCCGCGTCCAGGGGCAGGCGGCAGGCGGCCAGGAAGGCCTGGCGCCCGCCCGAGCAGTAGCCGATCACGCCCACCTTGCCGCTGGCCGAGTCCAGGGACCGCAGGTATCGGGCGGCGCCGCCGACGTCGCCGACCAGGCGCTCGTCGGGCACGCCGCCGGCGGCCCGCGCGGCCGCGGCGGCGTCGCCGGGACTGGCGCCGGGCGCGTCCCGCCAGTGCAGGTTGGGCATGATCGCCGTGTACCCGTTGGTCGCGAAGGTCCGGGCGATCTCCTTGGTCGCGTCGTCGTACCCGGGCATGTGGTGGATCACGACCACGCCGGCGAAGGGTCCGGGGCCGGGTGGGTGCGCGAGGTAGGCCGGGATCTCGTCGTCCTGATGGCCGGTGACCTGCACCGTCCCGGTGGTGGCTTCGCCGCCGATCGTCCCGCCGGACATCGTCTGACCTCCTCGTCTCGCCGATCCCCGCTCAGCTTGCCCGAAACGCAACAGTACGACCCAATCCAAAGAGTATAATCCTTACGTAAGCGTAAGATTCGGAGCGCACGAGGAGGCCGGATGCCGGCGGGACGAACCGGGGGCCGGGAGGCGGCGGGGCGGTACAAGTGGGTGGTCCTCTCCAACACGACCCTGGGGATGCTGGTGGCGACCATCAACTCCTCGATCGTGATCATCTCGCTGCCGGCCATCTTCCGCGGCATCGGCCTGGACCCGCTGCGGCCCGGGAACGTCAGCTACCTGCTCTGGATGCTGATGGGGTACCTGGTCGTCAGCGCCGTCCTGGTGGTCGCCTTCGGGCGCCTGGGGGACATCTACGGCCGGGTGAAGATGTACAACCTCGGCTTCCTGGTCTTCACCATGGCCTCGATCGCCCTGGCCTTCACGCCCAACGTCGGCTCGGCGGGCGCGCTCGAACTGATCGGGCTGCGCATCGTCCAGGGGGTGGGCGGGGCCCTGCTGGTGGCCAACTCCATGGCCATCCTCACCGACGCCTTCCCGATCCGGGAGCGCGGCATGGCCCTGGGGATCAACCAGGTGGCGGCGCTGGCCGGGTCCTTCATGGGGCTGCTGATCGGCGGGCTGCTGGCCGACACCAACTGGCGGGCCGTCTTCCTGGTCAGCGTCCCCATCGGGATCTTCGGGACCGTCTGGGGCTACCTCAAGCTGCGCGAGGTGGGTCAGCGCGGCCAGGGCCGCTTCGACTGGGCCGGCAACCTCACCTTCGGCGTCGGGCTGATCGCCGTGCTGGTCGGCATCACCTACGGGATCCAGCCCTACGGCGGGCACACCATGGGCTGGACCAGCCCGCTGGTCCTGACCCTGCTGCTCGGCGGGGCGGCCCTCCTCGGCCTGTTCCTGCTGGTCGAGCACCGCTCCAGCGACCCGCTGTTCCACCTGGACCTGTTCCGGATCCGCGCCTTCTCGGCCGGCAACCTGGCCGGGCTGCTGGCCTCGGTCAGCCGCGGCGGCCTCCAGTTCATGCTGATCATCTGGCTCCAGGGGATCTGGCTGCCGCTGCACGGCTACAGCTTCGCCTCCACGCCGCTGTGGGCCGGGATCTACATGATCCCCCTCACCCTGGGGTTCCTGGTGGCCGGGCCGGTGTCGGGCTGGCTGTCGGACCACTACGGCGCGCGGCCCTTCGCCACCGGCGGCATGCTGCTCACCGCGGTCAGCTTCGCCGCCCTCATGCTGCTGCCGATCGACTTCCCCTACTGGGTGTTCGCGATCCTGCTGCTGGTCAACGGCATCGGCTCCGGGCTGTTCGCCGCCCCCAACACGGCCGGGATCATGAACGCCGTCCCGGCCCGCCAGCGCGGCGCCGCCTCGGGCATGCGGGCCACCTTCCAGAACGCCGGGTTCGTGCTGTCCATCGGGCTGTTCTTCTCGCTGATGATCGCCGGCCTGGCCGCGCGGCTGCCCACCGCCCTGTACGCCGGCCTGACCGCCAACGGGGTGCCCCCGGCGGTCGCCGAACGGATCGCCAACCTCCCGCCCGTGGGCAGCCTGTTCGCCGCCTTCCTGGGCTACAACCCGATCCGGACACTGCTCGGCCCGGCGGGGCTCGAGCACCTGAGCCCGGCCCAGGCCGCCAACCTCACCGGCACCAGCTTCTTCCCGCGGCTCATCGCCGCGCCGTTCCAGCACGGCCTGGCCATCGTGTTCCTGGCCGCGCTGGCCATGTCGCTGGTCGCCGCGGGCGCCTCCTGGCTGCGCGGCGGCCGCTACGTCCACGAGGAGCTGGGGGCCTCCGGGGCCGGCGCGGCCACCCGGGAGGAGCAGCCGGCATGACCGGCCGGCGGCTGCGCATCGGCGAGGCGGCGGCCCGGGCCGCCGTGTCGGTCCGGACCCTGCGCTACTACGAGGAGCTGGGGCTGCTCACCCCGTCGGCCCACAGCCCCGGCGGCGCCCGCCGCTACGCCGAGGAGGACGTGGCCCGCCTGGCCCGCATCCGCGAGCTCAAGGACCTGCTCGGGTTCAACCTCGACGAGGTGAGGACCGTCCTGACCGCCGAGGACCGCCTCGGCGACCTGCGGGCCGCCTACCACGCCGAGGACGACCTGGCCGCCCAGGGGGCGATCGTCGCCGAGGCGCTGGACATCAACACCAGGCTCCAGGCGGCGGTCCAGGCCAAGCTGGAGCGGCTGGCCGCCTTCAAGGGCGAGCTGGAGGCCAAGGCCGACCGCTATTCGGCGTCCCTGGCCGGCCTGCAGCCTCCGAGCGACGCCGGCGTGCCCGGCTAGGCCTCGGCTAGGCCCGGGCGGCGGCGCGGTCGCGGACCTCGGCCCAGAGGTCCTGGTAGCTGCGGGTCACCCGGCTGCGGGGGGCGAACACGGGCAGGGGGGCGCGCTGGACCGACATCTGCTCGACCAGGGACAGGGCGGGGATCACGGTGGCGGCCAGGTCGGTGCGCCGGGCCCGGAGGTCGTCGATGACCTCCCGGTGGAGGCGCTTGCGGCCGTCGACCAGGGTGAAGAAGGGGAACAGGGCCGGCGGCCGGTCGAGCTCGGCCACGAACCCGGTGAGCTGCTCGAGGGTGCGGACCGACAGGGTCGTGGGGATCATGGGGACCAGCAGCGTGCCGGCGGCGTGGACGACGTTCTCGGCGACCAGCGAGATGCCCGGCGGGCAGTCGAGGATGGCCAGGTCGTAGTCGTCGGCGAGCGGGCCGAGCAGGCGGGCGATGCGCTGGGTGGGCTTCTTGGCGGCGTCGAGGACCAGGTCGAGGTTGCGGTAGGTGAAGTCGGCCGGGACCAGGTCGAGACCGTCGAACTCGGTGGGCTTGACGGCCTGGTCGAGCGAGGCCTTGCCGCGGATGAGGGCCTTGCCGCCGCCCTTGACCCGGGGCCGGATGCGCAGCAGGTAGCTGGCCGCGCCCTGCGGGTCGAGGTCCCAGAGCAGGGTCCGGCGGCCGTCGCCGGCGGCCAGGTAGGCGAGGTTGACGGCGGCCGTGGTCTTCCCGACGCCGCCCTTGATGTTGTAGGTCGCCAGGGTGTTCACAAGACCTCCGTCCTCCTCGTCGCCTCTTCCAGGGCCCCGACCAGGCGGTCGACGTCCTGGTCGGTCGTCCACAGATGCGGGGAGACGCGCAGGGACGCACCCCTGATCCCGACGAAGACCCCGGCCTGGGCGAGCGCCCTGGCCGCAGTCGCGCGCGCCCGGTCGGGCAGGGCGATGCCGAGCATGTGGGGAACCCGGTCGCTGGAGGTGAGGCGCAGGCCGATGGCCTCGACCCGGCGCTGGATGTGGTCGGTGAGCTGGCCGAGGGTGGCGGCGACCCGCGGGACCTCCCAGTCGAGCAGCTGGCGCAGGGCGGCCACGGCCATCGGGGTGGTCTCGAAGTGGGTGCGCCCGCCGACGTCGAAGCGGCGGGCCCCCGGCTGGTAGCGGTCCTGATAGGCGATCAGGGCGGCGAAGTCCTGCGACCCGGCGCGCGAGATCCAGTTCTCCTCCAGGGGGACGCCGTCGCGGTGGCGCTCGTCGACGTACAGGTACCCGAGGGCGAACGGCCCCAGCAGCCACTTGTAGCCGACCGTGACCAGGTGGTCGGGCCGGGCCGCGGCCAGGTCCAGCGGCATCGCCCCCAGGGCCTGGCTGGCGTCGACCACCAGGGCGGCCCCGGCCTCGCGGGCCCGGGCGCCGATCGCGGTCAGGTCGACCGCGCCGCCGTCGGTCCAGTGGGCGGCCAGGACCGTCACCACCGCGGTCCGCTCGTCCAGCGCCTGGAGCACGGCCTCGCCCCAGGACCGGCCGTCCCGCCGCTCCACGACGACCAGCTCGGCCCCGGTGCGCCGGGCGAACCGCTGCCAGGTGTAGCGGTTGGACGGGTAGTCGTCGGCCATGACCAGGATCCGCTGGCCCGGGCGGGCTTCGAGGTTGGCGGCCGCCACGGCCAGGCCGTAGCTGGTGGTCGGGACCAGGGCGACGCCCTCGGGGTCGAGCCCGGCCAGCCGGGCGAACAGCGCCCGCCGCTCCTCGGCCTCGGTGAACCAGTCATCCTCCCCGATCAGCCACGGTTGGGCCCGCCGGGCGGCCGCGGCCGCGCCCGCCTCGACGGCCGCCTTCAGCAGCGGGGCCAGGCTGGCGCAGTTGAAGTAGGCGACGTCCTCGGGGATGTCGAACAGCTCCCGCTGGACCGGGAGCGGCCGCGGGGACGGCGTCGGGTCGGCGACGGGGTCATCGGACGGGAGCATGCCGTAAGTATCCGACACCGCGGCCCCGGCGTCGGGTCGGGGCCGGCTACCAGCGGCCCCGGTGGACGATCTGGTCCAGCGGCCGGCGCGGGCGGGTGCGGGCCGAGCCGCCAGGGCGGTCGTCGGCCGCCGGGTGGCCGAGGGCCACGGCCCCGACCAGCCGCCGGCCCTCGGGGACGCCCAGGTCGCGGAGGAGCGCCCCGGCGCCGTGGAACACCCCGAACCACCAGGCCCCGATCCCCTCGTCCACGGCGGCCAGCAGCATCAGCATGACCGCCATGGCCGCGTCCAGGTCCCAGTAGGGGACGGGCCAGCCCTCCTCGGTGTCCATGCCCAGCCCGGCCTTGTCGGGGGCGCGGTAGCGGTCCAGGTAGGCCTGCTTGTCGGAGAGGACGAGCACGATCACGGCCGGCTCGGCGCTGCTGTAGGGGGTGGCGAAGCGCGGGTCGGCGGTCGCCCGCCAGAAGCCGCGGACCGCCTCCGGCCCCTCCAGGACCACCAGTTCCAGGCCCTGGCTGAACCCGGCCGAGGGGGCCCTGGTGGCGCTGTGGAGGATGCGGTCCAGAACCTCGCCGGAGAGGGGGCGCGGGTCGAAGTGGCGCACCATGCGGCGGCGCCGCACGACCTCGCGCAGCTCCATCAGTCGATCTCGGCCAGGGTGCCGTCGAGGTCGGCCAAGGTGATGCGGGCCGGGACGCGGCCGCGGAAGGCGGCCAGGGTGTGGCCGCGGACCCGGTCGATCAGGGGCGGGGTGGCCAGGACGGCCGGGAGGACCACCCGCTCGGCGTCCAGGACCTCGCAGGCGGCGGCCAGGGCCTCGGGGCCGTGGCCGCGGGCCACCCAGGCGGCCCCGTCCAGGCCGAGCTGGCGGGCCTCGGCCAGCTGCTCGGCCAGGTAGGGCCGGCCGAGGCGGCTGGCCGTACGCTGGTTCAGCAGCGAGCTCCGGGGCCGGCCGCCGTTGTGCCGGCGGGCCCGCTCGTAGGGGTCGACCAGGTACAGCTCGGGCGAGCGGTCGAACAGCACCACCCGGGCGCCCTCACGGGCCGCGACGGCGAACGCGGCCCGGCGGGTCGCCTGGTAGGCGGGGTCGAGCCCGTCGTCGGTGGCGGCGAGCACGACCGCGGCCGGCCCGACCGTGTGGCCGGCGCCGGCCGGCAGGTCCAGCGGCGGCCTGGCGACCTCGGGCGGTCGTTCCAGGTCGGCGCCGGCCGGCGGGTCCAGGACCAGCGGCGGCAGCTCGGCCTGGTCGGCGATGGGCAGCCGGGCGGTGGCGCGCAGCTCGCCGGCCGCGAACGCGACCGCGGCCAGCTCCAGCCGGCAGCGGTCGCAGGTGGCCAGGTGGGCGCGCACGGCGGCCGCCGCCGAGGGCGAGAGCTCGCCGCCCAGCAGCGCCGGCAGCTCGTCCTGGACGTGGCCGTTCATGTGCTCGTCTCCGCGCCGGGGCCGGTGGCCGGTTGCATCGTAAGGCACGGGGCGTCGGCGCGGGGGACGGGAGAGGCGGCAGCGAAGCAGCCGCCCGGTGGTGGGCGGCTGCTTCGGGTGGTCGCCGGAGGCCCCCGGTCCCCCAGCGACGACCTATGCGGCGCGGGTGTGGCGGGCCAGCAGGAGCACGGTCGTCCCGGTGGCCAGCAGGGCGAGCGCGGTGATCAGCAGCGTCCGGGTCCGCGAGCCGGTGAAGGGCAGGGAGCCGGAGTCGTCGCCGGCGCCGGCCGGGGTGGCGCCCGTGCCCGCGGTGGACACGTCGATGACCAGCCGGGACGGCCCGGACATGGTCGACACGGTGATCGGGCGCCGGCGGTCGAGGCCGATGCCGTAGCCGACCACGGCCTCGAAGTCACCGGTCCGGGCGATCTCCTTGACGGCGGTCAGGCCGGGCGAGGACCGCCGTGGGCCGACGCTGGGCGTGCCGTCCTCCTCGTGGGCGTTGGCGCCGTGGAAGACGACCTCGAGGTCGGCCTTGCCGGCCACCGACACCGGCTCGCCCGAGCCGTCCTCGACGAGCTGGTCGACGTAGCGGACGGTGTGCCCGGGCACGTCGCCCTGGAACTCGAACACCACCCGGTCGAAGCCGGGGTGGCCGGCGGCCCGGACGTCGGTCAGGGTCGGGCTGGACTGGGCGCCGGCGGGCGTGGCCGCCAGGGCCAGGACGACGGCGACGAGACTGGCGACAAGGAGGGTCCGGACGAGCCGCATGCTGACCACCTTCTCTGGAAGCTGCTGGCCAGAGCATGCGCCGGCGCGGTCACGGCCCGGAGCCGGCGTGGTCACGGCCCGGATGCGAGCGCGCATCCCTGCGGCGGCGCTCCCGACTCGAATTGGTCACGGCAGGGCTGTGGACCCCGGGGTGAGCCGCCGGGCCAGGTTCGGTAGGGTGGCCGCCGAACCAGAGCTGGTCGTTCCCGAGGGGCCAGCCGCGACGGCGAGGAGTGATGCGTGGCCGACACCTACGCGACCCTGGAGACCTCCAAGGGCCCGATCCGGGTCCGCCTCTTCCCCGACACCGCCCCCAAGACGGTCGAGAACTTCATCGGCCTGGCCACCGGCGCCAAGCCGTGGCGCAACCCGGCCACCGGCGCCCAGGAGCAGGGGTCCCTGTACGAGGGCACGGTCTTCCACCGGGTGATCCCCAACTTCATGGTCCAGGGCGGCGACCCGCTGGGGACCGGCCGGGGCGGCCCCGGCTACCAGTTCGAGGACGAGGTCGACGGTCCCCACCGCTTCGACCGGCCCGGGTACCTGGCCATGGCCAACGCCGGTCCCGGGACCAACGGCTCCCAGTTCTTCATCACCCAGGTGCCGACGCCCTGGCTGGACGGCAAGCACACCATCTTCGGCGAGGTCGTGGAGGGCATGGAGGTCGTCGACGCCATGGCCAAGGTCGACACCGACGCGTCCGACCGTCCGGTCGAGGAGCTCCGCCTCGAGCGGGTCACCATCGAGCAGGCCGGGTAGTCCACTGTCGGCCCCGACGCCTGGTTGACGCCGGGCGCCGGGCGGTGCCACCTTCGCTACAGGGATTGCGGAAGGGGCAGCACATGGAGGCGCAGGGGCAGGCGCGGCCATCACAGCCAGGGCCTGGGCGGGAGCGTGAGCCGGAGCTGGAGCCGGTGGTGGTGGGGGCGGTACGGACGCCGGTGGGACGGCGCGGCGGCGGGTTGGCGGGGGTGCACGCCGTCGACCTCGGAGCGGTGGCGCTGCGGGCGCTGGTCGAGCGCAGCGGGGTCGACCCGGTGCTGGTCGACGACGTGATCATGGGCTGCGTGTCCCAGGTCGGGGAGCAGTCGGTGAACGTGGCCCGCAACGCCTGGCTGGCCGCGGGGCTGCCCGAGGAGGTGCCGGCGACCACCATCGACCGGCAGTGCGGCTCCTCCCAGCAGGCGGTCCAGTTCGCCGCCCAGGGGATCATGGCGGGCGGCTACCAGCTGGTCGTGGCGGGCGGGGTCGAGCACATGACCCGGGTGCCGATGGGCTCGACCATGAGCGCGCCGGGGGTGCCCTTCGGCCCGACCCTGCACGACCGGTACCAGGGGCGCCTGGTCCCCCAGGGCATCTCGGCCGAGCTGATCACCGAGAAGTGGGGCCTGACCCGCGAAGAGCAGGACGAGTACGCCCTCCGCTCCCACCGGCGGGCCGCCGCCGCCCAGGACGCCGGCCGCTTCGACGCCCAGCTGGTGCCGGTGCAGGCGCCCGGCCCAAACGGTGAGGAGGCCTGGGTGCGGGCGGACGAGGGGGTGCGGCGGGACACCTCGATGGAGAAGCTGGCCGGGCTGAAGCCGGCGTTCAAGCCCGATGGCCAGGTGACGGCCGGGAACTCCAGCCAGATCTCCGACGGGGCGGCCGCCCTGCTGCTGGCCAGCCGGGCCGCCGCCGAGCGGCTGGGCCTGCGGCCGCTGGCCCGCTTCGCCGGGTTCGCCCTGGCCGGGGTCGACCCGGTGCTGATGCTCACCGGGGTCATCCCGGCCACCGAGCGGGTCCTGCGTCAGACCGGCCTCGGCCTGGACGACCTGGACGTGATCGAGATCAACGAGGCGTTCGCGAGCGTCGTGCTGGCCTGGGGGCGCGAGGTCGAGCCGAACTGGGAGCGGGTCAACCCCAACGGCGGGGCGATCGCCCTCGGGCACCCGCTCGGGGCCTCGGGCGCCCGCATCATGACCGACCTCGTCGCCGAGCTGGGACGCGGCGGCGGCCGCTACGGCCTCCAGGTGATGTGCGAGGGCGGCGGCATGGCCAACGCCACCGTGCTGGAACGGCTGGACGGCTAGGACGATAGGCCCGGCACGGGACGGGCCGGAACACGGGACAGGTAGGAGATGCGGCGGGGCTGGGTGCGGCTGGGGCTGGTGGCGGCGGTGGTCGTGGCCGTGGTGCTGTTCGCCCTGGGGCGGGGGGACGTGGTCGTGGCGCTGCTGCTGGGTGGGCTGGTGCTGGCGACCGGGCGGGCGGTGTTCCGCGGCTACAACACCACCAAGGGCCCCACCGGGCCGCCGGTGGACGTCGAGGAGGACGGCACCCTGCTCGTGTTCGCCTGCGAGACCTGCGGCGAGCAGCTGGTCCTGCTGCGCAAGGGGACCGACGTCCCGCCCCGCCACTGCGCCGAGAAGATGGTCCTGCGCCGCATCCCGGTCCGTGGTTCAGCTGATCCGAGGGATGCGGCTGGCGGCCTACCGAGCCGCGGCCCCTGATCCATGTGGGGGGAGCTCGCTCCCCCCGCGGCCCGGCCCCCCAAGATCGCCTGTGCCATGGTCGGGCTAGTCGCCGTCGGAGATGCGTTCGGCGCGGTCCCGGAGTTCGCGGAAGTCCTGGTTGCGGCGGTCCTCGGGGAGCAGCTTGTCGGTGCTGGTGAAGCCCCAGCCCTGGTACCTGACGGCCACCCGCGACCAGCGGCGGCGCAGCTCGCCCCCGCAGGCCTGGCACGGCCCGGGGGCGTCGCTGCCCAGGGGCTGGAGGTGCTCCTCCAGCTCCCCGCAGGCTCGGCAGGCATACTCGTAGACGGGCATGCGGTCGTCTCCGGTCGGGTTGTCCCCAGCCTTATCCCCAACTGGGGAAGAAATGACAGGAATGTAGTTCGGCAGGTCAGCGCGCCGGCCGCTCAGGTCCAGCGCGTGGCCAGCAGCAGCCCGACAATGAGGGGCGCGAACCCGATCGCCAGGTTGATGTTGCCGAGGTCGTCGAGGAACGACGGCAGGATGTTCATGTAGAAGAGCAGGATGTAGATGAGGCCGAGGAGCAGGCAGACGACGATGGTGGGACCGACCCAGGGCGGCGACGGCTTCGGCTTGGGACGGGGCGGCGGCTGGTACCGCCGGCGCTTGGAGCGGGACTTCGGCATTCGGAGTGTTCCTTTCCCGGGGCGCCGCCCGTCCGGGCGGAGGAGGGCGGCGACGACCAACGATCGTACCCCGGCCGGCCGCCTGGCGGCGACGGTCGCGCTGGTTGCCTGCCTGTGCCTGGCCGGGTGCGGCGGCGGATCGGGGGGCGTCTCGGGCGGCACCGCGGCCCCGGCCGAGGCCCTGGGGGCGCGGCCCCTGGTCGCGCGGAACCAGTCCCAGTTCCAGCGCGACCTGGACGGCCTCCGGGGCCGGGTGGTGGTGGTCAACTTCTGGGCCAGCTGGTGCGTGCCCTGCCGCCAGGAGATGCCGGCCCTCGAGCAGGCCAGCCGGGGCTACACGGAGGCGGGCAAGCCCGTGACCGTCATCGGGGTGGACGCCTCCGACGTCCGCGGCGAGGCGGCCAAGTTCCTCAGCGAGGTCGGGGTGACCTACCCCACCGTGTACGACCAGCAGGGCCTGCGCGGCGGGGTGGCGGCGAGCTGGTCGGTGACGGCCCTGCCCCAGACCTGGTTCGTGGCCAAGGACGGCAGCCGCGCCGGCCGCATCGCCGGGCGGCTCGAGGTCGGCGACCTGCGCTCCAGGGTCGACGAGCTGCTGGCCGGATCTTGAGTGGTGTGCCCGGCCCGCCGGCAGGGAACGATGGCTCTCTGGCCGGGACGGCGCCGCCCGAAGGAGAGGTTGCCGCCGTGAACCGCGTAGGATGGCTGCCGACCTCGACCTGGCCGCCGGCTGTTCGGAGGTGATGGTGCGGAGGCTGCTGCGCGGAACGGGCTGGACGTTCATCGGGATGGGGAGCTTCGTCCTCTACTTCCTCGTCTACCAGCTCGTCGGGACCAACGCCGTGACCAGTCGCGGCCAGGACGACCTGCGCAACGAGCTGCAGCGGGAGTGGTCGGCCCCGGCGGCCTCCGGCCGCGAGCCCAAGGACCCCAAGAAGGTGGTGCCACATCGGGTCGCGCAGGGCAAGCCGCTGGCCGTGCTCGACATCCCCAAGATCCGGGTCGACAACAAGGTCATCATCGAAGGCGTCGGCCGCGACGAGCTGCGCAAGGGGCCGGGCCACGTCCCGAGCACGGTCCAGCCCGGGCAGGACGGCACCTTCGGGGTGTCGGGGCACCGCACCACCTACGGCGCACCCTTCTACCGGCTCAACGAGCTGGCCAAAGGGGATACCATCACCGTCATCACCCGTGAAGCGATCTACACCTACACCGTCACCCGCACCGCCATCGTCCGGCCGACCGACACCCAGGTGCTCGACAACGTCGATGGACCGGACGGCAAGCCCAAGGCGACGATCACATTGACCACCTGCCATCCCCGCTATTCGGCCCGCCAGCGGCTGATCGTGTTCGGTGACCTCACCTTCACCTCTGTCAACAGCGGCCAGGTGGCGGCGTAGCGATGAGCTGGCGGGGACAGGGCGGCAGGCGGGCCAAGGGGCGCCGCGGCGGCCAGGACCCTGAGCTCGAGAACACCGCCTGGCTGGCCGAGCTGGAGCGGGAGGCCGCCCAGGCCGGCGACGACGAGGACGAGGACGACTGGGCCAGCACCCTGCGCGGCCGCCGCTCCCCCGACCCTCCACCCCCGGCCCCGCCCGCCTCCGAGCCCGGCTGGGCCCCGCCGCCCGACCCGTCCGCCGACGCTCCCCTGTACGGCGCCGGGCCGGGGGGCGCCGGGGCGGGCGCCTGGTCCGCCGACCCCGCGCCCCAGGACCAGCCCCCGGCACCCGAGCCCGACTGGTCGTCGTGGCGTCAACCCGCCGCCGACCCGTTCGACGCGTCCCCGCGGGCGGTCTCCGCCGATCCGTTCGATGCCCCCCAGGGGCCGGCCTCGGCCGACCCCTTCGAGGACCTCCGGGGGCCGCTCCCCGCCGGCCCGGCGCCGGAGGGGCCCGGGCAGGACTGGGACGGGTCGCGGGGGAGCGGCGGCGACCAGGGCTGGCAGCCGGCCGGCGTGGACACGCCCACCGGGGCGTGGTCGCCGGGCGAGCCGGTCGGCCGGGAGCCGGACTACCCGGCGCTGTTCGGCGAGCTGTACCGGCGCGGGGCCGGCCGGCAGGAGCCGATCTGGGAGGCTCCCCCGGCCGCCGAGCCGCTGCCCGACCAGGTTCAGACCGACCCGCCGTCGGGCGGCTGGCCGTTCGAGGAGACCACCGGGACCTGGGAGCCGAGCGACCGGTCCTTCATCTGGCCGGCCGACGAGCTGCCCTCGACCCAGGCCGAGTGGGACCAGCCAGCCCCGCCGTCCTGGCTGGACGACCCGAGCCCGCAGGCGCCCGCCGCCCCGTCCGCCCACGGCCCGACCCCGCCGCGGCCGGACCCGCCCGCCCCGGCGGCACCCGACGAGACGGCCGCCTGGCCGGCCCCGGCCCCCGAGGCCTGGGCGGACCCGGAGCCATTCGCCTCGCCGGCGGTCGGCCCGCCGCCGGCGGACTGGGCCTCGGCCATCCCCACCGACGTGCCGGCGGCCAGGAGGGCGGGCCACCCGGGCGCGGCCACCCGGGCGTGGCGGCCCGACGAGGCCGTCGAGGCCGAGCCGGGCGTGCCCCTGGGGGCCGGGACGTCGACCGGCGAGGGCCAGGCGGGCTATGCCAGGGCCGCCGGGCCGGCCCCGATGCCGGTCGAGGAGCCGGAGGAGGTGTGGCCCCCCGCCGAGGGCCGGCGCAAGCGGCCGGCCGGCGAGCGCCAGGCCAGGGCCTGGCCACGGATCGTGGCCGTGGTCTCCTGGATCGTCCTGGTGATGGTGGTGTGCTGGTTCTACGTGTTCCCCTGGCTGGAGCGGGTCCTGCCCGAGAACTTCTGACCACCTCCCCAGCTTGCTCCGGAAGCGCCGGTAGATTGTCCTGACGGCGAGCGACACCGATACTGCTTGCCAAGCCGGCTTGCGCGCGCCCCGTGCGTGCCAGAGAACGAGGTGGTCAACGATGCCCGAGACGCCGACGCCTTGGCTCGACAACTACCCGCCTGGCGTCCCCGAGCACGTGGAGCTGCCCAAGGCCAGCCTGGCCGGCCTGCTCGACGACGCGGCCAGGGATTTCCCGCACGCGCCGGCCCTGCACTTCGAGGGCCGCACCATCTCCTACGCCCAGCTCGCCCAGCAGGCCCGGCGCTTCTCGGGCGCGCTGGCCGCGCTCGGGGTCGGCCGGGGCACCAAGGTCGGCCTGATCCTGCCCAACTGCCCGCAGGCGGTGGTGGCCCTGTTCGGGGCGCTGCGCCTGGGGGCCACCGTGGTCCAGAACAACCCCCTCTACACCGAGCGCGAGCTCGGCCACCAGCTGGCCGACGCCGGGGTCGAGGTGCTGGTCTGCCTCGACCTGGCCTACGACCGGATCAAGGCGCTGCGGCCCCGGACCGCCATCCGCGAGGTGATCGTGACCTCGGTGCTGGACGAGCTGCCGGGGCTCAAGCGGATGCTGGCCCCCTACACCAGGAAGGGCAAGGCGGCCAGCGCCAGCGTCGGCAAGGACGAGCCGGTGAAGCGCTGGCGGGAGGTGCTCGGCTCGGCCCCGGCGCCCCCCGAGACGGCCGAGGTCGACGCCGACCGCGACCTGGCCCTGCTCCAGTACACCGGCGGCACCACCGGGGTCTCCAAGGGCGTGATGCTGACCCACGCCAACCTCAGGGCCAACGTCGAGCAGGTGCGGGCCTGGTTCCCCGACGCCGACCCGGGCCGTGAGGTCATGATGGCCGTCCTGCCCTTCTTCCACGTGTACGGGCTCACGGTCTGCCTGCTGCTGGGCCTGCGCATCGGCGCCGCCCTGGTCCTGCTGCCCCGCTTCGACCTCGACGGTGTGCTGGCCGCGGTCGACAAGTACCGGCCGACCCTGTTCCCCGGCGTGCCCACCATGTACGTGGCCATCAACAACGCCGTGGCCAAGGGCGGGCACGACCTGTCCAGCATCAAGGCCTGCCTGTCGGGGGCGGCCCCCCTGCCGCTGGAGGTCGCCGAGCGCTTCGAGCGGTTCTCGGGCGGGCGCCTGGTCGAGGGCTACGGCCTTTCGGAGTCCTCGCCGGTGGCCATCGCCAACCCCCTCTACGGCAAGCGCAAGGCCGGCACCATCGGCATGCCGCTGCCCGACACCCTGGCCCGGGTCGCCGACCCGTCCCAGCCGGACCAGACCATGCCCGTGGGCAAGCCGGGCGAGCTGGCCCTGGCCGGGCCGCAGGTGATGCCGGGCTACTGGAACCAGCCCGACGAGACGGCCCAGGCGCTCCAGGACGGCTGGCTGTTCACCGGGGACATGGCGGTGATGGACGAGGAGGGCTACTTCTCGATCGTCGACCGCAAGAAGGACCTGATCATCGCCGGCGGCTACAACATCTACCCGCGCGAGGTGGAGGAGGTCCTCTACGAGCACCCCAAGATCCTCGAGGTGTGCGTGGCCGGGGTGCCCGACAGCTACCGGGGCGAGATCGTCAAGGCGTTCGTGGTCCTGCGGCCGGGCGAGGAGGCGAGCGTCGAGGAGATCCGCGAGTTCGCCAAGGCCCGCCTGGCCGCCTACAAGGTCCCCCGGTCGGTCGAGTTCCGCGACGAGCTGCCCAAGACCCTGATCGGCAAGGTCCTGCGCCGCGCCCTGGTCGAGGAGGAGCAGGCCAGGCAGGCCAAGGAGACGGCCGAGAGCGGGGCCGAGACGCCATGACCCACCCCGTGCTCGGCGACCCGGGGGGTGGCCTGCGGATCCTGGTCGTCGACAACTACGACTCGTTCGTGTTCAACCTGGTCCAGTACCTGGGGGAGCTGGGCGCCGAGACGGTCGTGTGGCGCAACGACGCCGGCACCGTGGCGGACGTGCGCGAGCTGGGCCCGGACGCGGTGGTGATCTCGCCCGGGCCGGGGCATCCCCGCGACGCCCGGCTGTCGGTGGACATCGTCCGCGACCTGGGCGGGGAGGTGCCCGTCCTCGGGGTCTGCCTCGGCCACCAGGTCATCGGCCACGTCTACGGGGGCCGGGTCGGCCGCGCCCCCGAGCTGGTCCACGGCAAGACCTCGCCCATCCACCACCACGGCGTCGGGGTGCTGGCCGGGCTGCCGGCGCCGTTCGCGGCCACCCGCTACCACTCGCTGGTGGTCGAGCGCCCCGGTCTGCCCGAGGTGCTGGAGGTGACCGGGGAGACCGCCGAGGGCCTGGTCATGGCCCTGCGCCACCGCAGCCACCCGGTCGAGGGCGTCCAGTTCCACCCCGAGTCGATCCTCACCGACGCCGGCCACCAGCTGCTCGCCAACTGGCTCACCGGCCTCCGGGTCCGCACCCCGGCGGCCGCCCTGCCGGCCTAGCTCGTCTGGGTCGTCGGCTCGCTGGTCGTCTGCTCCTCGGTGGTGGCCGTGGTCTGCCGTTCGGTGGTGGCCGTGGTCTGCCGTTCGGTGGTGGCCGTGGTCTGCTCCTCGGTGGTGGCCGTGGTCTGCTCCTC
>Ga0207428_10003068_pt1 | contig 16439 bp, 15 predicted proteins | sample RhiMethybrSRZTD1_FD_187600 | JGI IMG/M metagenome (GOLD analysis project Ga0207428, IMG submission 187600) | Populus rhizosphere microbial communities from Tennessee, USA - Rhizosphere MetaG P. TD hybrid SRZTD1 (SPAdes) (version 3) | ecosystem: Host-associated > Plants > Roots > Rhizosphere >...
CACCACGTCTTCATTGAGGCCGACCGGGATGATGTCCTGCTCGGTGTCGGTGACGAACCCGTACTTGTATTCGGTATTCGCCAGTTCTTCGATTTGCTTCGTTGCTGTACTCATGGTCTAAGCCGAAAAACTTTCTCCGCAGCCGCAGGTGCTCTTGGCGTGCGGATTCTTCAACGTGAAACTCGTCGCCATCAGGTTGTTCTCGTCGAAATCGAGGACCGTGCCGTCCAGCAGCTTCAGGCTGCGCGGATCGACGAACACTTTCGCGCCGCCAGCACCTTCGAAGATCTGGTCGGTGTCTTTGGACGACGCATCCCACGCGAACGTGTAACTGAACCCTGAGCAGCCGCCGGCCTTGACGGCGATGCGCAGACCGCCGCCGGGCTTGGCCTGTTTCGCCAGCTGCTTGTTGATGACGCGCGATGCGCTCTCAGTGATTTCGATCATTCACAACGTCCCTAACCGCGTTCAATCCAGCTTCAACCGCCATCCGCGCGACATGTTCGCGCTCCGGCGCAAGCTCCAACTTCTGCACGACGCGTTCCGCAGTGACTCCGCTCGCCTCGTCCATCGCCGCGCCTTCGAGCCACTCGGCCACCAGGCTTGCGCTCGCGATGGCGGCGCTGCACCCGAACACCTTGAAGCGCGCCTCGGCGATGCGACCGCCGTCCGCCCTCACCTGGATGCGCACCACCGTGCCTTCATCCAGTGTCCCCACCTCGCCGGTCCCGACGTGATCGCCACTCAGCGATCCGGCCCGCTGCGGCTCTCGAACCCGCCGCAAGACCTCGTCGGAGTACTTCAAGACCTCACGACCTCAGGGCCTCAAGACCTAGCCAACCGGGGACAGATGCCGCAGCCGCGCCACGACCTCTGCCACCTTGGATGCCGCGTAGTCGATCTCGTCAACCGACGTGTCGCGGCCGATGCCAAATCGCAACGACGCGAGCGCGCGGTCCTTCGACAGCCCCAGCGCCATCAGCACGTGCGACGGTTCCGCCTGCGTGCACGCCGCGCCGGATGACACCGCGATGTCGTCCAGGCTCACCAGCAGCGCCTCGCCGTCCACGCCGTCGAAGCTGACGTTGAGATTGCCCGGCAACCGCGCGTGCATCGTGCCGTTGACCGTCATCCCATCCGTCGCCGCCTGCAGTCGCTCGAGCAATCGATCGCGAAGCACCGCGAGGTGTTTCGCTTCGCTCGCCCTTTCCGCGCGCACAATTTCCGCCGCGCGTCCGAACCCGACAATCCCCGGCACGTTCAGCGTGCCCGATCGCATCCCGCGCTCGTGACCGCCGCCGTCAACTTCAGCGGCAATCGCCACGCGCTTCCTGCGCACATACAACGCGCCGGCGCCCTTTGGCCCATACACCTTGTGGGCCGTGATCGACGCGAGGTCGACGTCGAGCTCCTCGACGTCGAACGGCACGGTGCCGACGGCCTGCACCGCGTCGGTGTGAATCCACGCGCCCCTCGCGTGCGCGGCCCCGGCCAGTTCCTTGATCGGCTGCAACACGCCGATCTCGTTGTTCGCCGCCATCACGCTCACGAGCGCCGTCCGCTCGGTGATTGCATCGGCGACGACGTTCACATCGACCAGGCCGTCGCGGTTCACCGGAAGTACCGTGACGCGCCAGCCCTGTTGCTGCAGCCTCGCGATCGGGTCGAGAACCGCCTTATGCTCAGTGGCAATCGTGACAATGTGATTGCGTTTCCCCTCTGAGCTTTCTGTGCCTTCTGCGGCCCGGGCATCTACGGCCCTGGCGATTCCTTTAATCGCGAGGTTGTTCGCCTCCGTCGCGCCGCTGGTGAAGACGATGTCCTTGCTGCCCGCGCCAATCAGCGCCGCGACCTGCTTCCGCGCGCGCTCGACGGCGTCGTTCGCGTCCCATCCAAATCGATGCTGCTTGCTTGCCGCATTGCCGAACTTCTCGGTGAAGAACGGCAGCATCGCCTCGAGCACACGCGCATCGACCGGTGTCGTCGCGTGATGATCGAGATAGATCATTTAGTTCTCTCCGACCGGCGGCACAAACACCATCCGCGACACCGAGTGTGTCGGCGCAGGCGCCGGCGCATCGATGTCGGCCGCCATTTCCGCCACGCTCACGGTCTGCAACGATTCGAGGATCCGGTTTTTGATCTTCCACAGCGGATCGCGAATGCTGCACTTCGTGAACTGATCGCAGTTGTGATCCTCTTCCGAGCACGCCGTCATGGTGACCGGACCGTCCACCGACTGGATTACGTCCGCGACGGAGATCAACGCGGCGCTCCGCGCCAATCGATATCCGCCGCGAGTGCCCTGGACCGACACGAGCAGTCGCGCGCGCACGAGGCGCTGCAATACCTTGGCGAGCAGCTCGAGCGGGATGTCGTAAGACTCGGAAATCTCGCGCGCGCTGGATGACGCGTCGGGCCTCATCGCCAGGTGCTTCATCGCAATCAACGCGTAGTCAGATTTCTTGGAAAGTCTCAGCATTTTCGCGGGCCCTCGATATACGACCGCCGTAGTCCTATTTTAGGTCGCAATCGCCGACCTTACAAGTCGCAGATGAGGTTAGTACTTCGGCTGAGACGGATCGACCTGGTCGATCCAGCCAAGGACCCCGCCGGTCAGGTTCCGAACACGCGTAAACCCTTTAGAACGAAGGAAATCCTGGGCCTTGGCGCTCCGCATTCCCGACTTGCACTGGGTCACGATGTTCGCGTTCGGATCGAGCTCGACATACCGCTTGGGCAGGTCCCCGAGCGGGATGAGGATCGATCCTGGCAGGCGGTTGATCTGATATTCCTGCGGCTCGCGCACGTCCACGATCACGACGTCGTCGCCGCGATCGAGCTCCGCCTTCAATTCGCGGGACGTGAGCGCGTCGGCGTTCGTCACCGGCGCGGCGGCTGCCGCAACCTGGTGCGGCGCCACGCCGCAGAACTGTTCGTAGTCGATCAGCTTCTTCACCGTCGGATGCGTGCCGCACACCGGGCAGTCGGCGTCCTTCCGCAGCTTCAATTCGCGGAAGCGCATGCGCAGCGCGTCGTAGATCAGGAAGCGTCCGATCAACGGCTCGCCCGCGCCGAGCACCAGCTTGATCGTCTCGGTCGCCTGGATCACGCCGATGATGCCGGGCAGCACGCCGAACACGCCGCCTTCAGCGCAGCTCGGCACGAGCCCCGGCGGCGGCGGCTCGGGATAGAGGCAGCGATAGCACGGGCCTTCCTTCGTGGCGAATACCGACGCCTGTCCCTCGAAGCGGAAGATGCTGCCATAGGCGTTCGGCTTGCCGCTCAGCACGCATGCATCGTTCACGAGATAGCGCGTCGGGAAATTATCCGTGCCGTCGAGAATCACGTCGTACGGATCGAACAGCCGCAGCGCGTTCTCCGAGGTCAATGCTTCTTCGTAGGTCTCGATGTGCACGTTCGGATTGAGCGCGTTCAGTCGATCCTTCGCCGACGCGAGCTTCGCGCGCCCCACGTCCGGCGTGCCGTGGATGATCTGCCGCTGCAGATTCGAAAAATCCACCACGTCGAAATCGACGATGCCGAGCGTGCCGATGCCGGCGGCGGCCAGATACATCGCGGCCGGTGAGCCAAGACCGCCGGCGCCGATGCAAAGCACCTTCGCGGCTTTCAGCTTGCGCTGACCTTCGACGCCGACCTCCGGCATGATCAGGTGCCGGCTGTATCGCTTGATTTCTTCACCGGACAACTCGGGCAGCGTTTCGGTCATGGACGGCGCACCACCCGCGACCGACGGGATGATGCTCACCGTGTCGCCTGACTTGAGCGGTGTCTGATCCTTCTGCAGATACCGGATGTCATCGTCGTTGACGTAGATGTTGACGAAGCTGCGCAGCTTGCCGTCGGGCGCGTAGAGGTGCTGCTTCAACCCGCCGTACTTGGTGGTCAGGTTCTGCAACAGCTCGCCGATGGTCTTGCCATCGACCTCGACGGCATCGAGCTTGTCGGTGAAGGGGCGCAGTGGAGTCGGAATCAGGATCTTAGTCGCCATGTGTCACGGTCTCTTCATCAAAAGCCGAGCGATCCTCTTTCAATCGCCACGACGTCAACAGTTTGTCCTCGCCGCTCATCACCGAAACGATCACGTACGAAAACGACGGCCACGCGTGATCGAGATCGTATTGCGACGGCCTGGCCGGATGATCCGGGTGCGAGTGATAGAACCCGAGCAAATCCAGTCCGGCTTCACGCGCGCGCTTCTCGGCGATGCGATAGTCGTCCGGCCGCACCAGGAATCGCCGCCGCGGCCCTTCTTCGGTGGTGTTCGGCAGCTTGAACGCTTCGTGCACGACGCCGTCCTTGCCGAGCATCGCGCCGCAGCACTCGTGCGGAAACGTTTCGCGGCCGTGTGCCCGAATCGCCGCCTCCACGTTCGCGGTCAAGGTCAGCGCCACGAGCGCCGGCATTACTTGACCAGCCGTCCGTCGGCGTCGCGAATCTCGATCGGCAGATTGAGCTTCTTCAAGTCCGCCTCGATCTTCGACCGATCGCCAATCGCCACGACCACAAAGCGATCCGGCACGAAATACTTGGTCGCGGCCGCCAATGCCTGTTCGGCCGTCACCGCGTAAACGCTTTCCGCGTAGGTCGCGTAGTAGTCCAGTCCCAAATCGTAGGTGTAGATATTCGACAGGCTCGCCGCGGTATCGGCGCTCGTCTCGAACGCGCCAGGCAGCGAGTAGGCGAGCGAGTCCTTGGCGCGCTTCAGCTCGTCGGCCGGCATCGCCGCCGCCGTCATCCCTTTCAGCTCCTTGATCATCTCCGCCGCCGCGGCGCCGGTCACGTCGGTGCGCACGCCGCTGGCAACCTGGAACGGTCCGGGCGACTTGCGGAACACGAACTGCGACGAGGCGCCGTAGGTATAACCGTTCTTCTCGCGCAGGTTCATGTTGATGCGGCTCGAGAACAGGCCGCCGAACGCGGTGTTGAGCACCTGCGCCGGGCGGAAATCGGGAGCGGACCGCGCCGCCGCGATCATCCCCACGCGCAATTGCGTTTGCGGCGCGCCGGGCCGATCGACGATCACGACTTTCGACGTCGCGTGCGCCGGTGCGGTCAACGCCGGCCGCGCCGGCGTGCCGCGCGTCCACGCGCCAAACGCCTTCTCCGCCAGCGGCCGGAGCTCGGCCATCGTGATGTCGCCGGCAACGATCAACGCCGCGTTGTTCGGCACGAAGTTCTGCTGCCAGAACGCGCGCATCCGGTCGCGGGTCATCGCCTTCAACGACGCCTCGGTGCCGATCTCGGCGAAGCCATACGGATGCGTGTCGCCATACAGCACGTTGGCGACGATCGTCGCCGCCAGCGCCTGTGCGTTGGCGCGTTGCTGTGCGAGCTGACCGAGCCGCACGGTGCGCTGCCGTTCGAGCTCGTCGGCCGGGAACGACGGGCGCAGCGCGACGTCGGCGAGCAAATCGAGCGCGGCGGGGAACGTCTTCTTGAGCGATCGCGTGCTGATCGTCGACGCGTCCATCGTGCTGGTCGCGGTCAGGGTGGCACCAAGCTGCGCCACATCGTCCGCAATCTGCAGCGCATTGCGCGTGGCGGTGCCCTGCGTCAGCATCGCCGCTGTGAAATTCGCGAGGCCCGGCGCATCGGTCGGATTGCTGTCGCTTCCGGTCTTGAACACGAGATTGGCAGCGACGACGGGCAGGCCGTGGCGAGGCGCGAGCATCACCGTGAGTCCGTTGGCCAGGGTGATCGATTGCGGGTTCGGTACCTGCATGTAGGTACGCGAGGCCGGCGGCGCCGGCTGGTTCTTGCGCCACGGCTCGTCGGCGTTGACCGACTCGGCGCCCTGCCCCGGTGCCGACTGTGCGGCCGGCGGCGTCGGCGGTGATGTGAGGTTCGGCGTGCCCTTCTGCACCTGCACGACAACGCGCGAGGTGGGCGTGAGCTGCGCCTTCGCAAATGCGAGCACGCTGGCCGGCGTTACGGCGCGATACCGCGCGATGTCCTGCTGGAGGTACTCGGGTGTCTTCAGATAATGGTTGTAGCCGTTCAGCCGATCGGCCACCCCGCCGAAACCGCCGAGACCCTCGAGCCCGGTGATGATCCGCGTCTCGATCGTGTTGCGCGCGCGCTCGACTTCGCGCATCTCGGGCGGAGTCGTGCGCATGACCTGCAGTTCTGCGTCAACGGCTTTCTCGATTTCCTCGAGCGTACGCCCGGGCCTCGCCGTCACCGTGATCTGGAACTGCGAGCCGAGAATCAGCGATTGCTGGACGGCACTGACGTCCTGCGCGATCTGCAGCTCGTAGACGAGCTTCTTGTACAACCGGCTCGATCGGCCGCCGCCGAGGATCATCGAGGCGATATCGGCATCCGCATCGCCGGGCTTGTAGATCGGCGAGGTCAGCCACGCCATGTAGAGCCGCGGCAGCTCGACGCGATCCTCGACGCGGGCGCGGCGCTCGCTCGTGATCGGCGGCGTGTCGGCCGTCAACGGCGGCACCGGCTGGCCGCGCTTCAGGCTGCCGAAATACTTCTGCACCAGCGCGCGCGCGCCGGCCGGATCGAAATCGCCGACGATCGCCAGGCTGGCATTGTTGGGCGAGTAATACCGCTTGAAGAACGACTTCACGTCTTCGAGCTTCGCCGCCTGGATGTCTTCGTGCGAGCCGATCACGTAGCCGTAGTAGGGATGGCCCTTCGGATACAGCAGGTGCACGACTTCTTCTTCCGCGATCCCGTACGGCTGGTTCTCGAGGCTCTGCCGGCGCTCGTTGCGCACCACGTCCTGCTGATTCGCCAGCGCCGCCTGATCGACGGTGTCGAGCAGGTAGCCCATGCGGTCCGACTCGATCCACAGCGCGAGCTCGAGCTGGTTCGACGGCAGCGTTTCGAAATAGTTGGTGCGATCGTAATCGGTGGTGCCGTTGATGTCGGTGGCGCCGGCGGCTTCGAGCATCTGGAAGTGCGAATCGGGCGGCGTGTGCTTCGAGCCCTGGAACATCAGATGTTCGAACAGGTGCGCGAAGCCGGTGCGGCCGGGCTCCTCGTTGGCCGGACCAACGTGGTACCACAAGTTCACGGCGACCAGCGGCAGCCGGCGATCCTGGCTCAGGATCACCTGCAAGCCGTTCGGCAGCGTATACGTCTCGAACGGCAGGCGTGGCACGTCCGCGGCGCCCGCCGCGGGACGCGCGGTCTGCGCCGACGGCATCGCCAATGACGTGAGGAGCATCGCGGCAACGAGCGCGACACGAATCGATATCCGGGTCATGAAATCAGACTCCTGCACGGACTGGTCTAGTCAGTTCGTGCCTGAAACGAGCACGCCTTCAGGTGGATTCTCCCAGAAGCGTTCCGACAGATAGCGCTCACCGCCATCGCAGAACACCACCGCCATCACGGCACCCTTGCGCGCGAGCTTCAACGCGCCGGCGAGATTCGCGCCGCTCGAGATGCCGACCAGCAGGCCTTCTTCCTGCGCGAGACGCCGCGTCATCTCGTACGCCGCTTCCGTGCCGACGCGCACGTCCTCGTCGGCCAGCTTCGCATCGTAAATGCCCGGCACGATCGCCGACTCCATGTGCTTCAGCCCCTCGAGGCCGTGCAGCGGCGAATCGGGCTGCACCGACGCCAGCACGATGTTCCGGTTGTATTCGCGCAGGCGCTTGCCGACGCCGATGAACGTGCCGCTCGTGCCGAGGCCGGCCACGAAATGCGTCAGCCGCGGTCCCGACTGGCGGATGATCTCGGGACCGGTCGTGTCGTAGTGCGACTTCCAGTTGAAGTCGTTGTTGTATTGATCGGCGTAGAAATAGGTGTCGGGATTCGCGGCCTTCATCTGCTGCGCCATGCGAATCGCGCCGTCGGATCCCTCGAGCGGATTGGTGAAGATGAGTTCCGCGCCGTAGGCGCGCAGGATGCGCTTCCGCTCCGGCGTGACGTTCTCGGGCACGCACAACGTGACGCCGTACCCCATCGCCGCGCCCATCATCGCGTAGGCGATGCCGGTGTTGCCGGAGGTCGCGTCGAGGATCAGCTTGCCCTTCACGAGTTGGCCCGACGCGATGCCTTCCTGGATCATCCGCAGCGCCGGGCGATCCTTCACCGACCCGCCGGGGTTTTTCCATTCGGCTTTCGCGTACAGCTCGACGCCAGGCAGGTCGCGCTCGATGCTGCGCAGGCGGATCAGCGGCGTGTCGCCGACCAGGTCGACTATTGATGGACTGACGCCTGCAGTAAATGTGGGGATCGCCATGTCCGACTACAAGGGTCTTACTTTAACTCCAAACCGCCGCTCATGCTTTTGATACGGTGATCGAATCGTGAAGCCCGACTACTCCGCCGCCCGTCGTCACTTGATGAAATCCGACACCACGCTGCGGGAGCTCATCAAGCGCATCGGGCCGTGCGAGCTGCACGCCGTTGCACCAAAGGATCCGTTCGAAACGCTGTGCAAGTCGATCGCGTCACAGCAGCTGTCGATCAAGGCGGCGGCCACGATCTTCCGCCGCTTCGAGGACCTCTTCCCGCCCGACCGCAGGCCCACCCCAGAGCGTGTGATGACGCTCGGCGACGATCAGATACGCGCCTGCGGCTTCAGCCGGCCGAAAGTGTCGTTCATCAAGGACCTGGCCGGTCACGTGATCGACGGGCGTCTCGATCTCAAGGGACTCAAGAAACATCCGGACGACGAGGTGATGCGGCAGCTGGTCGCGGTCAAGGGCATCGGCCGCTGGACCGCGGAGATCTTCCTGATGTTCCGATTGGGACGGCCGGACATTCTTCCGGCGGACGACATCGGCTTGATGAACGCGGTGCAGCGCGCGTATCGATTGCGCAAACGGCCCGACGCCAAAAAGCTCCGGCAGCTCGGCGAAACGTGGCGCCCCTATCGATCGGTCGCGTCGTGGTACCTCTGGCAGAGTCTGACGAAGTAGCATCCGCCTTCAGGCGGATTGTTCCTATTTGATCGCCGCCGACAACCGTACCTGCGCGCGAATCTCGATCTCACCCGCTGCCACCGGCGTCGCCGCATCGGCCTTCGCCATCGAGAACTGCCGGACCATCGGCTCGGGCCGGCCGCCGATCATCTCTTCTTCGATGCGGATGATGCGATCGATCGCGCGGCCCGCTCCGGCGGCAATCGCGCGCGCCTTGCCCATTGCGTTCTGCACCGCGTTCTGCAGCGCGGTCTTCTCGAGGTTGTCGCGGTCTTTCACGTCGAAGCGCAATCCATGAATCGTCGCCGCGCCCGACGCCACCGCGGCGTCGAGCACGTCGCCAACCTTCGCCAGTTCATCGACGCGAACTTCGATCGTGTTGCGCGCCACGTAGCCGCGCGGCGTCTGCCGGCCGTTGGCGTAGTCGAACTCCATCTGCAGATCGATGGCGATCGTCTTGATCGCCTCCTTCGGAATGCCGAACGACGCGACCTTTTGCTGGACCGCGGTCATGATCTCGGCGTTGCGCTGCTGCGCATCCTTCGACACCTTGGAGCGGGTTTCGGCGCCGATCTGCACCCAGGCCTGATCGGGCGCCGCTTTCACTGCGCCCTCGCCGGTGACGATGATCTGCGGCGGGTCTGGCGTTGGCGTCTGAGCTGCAGTCGAGGTGGCCAGCGACAAGCCCAACAGGACGAATGGGATCACTTTCATGATCCCAGTCTAGCGCTCACTAGACGCTGTCGCCGCCATCGGTGCCGTCGTCCGAATAAACGACGCGGAAGCCGATGCTGTAGGCGTAGGTATCCGGCGGCACTTTGTGGCGATGCGCGCAGCGCAGCTGATCGACGTCGTGCGTGACCCACGAGCCGCCGCGCACGACGCGCAGCGTGCCGCTGCCTGGACCGCGCGGATTGCGCTGATCGCCGTTGCGCGATCGATACGCGTCGGCGCGATACCAGTCCGCGACCCACTGCCACACGTTCCCCGCCATGTCGTACAGCTGCAGATCGTTGGGCGGATAACACCCGACCGGCCGCGTGCCGCGATGGCGCTTGAGCGCTGGATCCGGAAGGAAGTTCGCGCGCGACGCGTCCACATCGTCGCCCCACGGATAGCGCGCGCCGTCACGCTCGCCGCGCGCGGCGCGTTCCCACTCGGCTTCAGTAGGCAGCCGCACCATGCGGCCGATGCGCCCGCTCAACCAGCGGCAATACGCCGTCGCATCTGCGTGCGTGACCATCGTCACCGGGTGCCGCGCGCGCTCGCGCGGTGGATCGCCGCCGCGCCACACGTACGGCATGGCCAGCTCGCGAAACGAGGATTCCTGCGCGGGTGTGACGACGAGCGGGAGATCGCGGATCCCGGGCGCGCCGTGCCCGCTCTCGCGCGTGAACTCCGCGTATTGCTCGACGGTGATCGGGTGAACGGAGGAGTAGAAAGTATCCACCTGCACCCGATGTGACGGCCGTTCGTCGTCCGCGCCTTCGTCGGAGCCCATCGCGAATTCGCGCGCCGGGATCCGGACGAAACGCGGAATAGGGTCCTCGCGCATCCGTGATTTGCTAAGGAAAGTATAAACTGCCCGCCATGAAGCTCGAACAGTTCGCCATGGAGCGAATGCAGTCCACCTACGAAAATCTGGTGGAATACAACCTGTCCGAAAGTGGCGTTCGCCCGCTGACGCCCAGGGAACTGATAGCGGACTCCTCAGGACTCGACGGCCTGCTCGATCAGCCGCTGGCCTATACGCAATCGAACGGGACCATAGCGCTGCGTCAGGCGATCGCGGGGATATATCCCGGCGCCGGGATCGATCACATCGAGGTCACCAACGGCGGATCCGAGGCCAATTTCATCACCACCCTGAACTTGATCGAGCCCGGCGACGAGGTCGTGATGCTCGTGCCGAACTACATGCAGACGTGGGGCCTGTCGCGCGCGTTCGGGGGCACGATTCGCGAGTGGCGCCTCGTCGAGGATCACGCCGCCGGGCGCTGGCGCGCCGATCTCGACGAGCTCGAGCGGCTGGTGTCGCCGAAGACGAAGATGATCGTCATCTGCAATCCCAACAATCCGACCGGCGCGCGCTTGACCGCCGCGGATCTCGATGCCATCGCGCGGGTCGCGGACAAGCACGGCGCGTGGATTCTGTCGGACGAGGTGTATCGCGGCGCGGAAATCGACGGCGTCGAAACCGCATCGATGTGGGGACGCTCGCCGAAGGCGATCATCACGAGCGGGTTGTCGAAGGCATACGGACTCCCCGGCTTGCGCATCGGATGGATCGTCGGGCCGCCGTCGCTGATCGCGTCGTTCTGGTCGTACCACGACTACGTGACCATCGCGCCGGGCGCCTTGAGCGATCGCCTTGCGCGTGTCGCGCTCCAGCCCGAGCGCCGCGCACAGCTGTTCGAGCGTACGCGCGGCATCCTGCGGCGTAACCTGCCGTTGATCGAAGCGTGGCTGACCGACGCCGGCGGCTTCCGCTGGATCAAGCCGGAAGCGGGCGCGATCGTCTACGTGCGCTACGACCATCCGATCAGCTCGCTGACGCTGGTGAATCGTTTACGCGAGGAGAAGAGCGTCCTGATTGTGCCCGGGTCACATTTCGGAATGGACGGCTACTTGCGCCTCGGGTTCGGCGAGCCGCCCGAGTACAACCGCGCCGGCCTCGATCGGCTGCGCGATCTGTTGTCGACGCTACCGGCCGCATCGGCGAGCACCGCATCGCGCGCATGAACCAGCCCGAGCTGACGCTGGTCCTGATCGGCTTCGGCAACGTCGCGCGGCGCTTCGTCAAGCTGCTCGGTGAGACGGCCGATCGTCTCGACTTCACGTGGCGGATCGCCGGCATCTCGACGCGCCATCACGGCAGCGTCGTCGATCTTGCGGGCATCGACACGCGTCGCGCCATGACGACGGTCGAAGGAAGGCAATCGCTCGACCGTCTCGATCCGGCGCCGCGCGAGCGGAGCGGCATCGACGTGATCCGGCAGGTGGCGGATGCGCTGGCCGACGATGCCGCGGAAGGCCGCGTCATTTGTATCGAAACCACGGTGCTGGATATCGATCGTGGCGAGCCGGCCGTCTCGCACGTGCGCGCCGCGCTCGAAGGCCAGCTGCACGTGGTCACCGCCAACAAGGGTCCGGCCGCATTCGCGTTTCACGAGCTCGAAGCGCTCGCCGAGGCCGTCGATCGCATCTTCTTCTTCGAGGGCGCGGTAATGGACGGCGTGCCGGTGTTCAATCTCGTTCGCGAGACGATGCCGGCGATCACCATTGAGGGCTTCCGCGGCGTGATCAACACGACGTGCAACTTCATTCTCTCCGAGCTCGAGCGCGGCAGCGATTTCGACACCGCGCTCGCCGAGATGCAGGCACGCGGGATTGCGGAAGCGGATCCGACGCTCGACATCGACGGCTGGGACGCGGCCGCGAAAACGGCGGCCCTCGTGAACGTGCTGATGGGCAGCGTCATCACGCCACATCACGTGCAGCGGACCGGCATCCGCGACGTGACCGGGCTCGATGCGCGCGACGCGATTTCCCGCAACAAGCGCATCCGGCTCGTGGCGTCTGCGTCGCGCCAGGGCGGCAAGGTCAAGGCGCGCGTCGAACCCGAGATGCTCGATGAGCAGGATCCGCTCGCCGGCCTCGTCGATCTCAACAACGCGCTGTATCTCACGACCGATCTGCTCGGCGAAGTCGGCATCGTGCAACGCGGCGGATCGTTGACGCAGACCGCCTACGCCCTGCTCAGCGACGTGTCGCGCATCTCACAAAGGCTCAAAGAACTCTAATGGCGGGACCGTTATCGGGATTTACCGTTGTCGATCTGACGCGAGTGTTGTCGGGGCCCTATTGCACGATGGTGCTCGCCGACCTCGGCGCGCGCGTCATCAAGGTGGAGCAGCCAGGCAAGGGCGACGACACGCGCCACTGGGGTCCGCCGTTCCTCGGCAAGGAGAGCGCGTACTTTCTCAGCATCAATCGCAACAAGGAAAGCGTGACGGTGGACTTCAAGCCGGCCGAGGGCCGCGCCGTCCTCGAGCGATTGATCGCCAAGGCGGATGTGTTCGTCGAGAACTTCCGTCCCGGCACGATCGAGCGCGCGGGCTTCGGATGGGAGGCTGTGCACAAACGGCATCCGCGTCTCGTCTATGCGTCGATCTCCGGCTACGGACAAAGCGGACCACGCAGCGACGAAGCGGGTTACGACGCGGTGATGCAGGCCGAGGGCGGACTGATGAGCGTGACCGGCGATCCGGATCGTCCCGGCTATCGTCTCGGCGTCGCGATCACCGACATGGTGGCGGGACTGTATTGCGCCCAAGGCATCACCGCCGCGTTGCTGGCCCGGGAACGATCGGGACAGGGCCAGCGCGTGGACATCGGCATGCTCGACACCACCGCCGCGCTCCTCACCTACCAGGCAGCGAACTGGTTCGCGACCGGAAAGATTCCGCCGCGACAGGGCAACCGTCACGCCACGATCGCGCCGTACGAGACCTTCACGACCAGCGACGGCGAGATCGTGATCGCCGTCGGCAACGATGCGACGTGGCAGAAATTCTGTCCGGCGATCGGCGTGCCGGAGCTCGCCGCCGATCCGCGCTTCACCACGAACAAGGATCGGATGGAGCACTACGACGCGATGCGCGCGCCGATCGATCGCGCGTTCCGATCGAAGACCAACGCCGAGTGGGTGAAGATCCTGAATGACGCCGGCGTCGCCAACGGTGAAGTGCGCGACATCGGCCAGATGCTGAACGATCCGCAGCTCGCCGCCCGCGAGATGGTGCAGACGCTGATGCACCCCACGGTCGGCGCCACGCGCGTGATCGGCGCGCCGATCAAGTTTTCAGAAAATAAAGCAACGGTTCGCACTCCGCCGCCAATCCTAGGGCAGCATACCGACGCGGTCCTGTCGGAGATTGGCTATGACAGCACGGCGATCGCCGCGCTCAGGCAGAAGAAGGTGGTATAGCCGTCCATCCTTGAATCTCAGATCAGCGATTAATCAGCAATCTGAGATCTGAGATCTGAAATCGTCAGGATTCAGACCAACCACGGCCTCAGCTCCTCAAGGAGCATCTCGATGACATCGTCCTCTGTCAGATGAACGAGAGGATTGCTCCCCTTGATGCTGCGATCGCTCTGCACGATGCGGCTGCCCCGCGCGCGCGTGATTGTGACGAGCGGCTGCGGCGGATCCGCGGTGGTGTCCAGCTCCATCTCGATCGCGTCTTCGCGAGTGCGCTCCGACTGCAGGCGCACGCCGCCCGCCGGCGTCATCACTTCGAAGTGCAGCCCCTCCGACTTCAGCACGTTGGCGATCATGCGAAAGGCCGGAATCGCGGCGGTCTCGAGGAAGGTGTCGTAATTCTGCTTCGCTTCAGCGACGCGGCCGCGCCGCTCCGCCTGATCGCGCCGCGCCTGTTCGATCGCGGTCCGCACTCTCTTGCGGACCACAGCTACGTCTGCCATCTCTCAATTGTAGTTGGGAATTGCTAGGCGAGGCGTTCGACGGCGCTGGTATCGATACCGTTGCGCTTGAGGCTTTCGAGCAGTCGATCGCGATCGGGCGCCTTGCGGAACGCTTCGCGCACGTCGACCGTGCCGGCGCGAACGAAGTCGACAATCGAGTCGTTGAAGGACACCATGCCGTGCTTCCGGCCGCCCTCGAGCGTCAGCGGCAGCTGCGCGAGCTGGCCTTCGCCGATGACCCGCGTCACCGGCGCGGTCGCGAGCAGCACTTCGCGCGCCGCCACCAGGCCGCCGCCGGCTTTCTTCAACAGCACCTGGGCCACCGCGCCGCGGAACGATTCCGCCATCGCGCTCTGCACCGCCTTCCGCATTTCGGGCGGCGCCAGCTCCACGAATCGCTCGACGGCCACCGCCGCGGATGGCGCCGTGACCGAGACGAACACCAGCAGTCCTTCAGCGGCCGCGGTCAACAGCAGCGGCACCATGTGCGACGACACGAGATCGTCGACGACCAGCACGTCGGGGCTTTCACGCAGCGCGGCACGCGCCGCCACCACCGAGTCCTCGGCGCCGCCGCGGATTTCGCGCTGGCTGACCAGCGCCTGCCTGTTGTCGTGCACCAGGCGGATCTGGCGCTCCAGCGAGATCACGTACTCGGCGCGCTGGCGGTTGACGAGATCGACGAGCGCGGAGAGCAGCGTCGACTTGCCGCTCGTGCGCGGGCCGGCGACGAGCACCAGCCCCTGCGATTCGGTGGCAAGCGCCTGGACTTCGCGCGCCAGGCCGAGCTGCTCGGCGGTGGCCGCCTTGGTCGCGATCATCCGCAGCAGCACGCCAGGACCGCGATGGTCCATGAACGTCGTGCAGCGGATGCGTCCCACGTTCTCGAACTCGGCGATCCATTCCGTCGGCTCGCCCTTGCCGATCTTTTCCTGTCCGCTTTCGGGCGCGATCTCGAGAATCGCGCTCTCGACGTCGGCGCGCGACAGCGGCGTTTCCGAATCGAGGTAGCGCAGATCGCCCTCGAGACGAATCCACGGCCGCGAATCCGAGGTCAGGAACAGCGCCGTGGCGCCGCGGGCGGCGGCCACGCGCAGCAGGCGATCGATCCCCGACGCCGCGCGTGACGTCAGCGTGCGCGGCGGCACTTCGATGCGAACCGTCCGCGTCATCGGCAGGACCACCGACGGTTCGGATGGCTTGTCCGCCGTAGCTTCAGCGAAGGCGGGAAGCTTGCCGACCGTCGCTTCAGTGGAGATTTGCGGCAGCGGGACTTCGACTCGCGGCGGCTCCACGCGTGGCGGCTCGATGCGTGGCGGCTCGACTCGCGGGGTTTCGATCGACGCCGCGATCGGCGGCGGCTCTACTGCTCGCGGCGGCGCGATCGATGCGGTGATCGGAGGCGGTTCTGCTGCACGCGGGGGCGCGATCGAAGCGGCGATTGGCACGGGCTCTTCGGCGATTGGCCTGGCCGCAGCCGCTTCCACGAAGGTGGGCTCGGCGGCCGTCGCTTCCGCGAAGCTCGACTCGATGCCTTCCGTCACACCGAAACCTTCCTCGATAACGTACGGCTCCGGCTCTTCGACCTCGGACAGGATCGGATCGTACGCCGTCGCGTCTCCGTAGATGGGTTGGGGAGCGGCGGGCTCCTCGACGATGGGTTCCGCGATCACTTGTGGCGCCGGTTCGAGCGCGTGTTCGAGTGCAGCCACGGCCTCCGCTTCGTCGACGGGCGGCGTCACCGACGGCACTTCCGCAACGGGTTCTGTGAACTGCCCGATCGAAGGCGCTGCGACCGTTGACTCGACGGGCAGTTCGCGCGCGAACACCGGCATTGGTTCGGCGGGCGCTTCGACAACCGGCGGCGCGACTTCCGCGACTGGCGCTGCGATCGGTTCGACAACCGAGGGCGCGACTGCCGCGACGGGTTCGGCGATCGGTTCCGCAACCGGGGCCGGCGCAGTCTCGGCGATCGGTTGCGCGATCGGCTCGGCAGCGGCGGGCGGCGACGCTGCAACTTGCGGCTCGACCGGT
>Ga0207428_10003069_pt1 | contig 16435 bp, 10 predicted proteins | sample RhiMethybrSRZTD1_FD_187600 | JGI IMG/M metagenome (GOLD analysis project Ga0207428, IMG submission 187600) | Populus rhizosphere microbial communities from Tennessee, USA - Rhizosphere MetaG P. TD hybrid SRZTD1 (SPAdes) (version 3) | ecosystem: Host-associated > Plants > Roots > Rhizosphere >...
GGTGGTGGTGCTGTTGGATTCGGCGGATTCGGCGGCGGTGGCGGTCGTGGTGCCGGTGGTCCCGGTGCCGGTCCCGCACGAGCCGGAGCTCCCGGCCCTGGCGCCGCCGGACGTGGTGCAGGCGCCTCCGGAGCCGCTGCTGCCCCTGTTGTCTTTGCCATTGCCCCAGGTGGTGGTCGAATCAGAGGTACCCCTGCGCCTTCAGGGCCGCCAGTTGTTCTCAGCCGCAATGGCAAGGAGTTCACCGCCAACGGGGAAACCAACGTACGAGCGGGCACTGAGTACAAGGTGACCACCGAAAGGCCATCCGTGAACATCAACGTGAAGGAACTGGATGCCGGCTCGTGGGTGATGTTCGAGCTGCCTGGATTCACCACCGCAGCGTCGGGTGCGGAGCAGAGCAGCCTGGATGCACTTCGCAAGGCCAGTGTGACCTCGTACTACAAGGGCAACGGTTCGCTTTGGGTCAAGCTCGTCTCCACCGGTGACGTCCTTGGCAGCGGCCCTGGTAGTGGCCCTGGAGCTGGAACCAGCCTCGAGGTCAGCCGGTAAGCAGCAACCCTGTTGCACGAGCAAGAGCCCCCCGCTGTGCCCGGGGGCTCTTTTGTTTCGTACAGGCAATCAGCCAAGTCCGGCGGGCGTGTTCATTTCAACGCGGTAGCCTTGTCGCCGACGACCTCTTGCAGGACGTCGCCGCCGACCACCACGGTCTCATCTAGTCTGGCGCGCCACCAACTCGTCCTCTTCCTCCTGGCACGACGGTCGGCGGCGCGGGCGGCCCGTTCAGTGGATTCAAGCGTCCTCCGAGCTTGAAAGCCCACACCAGGTCTCCCCGCGCCTCGCGAAGGCCGTCCCGGCTGCCGCCGGCGGCAATCGTGACGTACTCCTCCCCGTCGAGTTCGTACACCGCGGCGGGCGCGTCCGCACCGAACCCGGTCTGGAATCGCCAGAGCTCGTCTCCTGTTCGCGAATCAAACGCCCGGAAGTACCCGTCGGTCCCGCCATGAAAGAGCAACCCTCCCGCGGTAGCGAGCACTCCGCTTCCGAAGCCAGCCAGGTAAGGAACCTCCTTCTGCCACACTTGCTTGTTGGTCCGTGAATCCAGTGCGGTGATCAATCCGAATTCGCGTGTGCCTTCGACGGGTATGCGACCGGTGAGGTGGAATCTCCGCGTCGAGACACCGACCGTGAAATACAAGTAGCCGGTGCGAGGATCGTACGCGCCGGGTGCCCAGTCACCGGCGGCCGACGGCTGCGCGATCATCGTGTCGGTCCATTGCGGCGTGAACATGCAACCACGTTCGTAGCCGGGCACGGGGTCCGCACATTGAGGAGCGGTCGGGTCGCCGGCGGGAACAGGTTGTGTCGCCGCGGTCTTCTGTCTCGCGTCCTGCGGAACGGGTTTCTCCTCGATCGGCAGCAGCGGCTTCCCCGTGACGCGATCGAGGATGTACACGAGGGCCTGCTTCGTGTGCACGGCGATCGCTTTGCGCGGCTGGCCAGCATACGTCTGATCGAACAGGATCAGCGGCGTCGGCGCGTCGAAGTCCCAGATATCGTGATGGACAATCTGATGGTGCCAGCGATACGTCCCCGTCTTCGCGTCGAGTGCGACAACCGAGCTCGAATACAGATTGTCGCCAGCGCGCGTCGATCCGTTGTAGCTGGGCCACGGATTTCCCGTGTTCAGGTAGATGAGGCCGAGGTCCGGATCGAGGGCAGGTTGAGTCCAGACTGCGGCTCCCCCGCTCTTCCACGAATCACCTGCCCACGTGTCGTTGCCTGGCTCGCCCGGACCAGGCACGGTATAGAAGCGCCAGACTTCCTTCCCTGTCTTGGCTTCGTGCGCCGTGATACGGCCGCGCAAACCGCCGTCGCCACCAGACACGGTCGCATACACGAGACCGTTGTAATACAAGGGCGGCGCGGTGATGTACTTCCGCAGATTGCCAGGAACGTCCTCGCCTACCTCCTGCTTCCAGCGCACCTTTCCTGTCGTCTGGTCCAAGGCGATCAGCCGCGTCACCGGTTCTACTCGTGAACGCGGCGCTGGACCGGACTGTTGCGCATTCGTTTCCGGCGGCGCGGCGGCACGTGCGTCTACCTCGACACCGAAGACCAATCCTTCTCCGAGACCGACTCCGCGTTTCGCCTTGTTGTCCGGCGTCCGGCGATCCCACGGAAGGCGGTACTCCCAGAGGATGCTTCCCGTCTTGGCGTCGATGGCGAAAATATCCTGCTCGCCTGTCGTGATGTACATCACCCCGTCTTTGACAACCGGCGTGGCCTGCTGTGAGAAGCCCGGGCCGTAGCCCGAGTTGAGACGCGCCATCCAGGCGCCCTTCAGCGTCTTCACGTTCGAGACGTCGATCTGCGACAGCGTCGAATAGCGCGTGTTCCCCCAGTCACCACCCACGACGGGCCATTCGGCACCAGGCGGCTTTCGATAGTCCAACGTCGTCTGTGCGATCGCGATGATGGCTGGCACGACGAACACGGCGACCATGATGACGATCTGATATCGCCTGGACAGGGCAAGATTCGTGGTCATCCCTCGTTCCTCATGATCACAGGAGGCACCGACGAGACATTACGGCGAACGCTAATTGTCGCTCCAACAACGACGACGTTCACGGCAGTGCGAACGCTACCAACGAATCAGTGGCGACCGCCGCGACGTACTGCTTGCCACTTCTTCCGCGGTACGTCATGGGATTCGCGTTCACTTGGCCTGGGAGTTGTGTCGACCACAGCTCTTTGCCGTCCCGCGCGTCGAAGGCGCGCAGGCGACGATCGCTCGTAGCACCGACGAACACCAGCCCGCCGGCCGTCACGCTCGGCCCTGCGCTGCCGCTGTTGCCAGTGAGCCGTTTCCCTTCAGGAAGGGCCTCGCTCAACCCGAGTGGTACTTCCCACGCGATCTCACCGGTGTTGGCATTCACAGCCACGAGCCTGGCCCAAGGCGGACGCCAGCATGGAAGATTCGCGACGGTCCGTCCGCTCGCATCCTTGAACGCGGCAGTGAATCCGAAGTACGGTCCGGGTCCGTTCACGCTCGCGCGGTCGTACGGCTGCGTCGAACCTTCTGTGTTTCGTCCGTAGTTCAGCCCGGGTTTCTTTCGCTCGATCCAGCCGACGAGCGAGCTGTCGTGAGCGTTCACGAACACGAGACCCGATCGCGGGTCGGCGGCGGGACCGCCCCAGTTGACGCCACCCCCGGCGCCCGGGAACTGGACCGAGCTTTTCGGCGGCGCGTTGTCTTCGTGAAACAGCCACGGGGTAAAGGGACCGGCGTTATGAAACCCACCGCTTTTGTCCCACAGCGCCTGACATTCAGCAACGTGCTGCGGTGAGGTGTCCTCGGGGCGCACCATGTCGCGTTCCTTGTTGAAGTCGACGCGGGCGAAAGCACGGGCGGGCTTCACCGGAAACGGTTGCGTGGGCGAGTACCATTCGTCTGGCACCTCGCCCTTCGGGACGGGCCGCTCCTCGACGCCGAAAATCGGCTTTCCCGTCACGCGATCGAGGATGAACATGTAACCGGTCTTCCCAATCGAAGCGAGCGCCGGAACGCGCCGGCCGCCTTGAACAATGTCGACCAGCACCGGCGGCGACGGCATGTCGAAGTCCCACAGATCGTGATGCACGGTCTGGAAGTGCCAACGGTATTTCCCGGTCTCAGCGTCCACGGCGACGATCGAATTCGCAAAGAGGTTCGCACCAGGGCGGTCACCACCCCAGTAGTTGGCGGCCGGGGCCGAGACCGGCATGTAGAGAATGCCGCGCTCGCTGTCGAGCGTCATGTAGAACGCCCAGACGTTCACGCCCGAGCGATCTCGCCACCCGTAGTCCAGCCAGGTCTCGTGACCGACCTGGCCGGGCAACGGCACGTTCTGGAACTGCCATAGCTTCTTGCCGGTGCGTATATCGAAGGCGCGAGTGTCTCCGGTTGGGCCGAGCGGCACTTCGCCCGGATAGGTGCCGAGGATGGCGACGTGCTTGTAGACGGTCGGCGTGCCGTTCCACGGCACTTGAATCTCGATGAAGCCGTCACGGCCAAATCCCGCAGCTGGCTTACCCGTTGCGGCATCCAGAGCCAGCAGCCGGGGCCCTGCGGTGAGAAGAATGCGCGGCGCGATGCCCTGCTCACCAGGCCAGTACGAGACGCCACGCGCCGTGGTGTTGACAGACCGTGGCATCTGGTAGCGCCAGATCTCTTTTCCGCTGTCAGCGTCGAGCGCCAGCACCTGGTTGCCTCGCGCGGGCAGGAACATGACGCCGTTCACAACAATTGGCGTGACCTCTGGATTGCTACCAACGCTGTCTTCCTCACCCGCCGCAGCGCCGCGCCCCGCGGCGCCCGCACGACCGCCGGTAGCCGCGCCTCGACCCTGCGCACCCTCTTCCGCCGCCGGCGCTGGCCCACCACCCCGTCGTCCGGCGGGTTGCGTGAGCTGCACAGACCAGGCCTGAGCCAGTTGCGCGACATTACCGGTATTGATGTCCGTGAGAGGCGAGAAGCGGCTGCCGCTGAAGTCACGGCTGAACATCGGCCAGTCGTTGCCGCCGGCAGGCGCCTGACCGTTTTGTGCCACGACGGCAACCCCGATGAGGACTGTCGATAAGACGGCGATGGCGACGTGTTTCATAGAGAGTCGCTGCATTTCTGCTTCGTTGCGTAGTTATCGCAACGACGCTGGAAAGCGTTCTGCCCCAGGCTCGAGCTGAACACCAAACGAATTCAACGCCATCGACACCATGCGATAGCCGCCAGTCGTGATGAGAATGTCGAGCAACTGTTTCGAATCGAAGACGGCGGCCAACTCGCGCCACGTCGAGTCCGACACGACACTGTCGCGGTGGAGCTCGTCGACAGCGCGCAGGAGGACGGTCTCGATTGGATCACCGCCCGCGCCCGACCCGTCGACGATTCGTTGAATGTCGGCATCGGTCATTCCCAACCGTCGTCCGGCCGGGGCGTGCGCTGCCCATTCGTACTCGGAGCGGCAGAGGACTCCGATGCGAACGATCAGCAACTCGCGGATGCGGCCGGATAGGGTGGATTGCTGCCGGATGTGCTCGGACACGCGTGTGCGAGGCTGGTCCATGGCCAGGTGCTGCGCGTACGTGCGATAGATCCCCGCGACCGAGCGGCCGCCGTTGTACCGGGCGAGCCACTGGCGGACCTCGGGGCTCCACTCAGTTGGCTCGAGCGCTGCGACTCTGGCCTGCTTGCCGATCAATCGCTGGTTGGTCCGAGTTGCAGTAACGGCATACGGAATGTCCGACGGCAACCGGTCTGTATGACCATCGTCGACCGGCACTCCGAGCGAGTTCACTGCGCCAGCGATCATCGTGAACTCAGCGACGGTAAAGACCGCGTCCATCGCTTGACGCGTATCGTATTTGGCGGACAACGCGCTCCACGTGCGATCGCTGACGAACGAATCGACGTACAACTCGTCTGCGGCTCGAAGAAGGGCCGCTTCGAACGGATCCCACTCGGATGCCTCTGGCCCGCGAGCGATGCGCGTGAGTTCCGCACTCGTGATGCCGGCTTTCCGGGCGCTACCGGCGTGCTGCGCCCAGATGTATTCAGAGCGACACAACCAGGCGGTCCGCAGAATGAGCAACTCGCGATGGCGCGGCGACAAGGTTGACTCGTTCGAGATGTACTGCTCAAACGGCATGATGTTCTCGGCGAGCACTGGATGATGCAGGTAGACCCGGAGCGCGTTTGTAGCCCGGCCGGCGGGGCCGAAGCGGGCGACGATTGCCCGCTGCGCGTCGGTCCATGTGCTCTCCGGCACCGGGGCAAGCCTGGGCTCGGCACTACCAACAGGCGCCTGGATCAGGAGCGCCGCGAGCGAAACAGGCACGACGAACCTCATAGCCAATTGCCTCCCAAGCAGCGGTATCATCCCTCATCTCCCGTTGCCTGTCTCCCGCGCTCATGTGGCAACGGCAGAGGCACTTCGAATGACAAGGGACGTCGCGATCCTCGCCGGTTTGTGCTTCAGCCTCGCGCTGTCGGCCACCCTGTTGGCTCAAAGCCCGCGGAACCAGCCAGCTGATACCGCGGCCCGACCCGCCTCTGAGCACCGCGCTGTTCTCGATCGCTACTGCGTCTCCTGCCACAACCAGCGGGTCAAGACCGCCGGCCTTCAGCTCGATACCCTCGATCTCGCGGACGTGGCGACCGCTGCGGAAACCTGGGAGAAAGTCATCCGCAAGCTCAGGGCCGGGATGATGCCTCCTGCCGGACTACCAAGACCTGATTCGGCCACCTACGACAATCTGACCTCATGGCTGGAGCTCGAAATCGACCGCGCGGCAGCGGCAAAACCGAACCCCGGGACAAAAGCGCAGTTCCATCGTCTGAATCGGGCTGAGTATCAGAACGTCATCCGCGACCTGCTCGCTGTTGACGTCGACGTCAGCGCGCTGCTTCCGCCTGACGATGCGAGCTACGGGTTCGACAACATCGGTGGCGTGTTGAAAATCAACCAGCCGCTAATGGAGCGATACTTGTCGGCCGCGCGGCGTATCAGCCGACTCGCATTGGGAAGCCCTGAGACGCCGATCTCCTCGTTCACTGTACGACTACGCCCCGACCTTCCACAGTACGAGCGTCTCGAGCAATTGCCGTTCGGGACACGCGGTGGAGTGGTCGTTCGACACACGTTCCCGCTCGACGCCGATTACGACGTCGAGTTGCAACTGGGCTCAGGCACTGCGGCCGGCCAGCGCAACCTCGAACTGAACATCGACGGACAGCGAGTCAAGCTGTTTGCTATTTCCCCGCCTGTCAGAGGCCGTGGCCAGGCCCCGCCGCAACAGGCTCAGGATCCAGATGCCGAGGCCAGTAGCGGCTCGGCGCTCCGAGCACGCATTCCGATCCAGGCAGGCTCACGCGAGATTGCCGTGACGTTCGTTCAGGCAGCCGGATCTGTGGAAATCGAGGGTTCACGCGACATCTTCCGGCGGCCGGGACCATTCCACGAAGGCAATCAATTGATGCCGGTGCACGAGCCCTTCCTTGGCAGCGTCACCATCACCGGTCCCTTCAACGCGCGTGGCCCTGGCGACACGCCGAGCCGACGACGGATTCTCGTGTGCCAGCCCAAGGACCGCACGCAGGAGAGCGCGTGCGCGCGCACGATCCTGACTAACGTGGCGCGCCACGCATTCAGGCGCCCGGTCACTGAAGCGGACATGCGACCGCTGCTCGCCTTCTACAACGAGAATCGGACTGGCGGATTCGAGAGCGGCATCGAGCTGACGCTTCGGCGACTCCTCGTCAGCCCTGAGTTTCTCTTCAGGATCGAGACGCCGCCACCGGATCTTCCTGCCGGAACAAATCATCGCATCACCGATCTCGCGCTGGCCTCGCGCCTGTCGTTCTTCCTGTGGAGCAGCATTCCCGACGACGAACTCATTGACCTCGCAGCGCGCGGAAGGCTGAGGAATGCGGACGTACTCGAGCAGCAGGTGCGACGGATGCTCGCGGACTCGCGCTCGGACGCATTCGTCGCCAACTTCGCCGGACAGTGGCTCTACTTGCGCAACCTGGCTGCGCTGGAGCCGGAGAGCTTTCTCTTCCCCGATTTCGAAGACAGCTTGCGCCAGGCGATGCGACGGGAAACGGAGCTCTTTTTCGGCAGCGTCCTGCGCGAGAACCGCAGCATCCTCGAACTGCTGACGGCGGACTACACCTTCGTCAACGAACGACTGGCCAGCCACTACGGCATTCCACACGTATACGGCAGCCGGTTCAGGCGAGTGACGATCGCCGATGAAAATCGGCGCGGACTTCTGGGACAGGCGAGCGTGCTGCTGGCCACGTCGCGCCCCAACCGAACGTCGCCGGTGCTCCGGGGCAAATGGATCCTGCAGAACATCCTCGGCGTGACACCGCCGGACCCGCCGCCGGCCGTTCCCGCGTTTCCTGAGAAGAGCAACGTGACGAACACGGTGCCGTCGGTTCGCGAACGTCTGGCGCAGCACCGGGCGAATCCGGCGTGCTCGTCGTGTCACGCGATGATCGACCCGCCAGGGTTCGCGCTCGAGAACTTCGATGCAGTCGGGCGATGGCGCGATGTCGATGAATCGTTTCAGCCACTCGATACATCTGGCGCGCTTCCGGACGGCACCCGCTTCGAAGGTGTCGTGCAATTGAGACAGGCGCTGCTCAACCCGCCGACGCGTTTCGTCACGACGGTGACCGAAAAGCTGTTTACCTATGGATTGGGCCGCGGGCTCGAGTATTACGACGCTCCCGCAGTCCGCAAGGTGGTTCACGACGCGGCGCCCGAGGGCTATAAGCTCTCGTCGCTCATCGTCGGCATCGTGAAGAGTCTGCCGTTTCAAATGAGCAGGAAGACTGTAGAACGGTAAGGGACGCGGATATGTTCATCACGAAGAAAGCGCTCTCACGGCGGACAGTGCTGCGTGGCATGGGCGCCACGCTTGCCTTGCCGGTGCTCGACGCCATGGCACCAGCAGTGACCGCCGTTCAGCGGTCTGCTGCCCAGGCTGTGCCCCGCCTGGGATTTTTCTACGTGCCAAATGGGATCTACCCGCCCGCGTGGCGCCCCACTGGTGAAGGAACGGCCTTCTCCCTGGCACCGACCATGAGTCCGCTCGAACCGTTTCGCGATCAGCTGATTCCAATCACAGGGCTGAGCAACTGGGAGGCGGAGCCACGTGGCGAAGGCGGCGGCGTGCATTCACGCGTGGGTCCGGCGTGGCTCAGTGGCCGGCGCCCCAAGCGCACCGAGGGCTCCGACTACGAGTGCGGGATCACGGTCGATCAGATCGCGGCGAAGGAACTTGGAAAGGACACGCCGCTGCGATCGATCGAGCTGACAGTCGATCCCGGATTTCTGGTCGGCAACTGCGAGAACGGGTACAGCTGCGTCTATACCAGTTCACTTGCGTGGCGCGAAGACGCAACGCCGCTCCCGATGGAAGGCGACCCACGCGCCGTGTTCGAACGCCTCTTCGGCGACGCTGATAATCCAGCGCAGCGGCTTGTGGAACTACGCCAGGATCGCAGCGTCCTCGACGCGGTGACGCAGGATCTGGCTCGGCTTCAGTCCACTCTTGGCAAGGGCGATCGCGCCGCCGTCGACGACTATCTCGAGGCGGTTCGCGGCGTCGAGCGTCGCATCAACCTCACGGAGCAGCAGAATCGCCAGTCACCGGTCAACGTGGCCAAGCCGCTGAGCATCCCGGACTCGTATGAGGAGCACACCCGGTTGATGTTCGACCTGCTCGTGCTCGCGTACCGAACCGACGTCACTCGTGTGCACACCTTCCAGTACGGGCGCGAGCTGAGCCTCCGCAGTTATCCGTGGATCGGCGTTCCTGATGCGCACCACGGTGTGTCACACCACGGAGGCAATCCATCGAGCGTGGCCGGGTACACGAAGATCAACATGTATCACGTGGCGCTCTTCGCCGAATTCCTGGAGAAGATGCGGTCCACCCCAGACGGCGACGGTTCGCTGCTTGATCATTCCATCTTCCTGTATGGCGCGGGGATGAGCGACGGTGATCTGCATTCGCCCCTCGATCTTCCCGCCGTGCTCGTTGGCGGTGGGTGCGGCCGCCTCAAAGGCGGACGGTATCTCAAGTACCCGCTCGATGCGAAATCGCGGATGTCGAATCTCCTCGTCACGCTGCTGGAGAAAGTCGGAGTGCCGGAAGAAAGGATCGGCGACAGCACGGGCGAGCTCCCGGAGCTGCTCACCGGTGTATGAGTCCGAAGATTCTCGCGACACGCGCGGCCATTGTGCTGGCGATCTCCCTGAGTGTCGGCGCCGGCCAACAGCCGAACCCGCTGGTTGAAGCCGTCAAGAGGGCCGACCAGGATCGGAACCGTGTCGCGGAGCTGTTGCGACAACGCGTTGACCCGAACAGCGCCGACGCCTACGGCTCGACGCCGCTGCATTGGGCCGCGGAGCTGGACGATGTGCAGACCGTCCAACTACTCCTGAAGGCGGGCGCCAATCCGAAGGCTGTCAACCGGTACGGCGTGGCGCCCTTGACCCTCGCGTCGACCAACGGAAACGCGGCGATCATCGGCGCACTGTTGGCTGCCGGGGCCGACGCGAATACAACGGCACCGGGCGGCGAGACTGCGTTGATGACGGCATCACGCACCGGGAACGTCGAAGCCGTCACAACACTTATTCGCGCTGGCGCCGACGTAAACGCACGCGACAGCGTCCGGGGACAGACCGCGCTGATGTGGGCGGCGGCCGAGGGTCACTCGACTGTGATTCAAGCGCTGGTCGAGGCGGGTGCCGATATCGATGCCCGATCGCGACGACCCGGCGCGCCAAACGCCGCGACCGGATCGCGAACCGCACCGACTCAGCCCCCCGCAAACCGGCCGATGCCAGACTTCTTCGTCAGGAGCAACGGCGGTCCGCTCAACACGCCGATGGTGATCGACTCGATGTCGCCGCTGATGTTCGCCGTGCGGGCAGGACGACTCGACGCCGTTCGTGCCCTGCTCGACAACGGCGCGAACGCCAACGAGACAGCATCGAACGGGCTCAGCGTCATGGTCCTCGCAACGATCAACGCGCACTACGAGCTTGCCGCATTCCTGTTGGACAAGGGCGCCAATCCAAACGCCGCAGGTCAGGGATGGACGGCGTTGCACCAAGTGGTCGCGACACCGAGATTCAGCTACGGCCGTTTCCCGCACCCTCCCCAGACCGGCCGCATCTCGCCGCTCGCTCTCGCGGAAAAGCTGATCGAGCGTGGCGCAGACGTCAACGCGCGCATGACTGTGCCGACGATGGGTGATGGCTATCGAACGCGCCTGAATCGACTTGGCGCAACGCCACTGCTGCTTGCTTCCAAAGGCGCCTACCCGGAAATGATGCAGTTGCTATTGGAGCACGGCGCCGATCTCCACGCGAAGACCGCCGAAGGGACCACAGCGCTGATGCTGGCGGCGGGAGTCGCGATCTTCAACGAGGGCGACGACGCGGGGACCGAGGCTGAAACACTACAAGCTGTAAAGCTCCTGGTCGAGCGCGGCGCCGATGTCAATCAGATCGACGACAACGGCGAGACCGCCGTCCACGGTGCCGCGTACAGGGGACATAACTCCGTCGTGAAGTACCTCGCTGATCGCCAGGCCAAGCTTGACGTCAAGAACAGGATTGGATGGACCCCGGTGACGATCGCCGATGGCGTCCTCTACGCGGAATTCTTCAAGCAGCATCGCGACACGGCCGCCCTCCTTCGGCAGTTGCTGAAGGAGCGCGGAATCGCCGTCGAGGACGCTGGCATCGTCAACCAGGACCCGCGCGCCAGGACGAGAGGATCAGAACGATGAGTCGATATCTGCAGCGCCCACGCAGGCGCATCACGGTGTACCTGGGTATTCTGATGGTCGCCGGGTTGGCATGGACAGCCCGCGCCCAGCAACAGCCAGCACCTCCGGCGAACCAAGCGAGCAACTTCACTGGCGGTGAGGTGACGACGCTGAAGGCCGAGGGTCGTTTGTCGTACTACGTATTCGCGCCGGGTGCGCGAACGAAGTGGCATACACACGAGGGCGGCCAACTGATCCTCGCCGAAGAGGGAGTAGGGCGGACACAGATCCGTGGTCAGGCAGTGAAGGAACTGCGCCCGGGAGAGTCGACGTTCTCGCCCGCCGGCGCGACGCACTGGCACGGCTCCGCGCCGACTGGCTCGGCCAAGCTGTATCAGATCAGCCGGGGTCAGACGACATGGCTGGAAGAAGTTCGCGACGAAGACTACAAGCGGCCAGCGGGCCGATAGCCGCGCCGATTGTGGCTATCGAAAAGTCGATGTGAAAATTCGCGACAACACCGGGTTGCACCGGGCTGCGGCTGGACACCGGAAGGGAGGCGTCCCATGCGCGGAGACATCAGGACCTTGGCACTACTGGCCTGCATTGTTCTCATCCCGGCGGCCGCCTTGGCGCAAGCGGTGATTGCGGGGACGGTGAGAGACTCGTCGGGGGCTGTGCTGCCGGGCGTTACGGTTGAGGCCGCGAGCCCGGCTCTCATCGAGAAAGTCCGCTCGGCGGTCACCGACACCTCTGGGCAGTACCGCGTCGAAGATCTGCGGCCTGGCACTTACACGGCCACCTTCACGTTGCCGGGATTCAATACGTTCAAGCGCGAAGGCATCGAGCTGACCGGTTCGTTCACCGCAACCGTCAACGTGGAGCTCAACGTCGGCGCCGTGACGGAAACCATCACCGTCACTGGCGACTCACCGGTCGTGGACGTGCAGAGCGCGAGACGGGAGATCACGCTGAACACCGAGGTGCTCAGGTCCATCCCGAGCGTGCGCAGTTACAACGCCCTGGTGGTCGTCGTACCAGGCGTCGTCACCAACCTGAACGACGTCGTCACCGGCACGGTCACGACGCAGTTTCCCATCCACGGCGGCCGCAACAACGAAGGCCGCATGACGATCGACGGGCTGAACATCGGCACGGCAGTGGGGGGCAATCAACCGCCGCAGTACATGGCGGACATCGGCAACGCCCAGGAAGTCACCTTCACGACGTCTGGAGGCCTCGGGGAGGCAGAGACGGCCGGACTGGTGATGAACGTCGTGCCGAGGACGGGCGGCAACGACATCTCGGGGGCGGTGTACTTCAGTGCCACCGGCGAGAACCTGCAGTCGGACAACTTCACGCAGGAGCTCAAGGATGCCGGCCTCGCGGCGCCAACCCCGTTCTCCAAGGTGTACGACCTCAACGGGTCGTTCGGTGGTCCGATCAAGAGGGATCGCCTGTGGTACTTCGTGAACGCGCGGACGCAGGGCAGCACGACGACGGTTGCGAGCATGTACTACAACCAGAATGCCGGCGATGCCACGAAGTGGACCTACGTCCCGGACGTGAGCCGGCCGGCGTATTCGGACCGCACCTGGGAGAACGTCAGCGGGCGTCTCACCTGGCAGGCCACCTCGCGCAACAAGATCGGCGTCTTCTGGGATCAACAGTGGATCTGCCGGAAGTGCACCGGGATGACCCAGGGCCTCACGGATCCGCCCCGGGTCACGCCCGAAGCGATCGGCGTTCAGTCGCAAGTGCCGCTGCGCGTGAGACAGATCACCTGGTCGTCGCCCCTCACGAACCGGCTGCTGCTGGACGCCGGCTATGGCGGCACGTACTCCGAAGGGGGCAACCCCGAACGGATTCCGAACCCGACACGCAATCTCATTCGCGTCGTCGAGCAATGCGCGAACGGCTGCGCCGCGAACGGCGATATTCCTGGCTTGAACTATCGCTCGCAGGACTGGGGCGAGAATCTCGCAGGCTCGTACCCATGGCGCGCATCCGCCGCCTACGTCACCGGCGCGCACAGCCTGAAGGTCGGCTACCAGGGCACGTATCTATCGAGCGATCGGTCGTGGTACACGAACGATCAGAACCTGACCTACCGCTTCAACAACGGCGTGCCGAACCAGCTCACCCAATCGATCTCGCCGTGGACCAACCGCTCACGTGCCGCATTCCACGCGCTCTTCGTCCAGGAACAGTGGACGTTTCGCCGCCTCACGTTGCAGGGGGCGCTCCGGTTCGACAGGGCCACCAGCTGGTACCTGGAACAACAGGCCGGACCGTCGAGATTCGTGCCGGAGGCGATCGTCTTTCCTGAGACGAAGGGCGTCGACAGCTACAAGGACCTCACGCCGCGGATGGGCGTGGCCTACGACGTGTTCGGAAACGGCAAGACCGCGCTCAAGCTCAACGTCGGCAAGTACCTCGAGGGCGTCGCCGTGCAGCTCATTTACATCAACCCGAATCCCATCCTACGGCTACCCCGCTCGACAGGCCTGTTCCAGACGGCGGGCGTGACGCGGACGTGGATCGACGCGAACGGGAACTTCGCGCCCGACTGCGATCTGCTGAACCCGCTCGCTAACGATCGACGCGGCACCGGTGGTGACTTCTGCGGGCAGATGTCGGATGTGAACTTCGGGCAAAAGGTCTTGAGCGACAACTTCGACCCGGCTCTTCTCAACGGATGGCGTGTGCGTCCCTCGGACTGGAGTTTTGGCTTCTCGGTACAGCAGCAGATTCTCCCGCGGATGTCGATCGAGGTGGCCTATCACCGCCGGTGGTTCAACGGTTTCACCCTGAACGACAACCAAATCACGCAGTCCTCCGACTACACGGCCTACAGCGTCACGGCGCCCGGCGATCCTCGGCTGCCCGATGGCGGCGGCTACACCATCTCCGGCCTCTACGACGTAGCGCCGCCTTTGTTCGGGCGAATCGACAATCTCGTGACCGACTCGCGCAGCTACGGAGAGTGGTATCAGTACTACAGCGGGGTGGATGTGACGTTAAACTTCCGGACGCAGGGCGGCCTGACGTTCCAGGGCGGCACCAGCACCGGTCAGAACGTGGCCGACAACTGCGCAGTCAGGGCGAGCCTGCCCGAGCTCAACACGAACATCGGCGCCGGCCTCGTGACCTCGACCGTCAGCCCCACGAGTCCGTACTGTCACGTCGCCTACGGCGTCTTGACCCAGCTCAGAGGACTGGCCGCGTACACGATTCCGAGAATCGATCTGCAGGTCAGCGGTGTGTTCCAGAGCAAGCCCGGCCCGGCGCTCCTGGCCAACTACGCGGTGCCCAGTCTGGTCGTTGCCCAGTCGCTGGGACGCCTGCCTTCGGGGAACGTCACCAACGTCACCGTCAATCTCATCGAGCCCGGCTCGATGTATGGCGACCGACGCAACGAACTCGATCTCCGCGTCGCCAAGATCCTGAGGTTCGGCGGTACGCGCACGACGGTGGGCGCCGACATCTACAACGTGCTGAACTCCAGCGCCGTGCTGACCTACAACAACGCATTCGTCCCTGGGGGGCCGTGGCTGCAGCCGCTGACCGTCATGACGGGGCGGTTCGCACGGATCAGCGCTGAGTTCACCTTCTAAGTCCGTCAAAGCGTCATGACATACCTTCCTGATGAGACGTGCTTGCCCGATTCGAGCGTGAATGTAACTCCCCTGCTGAGGAGCGTACCCATGAGCAGGTTTCTGCTGACCACGTTGGATCGCGACCGAGTGCTCGGCTTACTGGCCGTCGGAATCATCGTGACGTTGCTCGGCGTCCCTGCGGCGGCGCAGGGACCACCCACGGCGGCAGGCGAATCCGCCACGAGTCCATGGACGCCACCGCGAACACTGTGGGGCGATCCCGACCTGCAAGGGAGCTGGCCAACGGCGAGTCTCGTTGGTACACCGTTCGAACGGCCCACCCAGTTCGGCGACCGGAGGTTCCTCACGGATGAAGAGCTCGCGGCACGCGAAAAGCAATTCTCCGACGACGCGGCGCGAGTGAGCAGGACGACAGAGGCTGGAGCGGACGTTGACGATGGCACAGGGCCTCCTGCCCACTGGGGTGAGGGCGGGTTGCGTAAGGCATCGAGGCAGGCGTCGTTGATTGTGGACCCCTTGAATGGGCGGCTCCCGCCGTTCACACCATGGGGGCAGCTGAGGGCAGCGAACAACGGGACAACCGGCCCCAACGTCGCAATGGAGCACAGTTCCTGGCGAAACAGCTTCAGCGGTGGCCCGTGGAACGGCCCGCAAGACTTCGGCCCCTACGACCGATGCATCTCGCGCGGTCTGCTCGCGTCGATGTTTCCGTCTGGCTACAGCAACGGCAATCAGATCGTACAGGCACCTGGGTTTGTAGTCATTCGTCACGAGATGATTCACGAGGCTCGGATCATTCCTCTCGACGGCCGCGCACACGTCTCCCCTGCGATTCGAGGATACATGGGCGATTCCCGCGGTCGCTGGGAGGGCGACACGTTGGTGGTCGACACTACCAACTTCAACGGTCGGTTTGGCGCCCGGCGCAATGGCAGCGACATTCCGCTGAGCGATGCGCTGCACGTGGTTGAACGCTTCACGCGCACCGATCCTGAAACGCTGTTGTACGAAGTGACCGTCGACGATCCGAAGACCTGGACGGGACCCTGGACTGTCGCGTATCCACTCAAGCAGGACTTCGAATACGGACTGCTGGAGTACGCGTGCCATGAGGGCAATCACTACGCGATGACCAACATGCTGAGCGGCGCGCGCGCGGCCGAACGTGCCGCGAACGCTAAGTAGGACAACGGCCTGTTTAGGTCCGCAAGCGGAGTTCGGGTGTGTTACCGCGTCGGTGAGACTTGAGGTGTGTGTTCTTCCTGAGACATAGGTAACTGTGTCACGAGACTAGCCGATCTTCGCTTGGTCCGTGGTAGGAGCGTCCGCCGCGAGTGAGTCTGTCTGACCTGAGTCTACTGCTTTTCAGGCGGCAGTCGTTCAAGTTGGAGACAATCTTACGCCCTTGACCGCTCGTACCCTGCGACTGGCCGGTCCGTGTGTCTGGCCTTGAAGATGCATCTCTTGGACCGATAAA
>Ga0207428_10003070_pt1 | contig 16434 bp, 13 predicted proteins | sample RhiMethybrSRZTD1_FD_187600 | JGI IMG/M metagenome (GOLD analysis project Ga0207428, IMG submission 187600) | Populus rhizosphere microbial communities from Tennessee, USA - Rhizosphere MetaG P. TD hybrid SRZTD1 (SPAdes) (version 3) | ecosystem: Host-associated > Plants > Roots > Rhizosphere >...
CGTTGCAGCAAAGGCCCCCGAACGTCCCGCCTGCGGCGCAGCCTGCCGCTCAACCTACCCCCGCGCCCGTCCCGGACGAGCCGCCGGTTGTAACCAAACACGAAATCAGGCTCGACGAGAGGACGATCAAATACACGGTCACGACCGGAATGATGCCGATCAAAAATCAGGTGAGCGGCGAGACTGAGGCGCGGATGTTCTTCATGGCTTACACGCTGGACGGCGTGAGTGACCCGTCGAAGCGGCCTTTGATGTTCTCGTTCAACGGCGGGCCGGGGTCGTCTTCGGTCTGGCTGCACCTGGGAGCGTTGGGGCCGAAGCGGGTGAAAATGCAGGACGACGGAATGATGCCCGCGCCGCCTTATCAGCTCGTCACGAACGAACATACGTGGCTTGACCTGACCGACCTGGTGTTCATCGACCCGGTCGGCACAGGTTACAGCCGCGCGGCGCGGCCGGAGCTGGCGAGCAAATTTCTGGGTCTGAACGGCGACCTCGACTCGGTCGGCGAATTCATCAGGATGTTTCTGACACGGAGCGAGCGTTGGGCGTCGCCGCTCTTTCTGGTCGGCGAGAGTTACGGAACCACGCGCGCTTCGGGGCTGTCGGGGTTGCTGGTCGATCGCGGCGTCGCCTTCAACGGCGTTCTCTTGATCTCGACGATCATGAATTTCCAGACAGCGCGCTTCGCTCCGGGAAACGACCTGCCGCTGATCCTGATCCTGCCCTCTTACACGGCGACTGCCTGGTATCACAAGAAATTGCCCGCAGATCTGCAGCGCCAACCGCTTCGCAAGGTTCTCGATGAAGCGGAGAAGTGGGCGATTAACGAATATCAGATCGCGCTGAGCCGTGGCGACCGGCTCGCCGGCCAGGAGCGGCAAAAAGTGATCAAGCAGATGGCGCGATACACCGGCCTCGGCGAGACCTTTATCGACAATTGCGACCTGAGGGTGGAGTTGAGCAAATTCAATAAGGAACTGCTGCGCGAGCAGAAGCGAACGACGGGCCGGCTCGACAGTCGCTTCACCGGCATAGATTCGCGCGCGGCCGGCGACGGGCCGGAATTCGATCCTAGCATGACGGCGATCCGCCCGCCCTACACTGCCGCCCTCAACGATTACGTGCGGCGCGAACTGGATTTCAAGAACGACTCGGTCTATCACATCCTCGGCGGAGGTTTTACCGCGCCGTGGAATTGGAGCGCGGACAACACTTACGCCGACACGAGCGTCGCGCTCAAAAGCGCGTTCTCGAAAAATCCGTTCATGAAGCTCTTCATCGCATACGGCTATTACGACATGGCGACGCCCTATTTCGCCGCCGAATACACGATTGATCACATGAGCCTCGATCCGGGCCTGAAGTCGAATATCAAAACGGCCTATTACGAGGCGGGGCATATGATGTACATTGACCTGAAGTCGCTGGCTAAACTGAAGCAGGACGTGGCGACGTTCATTCGCGACGCGGTTCCGACCAAATGAAATAATCCGAGCGGTCACGGTCTTGTTTTTATCGATTGTTATGAAGTTGAATCTTTGTGTGGCCAGATGGAGCGTTTGATGTTGAGAACGAAGGTCGAAGCAAAAAAGGCAAAAAGGAACAAAGAGCGCAAAAAAAGAATCTTTGCTCTTTTTGTCCCTTTTTGCCTTTTTTGCTTCGCTTTTCTCTATCTTCAGCGCGCTGTTTATTCAGAAAGAGGCGAATCGCAGTCCAATCCTCAAAACTCCGCGTCGCAGAATGAAACGGCAAGGGCGGAGGAATTGATCAAACTGGCCCGCGCGGCCATCGGCGGCGAGGAAGTGTTGAGCAAGATTCAAACCATCACCGCGACGGGTAAATATAACCGCTTCCTCAAATACGTCAGCGTTCAATCTTCCAAAAAAGTCGAAGAGAAACAACAAGCGTTGCCGGGAAAGATGGAATTCGAGTTTGCGCTTCCGGACAAATTTAGGAGACGCATCACGGCCTCGAGATTGCGAGGTTTCGACTATTCATTCGCGCAAGTGGTAAACGGCGCCGAGGCCTGGCGTGATCCGCCGTTGCCACCGATCTCCTCAAACAGCGACAGGCGCGTGATCGATGTTGGCGACGTCGAGAGGACAGAGTTCATACACGCGACTAGCGCCAAACAGGGGTTGTCCTTTTATTCCATCGCATGGCTGATGCTCCCGTTGCCCGGATACCCGCTAAAGATGAGCTATCAAGGTCTTTATCGGGTCGGCGCCGAGAACGCTCACGCGATCTCGGCGTCAGGGGATAGCGGCTTTCGATTCACTCTGCTGCTTGACATGAAAACCTATGCTCTTAAGGCGATTGCGATCTCGTTTGTCGAGGAGATTCAACCGGTTATCATTATAGATGCCATAGGTTTCCTAAGCCGGAGAATTATGCAGGAAACTATTGCGCGGGCGCGGGCCGAGCGGAAAGCCAGGATGAAACCGCCACAGCCCTATGAGATGTTAATGCAGTTTTCTGATCGGCGCCCTGTTAATGGAGCGCTGCTCCCGTTCCGGGTTACGATCGCCCTTAATGGAGAGGTTGTGGAGGAAATGACGATGAGTGGATTTGAAATAAATCGGCCCATCAATATGAAGAAATTCGCGAGGCCTCCAGAGCCGAAGAATTAAGGCGCGCCTTGCGCCGCGCGCCGAATAGCGCGCCTTTTTTATTAAGGTCATTGAAAGCCGCGATCAGTTTGAGTATTATGCCTACTGTCGAGTATAAGCACTTACCCCAGCCCTTGAATAACGCACAAAATGTTCAAATACAGGATTAGGGCGGTTAGCAACAATTCGGGCAATCTGGTCGTAAACTAATCGAGAATATAATCAACTGACGTACTCTCACTAGGTTGTAAATTCATAAGCGGTCTGACGCTATAAGATTACAACATAAAAATGTGATGGATGAGCGTGGCGTGGGAGTATCTGAACAACTGGAATTATTGACCAGACATCCAACGGCGCCCATTTTTCAACAGAATTAGTGGGCGCAAGAATTTTGGTAGCTAATGTCGTTAATTATGGCGACCAAATGGGTCAACAATTTTAAGGTGAAATCAGAGACAAGGAGGCGATGATGACTACCGCTCAGAAAACGGCGCCAAGCCCGGTTTACCTCAATCCCGACCTGAAAAGCCCTGCCGCTCAGGAGTTCGAGGATAAGCTTACGGCACTGATTGTCGGACAGGATCGCGCTGTGCGACGCATCACCGGTTTGTATCAGATCTTCCTGGCGGGCCTGGCTCACCCGGGCCGCCCGATCGGGACGCTGCTCTTCCTTGGGCCTACAGGTTCGGGCAAGACGCGAGTCGTCGAGGCCGCCTCCGAGGTCCTTTTTGGCGACGCCAACCTGATCACAAAGATCGATTGCGCGGAGTTTCAGCATTCGCACGAAATCGCGAAACTGATCGGTTCGCCTCCGGGTTACCTCGGGCACCGTGAGACTTCGCCGATGTTGACGCAGGAGAACCTCGATCGCTCGTACACCGAGACGACCAAGCTGAGCCTGGTGCTCTTCGACGAGATTGAGAAAGCCTCGGACGCGCTCTGGCAGTTGCTGCTCGGCATCCTCGACAAGGCCACGTTGACCTTGGGCGACAACCGTCGCGTCGATTTCTCCCGTTCGATTGTAATCATGACGTCGAACCTGGGGGCGCGCGAGATGAGCGAATTGATTTCGGGCGGTATCGGCTTTGCCCCAAAGAGCGGTGTGGTTGACGCCGAAGTCGATCAGAAGATTTATCGGACGGCGCTCGAAGCCGCGAAGCGCAAATTTTCGCCGGAATTCATGAACCGGATTGATAAGGTCGTGGTCTTTCGCAGCCTGCACAGCGATCACCTGACCGAGATTCTGGAGATCGAATTGAGGGCGGTTCAACGGCGAATCACCGACGGGACTGGCGAGAAGTTCGTCTTCAAATGCACACAGGCGGCGAAAAATTTCCTGCTCGAAGAGGGGATCGATTTCAAATACGGCGCCCGCCACCTGAAACGCTCCATCGAGCGCTTTCTGGTCTATCCGCTGTCAAACCTCATCGCGACCGATCAGGTGGGGATGGGGGATCTGCTGATCGTCGATTATTCGCCGGAGATCGGCAGGCTCGTCTTTTCAAAAGACGCCGGTGGCGCGCTGATCCACGAAGAGTATCATCAGCACGTCTTCCCCGATCGCGGCGAACCTGAAATGAGTAGCGCCATCGCCATCGCAACGCCTGAATGGGCGCCCGCGCCGGCCAGGGCGAAGGAAGAATAATCGAGGATCGAGGGTCGAAGATCGAGGATCGCCTTACACGCGATGACGCGATCTTCGATCCTCGATCCTCTTCATAAGCCTCACGGAACGATCTTCACCGGGGTTTTCACCGGAATCATCTCGAACAACTCTTTTATCTCCTCATTTTCCAGCGCGACGCATCCCAGCGTCCAATCCCGATCCGATTCGAACAATTTTCCGGCTCCGCCGCCATGAATGAAGATGTCTCCGCCGAGCCTCGTGTTCTGCGGCGGCTTGGACTTGGCGCGGATGGCGCCGACTATCGCCTGATGCTCGACCTTCGTGATCAACCCTTCTTTCAACCCCTTGTCGGCGTCGGCGATGTTGGGATAACTGACGCCCAGCGAGAGATAGAATTTGCTGCGCGCGTTTTTATGCGTAATGTAATAATCGCCTTCGGGCGTCGCGCCGTCACCCTGTTTCAGCTTCGAACCGGTTGGATTATTGCCGAGCGCGATTTGATAGGTCTTCGCCAATCTCTCCTTTCCGTTCTCCCAGACGTAGAGATAAAGTTTGCGCTCGCCTTTCTTGATGAGTATGCGGTAGCGCTCTTCAAGAGCGCTACTCTGTTGCGTCCGATCGCGCTGTCGGGCAAGAGACGATTGAATTGTCGCGATGATCATCAAACTCGCGAAGAGCAACGAGAAAAAGATTGTGTTGGGGTAAAGGATATTCATATGGTTTGATCGATTTCGACGGCGACGCGTTCGGCATGCTTTATGCAATCGCCCAATGAAATGCCGCGCAGGTAATTTCCCGCAATCCACAATCCGGGAACGTCGCGCAACAGCGTTTCTACGCGCTTGACGCGCGTGGCATGGCCCAGCGTGTATTGTGGAATCGCCCGCTCATACCGCGTGATCGGCAAGTGGCGAGGCCCTCCGCTGACGCCCAGAACTTTGGTCAGATCGTTGTGAACTGTATGAATCAACTCTGCGTCGCCGAGCTTCACAGCTTCGGCGTCGGTCGCGCCGCCTATGAAATTGGTCAGGCAGACCCAGCCATCGGGCGCCCGCCCGGCGAACAGGAACGAGTTCCAGATCGAACCCAATGTCCGTAGCCCCTCGCCGCGAGGCGCGAGGAAGCCAAAGCCATCGAGCTTGCGAGCGATTTGCTCCGCGCGATAGGCGAGCGGAACCGACGCGATTGAAACATACGGAATCTCAGCTATGAGCGCGGCGACTTCCGGCGCGATGCCGCCCAGCAGATGAGCGGCGACATAAGCGGGCGCGGAGACGACCAGCGTCGAGCTGGTGATTGTTTTAATCTCGCCCAGATGTTCGACCTTTATTTCAAATCGGCCCGTCGAGCTTATATCGATGATTCGGGCGCGAGTCAGTAAACTGTCGCCGAGCGACTTGGCCAGCGCTTCGGGCAATGCGCTCAGGCCGTGACCGAACGAGCAAAGACGATAAGGCCGCAACGACCGCTTCGGCTTGGCGGCCTCTTTGCGCGATTGTTTCGCGGCGCGCAACGCCCCACGCAGAATGCCGCCAGATTCAGCCTCGAACTCAGCGAGTTTTGGGAAGCATGCCTGGAGGCTTAACCTCTCTGGGTCTCCGGCGTAAACGCCGGAGAGAAACGGTTCGACCAGACGCTCCAGAATCTCATCGCCCAATCGCCGCCGGACGAATGACGCGACGCTCTCTTCGCCGCCTCCGCGCCGCGCTTTGACGAACGGCTCACGCAGCAGCCGCAGCTTGGCCGCGTTTGAGATCAGCTTCGTTTTGACGAGCGCTGGCGGGCTCATCGGAACAGCCTGGAGCCGCCCGTCGGCATAGACGTAAGCCGGCGCGCGAGGATCGGCCGTGATCAATTCGCCGGTCAAATTCAACTCTTCAACAAGGTCTAGGAACTCGTGCGAGCCGCGCAAGCTGTTCGGCCCGCATTCGATCAGAAATCCTTCGACTTCGCGGCTTTGAATCACGCCTCCGGTATGGTCGCCGCTTTCGACGAGCAACAGGTCGCGGCCCATCTTCTTCAAACGATGAGCCGCGACCAGCCCGGAAATGCCTGCGCCTATGATGACTGAATCAACATTCATCTCTTATTTTTGGGGCGCTGCGCTAGCCTCAGCCGTGGGGCCCCTCCGAAAGAGATTATCCCAATCAACCCTCCCGGTAAATTGCATTACGACAAAGAGCGTGAGAATGCAAAGAACTGTGATCGCAAGGCCGGTGAAGCGTTCGAAGAAGAACGTGTAGGAGAACAATACCAGGTAGACGAATTGCAGCATGCCCGCTTCGATGAACGCAAAGCGATTGCCCACGGCCAGCCGCAGGTACGATACGACCAGCGCGATCGAGACCAGCGAGCAGATCATGAACGAGACGTGGATCGAGACGTGGTCGACCAGATAAGCCAGCAACAGGTGAAAACTGAAGAACGCCGCGCCGATGAAGAAGTAGTTCATCGGGTGCAGCCTGATCCTCTTCACGGTGGTCAGCACGAAAACGACGAAGAAGAACAGAAAGAGCGAAACCGGCGCGGCGAAAGTAATCTGGCTGACCCAGGGGCCCGGATTGAGTTTGCGCGGCATGATCATCCCGATTTTGACGCCCGAAAGCAGGTTGGCGTATTGCCATTTCAACTCCCAGCCGGAGCTGCCCTGCGTCTTCTGTGTGGGCGATAGGCTGCTTTGCGGGAAATCGATCTGGTCGAAATCTGTGCGCATCGCCAGCGAGAAGTTTTTGACCTGGCTCACCTCGTTGCCGAAGTCATACCACCATTCATCCATTCCCTGCGATTCGTACCCGACTTCAACGGTCTCAGACTGCCCCGGCGCGAGCCTGATCTTGTGGTTGAGAACGCCGGCGTTGAACGGCAGATTCTTTATCTCCTTACCGCCGCCGACGAGTCGGAAGTTGTCGTAAACGCCGCCCTGATTCGGCGCCGAAAAATCGAAAAAGATTTCGCGCTCGGCGTCGGTGTAGTTGGTCACGCGGTAATTGCTGTCGAAACGGACGCGGTAGATCGAATACCAGAGCAGCCCCTTCTGGCGGTAATCCAGTTTCAGGTCTATTTTGATGTCGCTGCCGTCGAGCAGCAGCGGATGGTTGGCCGTTTCGTTTTTGGTCTCAGTGACGGTCTTACCGCCCTGGACGGTTTCGATCCTGCTTTGCTGGACTGTCTGGTAGTAGATCCGCGGCGCCAACTGCCGTTGTTGTGTCCCCCAGAGCAGTCCTACAGCGGTTTTCAAACTCTCGTCCTGAGTAGCCGTGCGAGTCATCACAGTGGCGCCCAGCAGGCCGCGGCAATGCAGAGAAAGATGAAGACGATGGCTGCCATTCGCGCGAGCATAGTTCCTCCTTAGAAAATGGCGCGCCCGCGTCCTCGCGGGCAGGCTTCACCCCAAGACCTGCCCGCGAGAACGCGGGCGCGCCGCCTGATTTTCATTGTTTCATTGCGCCGCAATGCGACGTGAACGCGCGCGATTATCCGAGAGATGTCTCATGTTGGTTAGCCGCGAGGCTACGATGATTCGATGGGCTTCCCCGCACGCCGGGTGTGGGAATCCACACGGTCATTTCAGCTTTTCGCAAACCAGGTCGGCGAGCGCGTTGATGAAGGTCGGGTCGCAATTCAGCGCGGGAACGCGGCGGTAGGTTTTTATGCCGATCTCGTCGGCGAGATTTTTATAGAGGATGTCGAGTTCATAGAGCGTTTCGATGTGGTCGGAGACGAAACTTATGGGAATCGCCAGAACCTGCTCGACGCCCCGCGAGGCCAGTTCGCGCAACTTCGCGTCGGTCGAAGGCTCCAGCCATTTGACCGGCCCTACCTTGCTCTGGAAGCTGAGATGAACGGGGCTGAGACCGCCAAGCTTCTCAGAAACCAATCGAACCGTCTCTTCAGTGTGTTGGAGATAAGGGTCGCCGTTTTCGATATAACTTTGCGGGACGCTGTGCGCGCTGAAGAGCAGGTGTACGCGATGCGGGTTGGGGTCGGAGAATTTTTCGATCTCTCCTGCGATCTGTCGGGTGAGCGCTTCGATGTAAGTCTCGTGCGTGTGCCATTGTGCAATGTAGTGGCGGCGCATGCGCTGGAGGCCGTTGCGTCTTTCCATCAGCGCATCGAAATCTTTGAAGCTCGATCCGGTCGTCGAAACGGAGAATTGCGGATAGAGCGGCAGCAGAATCAGTTCATCAACGCCGTCTTGGACGATCTGATCAACCGCCTCCTCTGCGCCCGGACGCCAGTAACGCATCCCGACGTAGACGCTCGCTTCGACGCCGCGCCGGGCGAGTTCTCCGCGCAAGGCGGCGGCCTGCTCTTCGGTGATGCGCCGCAGCGGCGATCCGCCGCCGATCTGCGCGTAATAGCCGGAGGACTTTTTATGGCGAGCAGTCGAGATCAGCCACGCCAGAGGCTTCTGCATCGCGCGAATCGGCAACCTCACAATCTCCGGGTCGGAGAAGAGGTTGAAGAGAAACGGGCGCACGTCGGCCAGCGTCTCAGGCCCGCCCAGGTTGAAGAGTAATACGCCAAGTTTCATAGGTTGGTGGTTGGCAGTTGGTGGTTGGTGGTTGGTTGAAAGCATATAGCCAACCACTAACCACTAACCACTAACCACCATTCACAGGGTTCCCGCGACCACAGTGGTCGCCACTTCTGGGTGAATGTATTTGCGGATGGCTTCGTCGACGTCCGATTTTGTTATCGTCGAGATAAGCGAAGGGTATTCGTCGAGGTATTTCACCCCGAGGCCGAACAGTTCCGACGCCGCGAGCTGGCTGGCCAGGCCGCCGTTTGTGGCGAGGCCGATCTTGAACGAGCCGATGATCGAAGACTGTTCGTCCTTCAACTCGTCTTCCCTGATGCCGCTGGTGATGTAATCGTTGACGATCTCGACGGTCGCGTCGACCGCCAGCGAGATGTTCTCCGGCGCGACAGTGACTGTGATGACGAACGGCCCGTCCCCGATCCCCGATTCGGCGAAGCTGGAATTGATGCCGTAGGTCAACCCCATCTCGTCGCGCACTTTCAGACCGAGGCGCGATGAGAGGGTCGATTGACCGAGAGCGTTATTGGCGATCCTGGCCGCTATGAAATCGGGGTTCGAACGCCGCAGCCGCGACGCGTGGCCGATCACGACGTCGGCGTTCGGCTTGTCTTTCATCACCACCGTCTCGCGTATCGCCGCCGGTTGGAGCGGGGTTTCGGTAATGTCTATCACAGCTTCGGGCGCGCCTTGCCATTTGCCCAGTTTCTCTTCGAACATCGCATAAGCTTCGTCGGCTTTGACGTCGCCGACGACGGCCAGAATCATCGATGACGGGCCGTAAAACCTCTGGTGGAATTCCCGGATGTCATCGATGCTGATAGATTCGATCTGGCCGATCGCCTTCTCTGGGGGCGTTTGGTGAAACGGATTGCCTTCGGGGAAGACCAGTTGGGTCATCCGGTCGTAGGCGCGGACGCGGGTGTCATCCTGCTCCTCCTGGATACTGGCGATGATGCGTTGCCGCATCTTTTCAAGCTCTTCAGCCGGGAACGCCGGCTCCCGCAACTCTTCGGCCAGTGTCGAAACGATCATCGGCAGGTCGCGGCTGAGCGACAGGCCGCTGACCGAGACGGTGAAGGTGTTCGATGAGAGGCCGACGCGAGCGCCTGCCGATTCCAACTCCTCGGCGATTTCGAGCTTGCTGCGGCGGCGCGTGCCTTTGCCGAGCATGCTCGCGGTGATGCCGGCGAGAGAGTCTTTTCCCGCCGGGCTGAAATATTCGCCGGCGCGCATCGAACCGGCGAGCGAGACCGTCGGGTTGGCGGGATTTTCCAAGACCAGCAACGTGACGCCGTTCGAAAGTTGAAAGCGTCTGGTGCGCGCGACAAAAGAATTATTCTTCATAGGCTTCATCATTACTATCAATGCCTTCTTCCTGCTTGGGTATAAACCAGCCGACGGTGCGGTTGTCTTCGGTGAAATATGTCGTCACGACTCGCTTGATGTCCGCTGGCGTGACCTGCTCGACCATCTTCGACAGGTCGACAAACATTTTCCAGTTGGCCACCGCCTCGGCCTCGGCGATCACTCTGGCCACGCCTAGAGGACTGTCGCGCAGGTAGACCATCTGTGTGGTGATCATATTTTTGGCCTTCTGCAATTCCTTCTCGGGCACGACCTCTGTCTTCATATTCTCGATCACTTCCAGCCCGACGCGCTCGGCCTCCGCGTGTGTCACGCCGGGGCGGAGCGTGATGTGAAGCATGAACAGTCCGGGATCGACGAATTGTAAAGCCTGGGCGCCCACGTCCACGGCTATCTGCGTCTCGACCAGGGCCTGGTAGAGGCGCGAGGTGATGCCGGCCGACAACAGGGTATCGAGCACGGTCAACGCGCCGGTGTCGGTGTGTGTGGCCTCGGGAATATGCCAGCCGACGTTGATCAATCCGAGCTGGCCCGTGCGGCGGAGCGTGAAGCGAATCTCGCCCTCCTGAGGCGGCTCGACCGTGTACATCTGCGGGATCGGGGCGGGCGACGGCGGAATCGGGTTGAAATGTCTGCTCATCAGATCGAGCGCCGCGGATTCGTCGAAATCGCCTACGATGATGGCGGTGGCGTTGTTCGGGTGATAGAAAGTGTCGTAAAACTCCTTCAACCGCGAGGTCGCCATTCCTTCAACGTCCGAACGCCAGCCGATGGTCGGATGATGATACGGGTGCTCGCGGAAGGCGGCGGCCCAGAGCCGTTCGTGCAGGGCGTTCGACGGCTCGTTCTCGCCGCGTTCGAGTTCGTTGCGGACGACGGTCATCTCTGACTGGCGGTCTTCGTCCGCGATGAAAGAATTGCGCATGCGGTCGGCTTCGATGTGAACGGCCAGTTCGAGTTGATCCGAAGGGAGCATCTCGTAATATCGCGTGCGGTCGAACCACGTGTCGGCGTTGAAGACCCCGCCTTGTCGCTGAAGGACGGAGGCGATCTGCGTCCCGTTCTGCTTGTTGTAAGTCGGCGTGCCTTTGAAAAGCATGTGTTCAAGCAGGTGCGTCGCGCCGGTGTGGCCGACGGCCTCGTTGCGCGAACCCACGCGGTAAAGGACCATAAACGCCACCACAGGCGCGGCGCGGCGCGGCGCGAGCAGCAGTTTCAAGTCGTTCGAGTCGAGTTTGTATTCTGTGATTCCGTCGTATTCGGTGATTTTAGAAAATGCCATGATTCAAATCTGTTCGTTGAGCTAACATGTAGTTATACTCTTTGCCATGTCCTTTGATTTGTTCAGTTGCGTTTTGATTTCAAGCCAAAAACATACCGATGTTTTTCAGTTTCGGAGAGTTCTGTATCAAGCCAATCGTATAAAGCCTGTTTTTGTTCGGTTGATAAACTATCAACATTGAACTCGTCGAACCGCCCGTGTTCAAGAAACGCCAGCCAGGTCAATTCATCTTTCAGCGCCTTCACTGGAATACCGGCTTTCTCAATGGCCGCGCGATTTCTCAAGCGCCATTTAGCCATCTGAGCGCGGCCTCGCTGTTCCTTCGATACGACATACGGTTTGTTTGCCGGAAAATTCAGGCGACCTCTTTGATCCCCGCCTTAGCCGCTTCGATAAAAGCCCGCGCGTTTTCTACCGGGACCATTGGGAGGATTCCATGTCCCAGATTAACGATGTGTCCCAGGCCGCCGCCTTTCTTCAAAATCTCCTTGACCGATTCGGCGATCGTCTCCGGCGCGCCCAGCAACTCGCACGGGTCGAGATTGCCTTGCAGCGCGACCCGGTCGCCGACTCTGCGTCTGGCTTCGGCCAGATCGATGCGCCAGTCTATGCTCAGAACGTCCGCGCCCGACTCGACCATCTTTTCAAGAATGTGGCTGCAGCCGTTGACGTATAGGATCGCGGGCACGTTCGACCCCGCAGGGCCGCGCCCTGAATGGTCTCGGTGAATGCGCTCGAAGACCTTTCGTTCATAGGGCAGCGCGAATTCTTCGTAATCGGCGGCGGAAAGCTCGCCGGCCCAGGTGTCGAAGAGTTGCACGACCTGCGCCCCGGCCTCGATCTGCGCGTTGACGTAGAGAATGATCGTCTCGGCAAGTTTATCTAACAGCCTGTGAGTGGTCATCGGCTCGCGATACATCATCCGTTTGATCTCGGCGTAATTGCGCGTCCCGCCGCCTTCGACCATGTACGAGGCCAGCGTAAACGGCGCTCCGGCGAATCCGATTAGAGGCGCCGACCTATCCAGACGCTTCCGTAGCAGCCGGATCGTCTCCATCACGAACGGCATGGTCTCGACCGGGTCGGGGATGGTCAACTTCTCGACCTGGGCTTCGGCGCGGATGGGGTCTTCGAGTACAGGCCCTTTGCTCTCGACGATGTCGAGCTTCATCCCCATCGCCTCGACCGGGACCAGGATGTCGGAAAACATGATCACCGCGTCGACGCCGAGAATTTCATAAGGTTGCAGCGATACCTCGGCGGCAAGCTCCGGAGTCTTGCACATCGTCATGAAGTCGTATTTTGCGCGCAGGGCGCGATATTCGGGCATATAGCGGCCTGCCTGGCGCATCATCCAAACTGGCGCGCGATCCACCTCCTGGCGGCGGCACGCGCGAATTAATCGGTCATTGTTGATCATAGACGCTCACAGTTGATTAAAGGTGAACCCGCATCTTAGCACATCTATTGATGATCGGGCATTTGACTAGGGACGGGGCAGGGCTTTTGCGAAATTGTCAAGGAATCACTAAAACCCAAATACTATAGCCTATAAATTCTTACTTCGATTACTCAATCAAGTGATGACTCGAAGGAAAAGTTTGCAGACATTGAGTGGCCGGTCTCAGGTTTTAGAGCGGTTTGCGAATCTGTGTAGGGGCGGACCTGTGTGTGGGGCCCCGGTGGTTGCCTGTACACCAAATCCGGGGCCCCACACACAGGTCCGCCCCTACCGTACACGCAATTGCAAACCGCTCTAGTTTATTAGCAAAGGCCACAACCGGCCTTGCGACAGCCCTGGGGAGATGGGGAAGCGATGAGCTAAAACCTACATAGGTTTTAGCTTTCGGAGGATTGTTTCTGACGAAAGCGACGTGATATTGCGCTGACGATCTGTCCGCCGTGAAACCGGCCATTCTCGATGAAGATCTTTCCCGTTTCTCTGCCCGCGGTCACGACTCCCGCCAGATAAATCCCCGGCGCGTTCGATTCCATCGTCTCGTGGTCGAAAGACGGCTTCATCGTCTCGGGATCTATTTCGATGCCCATCGAGCGCAGGAAATCGTTGTCGGTGTGATAGCCGGTGAGCGCGAAGACGAAGTCGTTTGGCAGTTCCATGTCTTCGCCCGTGACCAAATTGCGGATGCGGATTGTGGAAGGTTTGATCTCAGTGACGACGGTCTGGAAATACGCTTTGACCTCGCCGTTGGTGATGCGGTTTTCGATGTCGGGCAATATCCAGTATTTGATCGAGCGGCGAAGTTGATGGCCGCGATGGATCATCGTCACGCGCACGCCGTGGCGGTGTAGATCGAGCGCGGCGATGGCCGCCGAGTTGGCGCCGCCGATGACGGCCACGTCGCGGTCGTAAAACGGATGCGCGTCTTTGTAATAGTGTGAGACCTTCGGCAAGTCCTCGCCGTGAATGTCCAGCGCGTTGGCGTAATCGTAATAGCCGATGGCGACGATGATCTTGCGCGAACTATACGACCGCTTCTCGCCCGTCAGCGCCGACTCGGTCTCGACCATAAAGTCCCCGTCCGAGCCGGACACCTGCGTGACCTTTTCATATTGATTGACACGCAATCGATAAGTGTCCACGACGCGGCGATAATATTTTAGGGCCTCGATGCGGACCGGCTTTTCGCGCTCACAGACGAACGGCAGGTCGCCGATTTCGAGCAACTCCGGCGTGGTGAAGAAAACCAGTTGCGTCGGATAGTTGTAAAGCGAATTGACGACGCAGCCTTTTTCGAGCGTCAGGTAGTTGAATCCCGCCCGCTGGGCCTCAATCGCGCAGGCCAGGCCGGTAGGCCCTCCGCCTATGATAATGATGTCGAGCGGTTCAATCTCTCTCGTCACTTGGTTCGATGATCCTCATAAAAAAACGCCGGGCCGCATACGAGCAGAATCTTCATCGGCCCATTACCCGTGTTGGTCAGCGTGTGACGTGAAAAACGCGGGATATAGATCGCGTCGCCGGCCTCGACTTCGCGTTCCTCGTCGTCAATCCTCATCACGCCCTCGCCTTCAATGACGTAGTAAATCTCTTCAATTACCTCGTGATGATGTGGCGTGACGCTCGCGCCCGGCGGCAGAATCTCCTCGGCCAGGCTGCATTGATTGATCGGCGAGGTCGTGCGATCAATCAGCGGGCGAATCTCAGAACCGTGCGGGGTGTGGATGATTTTCGCGCTGTGACGATTGACGATAAGCATAAGCGGTGGCGTTAAACCGAGGCAAGAACCTTCTCCAGAAATTCGCGGTTGGCGCGCGCATTCGCCATGGTCTCGTCCGGCGTCGCGCCCACTTTGCAGCACTCGACCATCACCGGCCCGTTGAATCCGCCGGCTTTCAGTTTCTTGAAGACGCCCGCGAAATCTACTTTGCCCGCGCCGAACTGGATCATCACATCGCCTTTCATTTCGCCGCAATCTTTCGCGCAGAAGCCGGTGATGTGTCGCGCGATCGGCTCGATCTCGGCCACGGGGTCTTTGCCCGTGTAATGGATGATGTTGCCCGCGTCGTACCAGATCGAGAAGTTGCGATGGTTGACCTCTTTGATCACGCGCAGAATCTCTTCGGCGGAGCCGCTGATCCCGCCGTGCGGCTTCATCACCAGCTTGACGCCTTTTTCCTGCGCGTAAGCCGAAGCGTCGCTCATCACCTTGTAATAATGCGCGAACTCTTCCGGATTGTCAGCGCCGAACGACAACGCATATTTCAGCGAGAGGAACTTCGCGTTGTCTATCTGCTTGCGGACTTCGCGGGTCGAATCTTCGAGCGGGATGTTATGGCGCGAACGCAGCGCGCCCATATTCGCCACGAGACCGCTTGCCGCGATCCGCTTCTTCAGGTTTTCCAGGTACTCCGGCGTGGCGTCGGCGCCGATGAACGGCTCCTCTCTCGTGCGGCTGAGCAGGCCCGTGGATTTGTAGCCCGCGGCTTTGATCTGTTTCAGCGTTTCGTCGAAAGACCATTTCGTCCAGGGACGGTTGAAACAGCCGATGGGCCAATTGACTTTGGCTTCGGCGGTGAAATCCAGGGCCGCGGTCGCGGCGGCGACAAGAGTAGTTTGCTGAATGAATTTTCGTCGGTTCATTTTGATGATCCCGTTGGTGTAATTTCAATAGTAAGCGGCGCGAGATGGGCCTTATAGCGCTCGCTCAGCCCTAGCGCGAAATCGGCGACGCGCTAGGGCGCGTCGAGCGTGGTTTATGTCGTGGAGCAGAAAGTCATCGTTCGATTCCAAGCTACCGCTTGGCTCCCGGCATTCCCGGCATTCCCGGCATTCCCGGAATCTCCGATTTCTTATAGTCCGCCGGCACAGTGAAGAGCGAATCGTCCAGCGATTTTCTTTCGACGGCGGTCACTTCCATGATTGTCTTCGACTGGCCGTTTTCGATCTGAGCCATCTTGAGCGGGAACGCGCCGCCTTCGATGAATTTGGCGAATTCGGGGTTAGTGTCGAGCTGCGCTTTGATTTTCTCGCGCAGGGCGAGGTTTTTGAGCTTGTCGAGAATATTGTTTGATCCCCCGCCGCCGAAATATCCCAACCCTTTCGCCATGCAGACGTCCGTTTTTTCATCCATCAGCCAATGCTCGCAGGTGATGCCGGCGATGGTTTCGGTCTTGCCGGTCGAAGTCACTTTGGGAAAATCGAACGAGGAGTCTTTTCCGTCGCCTTTGGTCATTTCTTCGGCCATTTCGCCCCCGTTCATGGTCATGTAGGTTTTGGTTTGCGGAAAGAGCATTGTCACCGTGCCGGAAGAGAGATCCATCAATGTAACGCTTGTCTGCATAAGGCGCGCCGCTGGGCTGTTCTGCGGGAAATGCGTTTCAATACGATTGCGGGTTCCCTTGATCGCGTACCGGTTTTCCATCGTCTTGTCGCCTAAGAACATCTTGGACGTGATCTGGCCTTCGAATTCTCCGCCGCCGGGCGCGGAGGACGACGAAGATGCGGAGGACGGCGTCGGCGTTGCCCCGCCGCACGCGGCGC
>Ga0207428_10003072_pt1 | contig 16432 bp, 13 predicted proteins | sample RhiMethybrSRZTD1_FD_187600 | JGI IMG/M metagenome (GOLD analysis project Ga0207428, IMG submission 187600) | Populus rhizosphere microbial communities from Tennessee, USA - Rhizosphere MetaG P. TD hybrid SRZTD1 (SPAdes) (version 3) | ecosystem: Host-associated > Plants > Roots > Rhizosphere >...
CGGTGTGAGTTACGAAGGCGAGTTCTATAAGGTGGATAAACTGAAAATGACTCCGCCTTTATCCCCGGATTTATCCCCGGGGATTTTCGTCTCCGGTTCATCGGAGGCGGGATTGGCGGCGTCAAAGGCGATCGGCGCGGTCGCCATCAAATATCCGAAGCCGGTCGATGAATACGAAGGCGTCGGCGTGGATGAGGCCGTAGATTCCGGCGTTCGCGTAGGGATCATCACTCGCAAGGATCAGGATGAAGCGTGGAGAGTAGCTTACGAAAGATTCCCCGAAGATCGAAAGGGACAGATAGCCCATCAGTTGGCGTTGAAAGTATCAGACTCTACCTGGCATAAACAACTGTCAGAGATGGGAGAGGGAGCGGAAACGCAAGATAACCCCTATTGGCTGATCCCTTTCAAGAACTACAAGACTTTCTGCCCATATCTGGTGGGAAGCTACAACAGGGTTGCGGAAGAATTGGCGAGGTACATCGCCGTTGGGTATGAAACGTTCATTCTGGACATCCCGCCGAATGAAGAAGAGCTACACCACATAGGCGTCGTATTCGATCTGGCTTCAAAAGCGGCCGGGGTCAAATTGGCTTCAAAGGGGGTTGCGGCGAAATGAGGTCATTACTTCAGCATTGGGTAACTGAGCAGGCGGAGCGCCGCCCGGATGCGCTTGCTCTTGTTATGAATGAGGAGAGGATCAACTATGGCCAATTGGAGGAATACTCCAACCGATTGGCGCGACTCCTCAAGGAAGCGGGCTGCAAAAAAGGAGACCGCGTCTGTTTTCTCATTCCGAAATCTCCGGCGGCATATATCAGCATGCTCGGAATTTTGAAGGCCGACTGTGTTCATGTCCCCATGGATACGTCCAGCCCTGCGCCGAGGCTGGCCAGAATCGTCGAATCCTGTGAACCTCGTTTTATATTAGGCGCGGGATCGGTCGCTAACTTGTTGGACGAACTCATGGCGGATGACAGGTTTCACTCCTCGGTCTCCATAGGATGGATGGGCGCCGACGCGGCGGCGGGTCGGAATTTCGAGGTCAGATTTTCTAGGGGCGATCTGGAAAGTTGCTCAGCCGCGCCGTTGGATTATCAGAACACGCGGGAAGACCCTGCGCACATCCTTTTTACTTCAGGCTCGACCGGAACGCCGAAAGGAGTCGTAATCACGCACTCCAACGTTATCCATTTTATCGAATGGGCGAATCGGTATTTCGGCATCTGCTCGTCAGATCGTCTTTCAGCGCATCCGCCGCTGCATTTCGATTTATCTACCTTTGACATGTTCGGGGCGTTCGCCGCCGGCGCGGAACTTCACCTGGTATCGCCGACGCTCAATCTGCTGCCTCACAAGATGGCCGATTTCATTCGCGCTTCGCAGTTGACGCAGTGGTTTTCGGTGCCGTCGATTCTGAGCTACATGGCCAAGTTCGACGTCGTGTCGCTTAACGATTTTCCTACGTTGAAGCGCGTTCTTTGGTGCGGGGAGGTGTTTCCGACACCTCCCCTAATTTACTGGATGACGCGGCTGCCCAAAGTAAGCTTCACCAATCTCTACGGCCCCACAGAGGCGACCATCGCGAGCAGTTATTACACGGTTCCGAAATGCCCGGAGGACGAACGGGCCGCAATCCCGATCGGGACGCCGTGCGGGGGCGAAGAATTGCTTGTGCTCGACGACGATTTGCGACCGGTTCCGCAAGGCGAGGTTGGGAATCTGTATATTCGCGGAGTGGGGTTAAGTCCAGGATATTGGAGAGATCAGGAGAAGACCGACGCCGTCTTTCTGCCCAACCCGCAAATTTCGGATCACGCAGATCGGATTTATAAGACTGGCGACCTGGCCAGTGTCGGGGCCGACGGCCTGGTCTATTTCCTCGGTCGGGCAGACTCTCAAATCAAGAGTCGAGGGTATCGGATCGAGTTGGGAGAGATAGAGGCCTCCTTGAACGCCGTCGATGGGTTGGAAGAGTGCGCGGTCGTGGCTGTCAACAGTAATGGATTCGAAGGCGCGACGATCTGCTGCGCATATGCTCCTCAATCAGGCGTCGAGGTTACTCCGAACATTTTGCGGGAAAAGCTGAGCAAGGTATTGCCGAATTATATGATGCCGTCGAAATGGATGGCCTTCGATAAACTCCCGAAAAACGCCAACGGTAAAATCGACCGGCCTAAGCTCAGGGAACAATTCCAGTGAATATCATATTGGTGGGTGAGGAGTCCGCCGGGATACAAACGCTCAGGGCGTTGGCAGGCAGCGACCATCGGGTCGTCGCCGTCATGGCTTCACAATCGAAGAACAACGGCGCTCTGACGAACCTCTGGGAGACGGCGGAAAAGCTGGGGTATCAAACCTGGCCGGCGAAACTAGTTAAAGACCTGCGTTTTGCCGACGAGGTACGGGCCGCCGAGGTCGACGTTATTTTAAACATACATTCGCTGTTTATTATAAATGGGGAAGTCGTCAGCGCCCCGCGGATCGGATGCTTCAACATGCATCCTGGGCCGCTGCCTCGATACGCCGGTCTGAACGCCGTGAGCTGGGCGATTTACCGTGGCGAAACTTCGCATGGCGTAACCATTCACAAAATGGAGCCCGGAATCGACACCGGCCCCATCGTATATCAGGAACTTTTCGACATTGACGACGCCGATACCGGGCTTACGCTCAGCGCGAGATGCATAAGGTCAGGAATAGCCTTGGTCTTACGGCTTATGGAGACGGCGTCGGCCGATCCTGCGGCCATTCCGCTCACGCCTCAGGACCTGACTAAAAGAGAGTACTTCGGCCGTGAAATCCCTTACGAGGGCAGGTTATTTTGGTCGCTTCCGGCGCGTGAAATCGTAAATTTCGTTCGAGCCTGCGATTTCTTTCCGTTTCATTCACCCTGGGGGCATCCACAGACAGTTTTGGGGACAATGTCAGGCGCCCAAGAGATCGGCGTAGTGAAGGCCCGCCTGACCGGAGAACGGTGCGACAGGTCGCCAGGAACAGTGGGGGAGTTTGTCGGGCCGGGAGTTAAGATCGCCTGCGGGGACGAATGGGTCATAGTCAATAAATTGAAGGTTGAAGGACGATATGTGAATTCTGCGGACGTTCTTGAACCTGGAAGTCGCCTGATTGAATCTCCCCGCGGATAAATATAGTAGGAGTCGTGATCATGAACATTCGTTTCGCCGCAGGTGATGACATACCTGCTGTCGCTCGATTCAACCAGCGCCTGAGAGAGGGCGGGCGAGGAGAAGAACAGATCGCCTTGCGCCCCGAACTGCCTGGAGAGGCGCGATACCGACCCGCAGGCTTCCCTGTCTATCGCCGGATGATGATCGCTGAGGATGGAAGAGAGGTGCGAGCGGCGGTTATGCTTTACCATAACAACATATTTATTCACGGCAAGAAGCAGGACTGTTGTTGGCTGGATATGCCTATTTCCGAAGGAATAATAGATCGCAGATACTCTATGGCCATCATTCCGCTATTAAAAACGGCTCTGAGATATGAGCCGTTTTTGATGTCGACGGGCGCCGGCCCTGTGGATAAGGTCTCGTTCCGGTTATTGACCAAGCTTAAATGGAAAAATCGCGTCGTGCCTTTCTTTTTCTATCCGGTCAAAGTTACCAAAGTCCTACTTGGCCTGAGTTACTTTAAAAAACATGCCAAGCTCCGCTATGGCGCGTTATTGGGCGCGTACTCCGGTTTGGGAGCGGGTCTGAGCGGGCTACTCGCATTGAGCCGCCGGATCGCCCCCTGTCTCTCCGGGTATGAATATTCAATGGAGAAGGCCTTCGACGACTGGGCGGACCGGATCTTCGAGGATTGCCTTCCGGACTATGGCGTAGCGATGCGGTCCGACGCCACGACTCTGAACATCCTGCATCCTCCCGACAAACCCAGCCTCACTCGGCTCAGGGTTCGTCGAAAGGGCGCGAAAAATGGCGCCGGCCAGGATGCCGGCCAGGATGTAGGGTGGATACTCGTGGCGAGTAAGCGGATGAAGAACAATCATCTCTTCGGCGACTTGAAGGTCGGCACACTGGTGGACGGCTTCGGGCGCGCGGCGGACGCGCCGACGCTGGTCGCCGCCGGGATCGATCATCTGGCCGAAACCGGAGCCGATATCATCGTGGCGAACTTTTCGCACGAGGCATGGGTAAAAGCCTGCCGTCGCTCGGGCATGCTCGCCGGCCCTGACAGCTATTACCATTTCGTTTCCCCTGGCGGATCGCCGCTCTTCGAAGATACTTGCCCGCCGCACGAAATTCACATGGCTCGAGGCCACAGCGACGGCATGTGGAGTCTTGTTTGAAATGTAGGGGCATGAAATACGCGCCCAAAGGAGAATCAGCATGGTTGCAACAGACAATGAAATTCTGCACGCTCAGCTCAGAGGGTTCTTTTCAGAGAAACTGTCCGTGGAAATATCTTCTGTAGACGCGAATTTGATACAGACCGGCATTTTGGACTCGCTGGCGTTGGTTGAGCTATTGGCGTATATCGAAAAAGAGTTCGGAACGGAAATTTCTCTCGACGACATCGGGATTGAAGATTTTCATTCGATCGCGAAGATCGCGGAATATGTCGACACGCATAGCCCGGTCCGGGTTTGAAGGGGCGCCTATGGAAATCCGCTTTGCAGAGGATGGCGATCTTGAGGCCATGATCCGGTTCAACCGGCGACTGCGAGAGGGCGGGCGAGGAGAGGAACAGATGACCTTGCATCCCAGTCTGCCCGGCGAGGCGCGGTACCGGCCCCCGGGCTTCCCCGTATATCGCCGGATGATGATCGCTGAGGATGGGCGAGAGATACGGGCGGCTATGTTGCTCTATCATCACAACGTGTTTATCAAAGGCGAGAGGCTGGATTTCTGCTGGGCAGACATGCCTGTCTCCGAAGGGATAATAGATCGTAAGTACTCTCTGGCTATAATCCAGCTTATGAAGAGAGCCGCAGCCTACCAACCATTCTTAATGACAATGGGAGTCGGAACCCCGGACGTAGACGCGTTTCGCTTTTTGGTTAAGCTTGGATGGAGATGGCGCCTGGCGCCATTCTTTTTCTATCCTGTCCGGGTGAGTAAGACGCTGCTCGGCTTGAGGTATTTCAAGGAGCGTCCAAAGCTGCGCTACGCGTCGCTCCTGGGCGCGGTTTCCGGCGCCGGGGCGGGATTGAGCGGCCTGCTTTCACTGCGCCGTCATTTAGCCTCCTTCCTCTCGACCTGCCAAAGCGCGGAAGAGATCGCTTTCGACAACTGGGCGGACCGCATCTTCACAGACGCGCTTCCGGAATACGCGGCGGCCATACGGTCTGACGCCGCGACTTTGAACATCGTTTATCCTCCTGGAGATCCCGGCTACACTCGACTCAGAGTGCGTCGAAAGGGCGCGAAAGAGGACGTCGGATGGATAGTCGTGGCGAGTAAGCAGATGAAGGACAATCGTTATTTCGGCGACTTGAAGGTCGGCACGCTGGCGGACGGCTTCGGGCGCGTTGAGGACGCGCCGGCGCTGGTCGCCGCCGGAATCCATCATCTGGCTGAGACCGGGGTTGATATTATCGTTGCGAACTTCCTGCACGCCGCCTGGGCGCGGGCATGCCGTCGCTCTGGCATGACCGCCGGCCCCAGCAACTATAATCTTTTTGTCTCGCCGGGCGGACCGCTGCTGCGCGAAGATTCCTTTCCGCCAGAAGAGATTCACGTGGCTAGAGGCCACGGCGATGGCTTGGACGCGCTCGTTTGAGACTAGAAGTTATCCAACAGACTTAAGAAGGTACGAAATGACGGTTGTTGAAAAAGTTACCCCGGCGATGTTTGACGACGTATTCCCTCTCCTGTTGGAACTGGATAGCACTTATTCCAGGGAGAAATGGAGAGAAATCTTTGATTACAATTGGGAGTCGGATGAAGGGTATGTCGGATATGCGTTAGTTGACGACCGAAAAGTGGTCGGTTTCAACGGCGCCTTATTCAGTAGGAGAATTATAGATGGGAGAGAAGCCAGGTTTTGTAACCTCACGAGTTGGATAGTTAAAGAGCAATATAGAACCGAAAGCATGCGCCTGGTCTTTCCGTTCCTGAGATTGAAGGGATATACGATTACGAACCTTACTATGAATGAGAGGGCTTGGGAGGTGACGAGGCGTCTGGGTTTCAAAAACCTCGATACAACTGTCAGAATCATTTTTCCGATCCCCGGATTATCCGCCACAAAGAAAGAAGAAGCGCCGGTCATAGTGTCCGATCAAAGCAAGATTGCAGCGATATTGGACCCAGTCAACTTAAAGATCTTTATGGACCATTCGCATTACAACTGCGGGCATCTTGTTATCCAGGATAAGTATGGCTATTCCTATATCATTTACACGAGGAAACGCTATAGGAAATACAATTTCGATTTTTCCTACGCCCAGATACACTACATCAGTGACCGAAGCGCCTTTTTGAGGAGTCTCAACAAGATCAAGTCATATTTTCTTAAGAGCCGAAAGTATTTCTTCTTAGCTGTTGACGAAAGGCTTATAGGAAACGCCACTATCCCTTACAGTAAGGTATACCAACTGAAAGTTCCAAGAATGTATAAATCAGAGGTTCTTAGCTGCGAGCAAGTTGATAACCTGTATTCCGAGCTTGTGGTATTAGGGTTGTAATTGATATTGTCATATCCTTGAAGAATCAGAGGAGGAAGAGATGAAGTTGCTGAATCTTGTTGGATGGTCATCAATGGCGATAATCCCAAAAACCCGCCAGACTAAACCAGCAGGAGTAATCATCAACGAACATACTCTGACGGCTTCACAGACTCGACTCCATGTAGAGACTCTCAGCCGTTGGTTTGATTTTATCCATTACGATGAGCTGCTCGACCGTATATCGCGTCCGAGATCCCGCCCCTTCTGCCTGCTTACTTTCGATGACGGTAAGCGCAGCAACGCCACCATAACCGCTCCGGAATTGGAGCGTCTGGGGGTTCCCGCAGTCTTCTACGTTACGACTAGATTTTTGACCGATGGGTTTCCGCTTTGGTTCGATCGAGCCGACGCAATTAGGCGGGCGCTTGGTTACGCTCCACCAGAACTAGACGGGGAAGCATTGAAAAAACTGCCATTTACATTGCTGAATGAGCGTCTTGATCGGGCGTGCGCCGAGTATCGAGTGACGCCCGATCTGGAGTGTGACGACATCCGCCCGATGAGCTGGGAAGAAGCGCGCGGGATGGCGCGACGCGGTTTTACTCTCGGCGCGCATGGCGTCAAACACACCGTCCTTACCTGCGAAACCGAAGCGGACGCTTTCTTCGAGATCAGGCAGAGCGTTGAAGATGTCAAAAAGGAGATCGGGGAATGCCTCACTTTCGCCTTCCCCAACGGAAACTACACCAGGCGTCTGGCGCAGCATGCGCTCGAGTGTGGAGTCGAGACGGTAATGACGACCGAGCCGATGTGGGTCGATAGCAGCTTCCCGCTATGGAGATTGCCGCGAGTGCAATTCATGGACTGGCACGGCCGCGCCAGGATTGAGTTGAAGCTGGCGGCCGCTGCGACAGGCAGGTTGCTCGCAAACCCGGATGGGACGGGAAGACGCTATCGCAAATATAAGGGCGCCGATTGCCCGCAATAACCAGGTAAAATCAGTGTATAGGTTAATGGAACGCGGATATGACGGATAGTCGCGAATATTAAGCTAAAAAAGATCAGCGTGAATCCGCTGTATCCGCATTCCATCGAAGGAATGTTTATATGGTAATTGACTCCGAAAAATTAGGAACTGCATCGATCAAGAACGGCCTGCCTCGCCTGGTTGATGCGGCGATTGCGCTGGCAGGCTTAGTCATAGTGGCTCCGCTGATCGCTTTGTCAGCGATCGCGGTCGCCATTACTTCTCGCGGGCCGGTGATCTTTCGTCAGAAACGAATGGGACGAAAAGGGCGGCCGTTCACTATGTATAAGCTCCGCACCATGAGGATGGCGAACTCCGGGCCGCAGGTGACGGCAGGCGATGACGCTCGTGTCACCTCGGTGGGCAAATTCTTGCGCAAGACGAAGCTGGACGAACTACCGGAGTTATGGAACGTTCTTAAAGGGGATATGTCGCTGATCGGCCCGCGCCCTGAGGTTCCGCGATATGTCGACGCCGATGACCCAATGTGGCGTCTCGTTTTAGAGACCAGGCCAGGAATCACCGACCCGATGACTCTGCGATTGCGCAATGAAGAAGCGTTGCTGGTTGAGGTCGAGGGCGACCGTGAGCGGTTTTACCTGGAGGCTCTCTTGCCATTCAAGCTCGAAGGCAACCTTAGTTATCTTCAGGCGCGGAGCTGCTGGACCGATCTGAAAGTTTTGTGCCAAACCATCTTCGCAGTCGCTTTCCCGAGCAAAGCGCCCCTACCAACGCTCGAAGAGATTCAGTCCTACGTGATCAGACATCGCCGTTAAATCTCCCGCCTCAGGATTCGCAAGCCGGCCTGCGGCGATTCTTTCGACTTGATCAACCTACCATCTTCCGCTTTACCGATACTTCCATAATCCCACAAACACTCTCGGCGATTCTTTCAGCTTGATCAGCCAATCACCACTACTCGACGTTGCCCGCCCAAGACAACGCTTTAATCTCATGAGCGATACTATAGCGATTAGCAAATGAATGTACGGTGTGGGGCGATTTGTTTAATCGCCCTGATTGTGGGCTTGTCCGATCAGGAGTCCAATTAGGAAAAAGGCGCGAGTAAACAACTCGCGCCACAATCCCGTACACGCATTTGCTAACCGCCCTAACTGCTATCAGAACCACGATCACGGCGTCTACCATAGCTCGGCAACGATGTTACGCCGAAATCAAGGGCGCGGTCAGTCTTTGTAAAGCAGGCTCATGTGTTGAACGCGCGGCCCGCCGAAGCGATCCCACGGAAGTCTGAAGAACAAGCCTTCAAGGCTGAACGCTTGCGATTTCAACCGTATATACCCGACGGATTCAAAATCTCCGGCCCGCAGGCCGTACCATTTCGGCCCGGTCTCTTCATCCCAAAAGACCAGCGTATGGGGCGGCGATTGGCGGATCAGCGCCAGATTGTGTTCGCGGTCGGCGGTGAAGGCGGGGCGTTCCCACTGATCGCGCTCGAAGACTATCCACATATAAGCCTGGCTGCAGATCAGGCGCGCGACCGGCCGTTCGTTCGCGCGGAACCACTGGAACATCTCGTCGACGGCCCGCGCGTCGCGCGTGAATTTCCAGCCGTCGACATAAAAAACAGAAATCAGAAATGACCCCGCAATTGCAGTTGCGGCGAGAGAGCGTCGCGCGGAGCCGAAAAACTCCCCGCGACGCTCCGCCAGTTCGTTCCACCCGGCGAGCGCGATCAGCGCGACAGCCGGCGATACGCAGACGAAGTATCTGGCGTAGCCGGCAGAACCGAACCACCCGCGCCAGAACATCAACGAATGCGCGACGAACAGAACCAAAAAGGCCGAGACGCCGCACATGAATTCGCGCCGTCTCAACAGCCGCCACAGCCCGACTATGAAAGGAACGATCAGCAACGGGCCGACGATCAAGGGCAGCAACGCGGCATACCACCAAATAGGCCCTGTGCCGTTCGCCTTTCCATCTGGCTGCCAGTCAGTCGGCCAGTCGTGAACGATCCAGAGCGGGTCGCGCATGATCAGATAAGCCGCAAGCCACCACAAAATCATTCCGGTCGCAAGCAATAACAATTGCGGATTGCGGATTGCGGATTGCGGAATTTGCGCCAACGATCGCCAGACATCCACCCATAGGCGTTCTCGGAAAATTGGGCGATCCGCAATCCGCAATCCCCACACTCCCCACAACATGCCGATGAAAAATCCTTCCGGGCGGACGAGTATCAGCAACGACGCGACGATCATCCCGGCCTTGACCCGCCCCGATAGATGCAGCCTGAGCGCGATGACGAAGACTAGAGCGAAGAGCGTCTCGGTCAAGACGGTCGAACTCAGCAGAAAAAACGACGGCTGCAAGAAGAGCAGCGGAATCGCCATCTCCGCGCGGTCGAACTTGATTTGCCTCGCGAGCCGGAAGGTTTGCCACGCGGTGGCCAGACTGATGATGACCGTGAAAAATTTGGCCGCCGCATAGCCGAATTGCGCGAACGGAAAATAGAGCAGTGTGAAGAGAGGGCGCGCCCAGACGCCGATGAAATATCGCGGATGACGATGCGCCCAGCGCGATAAAAGGAAATGGTAGCCTGAATCCTGCTGGTCGGCGTCGCGGTAGAGCAGAACCAGCGCGACTCCGATCGCGGCGAAAACAGCCAGCCAGGCGAGCGCGCGGCCCAGGCTCCGATCACCCCGGAAATATCGAATCATCTGTTACATCGCAATAAAGCCGCCGGGGCCATGCGTCACGCATGGCCCCGGCGGCTTTTGCATATCACCAATCGAGACTTAAGGGCAAAAATCGGAATCCGCGTGACTTTTGATTTTTGCCCTTTGCCGTCAGAGTTTTGCGTATGAATGGAGGCCCGGCAGGATGAAACTGACTCCCAGATAGGTGAAGATCACCAGCAGGAAGCCGACCAGCGCGAAAAAGGCGCTGCGCCGTCCCGACCATCCATGCGCGATGCGGGTGTGCAGATAGCCCGCGTAAGAGAGCCACGCCACCAGCGCGCCGGTCTCTTTAGAGTCCCATCCCCAGTAGCGTCCCCACGATTCATTGGCCCAGACCGCGCCGGTCACCAGCAGAATCGCCAGCCCTGCGAAGGCCACGCCGACGGTCTTGTAGATCAGGCTGTCGATCTTTTCGAGCGCCGGCAGATTGGCGCGCAGTTTTTCGCTACGGAACCCAATGATCGCCACGAAGATCGAAGCCACCAGCATCGCGAATAGCGACGCTATCTCGATCGGATTGCTGCGCATGTTGAGGACCAGCGAGTCGCCGCTCATCGTCATGAAGTTCGACCCGTACTGGATGACGTTCCCGGGCGGCTGCCCGGCGGCGTTAGGCTGTCCGTTCTGGTTAGTGCCCATCAGTTGATAGCCAATCTGATAGTACTGATCGCTGCTGACATGCGATCCGACGTTGGTCATCGTTTTGACGTGATAGAAGAACAGGGCGATGGCTACGACCTGAAATATGATTGAGCCGCGCAGGAGCCAGTGACCGATGCGGCGCGCGCCCTCGCTGTCCTTGTATAAATGGATCATCACGAGCGCGATCGCCATTCCAATCAACGCCACCAGTGGCAACGAGCTTAAAATCGCGACGCCCGGAACCGCCACAACCGCGGCTGCGCCGTTCACTCCCTTGCTGCGCTCGCCCGCGGTTTTTTTGTAAAAATAGATCAGATAACAGACGGCCATCCCGACTAGCGCCATCAGCGACAATGCGTGAAAGAGGCCGACGCCGGGAAGTGGGATGCGCGCGTCTATATTGGTTATTCCCTCCTGGCCGGCGAGCACCGCGTTGAGGCTGTAATTGAATGAGAGCGGATCGAAGGCTTTGAACCCGCCCATCAGCCAGACTACGATGTAACCGGCGATGAAGAAGGCTGTGACCGCGACACCCATCGCTTCGGACTTTACACCGTCCTTGATCAAATAAACCACCGAGAGCGCGAAGCTGACCAGAGCGACCCCGTAGCTCAAAGACGCGACCCCGACGTGGATCGGGCGCCAGTATGAGTCGAGCACCGGCGGCAGGTCGACGAAGCGATCGCCAATGAAAACCGCCATCAGCAAGATCAGCATGATCAGCGGAAACGAGATTGCGCCGACGAAGCGCGTGTTCGGACGATTGCTGATCAACAAAGTTGCGAATGCGGCGCCGAACGCGAACGCGACCGACAGGTCGTAGAGATTCGTATACGGAATATAGCTGAAGAAGGTCTTGCCATTCTCCGTTATTCGGATCCAGTTCTCACGGTCGCCGGCCGCGACCCACCGCACCAGCCAGCCCGAAAGATTGAAGAAGAAGCCGAGCGCTCCAGTCCACAATCCCAAACGCTGCAGGAATCCGATCGGCGCCCAAAAGTTGGTTACAAGCGCCGCCGCCGCGAAGATATAACTGAGCAACCCCAGCACAACCAGCGTGCCGTCAGCCGGCGTGACTGACGCGCCGAACTTGATGCGAGCCGCCAGCACCAATAAAGCGCCGACGAGCGGCAGGATCGCGGGCAGAAAGTTCGCGAAAGGAAGCTTGCCGAGACCAGTCTGCGGCGCAGCGGCTTCCTTGGCGCCCATCGCCGCATTGATTGATTTCATTGCTTGACTCATAAGCTAACCTCCGGCAAATAAGAGAAACTCTGGATTTCAAGAACAAGAATATCAGCCATGAATGAACACAAATATTCACGAATTGCGATGAGGAGAATGGACACCGGACGGATCATATAGATCGAGAAAAAGATTCGTGTTCATTCGCGTTCATTCGTGGCCGGTATTCTTAAAGGATTGAGGATCGCGAATCAGCCCCGCGACCTTCTTCGCCCGGTCTTCGAAGCCTAGCCTGTTGCGGTTCGCGTCGCCGCCAAGATAAACATTGCCGTCTTCAACGACTATCCACAGCCGCTGGTGCGAGAAGAAAAAGACCGCGATCAACATCAGACAGAGGATCGTGAAGCCGGCGTAAACCACCCTCGCCCCGGGATCGAATTGAATCGAAAGCACTGACGCCGTCGGCGCCTTTTCGAAATCGGTCAGAACGAACTGGTACGCGCCGTTGTCCATGAATTTCTTCATGAAAGGCGCGTTGGAGACCCTGTTCGCAAAGGTTTCGTTGAAGGCCCAGACTTCGCCCTGCTTGCCGTCCGGCGCGACGTAAGCCAGATTCGCCGCCGGGTTTTCGTAATCCATCGAAGTCGTCATCTCTCGCGACATCACCACCTTTTGGTCGTCGCCGACGGAGAAGTTCGCATGGAACCAGCTGAAACGGAGTCGAGTGCCGTCGGCCAGCTTCGCCTCGCCGTCGCGCGGAAGTGTGATCTCCTGCGACTGGCCCCCGCTCGCCGGCGTGACGCGCAGCTTGATGACGCGCGCGGTGGCCGGCATTTGGTAGCTTTGCTGGAAGAAGCGATAGCCGCGGTAATCGAACGGGGTGTTCATGTGAATCAACGCGTCGGTCTTCTTACCGGTCTCTTGATCCGCGATTCGCACCGTCGTAAACCAGTCCAGCGTGTTGCCCAGCCCGAGCGAGCCGTCCTTGTTGATCAACTTCTGCTGAAAGTCCAGGCATTCGATCGTGAAGGGAAGCCCGAGTTCGCGCACGTTTATGGCATGCTCAGTATTCGAGTTGTCGATATTGAATTCGTTTTTGAGCATGCGGTCGGACGATTGGTTCGGCCTGATCAGCATACTCCCGGTGTGACCGCGGCCGGTCAAGAAGTAGCCGAAGAAGATCGTCAACAACCCGACGTGGACGGCGTATGCGCCGAGCCGGTTCCAGACGCCGCGCTCGGCGAAGATGGTGGTTCGATCATTCGCCTCGGTCACGCGCGCCCTGAAGCGCATCTTGCGCGCGGCGGCGCTCGCTCGCTCGGCCAATTGCTGGCGGCCGAGTTGCGGAATTTCAACCTTCTCTTTGAACTTCTGCGCCATCGCAAAGGTCGGCGAGGCCGTCAGCTTCTTGCGCGAGATGAAGCTCCACGCCGCCGGGAAATGGTCGATCGAAGCGAGAATGATGTTGAGGCTCAGCAGCAGAAGCAGCAGGTTGAAGTACGTTGCGTGGTAGATGTCAAAGAATCCCAGACGCCCGTAGACGACCTGCTCCGCCGGAGTCAGCTCGGCGTAATAGGCCGGAAACGAATCGAGTTCCTGTTGCTGAATCAACATTCCGATCATGCACGCGATGATCAGCAGAACGAGCAGCACGATGCCGAACGGGACGGCGCTGAGCAGATTCAGAAAACCGTCTATCACGGCGTTCGGTCGCAGAGGCTTCCCTCCACCTTCGGGGCCGGACTTTTCGGTTTCCGCCATCGTCACGGCGTCTTCGATGGTGGCGTCGCTGACTCCCACCCTCGCGGCGGCCTCGACAGGCTTCGATGGTCGCTTCAGTTTTGTGGATGATTGTGCGGATGCCATGACGTGAATTTCAAGCAAATCTTCCGATGGAATTTTGTTGTCAGATTGACACTCCGGGAGCAATGCGGACCCAGTGTACCAGTTGGGTCTGTCGCGCGCAACCACGGTACGAGAATCGAGGATCCAAGGTAGAAGGTCGCATTTGAAGGCTTTGATCATCAACGACGATTACGGCCCATTTGAATATCGTAAGTCTATCTTCTATCCTCGGTCCTCAATCTTCGATCTTCGGGAGGGGTTTTCGGAGGCTCCGGTGTATAAAGAAAACGATGATGCGGAAGTGGCGCGCCCGTTTCGTTTGTGCGAGCGGTGCGGGCGGCCCACGCCTGCCAATCTGCCACAATGCGTCAATTGCGGCGCGATCTCCATTCAGTCAGTGGTCGCCGAAGAGGAGGATCGTGTGGAGAGGCGGTACGCGCGCGCCCTCTTTTCGCGCGCGACGCCGGTCACTTACGCGCTGCTGGCCGCCAACGTCGGCGTGGTTTTGTTGATGGCGATCGTCTCCGGCGGGCCGGAAGACCGGGCCACGCTGATCGCCTTCGGCGCCAAGACTAACAGGCTGTTGCAAAGCGGAGAATGGTTCAGACTGATCACTCCCATCTTTATTCATGCTGGATGGTTGCACCTGCTCCTGAATTCGTATGCGTTGTGGGTGGTCGGGACGCAGGTCGAAAAGCTTTATGGCTCCGCGCGGTTTCTGCTGATCTATTTGCTTTCGGGCGTCGGCGGCGTGGCAGGCAGTTATTTCGGCCAGATATTTATGCAAAGGCCTGACGCGCCGTCGGTCGGCGCGTCAGGCGCGATTTTCGGGTTGTTCGGAGTCCTGGCCGTCTTCGGGTTCAGATATCGTCACGAGATGCCGCCCGCGATCCGGCGGGCGATGACCGCCGGCGTCCTGCCGGTGATCGCGATCAACCTCTTCATAGGGTTTTCAATCCCGTTTATCGACAACTCGGCGCACATCGGGGGGCTGCTCACGGGCGCCGCGCTGACTCTGATCATTCCGTACATCGCGCCCGGAAGAGAGGGTGTTTCAAACACGGGGTTGTTGATAATCGCCCTTTGTCTGGCCGTCATCGTCTATTGCTTCGCACAGGTTTATCAAAAAATGAAAATTGACCCCGGGGACATCATAAATGTGACTCAAAGGACCTATGAGTCTTTTGAGTCACATTTATGATGTCCCCGGGAATTTATAGGAGCCTTCATGTGGCGTTGCGACGCCCTGAAACAATGAAAATCAGGTGGCGCGCCCGCGTCCTCGCGGGCAGGTCTTGCGGTGAAGCCTGCCCGCGAGGACGCGGGCGCGCCATTTTCTGAGGAGGAATAGATGGCGATTAAGAAAATCGGGGTTCTGGGCGCGGGGCTGATGGGCGCCGGAATCGCGCAAGTCGCGGCGACCAGCGGTTATGAGGTCACTGTCGTTGAGGTCAGCGAGGACCTAATCAAAAAGGGTCTGAGCGGGATAGAGAAGTCGCTCGCTAAATTCGTCGAAAAGGGCGCGATCAGCGCCGGGCAGAAAAGCGACATACTTCGCCGCCTGCGCGGGGCCACGAAACTTGAAGAGGTCGCAGACGCCGACGTCGTCATCGAAGCGATCGTAGAGAACCTGCAGGCCAAGCGCGACACTTACGCCAGACTGGACGCGCTGTGCAAACCCGAAACCGTCTTCGCGTCGAACACTTCGTCGCTCTCGATCACCGAGATGATGACCGCGACCGGCGCCGAACGCCGGCGGCGCTTCATCGGGATGCATTTCTTCAACCCGGTCCCGATGATGAAGCTTGTCGAGGTGATCCGAACGATCCTGACCGATGACGACGTTTACGCCGAAGCCGTCGCCCTCGCCGAATCGATGGGCAAGACCGTGGTCAGGGCCGGCGATAAGACGGGATTCATCGTCAACCGGCTGCTGGTCCCCTTCATGCTCGACGCCATTCGCGCGCTCGAAGAGGGGCTGGCCTCGGTCGAAGACATAGACAACGCGATGAAACTCGGCTGCAACCACCCAATGGGGCCGCTGACGCTGACCGATTTCGTGGGGCTGGACACGACTTATTACATCGCTAATGTCATGTTCGACGAGTTCAAAGAAAGACGCTTCGCCCCGCCACCGCTCTTAAAGCGCATGGTTCAGGCCGGATTGTTCGGGCGCAAATCGGGGCGCGGGTTTTACGATTACGCCGACCCGAAGAACCCGAAGCCGATTAACGTCGGAGCTTGAACGCGCGCCGTTATGCGGCAATCCGCTGAGACCTCACTTCATCTTCCTACCTCGATGGATACTCCATCCATAGCCGCCAGGCTTGGATGGAGAGGAAATCGAGACCGGATGCGAATTGAAGGGCTTGTCCCTTCGATGAGCATACGATTGTC
>Ga0207428_10003074_pt1 | contig 16426 bp, 13 predicted proteins | sample RhiMethybrSRZTD1_FD_187600 | JGI IMG/M metagenome (GOLD analysis project Ga0207428, IMG submission 187600) | Populus rhizosphere microbial communities from Tennessee, USA - Rhizosphere MetaG P. TD hybrid SRZTD1 (SPAdes) (version 3) | ecosystem: Host-associated > Plants > Roots > Rhizosphere >...
ATTCGAATCGCAATTGGTGTGTGCCATTTAGCAGCGAAGTCGTTAGCGCACGGGCGGCGTAGATGATCGATCGGGGGGTCACCACGCCAGCGGCGACGGCGGATCCGCCACCGACTGAAACCGAATCGCTACCACTGCATTGCGGTCACGGCGGCTCGCGATGGGAATGAGTCCGGCTGTCAGTAGCCCGTTTATCTCGCTCTCGGTCAGGAAGCGTTCGGCGCCGGCTTGCATCTCACGCTCGCCATCCCGTACGAACGTGTAGGCCGGCAGATCGTCGATCTCGCGCTCGTCGCCCGGCTCCATGTCCCAGCCGCGCGCAGTGAACGCTCTGCCGATGAGCAACGCCGTGGCGAGCGAAGCGTTGCCCCACAGGAACTCCTCGAGCCGCGGCGGGCCGACGAACTCTTCGAACGCAAAGGACTCGATCGGGTCGCTGCCTTTTCCGTACGGCAGGCGCAGCAGAACGCGCGGCGCCGATAGTCCGATCCAGGGCGCCGATTCGCTGCGGCGCAGCGCCTGCCATGCAGCTGACGCGCGCGTGTCGCCGCCGGCCAGCGCGCCGTTCGCACCGGCAAGGATCGGCCCACCCGCCTGCGAAGCGATCAGGCCGAGCGCAGCGAGCAGTCCGATGTCTTCGTCCGATGGACCGAAGTCGATCAGTACCACGAACGCCGACCAGCCGTGGCTGCCCGGTACGTTGCGCCAGCGGTCGACCAAGTTTCGATAGAGAAGCGTCTGTGCGAGCTTGCCGTCCGCCGCGACAACGTCGGCAAGTAACTCCGCGCGCGTCACGTCGAACAGGTGTAGTTGCAGGTTCTCGTCGAGTTCCAGGCTCGAGACCAACCAGCGCACGCCGCGCCAGGCCGCTTCGAGCGACTGCAACGCGGGTTGGTGCAGCAGTGTGCGCATCTGCTCCGCAATCGCGGCATCCACTCCCGCCAGATGCGACTTGTCTCGCGCCGAGCTGTCGGGGACGATGTGCGGCGCGACGATGTTGCGGACGAGCGCGTCGAACCCGCTTGACGGCGTGGCGGCAGGTGATGCACTCGGCTCGCTCGGTTTGCCTAATAGGCGGCCAAGCAGCTGGTCAGTTCCCGCCATGGGGTTGGCGCGCACTTGACGCAGGGCCTGGAACAGGTCGAGCCGAGAGTAGATCCCATCGGGGTGAAAGTCGTCGATCGTCTGAACGCGGATCTCGCCCGATAGCACGCTCACCCGCGGCGTCAAGCGACGCATGACGTCATCGAGGTTGTCGATGTCCACTCGATACGTCGGCCGACTCCCAAGCGCCGGTCGTTCTGCCGCCGCGTTTCCCCTGAAGTCGCCCAGCACGAGCATGCGCATGGGTTCGCCCCCGTCGCGTGGACGGCCGCGAGGGCCGAACCCGAGGTCGAACTCTAAGCGTTCTGCCATCGAAGCTCCCACTTCTCCATTCGATCGAGTCGCAGTCTGAAGCAATCACCACAGAAATGGTAGAGGAATGATGGCTGCGGCGATTCGACTCGCCGGAGTGGAAGGGTCCCTACCCGGATTCGCACCCGGCGGGAATCACGTTTAAACGGCTGATCAAGGCCGCGTGAGGCGGTGTTGAAGACTTGGTCATCTCGAGAGACACCCCAGGTTTCCACGTGTCTGCGCCCGAGCCCGTCCTAGCGTAGGTGCGACGGCCCGAGAGCGAGTCCCGCAAGACATGTCCAAGCGCCGAGACCAAGGAATGGTGTCTAACGAAACATGCACGGCCTGATTCGGTTAGGGTGGTCCCACTTTGCCATCGTCGGCAGCGGTGTAGCCATGGTGCTCCTCGTATGCTGGATGGCGCTCATGCCCGCACTGCAAGAACTCCATATCACCGAGTTCGCGCTTCCACCGATCGAGGAACGATACGGATTCGAGTTCGGCACCGTGACGTTCAGTCGCGATAATGTCCAATACGAGTTGCCCGGATTCGTGAGCGTCAACCCTGCCGGAGAAATCGCGCGCATGGGCGTGCGACAGCGGGACGTACTATTCATGGGTCATGGGCACGGCGTCACGGTCCTGTACTCAGCTCTCATCGCGGGTCTACGTGGACAAGCCGCGGAGTTCGAGGTTATCAACGCGGACGACTGGAGCACCGGTCGCGAACGAGAACCATTTCGGACAATTTAGGTCCCTGGCCACGACGCCCCGTGAAATGGTTTGGTACGTCCCCACCGGGATTCGAATAGCCATTGGCGGGTCACTTTTGCCGGCGAGGTGGTGGCGCGAGCCGCATAGATATTCGCGGCGGCGGGTCTGCAGCCCTCGGCGTGCTCTCCTGGCGCGCTTGCCACACGGCACGACCCGCCACACTTCGCCGCCCCGGTCGAACTCGGCGGATTACTAGACACTGGGCGACAAGAACGAAGCCGCTGGCGCGGCGGCCGACGGGCAGCCGAGTCATTCGTAGCAGGATAGGGTGCGTGGTCACAGGAGGTGTCTGTGACCAAGCTACTGCAATGTCTGCGCGACGAGCTGGTGCGTCGCGACTACGCCGCTTCCACCATTCGCAGCTACGTCCAGATCGTTGAGGCGTTTCGCCAGCACACGAGCGGGCGCCTCGATCGGATTACTCCCGCGCAGCTCCGACGCCATCACCTCTATCTCCTCGAGGAGCGGCGGCTCGCGGTGGGGACGGTGGTCACGCAGATCTGCGCGCTGCGCTTCTTCTGCCGCTACGTACTGAAGCGACGTGATGTACGGGAGGACCTGCCGTATCCGAAGCAGCGTCTCCGCTTGCCGGTCGTGCTCAGCCCCGACGAGGTCCAGCGTCTCATCGCGGGCGCGAAGAACCTCTATCACCGCACGTTGCTCCTGACGCTCTATGGCGCCGGCTTGCGTCGCGCCGAAGCCTGTCAGCTCAGAGTCCATGACATCGATAGTCAGCGGATGGTGCTCCGCGTCGAGCAGGGGAAGGGCGGCCGCGATCGCGAGATTCCCCTGAGTCCCACGCTCCTCGCCGCGCGCCGTCAGTACTACCGGTGGATGCGCCCGAAGACCTATCTCTTTCCAGGGACGCGTCACGGCTGGCGTGCCGATGCCCCGATCACCACCAAGGTGATCTGGGAGGCCGTGCGCTTGGCCGCGCGCAAGGCGGGTATCGACAAACGCGTCACGCCGCACACGCTGCGGCACACCTACGCGACGCATCTGCTGGAAGCGGGGGCGGACCTGCGCACGATCCAGCTCCTGCTCGGTCACGCCGACTTGTCGCACACGACGGTGGATCTCCACCTCTCGCGCCGCCATCTCCACGCGGCGCCGAATCCACGTGAGCAGCTGCACGTGCCCCCGCCCCCCGTGGTGCCGCGGTCCCGATTGAAGCGGAGGCCCACCGAGTCGTGAGCCGGCCCGCCGTGGAGGTGGCCGATCTCCTCCACGCGCATGGTGACACCTTTGTCGAGCAGCATCCGTGGCTCAGTGCGCAGCAGCGATCCGTGCTCCGCGCGATCGCGCGCTGTCGCACCGCCGCCCTCGGAGGCCAGCTCGATCGGTGTCACGCCTGCGGCCATCAGGCCATCTCCTATCACTCGTGTCGGAACCGCCACTGTCCGAAGTGCCAGGCCCAGGCGCGGGAGCGCTGGCTCCACGCGCGCGCGCGCGATCGGCTCGACGTGCCGTATGTGCACGTCGTTTTCACACTGCCGCATGGGCTGCTGCCTCTGGCCTATCGGAATCGTGCGCGCCTGTACGCGTGGCTCGTTCAGGCGAGCGGCGCGACGCTCCGCGAAGTCGCGGCCGACCCCCGACATCTCGGCGCGGAGATTGGCATCCTGAGCATCCTCCACACGTGGGGGCAAACCTTGGTCCGCCATCCGCACGTGCACTGCGTCGTGCCAGCGGGAGGCTTGTCCCCAGATCATCAGCACTGGATTCGTCCGAGGTACGACGGCTTCTTCCTCCCCGTGAAAGTGCGCAGTCGCGTCTTTCGCGGGAAGTTTGTCGAGGCGTTACGACGCGCGTACGACCAGAACAAACTCGACCTCGCCGGTGGCAGCGAGCACCGGCGTGACCCGGCACAGTGGCACGCCTTCGTCGACGCACTCTTCGAAACCGATTGGGTGGTCTACGCCAAGCCGGCCGTCGGGGGCGCGTCAGCCGTCCTGCGCTATCTCGGGCGCTACACCCATCGGGTGGCGATCAGCAATCACCGGCTGTGCGCCTTCGATGGCGACCACGTCACGTTTCAATGGAAGGACTACGCCCATGGTGATCAACGGCGCACCATGACGCTCTCGACCATGGAATTTCTGCGCCGCTTCGTCCAGCACATCCTGCCGCGCCGCTTCGTGCGTATCCGGCCGTCGGGATTTCTCGCGAACACCGGTCGCGTGGCCCGCCTGACCCTCACGCGGACGCTGCTCGCCCTACCATCGGCGGCGGCAACATCGACGCACGCGATCACGACGGCGACCACCGAGACGGCACCGCGCGCGACGTGGGCGTGTCCCCGATGCGGCGCCGCGATGATCGTCGGGCCCATCCTCTCGGCACTCCGCCTGACCACCATCACGCTCCGCGTCGACACCTCATGAGCGCCATCTGTCCTCGCCACGACCGGCGCCCTCGTCGACGTGGTCGCTCACGTAGCGAGGATCGTGTGTCCCAGGTCGTCCCGCGAGGCGCTGACCGTGCTCGGCGACACCCCGCGGAGCCCACCTCACCCACCGGACGCCGCTGCTCACGCAGCGCCGTCTCCTCGATGAGTCCACGCACGCGGCTCGAGATCCTGATTCCAGCTCCATAGCCGACCGCCGCGCCAGCGGCTTCCTTCAAGTCTCGTTATCGAAAGTGCCTCGGCACTGGCGTCAACGCACACGGGAAGGCCTCGCGCCGAGGCACTTCCGATGAACGCTAGCGACAAGGGAGGACTGATTCCGATTGAAACTCTGGAAGTCCTGTTCTGGGGTCCGAACAGGAATCACAGGACACGAATCACGAGGATGGACCGATCGTCGTGTGAGGCCCCGTATGCCGCCGCCGCCGCGATCACCGCCTCAAGAATCTCCTCAAGAGGTTTCGACGCGGCGGCTGCGAGTTGCTCGGCAACCCGATCGACGCCAAAGTGCTCGTCAATCGCATTCGCGCTCTCCACGATGCCATCGCTGAAGAGCGCGAACACATCACCTGGTGCGCATCCAACTCGCCGGGTCTCGTACCGGCTGTCGTCGAAGAACCCCAGAGGGAACTGCAGAACGCTCAACGCCTCAATCGTTCCAGTCGTTGCACGATAGTGCAGGATGGGCAGGTGGCCGGCCAACGTGTATTCGACGCCGCGATCCGCCGCGCGAAACCGGACGGCCGCAAGCGTCGCATACATAGCGGGCTCTTTGATGGATGGCAACACGTGATTGACCGTATCTAGGGCCTCGCCGAGCGCGAGCGAGGCCGTGGATCGCATTGCGGCCTTGACTGCGCCCATCAGGGTTCCCGCAGGAATCCCGTGTCCAGACACGTCGACCAGATACGCGAGCACCCCGTCGTCGGACGTCACGACATCGACGAGGTCGCCTCCGACTTGATCGCTGGGAATCGATCTTCCGCATATCTCGATCGTCGAATTGCGAAAAACGACCGGCGGGACGAGCACGCGTTGCAACCGATGTGCGAGGGCGAGTTCGGCTTCGGTCCGGAGCTGACGGGCTCCCTCCGTGCTGATGTGCGTCCGGTAGGCAAGGACGCCAAAGGCCATCATCATGAACATCGCGATTCCATCGAACATGATGCCGAACGTCGAGACGGGGCCGCTGCTGAAATGGCTGATGTCGGGCAGGGGCACGCGGAACACTATCAAGGCGATGACGATGACGCCCAAGGCGAGCCGATGCGTCCATCTCGTCCCTCTCGTCCGCAGCAGGAACAGCGTGGCGACTACGACGGCGGCCATCACCGCGAGAAGCACCACCTCTTTCCTGTCGGCCGTGCCGCCCCGGAGCAGATCGAAGAAGAAGGCAACAGATGCGCCGGTGAAGCCCTGCGCGGCAATCAGGTATTTCAGGCGTGACAACGGAGCCGCGCGCCAGTACGTGCGGGATTCGTCGCGGCCGACGCCGACGTTCCGTGACGTCCACCATAGTGAGACCGCTACCGCGATCGCGAGCGGCAGCAGCTGCAGAACGGTCAGGCGATTCATCGAATCAATAGAGAAACGGGATGATGGCCTTCACGCGCCGCTGATATAGGGGATACCCGTTCGCAAAACTCGAGCAGGCAAACCGCGACTACGCCGCTGTCGAAGTGTTTGCCAGCGCCGGAGAGGCAATCGAAGCCGTCCTCGTTTCGGCGGGTCCGGTCGACGCATTGCGCAAGGCGTATCCAAACTACTTCTTGGACACTCAGTCATTTGTCGAGTACACACGCCACGTCATCCGCCTCGCTCGACGGGGCAACCGGCCCTTCAGCCGTCGCCCGCCACGAGGACAACGTCGTCTGGAATTTGACCGGTGACCCGAAGAGACTCAAGGAAGAATGTATGGTAGCTGCTATCTACGCCCGCAAGAACACAGAGCAGACGTGCCGCGCGGAACGGCTGGACGCATCGCACGCCTGCTCAACGACGAGGGCCTCGCCTCGCCGCGTGCGCAGCGCGGGCGCCCCCAGGGATGGGCCGTCTCGTCGGTGCACGAGGTGCTCTTTCGGCCGCTCTATCGTGGTGAGTTCTTCTGGAACCGGACGCGCAAGCGCGATCGCTGGGGGCAAAAGCGGACCGCGGACCGGCCGAGCAGCGAGTGGATTCAGACGCTGGTGCCGGAGCTGCGCATTGTGCCCGAGACGCTCTGGCTCGCCGCACACGCGCGCATCGACGACGCGCGAACCCTCTATCGCACGGCGACCAAGGGTCTTCGCGGCGGCCGGCCGCAGGTGGACTCCAATTACTTGCCCCCGCGCCTCGCCCGATGTGCGGTCTGCAATGGCGGCCTCTTCGTGCGCACCGGGAACACCGGCAGCGGCGATCGCCGGCGCCGCGCGTTCGCGTACGCCTGCACGTCGCACCATACCCGCGGCCGCTCCGTCTGCGCGAACCGAGTGCAGATGCCGATGGCGCTGGTCGACGAAGCGGTGCTCGCAAAGTTGCGCGATGAGGTCTTGACGCCCGACTTGGTCGAGGACGTGCTGGTACGGGTGCGGGAGCTGGTCGACGTCGATCGCAGTCCGTCCCTCCTGCGTGATCGGCTCGTCGACGAGGTCGCTGTGGTCGATCGACAGCTCGAGAACCTCGCCGAGGCCATCGCGCTGGGCGGACAGTTGCCCGCGCTCGTCACGCGCGCGCAGGAGGCCGACGCGCGGCGCCTCGAGCTCGCTGAGCGGCTTCGGATGATCGGAGGGGACCCGGTGGCGCCCCGCATCGATTGGCGAGCCACAGAGGGCCAGGCGCGGCAGCTGCTGGCCGATTGGCGCGGCGTCCTCGGTCGCCAGCCGCAAGAGGCGCGCCCGCTCCTCCGCGAGTTGCTCGCCGGCGAGCCGCTCCGGTTCACGCCGATCGACGAATCGACGCGCCGCGGTTACCGCTTCGAAGGGTCAGCTGTGATCGGGGGTCTGCTGGAGGGCGTCGTGGTGACCAATGGCAATTGGCGTCCCCACCGGCGCTCAACCTTCCGACGGTTCACGGCGCGGTTGGGGGCAAGCGGCGTGAGGTCCAAGCAGCATCAATCGGCGGCGCCGGGATCGAGATCTGGATGGTCCCTGACAACGGGTTTCATCAGGTCGAGATAAATCGCTCCCATCACTTCGCCCGTGTGTTTTCGAAATTCGGGGAAAAGGTCAGGTGCTTCCGTCTGAATGACGCGGACTGCTTCGTTCAACGAGGCAGATGCTGCGAGTAGTCCTTGAATCACCTTCTCGGCCGCTGCCCGGGTCATGCTCATCTCTCCTTGAACTGTTAGCGTTGGAGTGATCGGTCGGTGGGCGGGGCTTGAACAAGTGAGGGCGTTACAGTCGGTGGCGTCCCCACCGGTAAATGCCGACATGTTTAGAGGCGAACCGGCCGCTTCGTGAAGGCGGCGTAGAATCGGACGACGCGGTCGAGGAACTTCCGAACGGCCTGCATGACGCTCCGTTGCGAATAGGCTGAAGACCCGATGCTTCGACGACAGCTGCCAGCGCAGTATCAGAAGCGCGAACCGTCACTACGGTCATGGACCGATGCTGGTTATGACATCGCCACATCGAAGCAACTGATCGCCCTGGTCTCGAAGGCCTTTGGACTGCCCGAAGGCGAAGCCCATAAGCTGCGACCTGATGACCGGGTCTGGTCGCTGTATCGTCACTACTATCCACATCGATCGGGGTGGCGCGGATGGGTTGATTCGATCCGTCCCGATGAACTTGAGATGGAAACTCTGTTAAGAGATCTGAAGAGGGCCTCGCCGTCTGTCGTCGTCGACGACCTGGGTGAGTCGGTAACTCTCGGCGAGTTGGTTGATCTGTTACAGCGGGAGAGCAGACGCTCGTAAAGCGCCGACAAGAAGGACCTAGTTGAAGGGATCGTCCCCACCGGGATTCGCACCCCACGGGAATAGTGTTTTATCGGGTCTTCAGAGCAGCCTGATGGCTGTCGTCTCAGCCTGGGCAACTCACCCGTCCATATCACCTAGTCACATGGCAACTTGCGTTTGATTTTGCCCGCCACGTCACTTCGCTGGCACGAGGCGTTTCAGCTCGTCGAACCAGTTCTGCACCATTGTGATCGACGACCGCGGCTGGGCCAGGTCCTCGATGAACACGAAGTGCTGGCCATCGGGAAACACGTCCCACCCTGTGGCCACCACCCATCTGCGCTTGAACAGCTGGCGTGGCCGTGAGAATGAAATCTCCGCCGTCACCTTTACGTCGGCAACCATTAACGCGGATTCATCCGTCTCCTTTTCAGGCTTGCCCGAATAGAAAAGCTCTCGATCGTCCGCGCGCCAACGCGGATTGACTCCGCCGCCCACCGAGACCTGAGACCTTTTCCCCGGACCCGGAAACGGACGGACGTAAACTTCGGGGGCGACACCGGATTCATTCGACACGTACGCGAGCCATCGTCCGTCGTGGGACAGGTGGGGGTCGCCTACGGGGATCTGCCCCGCCTTAAAGGGAGCAGGCTTGCCGTCGCCGCTCATCTGCACCACCCAGATGGGGTCATGTTTCTCGGCTAGCCTCACAAAGGCCAGCGTGTTGTGCGACCACGACCGAGGAAGGGTCGGACCGTCGACCTCGTGCAGCGGTTCTGGCATTCCGTTGCCGTCGATCGGCATCACATACATGTGCGGCACCTCTCCGCCTCCATAGCGGCTAAAGGCGAGGCGCTTTCCATCGGGAGACCACGTCGGCGAGGCGGCCTCTGCTTCGAAGGTCAGGCGCGTCAGTGTCTCTCGATCGAATTCGAAGAGCCAAAGGCTGTCGTTGGCTGCCGAAATCTGCGTCGCCAAACGCGCGCCGTCGGGCGAGACGACGACGTCAACGAAGGCGCGCCGTTCGGTGGTGAGCGCGCGCGTTGCGCCGCGACGATCGACACGCATCAACGCGTGCTCTCCGAGCGGGTCGGTGCCCGACATGTAGAACAGCGTGCCTTCGCTGGAGATGAAATAGCGCGCTTGCCCGACCGCTTCGGCCGTCATCACGTTGCGAACGACCACTACTGGCGTGCCGACGACCTCGAGCCGTGCGAGATCGAATGGCACCGCCCACAGATCGCCCGTGCGCCAATAGACGATATGGCCAGTTGGCACGTAACGGGCGTCGGAGCCGCCGTCGATGAGCAGGCGGCGTTCGCCGGTGTCGAGCGACAGTAGAACGATGCGCGCCTCGGAGTACGATTTGCCGCCGACCTCCACGGTGACCAGGACGTGTCGGCCGTCCGGAAGGATGCTCGGCCAGTGATGGCCTGCCTCGTCAGCCTTTTGATCGACAGTGGTCAGCTGCTTCGAAACATTGGTTCCCCACTGAAGCTGCGACAGCCCCCCGCCATGAAGCGGAGCGAACACAAGAGAGCCATCACCACCAAACGTCGCTCCAGCGAAGTTCGGTACCTCGGTCACCTGCTGCGCTGCTCCGCCTCGCGCCGGCATCCGCTTGAGGCTGCTACCCTGCACGAAGAGCAACCATTGCCCATCCGATGAGAAGAACGGGCTGAACGCACCGTCGGTCCCATCAATCGCCACGACCGCATCGCCGTCCATGGCGCGTCGATACAGCCGCCATGGTTCACCCTGGTGACGACCCGAAAAGATCAATGTCGCGCCTGTCGGATCGAGCGCAAACGCGTATCCTCCCGACGGTGGCGACCGTAGGAATAGCGATGTGCCAGGCGTGTCGATCTGAGATACGACCGGACGATGGTGTACGTCGTTCTGGCGAGAGAGCAACATGCCACCGAATGCAGCCACGATCACGACAACAGCCACACCAGCCCGCAGCAGGCCCCTTCGCCACCTCAGCGCAACCCGTACTGGCTCGGGCCCCGTTTCCATGGCTACGCGAAGAGCAAAGAGCACAGTCGAGAGATCGGCGATGCGACGCGCGCGCTCCTTGATCAGGCAATCGTGAAGGAGCCGTTTGATCAGTGGCGGCGTGTTCGGCGGCAGTGTGCGCCAGTCGGGTTCGCCTCGAAGTGTCGCGGCAATCGTGTCGGTGACATTCTCGCCGTCGAACGCACGCGTTCCGGTGAGCATCTCGTACAGCACGCACCCGAACGCCCACACATCGGATCGCTTGTCAGCCGGCTTTCCCTTCGCCTGTTCCGGGCTCATGTAGGCGGCCGTGCCGAGAATCACCCCGGCTTGCGTCATTGCCGGCGTGGTGATCGTCGGAGAGTGCGACAGGCTAGGCGTGGCCCCGACCGGTTCCAGGGTCTTTGCCAGACCGAAGTCCAGGACCTTCACCGCGCCGTCGTCACGTACCTTCACGTTGGCAGGCTTGAGGTCGCGGTGGATGATGCCCTGCTCGTGCGCCGCTTCCACGGCCTCCGCGATCTGCCGCGCGATCGCCAGCGCCTCGTCAACCGCGATCGGTCCGTGCGCGATACGATCGGCCAACGTCGTCCCCTGAACCAGTTCCATGACGAGCGCGAGGACGCCGCGGGCGTTTTCGAGACCGTGAATGATCGCGATGTTGGGATGATTCAGCGAGGCGAGGGTTTTGGCTTCGCGCTCGAAGCGCGCTACCCGTTCCGGATCCTGCGCGAACGCGTCCGGCAGCACCTTGATCGCGACGTCCCGGCCCAGGTTCGTGTCCTGAGCTCGATAGACTTCGCCCATGCCACCCACGCCGATCTGGGCGCCAATCTTATACGGGCCGAGTCGCGTGCCAGGGGCTAGTGCCATTGCGCCCCGCAGGGATTCTACGCGATTGCTCCTATGAAACGCCGTAGGGACCACGCTCTGCTCAGATATCTCGACCTGAGTGCGGACGAAGCTGTGTTCTGGCAACGAGAGACGATCAGGTTTTTTCTAAACCGGAGGTGCAGCGGCAGATCGACCGCGTCGCGAATGCGCTGCTGGAGCGAACGCAGATTAGCGATCAACAGTTGGTGGAGATCTCTGAGTTCAGTGGCAGCTTGGCCGACATTTAGGGCCGCAGCGTCCCAGCGCCTAGTAGAGCTCGGGCTGCTCTTGGTGCGGGCGCTGGCGCGCCAGCGCGATTCAGCGTTGCGCATCACCCTCGGCGCGCCGCGCCGGCGGATCGTCAGCCTCTGGCTCAGCGAAAGCGCACTGCTGGCGGGCGCCGGTCTGCTCGGCGGACTGATGCTCGCGTGGTGGGGCACGCGCGCGCTGGCCCAGTTGGCGCCGGCGAGCACTCCCCAGCTCGATCGGATCACACTGACCTGGACGGGCATGGTCTTCGCGGGCATCGTCGGCCTGCTGTCGGCGATCGTGTGCGGACTAGTGCCGGCGTGGATGGCGTTGCGCCTGAAGTTGCGCGCGTCGCTGCAGGACGGCGCACACGGCAGCGAGAGCAGGTCGCGGCGGCAGGCGCGGCACGCTCTTGTCGTGGGCCAGCTCGCGCTCGCGATGGTTCTGCTTGTAGGGGCGGGCCTGATGATCCGCAGCGTCCTCGTCCTGCGTCATCTTGATCTCGGATACGCGCCGTCGGAAGTCCTGACGATCGAGGTCACCGCCCGTACCGAGGCCGACGCGCGCGCCGCGAAGGAAGCGCCGCCGGCCCCCGCCGATGGCAGCCTCGAGGCCATCAGTCGAGCATACCTGGAACGGGTTCGGCGCGAGGAAGTGCTGATGCAGCCGTATCGCATCGCCTACGATCAGATCCTCGCGCGGATTCGGGCACTGCCGCAAGTGCAGGCGGCGGGCGGCACATATCAACTGCCGCTGATCTACGGGCCTATCGGCATGGATGCGAGCATTCTGCTCGAAGGGCAGGCACCGTTTCCCGCGCGCGACTGGATGAAGAACCCGACGGTCAATCAGATGTCGGTGACCGAAGGCTACTTCGAGGCGATGGGTGTGCGGCTGCTGAAGGGACGCCTGTTCACGGTGGGCGACACCGCGGTGTCGTCGCCTGTGGTGATCGTCGGCGAGACCGCAGCGCAGCGGCTCTTTCGGGGCAGGGATCCGATCGGACGACAACTGAGCGTGGCCGGCGCGCCGAGGGACTCGGAAGGCAACGCACGCTGGCAGACCGTCGTTGGCGTCGTCTCCGACAGCCACCTTCGCGGCATCAACGACGTGCGGCTGGACGTGTATATGCCGCATCAGCAGGTGACACAGCGCGTGAACGCGATCGTGCTCCGCACGGCTGCCGATCCCGCGGCAATTACCGCCACGGTGCGGGCAGCGATCCTCGCCGTCGATCCGCGGGCGGTCATCGGACGCGTGCAGAGATTGGACGCGATCGTTGGAACTGCGACGGCGCCGTGGCACTTCGGGATGCTGTTGTTCACCGTGTTGGCGGGGGTGGCGTTCACGCTGGCGCTGACCGGCCTATTTGGCGTGATTGCCTACTCGGTGGCACAGCGTCACCCGGAGATCGCGATCCGCCTCGCGCTCGGCGCGCTGCCCGGACAGGTGCACGTGATGATCCTGCGCGAGGGAGCGATGTTGATTCTGGTCGGCCTTGCGCTCGGCCTTCTCGGCGCATTCGCCGGCGCCCGCGCGCTGGCCAGCGTCCTCTTTGGCATCTCTCCGACCGACCCACCGACATTCGTGGCCGTCCTCGCCTTCGTCACACTGCTCACGCTCGCGGCCTGTCTCCGCGGCGGCCGGCCGCAGGTGGACTCCAAGTACTTGCTGCCGGGCCTCGCCCGATGCGCCGTCTGCAATGGCGGCCTCTTCGTGCGCACCGGGAACACCGGCAGCGGCGATCGCCGACGCCGCGCGTTCGCCTATGCCTGCACGTCGCACCATACTCGCGGCCGCTCTGTCTGCGCGAACCGCGTGCAGATGCCGATGACCTTGGTCGACGAAGCCGTGCTGACGAAGTTGCGCGACGAGGTCGTGAAGCCCGACCTAGTCGACGACGTCGTAGCGCGCGTGCGCGAGCTGCTCGAGGAGGACCGCCGTCCGTCCACGCTCCGCGATCGCCTGGTCGACGAACTCGCCGGCGTCAATCGACGGCTCGAGAACCTGGTCGAGGCGATCGCGCTGGGCGGACAGTTGCCCGCGCTCGTCACGCGTGTGCAGGAGGTCGAGGCGCGCCGCCAGGAGCTCGCCGAGCGGCTTCGGATGATCGGAGAAGGCCCGATGGTGCCCCGCGTCGATTGGCGCGCGACAGAGCGTCAGGCGCGGCAGCTGCTGGTCGATTGGCGCGGCGTGCTCAGTCGGCATCCGCAGGAGGCGCGCCCGCTCCTCCGCGAGTTGCTCGCCGGGGAGCCGCTCCGGTTCACGCCGATCGACGAGTCGACGCGCCGCGGTTACCGCTTCGAAGGGTCAGCTGTGATCGGGGGTCTGCTGGAGGGCGTCGTCGTGACCAATGGCAATTGGCGTCCCCACCGGGATTCGCACCCCATGGGAATAGTGTTTTATCGGGTCTTCAGAGCAGCCTGATGGCTGTCGTCTCAGCCTGGGCAACTCACCCGTCCATATCAACTAGTCACATGGCGACTACACGTTACCTATCGAATGTCTATGGCAGGAAAAGGCATCATTTGGCGTCCGCGGGGGGAACAGGACGGCCCATGCCGATGGTGCAAATTGATGAGTGTCGTCGCTCTCCTCGCACGCTTCCCGAAGGATCGTTGATACCCGTCGCGGTTGGTCTTCCAGTCACTGAAGCGGGTCAGCGGCTCCGGCGACTCTCATGGATTCTGCCCCGCTGAGAGCTGCGGAAACTTGTTGTTCTCGCAGATGTTTTCCATCAAATTCTCGCTAGGCGCGAGAAACAACGTGAAGACAACCTTCCACGGCTTCACGAAAATGTCGGGGTCCTCGTGTGTCAGTTCGACGGTCATGGTTCCCATCGTCGTGCGGGTCCACCGTTCCCTGATATGCAAGTTCACCGTGTGTGGCAGGAAATAGGCCAGCCACGACTTGTCGTTGAATCCAAGCGAGTCCACAACCAGCGTATCGCCCTCCCACATCCCAATCGAATGCCCCATCCACGTCGGCTCAACGTCTGGCGGATGTGGCCGCCCATCAAGAAACACGAGGCGGTAATTCGGTGGCATTTCCAAGAGCGTGGCCAAGTGCGTCCGATTGTGCATCACCATCCAGAGTCCACCCATCGCATCACCGGGGACCGGCGCAGGCGGCAGACAGACGGAATACGGGAAGTCCTTCAGGTTTGTCTTGTAACGATCCTCCAACACCGTCAGCCCCAGGTGCGTCAATGCGGGTCGTTCCGGCGTGCCCTCGGCGATCCAGATGCCGTTCAAGTCCGGCTTTCCCTCCGGCGTACGCGGTGCGGGACCAGGGAACTTGCCTTCGTACTTTTCGCGCATGGCCCGACGCCACTGGCCTGAAGACCCAGCGTCCACCTGGCCAGGGCTGGTCATGGGATTGGGCGTCGGCACTAGATTGTCCATTGGTCCTGGCTTCTGCGGGGCGGTCTGCGCGCTCGCCATCACCGCCGACGCGAACACCAACGCACCGGCAGCAACAAAACGGAACATGTTCACTCCCTCCTGCACCCGAATGCGTTTCAAAGGTGTTCCCCCCAGGCACGCGTCCGCCGTGCGTGTCGCTGGTACCTGACAACCCCAGATCGGCCAGCGTCATTCCCAGCGCCACCAGGTCGCGCGCGAAGCGCTCGCGATCAACCGTGGGCCAGCTGCGCCCGCACTCGGCGCTTTGCCGTCGACACCGGTACACGTTCCTGATAAGTCCGAGGGCGCGCCGGAGATAACCGTCTGTCGGCAGGCCTTCGTTTGGATCCACCGACTTGTTCGTGTCGGTCCGCCTGAAGTACAGCTCCTCGCTAGCCACTAGTCTCTGAAATACTCCAGCTTGAAGAAGCGCCAGACTTCAGCAGCTTCAGCCTGTTCGATCTGCTTATCGTGAGGGACTACAGGCATCGCCGCCAGGGCAATTCTACTCTCGCCATGAGCAGCGTGACGCGCCGTTATGTCCAATATACGACTGGCACTGCTTGCCTCCTGTGTAACGCCGTAGGGTTACTTGCACGCCACCAACGGGCAGCCGTTCGGCCGGCCGGCGCTCGGTGACCCGTCGAAATACTTGCTCACGAATCTGGCGCTATGCGGCTGCTGCGCGCTCCGCGTGCGCTCACGGAAACACAGCGGCGGGGCGCGTTGGTTCGAAGAAAGCCAAACGCCCGACTCGCTCGTCATCGACCTGACCGATGACGGATACGTCGCTCTCGGTGCTGAAGGCCAAGTCGCGGTGATCGAGGCCGAAGCCGCAATGCTCGACCGAATGCCAAGGGCTGAGAGTGACGCTCTCGATGTCGAAGCGCTACGCCTGATCGAACCGAAGATCGGCCTCACGGTAGCAAAGACAGCGATCAAGAACCTGTTCAGCCAAGGGAAGCTTGGTCGCCTCGGTGCAGGCAAGAGAGGCAACCCGCATCGGTATTTCCTTGAACCGATGAATTCGGTCGCAACTCAGATCCCTTAGCCATGACCAGAAACCAGAAACGAGACGACGTGGAGACGCAGCAGCGCCCCACGCTCATCTCGGTTCCGACGCTCGAAGTTGACGAATCGGCGCCGTTACCAGCCGATGTCTTCGAGTCAATCGTTGGGGCAATGGCGGACATGTTAGTCGCTGATTACCAAGCACTTACGGAACCGACGAACGGTTCCCCAACGGGAAGCAACCATGGCCGCTGACCCGATCCAGGAACTCGCGGACGCTGGTCTCGACTCGGCCCGTGACTTCCCTGCCGACTCGCCGAGTGTCAGCGCTGTGGCTGCCGTTGGTGTGCTCTGTCGGCGCTGCGGTGCGAGCGTGCCGCATGGAGTCACGCGATGCGAATGCGGTTGCTTCCACGCCGGTAACCAGGCGGCGGT
>Ga0207428_10003075_pt1 | contig 16426 bp, 7 predicted proteins | sample RhiMethybrSRZTD1_FD_187600 | JGI IMG/M metagenome (GOLD analysis project Ga0207428, IMG submission 187600) | Populus rhizosphere microbial communities from Tennessee, USA - Rhizosphere MetaG P. TD hybrid SRZTD1 (SPAdes) (version 3) | ecosystem: Host-associated > Plants > Roots > Rhizosphere >...
GGTGGCCGGAGCCGCCGGGCCGCTGCGGATGCGCATCCCATAGAACGAGCGCCAGACGAAGACCATCGACGCCACGAGGAACAGGAAGCTCAGCACCCGGCTCAGGGTGGGACCGTTGGCGTTGGTCAGACTGACCGCGAGCTCGACGGCGAGCAGGCCGAACAGCGTGGTGAACTTGATCACCGGGTTCATGGCCACCGACGAGGTGTCCTTGAACGGGTCGCCGACGGTGTCGCCGACCACGGTGGCCGCGTGGAGGGCGCTGCCCTTTTCCTTCAGCTCCGTCTCGACGATCTTCTTGGCGTTGTCCCAGGCGCCGCCGGCGTTGGCCATGAAGACCGCCTGGTAGAGGCCGAACAGCGCGATGGAGATCAGGTACCCGATGAAGAAGTAGGGCTCGAGGAAGGCAAAGGCCAGCGTGGAGAAGAAGACCGTCAGGAAGATGTTGAACATGCCTTTCTGAGCGTACTGGGTGCAGATCTCGACGACCTTCTTGCTGTCGGCCACCGAGGCCTTGGTGACGCCTTCCAGACGAATGTTCGCCTTGATGAACTCCACCGCGCGATACGCCCCGGTGGACACCGCCTGAGTGGCCGCCCCCGTGAACCAGTAGATGACGGCGCCACCGGTGATCAGGCCCAGGAGGAACGGCGGGTGCAAGAGGGACAGCTTGTCGAGGTTCTCGGTGAGCCCCGAGGTCAGCACCACGATGATCGAGAAGATCATGGTGGTGGCCCCGACGACGGCCGTGCCGATCAGCACCGGCTTGGCGGTGGCCTTGAACGTGTTGCCGGCGCCGTCGTTCTCCTCGAGCAGCTCCTTGGCGGTGTCGAACTTCACGTCGAACCCGTACTCGCGGCGGATCTGCTGGGCCACGTTGGGAACTTCCTCGATCAGGGACAGCTCGTACACCGACTGGGCGTTGTCGGTGACCGGACCGTAGGAGTCCACCGCAATCGTTACCGGTCCCATGCCGAGGAAGCCGAAGGCGACCAGGCCGAAGGCGAACACCGCGGGGGCGACCATCAAGGCGCCCATGGAGTCGCTCATGGTGGCGACGAGGGAAGCCAGGCCCATCAGGACCACGATGGCGATGCCGAGCCAGTACGCGCTGAAGTTGCCCGCCACGAAGCCGGACAGGACGTTGAGGGAGGCGCCGCCTTCTCGGGAGGCGGTGACCACCTCGCGGACGTGGGCCGAGTTGGTGGAGGTGAAGACCTTGACCAGCTCCGGGATGATGGCGCCGGCCAGCGTGCCGCAGGTGATGACGGTGGACAGCTTCCACCACAAGCTGCCGTCGCCGAGATTGGGGATGAGGATGTAGGAAGCCACGTACGTGGTCACCACCGACACGATCGACGTCAGCCACACCAGCGAGGTCAGCGGGGCCTCGAAGTTCATCTTGGACACGCCGGCGTACCGGCCGCGCGCAACTGCCTCGTTAATCAGGTACGAGGCGCCCGAAGCCACGATCATGAGCACGCGCATCACGAAGATCCACACGAGCAACTGCACCTGCACCGCCGGCTCCTTCACGGCCAGGATGATGAACGAGATCAGCGCCACGCCGGTGACCCCGTAGGTCTCGAACCCGTCGGCGCTGGGACCGACCGAGTCGCCGGCGTTGTCGCCCGTGCAGTCGGCGATGACGCCGGGGTTGCGGGCGTCGTCTTCCTTGATGTTGAAGACGATCTTCATGAGGTCGGAGCCGATGTCGGCGATCTTGGTGAAGATTCCGCCCGCGATCCGGAGCGCGGCGGCACCCAGCGACTCACCGATGGCGAAGCCGATGAAGCAGGGCCCGGCGTAGTCGCCGGGGATGAAGAGCAGGATGCACAGCATCAGGAACAGCTCGACGCTGATCAGCAGCATCCCGATGGACATCCCGGCCTTGAGCGGAATGGCATAGACCGGATAGGCCTCGCCCTTGAGGCTGGCGAAGGCGGTGCGCGAGTTGGCGAAGGTGTTGATCCGGATGCCGAACCACGCCACGCCGTAGCTGCCGGCGATGCCGATCAGGCTGAAGATCAGGATGATGAGCACGCGCGAGGCCTCGAAGTGGAGCAGGAACCCGAAGTACAGGATCATGATGATGCCGATGAACACTTCGAGGAGGAGGATGAACTTGCCCTGGGTGATCAGGTAAGTCTTGCACGTCTCGTAGATCAGCTCCGAGATGTCCCGCATCGCCGAGTGCACCGGCATGTTCTTGAGCTGGCTGTAGATCACCAGACCGAAGACCAGCCCCAAGACGCACACCCCCAGCCCGAGCATCAGCAGGGTGCGACCGCCCATTCCCGCCACCTGGATCGTTCCAAGGTCGGGAATCTTGAGGTTGGCCTCGCCCCCCGCTGCGGCCAGCGCCGGCGCCGCTGCGGCTGCGACGAGCGCGAAGGTGAGGAGGACGAGCGCCGGCAGGACGAGCCAGGCGCGGGACTTAGCAATGCTCTTCCGACTCATGCGTGAGATCTCCTGGCGGGGGTCGCGGTGAACACGCTCAACGACGTGCCCGGTACTTTACGCGATGCCTCTTCGGTGGTCAACTTTCAACTGCGTGCAAAGTGTGCGAGTTGACAGGCTTTGTCGGCCGCCGGTACGATCCATCACGATGATGCATCAGACGAGAGCGCGACCGGCGCGGGAGGGATCCCAAGCGCCGCAGTCGCACGACGCTCGCCCCGGAGTGGCGAGGTGACCTGTCCGACTTGCCGGGCGAAGACCACGTGGCACGGCAATGCCCAGCGACCGTTCTGCTCGCTGACCTGCCGGCTGATCGATCTCGGCCGGTGGCTCGACGAGCGGTACCGGGTTGCCCCGCGTCAGGACGACGATGTTTCGTAAGACGACCGGCGCCATCCTCTGTCCCTCGTGCGGCCGGCTCACCAACGCCGACGCGCCGGCGTGCCTGGTGTGTGGCCGGCGCAACCCGGGCATGTGGGGCTTCGCGGGGCCGTTGCGCGGCCTGTTCCGGCGCCGGAGCTTCGTCGACATCGTCACCGTGGCCTGCATCGTCCTCTACGTGGCGACCCTGGTCTTCGACCCCCGCGGCGCGCTCCGGCCCAGTGGCCTCTTCAACATCTTCTCGCCCAGCGTCGAGGCCTTGTTTGCTCTGGGCGCGACTGGTTCCGTACCCTGGCATCTCGGCCGCTGGTGGACCCTGATCACGGCGATCTATCTCCACGGCGGCGTTCTGCACATCCTGTTCAATCTGCTGATGATTCGCCAGGTCGGGCCGGACGTCGAACAGCTCTACGGGCCCTCACGCCTCGTGGTCATATTCACCGTGGCCGGCGTCTCTGGCTTCATGGCCTCCAATCTACTCGGCCTCCCTCTCACGATCGGCGCGTCGGGCTCGTTCTACGGCCTGCTCGGTGCGATGGTGGCCTTCGGCCAGAAGCGCGGCGGCACGTTCGGGGCAACCATCCTGCGGCAGTACGGACAGTGGGCGCTACTCATGTTCGTGTTGGGCTTCCTCATGCCGGGGGTCAACAACATCGCCCATGCCGGCGGCTTCGTCGGAGGATTCGCTGCCGGGCTCGTGCTCTCTCTCGCCGAGCGCCGGGCCGAAACCGCCTTCGATCAACTGCTGGCTACGGTGTGCATCGGCCTCACGCTACTTTGCTTCGCCCTGGCGTTCTGGAGCGCGTTCATCGCCTGAACGCACGAACGCCCGGACTCAGTATCGAGCCCGGGCGCTGTGGTGATTTACCCCGGCAGCGACCTACTCTCCCACGCAGTTGCCCACGCAGTACCATCGGCCCAGGAGGGCTTAACTTCCGTGTTCGGGATGGGAACGGGTGTGGCCCCTCCGGCAATGCCACCGGGAATCGAATCGCACCGGCGCCCATCGGGCGCCGGCCAACCGAATCCCGAGATTCTCGAGTGCAACACGGCGCGCATCTCTCCGTATTGAACGATGTATGAGTGCAACGTGGTCAAGCCGCACGGGCGATTAGTACCGGTCAGCTGAACACCTTACGGTGCTTACACCTCCGGCCTATCAACCTGGTCATCTACCAGGGCCCTTCAGGGGGCTTACGCCCCGGGAGATCTCATCTTCAGGCGGGTTTCGCGCTTAGATGCCTTCAGCGCTTATCCCTGCCGGACATAGCTACCGAGCGGTGCCCTTGGCAGGACAGCTCGCACACTAGAGGTCCGTCCACCCCGGTCCTCTCGTACTAGGGGCAGCTCCCGTCAAATCTCCTCCGCCCGCGACAGATAGGGACCGAACTGTCTCACGACGTTCTAAACCCAGCTCACGTACCGCTTTAATGGGCGAACAGCCCAACCCTTGGGACCTGCTCCAGCCCCAGGATGCGATGAGCCGACATCGAGGTGCCAAACCTTGCCGTCGATGTGAACTCTTGGGCAAGATCAGCCTGTTATCCCCGGAGTACCTTTTATCCGTTGAGCGATGGCCCTTCCACTCGGGACCACCGGATCACTAGGTCCTGCTTTCGCACCTGCTCGACTTGTAGGTCTCGCAGTCAAGCCGGCTTCTGCCCTTACACTCGTCGCACGATTTCCAACCGTGCTGAGCCGACCTTCGAGCGCCTCCGTTACCGTTTAGGAGGCGACCGCCCCAGTCAAACTACCCGCCTGGCACTGTCCCCGGCCCGGATCACGGGCCCAGGTTAGAACTACAGCACGATCAGGGTGGTATCTCAACGACGGCTCCACCGAAGCTAGCGCTCCGGCTTCAAAGCCTCCCACCTATCCTGCACAGACCCTGCCAGAATTCCATACCAAGGTATAGTAAAGGTTCACGGGGTCTTTTCGTCTAGTCGCGGGTAGCCAGCATCTTCACTGGCGCTACAGTTTCACCGGGTCTCTCGTGGAGACAGCGGTCAAGTCGTTACGCCATTCGTGCAGGTCGGAACTTACCCGACAAGGAATTTCGCTACCTTAGGACCGTTATAGTTACGGCCGCCGTTTACCGGGGCTTCGGTTCAAAGCTTCGCACCTTGCGGCACTAACCTCTCTCCTTAACCTTCCGGCACCGGGCAGGCGTCAGACCCTATACCTCCTCTTGCGAGTTGGCAGAGTCCTGTGTTTTTAGTAAACAGTCGCTTGACCCAATTCTCTGCGACCCCTTCAGGCTCAACACCTTAGTGGGGCACCCCTTCTCCCGAAGTTACGGGGTTATTTTGCCTAGTTCCTTCACGAGAGTTCTCCCGAGCGCCTGTGGATATTCTCCTCGCCCACCTGTGTCGGTTTACGGTACGGTCGCCTTGGCAACTGGCTTAGAGGATTTTCTTGGCAGCGGGGTATCAGCCCGTTTGCGGCCCGAAGGCCTCCCCATCGTGTTTCAGGTTGACCCCCTGACGGATTTGCCTATCAGGAGCCCCTACGCACTTGGACCCGCACTTCCAATCGCGGGCGGTGCTTAACCTTCTGCGTCACCCCATAGCTCGTAACGTCACCACGGCGGTACAGGAATATTAACCTGTTGCCCTTCGCGTACGCCTTTCGGCCTCCGCTTAGGAACCGACTAACCCTGGGCGGATTAACCTTCCCCAGGAAACCTTAGGCTTTCGGCGACCAGGTTTTTCACCTGGTTTATCGCTACTCGTGCCGGCATTATCGCTTCGGCTTCGTCCAGCAGTCCTCACGGTCTGCCTTCGATCTAGGGCCGAATGCTCCCCTACCGCTCGACGGTTGCCCGCCGAGCTCGTAGCGTCGGTGGCAGGCTTGAGCCCCGTTGAATTGTCCGCGCAGAATCGCTTGACCAGTGAGCTGTTACGCACTCTTTAAAGGATGGCTGCCTCTAAGCCAACCTCCTGGCTGTCTATGCGACTCCACATCGTTTCCCACTAAGCCTGCACTTAGGGACCTTAGCTGACGATCTGGGTTGTTTCCCTCTCGACCACGCAGCTTATCCCGCGTCGTCTGACTCCCACGCTTCAACGAACGGCATTTGGAGTTTGGTTAGGTTTGGTAATCTGGTAGGACCCCTAGCCCATCCAGAGCTCTACCACCGTCCGTCATACGTGAGGCTATCCCTAGAGATATTTCGGGGAGAACCAGCTATCTCCAAGTTTGATTAGCCTTTCACTCCGACCCCCAGCTCATCCCATCCGTTTTCAACCGAAATGAGTTCGAGCCTCCACCGGTGTTTAGACCGGCTTCACTCTGGCCAGGGGTAGATCACTTGGCTTCGGGTCTATTCCGCGCGACTGAACGCCCTATTCGGACTCGCTTTCGCTCCGGCTCCGTCCCTTTGAGACTTAACCTTGCCACGCGGAAATAACTCGCCGGCTCATTATGCAAAAGGCACGCAGTCAGGCCTTCCGCCTTGCGGCGGCATAGCCCTCCTACCGCTTGTAGGCAAACGGTTTCAGGTTCTATTTCACTCCCCTCACCGGGGTTCTTTTCGCCTTTCCCTCACGGTACTGGTTCGCTATCGGTCGCCAGGGAATATTTAGCCTTGGAGGGTGGTCCCTCCGGATTCCCACGGGGTTTCACGTGTCCCGTGGTACTTGGGTACGCTGACCAGAGAGATCAGTGCGATTTCGTCTACAGGGCTTTCACCTTCTGTGGCGACTCTTTCCAGAGTCTTCGACTATCGCCTGACTTGGTAACTCTCCGGGGTTCCCCTATCAGCGCCCCGCAACCCCGACTGGATTGCTCCAGGCGGTTTAGGCTGATCCCTTTTCGCTCGCCGCTACTCAGGGAATCGAGTTTTCTTTCTCTTCCTCGAGGTACTGAGATGTTTCAGTTCCCTCGGTTCGCGTCACGCCACCTATGGATTCAGTGACGGACGACTGGGCATTACCCCAGCCGGGTTCCCCCATTCGGGCATCCTCGGATCAAAGCCTGCTTGCGGCTCCCCGAGGCTTATCGCAGCTAGCCACGCCCTTCGTCGCTTCCTGGCGCCAAGGCATCCACCGTTCGCCCTTAGTAGCTTGACCACGAATTTCATTGTTGCCTAAGGAGAACATCGCTTGGCTACACTCGAGAATCATCGTATTCGATTGTCAAAGAGCCTCGCGGCCAGAGCCGCGACAACTCGCGCATCGCGTTTATGTCGCTTGGTGGAGATGACCGGAGTCGAACCGGCGACCCCCTGCTTGCAAAGCAGGTGCTCTCCCAACTGAGCTACATCCCCAACAGCCTTTCTGGTGGGCCTTCCTGGGGTCGAACCAGGGACCTCGCGCTTATCAAGCGCGCGCTCTAGCCAGCTGAGCTAAAGGCCCAAGAGAAATAATGCTACTGGCTCACGCGAGGAAGTCGAGCGGTGCTGCAGGATTTGAGCATTGGAGGGCCCGGAGATCCGGAGATCCCCGGACCCTCGAAGCTCCTTAGAAAGGAGGTGATCCAGCCGCAGGTTCCCCTACGGCTACCTTGTTACGACTTCACCCCAATCACCGACCATACCTTCGGCGCCTGCTTCCTTGCGGTTGGCTCAGCGACTTCTGGTACAACCGGCTTTCGTGGTGTGACGGGCGGTGTGTACAAGGCCCGGGAACGTATTCAGCGCAGCCTGCTGATCTGCGCTTACTAGCGATTCCGACTTCATGCAGGCGAGTTGCAGCCTGCAATCCGAACTGAGACCGACTTTGTGGGATTGCCTCCCCCTCGCGGGTTGGGAACCCTCTGTATCGGCCATTGTAGCATGTGTGTAGCCCTGGACATAAGGGGCATACGGACTTGACGTCATCCCCCCCTTCCTCCAGCTCTTCGCCGGCGGTTCCCTAAGAGTGCCCGGCATTACCCGATGGCAACATAGAGTGAGGGTTGCGCTCGTTGCGGGACTTAACCCAACACCTCACGGCACGAGCTGACGACAGCCATGCACCACCTGTGCAGGCTCCTGACTTAACAGGTCGTCCCCGTTTCCGGTTTCTACTTCCTGCATGTCAAGCCCAGGTAAGGTTCTTCGCTCAGCATCGAATTGAACCACATGCTCCACCGCTTGTGCGGGCCCCCGTCAATTCCTTTGAGTTTCAACCTTGCGGCCGTACTCCCCAGGCGGACGACTTAATGCGTTAGCTGCGGCACGGAAGGGACTGAACCCCCCCACACCTAGTCGTCATCGTTTACAGCGTGGACTACCGGGGTATCTAATCCCGTTTGCTCCCCACGCTTTCGCGCCTCAGCGTCAGGAATTGCCCAGAGACCCGCCTTCGCCACCGGTGTTCCTCCCGATCTCTACACATTTCACCGCTACACCGGGAATTCCAGTCTCCTCTGCAATCCTCTAGAACAGCAGTATCGATCGACGTTCTTCGGTTGGGCCGAAGGATTTCACGACCGACTTGCCATCCCGCCTACGCGCCCTTTACGCCCAGTAATTCCGAGCAACGCTTGCCCCCTCTGTCTTACCGCGGCTGCTGGCACAGAGTTGGCCGGGGCTTCCTCTGCAGGTACCGTCAGATGCCGGCGGTTATCGCGCCGACACCCTTCTTTCCCACTGACAGTGGTTTACGACCCGAAGGCCTTCGTCCCACACGCGGCGTCACTCCGTCAGGCTTTCGCCCATTGCGGAAAATTCCCCACTGCTGCCTCCCGTAGGAGTCGGGGCCGTGTCTCAGTCCCCGTGTGGCTGGTCGTCCTCTCAGACCAGCTACCCGTCATAGCCTTGGTGGGCCGTTACCCCGCCAACTAGCTGATAGGCCGCGAGCCCCTCCAAGAGCGGCAGCTTGCGCCACCTTTCTTCCCCAGATCTTTCGACCCAAGGACCGTATCCGGTATTAGCCCCCCTTTCGAGGGGGTATCCCGAACTCTAGGGCAGGTTACCCACGTGTTACTCACCCGTGCGCCACTAGAACCGCCGAATTATTGCTAACCCGACGATTCCCGTTCGACTTGCATGTGTTAAGTACGCCGCCAGCGTTCGCTCTGAGCCAGGATCAAACTCGCCAAGATAAATCGACAAACTTGAAACCTGGTCCCTAAAGCCCAACCAATGATGTTGCGTCGGTCGAGCGCAAGGTACTCAGTAGTTACGGATGGTGCTCACACTTCGTCGGTGAGCCAGTAACATATGCGATTTTCAAAGAGCGGCGGGGCCTGGACCCCTGAAGAGTTGAAACAGGTCAGCTGGACTGATGAGGCCGGCTGCCTACTCTCAACCAACTCATCCCGTCGTACGTCAGCAACAGGATGGGCAAGGAGTGATGATACGGATGCCCAGCAGGGCTGTCAAGGGATCTTTGCTCGAGACCTTCACCACCGGATCGCCGCGCTTCCAGCTCGGCTTGACGCACGCACGCCTTGCTATTCAGATAGTTATGCGGCGTCAGCGGGCGGACATTCGCCCCGCGTAGTAGCTCCGACGGCCCTTGCGAACGATCCAGAATCGATCGTGCAGCGGCCCGACCGTGCGCAGGGTGTCGGCAATCCCGGTGACACGCTGGCCATTGATCGTGACCCCGCCCCCGGCGAGGAGCTTCCGCGCCTCGCCCTTGGACTCGGCCGCTCCCACGCGAACCAGCAGATCGACGATGCCGAGCGCGCCCGCTTCCTCCGCACCGATCTCGGCGGTGGGGATCGCGCGGCAGACCTGGTCGAGCTGGGCCGCGGCCAGCGCGACGACGTCGCCCCCGAACATCGCGGCGCCGATCGCCTCCGCCTCCTTCATTGCCGCGTCGCCGTGGACCAGCGCAGTGACCTCACGCGCGAGGAGGCGTTGCGCCTCGCGGCGCTCCGGCGCGTCCGCCGTCGCCCGCTCGAGATCGGCGATCGCGTCGCGCGAGAGGAACGTGAAGTACTTGAGGAACTTCACCACGTCCGCATCGCCGGTGTTGAGCCAGAATTGATACATCTCGTAGGGTGACGTCCGCGCGGCATCGAGCCACACGGTGCCCGATTCCGTCTTGCCGAACTTGGTGCCGTCCTCCTTCGTCACCAGCGGATGCACGATGGCGAAGGCCTGCTCGCCGGCGACGCGCCGGATCAGCTCGATCCCCGCGGTGATGTTGCCCCACTGATCGCTGCCGCCGAGCTGGACGCGGCAGTCCTGGTCCTGGAAGAGACGCAGGAAGTCGTAGGCCTGCAGCACCTGGTAGCTGAACTCGGTGTACGAGAGCCCGGCATCCGCCCGTCCCATGCGCGCGCGCACCGATTCTTTGGCCAGCATGGCGCCCAGGGGGAAGTGCTTGCCGACATCGCGCAGGAACCCGATCGCGTCCATCTTGCCGAGCCAGTCGTAGTTGTTGACGAGGAGCGCGCCGGCCGGCCCCGAGCCGAAGTCGAGGAAGCGCTGCACCTGGACCTTCAGCCGCGCCGCCGCGGCCGCGACCTGGTCCTCCGGGCTCAGCGCGCGCTCGCCTGCCTTGCCGCTGGGGTCGCCGATGAGCCCCGTCCCGCCCCCGATGAGGACGATGGGCCGGTGCCCCGCGCGCTGGATCCGGCTCAGCACCACGAGGCCGAGGAGGCTTCCCACGTGCAGGCTGTCCGCGGTCGGGTCGAAGCCGATATAGGCACGGCGTCCCGGGGTGGCGAAGTGGCGATCGGCGTCGGCAGGGTCCGAGACGTCGCTGAGGAGGCCGCGCCACTGGAAATCGTCGAGCAGCGCGGACGTGAAAGTCTTTGGATTCACGCCTGTATAATACCAATGATATGGCCACGCCCCCACGCGGGAAACGGCTCGCCCTGCTGCGGAGCCGGTGGTTCCGGACCCTCGCGTTCACCCTCGTGATCGTGTTCTTCCTGGGCGGCCTCACGGTCGGCGTCGCCGCCCTCTGGGCCTTCACCATCCTCCCCCGCTCGCTGCCCGCGGTGACCGCCCTGGAGAACTTCGAGCCCGTGCAGGGCACCAAGGTCTTCGACGACAACGACGAGCTGATCACCGAATTCCACGTCGAGCGCCGCATCTTCGTCCCGCTCGCCCAGATTCCCAAGCCACTGAAGGACGCGGTCATCGCCACCGAGGACGCGCGCTTCTATTCCCACTGGGGCGTGGATCCGATGGGCGTCGCGCGCGCGGTGTACCAAAACTTCCGCCATGGGCGCATCGTCGAAGGCGGCAGCACGATCACCCAGCAGCTCGCCAAGGTGCTCTTCCTCACGCCCGACAAGAGCCTGGACCGGAAGCTCAAGGAAGCGGTGCTCGCGGTGGAGCTCGAGCGCCGCTACTCCAAGGACCGGCTCCTCGAGATGTACCTCAACCAGATCTACTTCGGGCACGGCGCCTTCGGGGTGGAGGCGGCATCCCGCACCTTCTTCGGCAAGTCCGTGAAGGAGCTCACCCTCGCGGAGAGCGCGCTCCTCGCCGGGCTCCCCAAGGCGCCCGCGACCTACTCGCCGTTCGATCACCCCGACGCGGCGAAGCGACGCCGCGGCACCGTGCTCGCCCGCATGGTGGACGTCAATGTGATCAAGGACACCGACGCCAAGAAGGTCGCCGCCGCCAAGCTCGAGCTGGTGCCGCCCGAGCGCCGGCGTACCACCGGTCAGTACTATCTCGAATACGTGCAGCAGGCGCTGGAGTCGACCTACGGCGCCGACCTCGTGTTCAAGGGCGGGCTCCAGGTCTACACGACGCTCTCACCCGCGATGCAGCTCAAGGCCGAGCAATCGCTGCGCGAGGGACTCAAGGCGCTCGAGACCCGGCGCCTGAAGGTCTCGGAGAAGGCGGGCACGGCGCCCGCGACGGAGAGGCCCGAGGGCGCCCTGCTCGCCCTGGATCCGTCGACCGGCCACATCAAGGCCATGGTGGGCGGGTACGATTTCTTCAAGAGCGAGTTCAACCGCGCCATTCAGGCGCGGCGCCAGCCCGGCTCGGCGTTCAAGCCGTTCGTGTACATCGCCGCGCTGGAGTCGGGCCTCACCCCCGCGACGGTGGTCGACGACTATCCGATCGAGTTCCCCGGCGGCCCCACCAGCAAGCCGTGGAAGCCCGACAACTACGACCGCAAGTTCCGGGGTCCGGTCACCCTCCAGCAGGCGCTGGAGGAGTCGATCAACGTGGTGGCGGTGCGCGTGCAGGACCGCATCGGGCTCAAGCGCACCATCGACGTCGCCCGCCGCCTCGGTGTGGAGAGCCCGCTCGGCGAGAATCTGAGCCTGGCCTTGGGCACCTCCGAGCTATCCCTGCTAGAGCTCACGTCCGCCTACGGCACCCTCGCGAACCACGGCATCTGGATCCACCCCACCGCGATTCGCTACGTGCTCGACGCGCAGGGCAAGCTGCTCGAGGAGAACGTGCCGGACGGCAAGCAGGTGGTCTCGCCGGAAGTGGCCTACGTCGCCACCCAGATGCTCAAGGGCACCGTCGAGCGCGGCACCGGGGTCGCGGCCAAGGCGCTCGGCCGCCCGGCCGCGGCCAAGACCGGCACCACCAACGACTACTCCAACGCCTGGTTCATCGGCTTCACTCCGCAGCTCGCCACCGGGGTATGGGTCGGCTTCGATCGACCGCGGAGCCTCGGCAAGGACGAGACGGGCTCGCGCGTCGCGGTGCCGATCTGGACCACGTTCATGAGCGCGGCTCTCGCCGGGCAGCCCGCCGAGGACTTCCCCATGCCCGAGAAGGTGGTCCTGGTGCCGGTGGACCTCGACCGCGGGGACTGCACGCGCCCGGCCCTCATGGCGTTCGTGATCGGGACCGAGCCGGCGCACGTCTGCGGGCAGGCGCGCTTCGCGAGCGGAGTGGTTCGGCCCGTGCCCCCCGCGGTGACGGCGCCCCTGGGGGCCTCACCGGCGGCGGCGGCACCCGCGGTGGCGCCGCCCAAGGATCCGACGCAGAACCCCTGAGCGGGAATCAGCCAGCGGCGGCCGCGGCGGCGGCGCCGAAGCGCCCGGCGACGGCGGCCCAGTCGCCTCCGGTGAGCAGGTCCTGGAACACCGGCACCAGCTCCCGGAGGGGGACCCGGGCCTGCTGCATGCTGTCGCGATCGCGGATCGTCACGCGCTGATCGCCCTGCTCCCCCTTGTCGGAGTCGCCCACCGTCTGCACGTCTACCGTGACGCAGTAGGGAGTGCCCACCTCGTCCTGGCGGCGATAGAGCCGCCCGATCGCCGCGGTGTCGTCGTAGACGACACGCCAGTGCTTGGCCAGCTCGCCGCGGATGGCATGGGCGGTCCTCACGATCTCCTCGCGCTTCTTGAGCAGCGGCAGCACCGCCACCTTCACGGGCGCGAGCTCGGGATGGAAGCGGAGCACCACCCGCTTTTCTCCCCGCACCTCCTCTTCCTGATAGGCCTCGGCAAGGAAGGCGAGGAGCGCGCGATCCACGCCCGCGGCGGGCTCGATGACGTAGGGGACGACGTGCTCCTTCCGCTCCTCGTCGAAGTACGTGAGGGTCTTCCCGCTGAACTTGGCGTGCTGCTTGAGGTCGTAGTCAGTGCGGTTGGCGATCCCCATCAGCTCACTCCAGCCGATGGGAAAGCGATACTCGATGTCGAGGGTGCGCTTGGCGTAGTGGGCCAGCTCGTCCGGTTCGTGCTCGCGTAGGCGGAGATTCGCCTCGCTCAGGCCGTAGCGCCGGAACCACGCCATGCAGTCCGCGATCCACCGGTCGTGCCAGAACTCGTCGGCGGGCCGTCCCTCCACCGTCTCGTGGGGGTTCACAAAATACTCGATCTCCATCTGCTCGAACTCGCGCGTCCGGAAGATGAAGTTGCCGGGCGTGATCTCGTTGCGGAACGAGCGGCCGGCCTGGGCGATGCCGAACGGGAGCTTGAGCCGCATGGACTGCTGCACGTTCTCGAAGTTCACGAACATCGCCTGCGCGGTCTCGGGGCGGAGATAGGTGACGGCGGCAGCGTCCTCCACCGGACCCATGAAGGTCTTGAACATCAGGTTGAAGTTGCGGGCCGTCGTCAGCTCGCCCTTGCCACAGTCGGGGCACAGCGTGCGCCGGGCGCCGCAGCGCGGACAGGCCTCGCCCGCCGGGATCTCGAACTTGTTGCCCTTGGTGGCCGGACAGAAGTGCAGCCACGGCCGAGCGTCCACGTGATCGGCCCGGAAGCGATGCTGGCACTCACGGCAGTCCACCATGGGATCGGTGAACTGCTCCACGTGGCCGCTCGCGCGCCACACGTTGGGATGCATGAGGATGGCGGCGTCGATGCCCACCATGTCCGAACGCATCTGGACAAAGTCGCGCCACCAGAGCCGCTTGATGTTCTGCTTGAGCTCCACCCCGAGCGGGCCGTAATCCCACACCGAGCCGGTGCCGCCGTAGATCTCGCTCGATTGGAAGACGAATCCGCGGCGCTTCGAGAGCGAGACGAGCGTGTCCATCGTGAGCGACATGGCGCTCAGGATATCATGTGAGCCGCGGGCCCGGCGGCGGCTCGGCCACGCCGGCCAGCCCGCGTCGCGTCTGACCAAGGAAGCGCAGCGAGCGGGAGGGCGCGCCGACCAGCCGCGTGAGCACGCCATCCAACGTGTCGCCCAGCTCGCGCTCCACGTCCCGCCGGAGGCCGAGCGTCAGGCTTTCCTCCCAGCGCATCCCGCGCAGGCGCACCAGCGTGGTCACCGCCGTCCCGGAGATGGGGAGGGCCTGCTCGCCCGCCCCGCACGCGCCGCACACGAGACCGCCCGCGTCCGTGTCCAGCGTCGCGCCGGGGAAGGGAAACTGACGGCCGCACTCGAGGCAGCGGTCCAGCCGCGGACGGTGACCGAGGAGATCGAGCGCGCGCGCCGCGAAGCACAGGGCCACCCGCTCGGGCGCCGTCGCCCCTTCCAGGCCGCGCAGGCTTCGGACAAGAAGGCCGAACAGGGCGGGATGCGGATCCCGATCGGCGGAGAGGCGGCTCAGCATCTCGCACATCCAGGCGCCGCGGCCGAGGCGGCCGAGGTCCTCGCGGACGGCCACGAAGGGCCGGACGATATCGAAATGGTCGACCCGGACGAGCTCGCTCCGCCCGGTGTCGAAGAAGACGAGCTCGCCGAGGGTGAGCGGCTCGAGCGCGGCGACGAAGCGCGACCGCGGCCGCCGCGCTGACCTCGCTACCCCGCGGACCTTGCCGTGATCGCGCGAATAGAACTCGACGAGCCGATCCTGCTCACCCAGCGCCCGCCGGCTCACGACCACCGCCCGCGTCCGGAAGAGGGCCATCAGGACGTGAGCAGGAACCCGAACTCGCGCAGCGCCTGCTCGTCCTTTCTCCAGTTCTTTCGCACCGAAACGCGGAGATCGAGATAGGTCTTGATGCCGAAGAAGCGCTCGAGCTCCTCGCGCGCGGCGCTGCCGATCTTCTTGAGCATGCTACCCTGCCGCCCGATCACGATGCCCTTCTGCGAGTCCTGCTCCACGAAGATCTGGGCCAGGATGTAGACGCATTCGGGCTTCTCGCGCTCGGTGAGCTCCTCCACCCGGACCGCGCAGGCGTACGGGATCTCCTCGTGCGTGAGGCGGAAGATCTTCTCGCGGATCACCTCGGCGACGTAGAAGGTCTCGGGCTGATCGGTGAGGGATTCGCGGGGGAAGTAGGCGGGGCGCTCGGGCATCGCGGGGACCACGAGGTCGAGCAGCGTGCTCACCCCCTCGCCAGTCTGCGCCGACACCGGCACGATCTCCTGGAACCGATGGCGCGCCCGATAGGCGGCGATGAGCGGGAGAAGCCGCGCCTTGGGGGCCACCAGATCGACCTTGTTGAGGCAGCAGAACACGGGCGCGCGCACCGGGGTGAGCCGGGCCAGCACGTCGGCGTCGAGCCGATCGGGGCGCTCACCGGCCTCGGCCACGAGGCAGACGAGGTCCACGTCTTCCAGCGCGCGCTCCGCCGCCCGCTGCATGAGCTCACCGAGCCGGCCGGCGCCCGCGTGGAGCCCCGGCGTGTCCACGAAGACGATCTGCGCGTGCGGCAGGTGGCGGATGCCGGTGATGCGTGTGCGGGTCGTCTGGGGGCGCCGCGAGACGATGGCCATCTTCTCGCCTACGAGGCGGTTGAGCAGGGTGGACTTGCCGACGTTCGGGCGGCCCACCAGGGCCACGAAGCCGGCGCGATGAGTGGGCGTGCTCATGCGTGCGGCAGGAGCCCGGCCCACAGCCGCGTGGGCGGCGGCCGGCGGTGCGCCCGGGTGAGAATGGCCCGCGCCCGCTCGTGCATGCGCTGCGCCTCGCGCGGATGAGCGTCGTCCCAGCCTGCGAGATGCAGGATCCCGTGGACGACGAGCAGGTCGAGCTCGAGCGCGAGGGGCACGCCGACCGCCGCGGCCTGCCGCGCGGCGGTGTCCACGGAGACGATCACCTCGCCCAGCAGGGGCGCCGGACCCGGGCCGGCCAGGTCGAACGCGAGGACATCCGTCGGCTTGCGCGAGCCGCGATAGCGGGCGTTGAGCCGCCGGATGGCCGCGTCGTCCACGAGGGTCACGTGCACCTCCGCGCGGGCCCGTCCCACCGCGGCGAGGGCGGCCTGGGCGATCTCGTGCAGGCGGCGGCGCGGCACGCGGGCACGGGACTGGCGGTTCTCGAGGGCGACGGGCATGAGCACCTTAACGTTGCGGGGGCCTGGGTCTCATATCCGCTCG
>Ga0207428_10003078_pt1 | contig 16410 bp, 18 predicted proteins | sample RhiMethybrSRZTD1_FD_187600 | JGI IMG/M metagenome (GOLD analysis project Ga0207428, IMG submission 187600) | Populus rhizosphere microbial communities from Tennessee, USA - Rhizosphere MetaG P. TD hybrid SRZTD1 (SPAdes) (version 3) | ecosystem: Host-associated > Plants > Roots > Rhizosphere >...
GCCGACTACCTCGTCATCCTTCAGCATCGGGACCACGACCAGAGTCCGCGCGCCAGCAAGGTTAATCGTGGCTTCGCGCAATCGGGAGTGTCTCGCGACTGCTGGTTTCGCTAGTTGGCCGAGTCCTACATTTGGATTAGGCAGGAATACTGGTTCAGTGCGCAGAAAATCGACATAGGCTGCAGGCGCTCCATGTGTCGCACCGATTCGGTATGCATCTCCCTCGCGCAGCCAGAGATTGCCGAATTTGGCCCCACAAATTCGCACCGCATTTTCCAGCATTGCCTGGAACACCGGTTGCAGCTCACCCGGCGACGAGCTGATAATCTTCAGCACGTCAGAGGTAGCCGTCTGCTGCTCCAGCGCTTCGTGCAACTCGCGGGTGAGCCGCGCGAGATTTGTTTCATTGCCGGCAGCGACGGAACTGCCACGGCGTCTGGCCTTTGGCGCATCCGCCGTCTTGTGGCGTTGCGCTTTAGTTGCTTTGCCGCCTGATTTTTCGCGCCGTCGCATTGCCTCCCCGGGGCTCAGGACAAGGCATCGTAATGGCTCAGGCGAGTCTCGTTAAGGGACTGCCCGATGTCCGCTTTGGGTCATAAGCAGACATACCAGGTCGTCATTCGCGATGTCCGCTTTACCGCCGAAAGCTTAGGGGCGGCCCACGCACATCTGCACTGCCGCCCCCGCTATTGTTAGCCCCACCTCTCGTTGCGGTTACGTCCGCCGTCAACGAGAAGCAGGGCCTTACCTGCTTCGCGGGAATGGGCACGCGGGCAGGCAATCTCAGTTGTCAGATATTCCCGTCGTCGGCCGGCTGAGTTGTGTCCTCAGTTTGTTTTGGAGCCTCGACTATTCCATGTGTCTTTTGACCTTCCAGCCAGCGCTGTCGCCTCGCAGCACTGTCCTTGCCGATCTTCATGACGGAGTGGAGCACGAGAGCTTCAGTTGGGCGAGATGGCGGTCACTCTTCGTCATGCCGCAGACTCGCTGGGCGCGCAACGCGCCGTTTTCCATAGCTGCGCCGACGCCGTCGCCCAATCGAAGGCATGGTCGCTGGGACCGTGCTGCTTCAGACGATCCAGCCGGGCAACGGCCTCCTCAACGCTGGGGCGATGTCCCGCGGCCACCCACCACATCACGAAATAAGGCCCCTCGAAGTGCTCGAACCATTCGGCGCGGCGACCATAGAAGCGCTTGTGAAGCGTCTGATAGACAAAGCGCTCAAGGGCTTCGACGCTATCCCAAACCGATAAATTGATGGCGATGCGCCGATCGGCATAAGGCCGCGTGCTGGTCGAATTGCCGCTTTCATCGATGTAACGCCAAACGAAGCCCGGCGTGCGTTCCGCCAGGCCGTTCACCAGCGCCAGATTGTTCGTGAAATCCGCCATGCGCGGGTCGTCGATCTCATAACGAATGCGACCAATATTGAGTTGCGCAAGATGATGGTTCGCGGGCTGACGCATCGTGCTCACTCTGCCGCCTCCCGAACCGCGCCATTGGCATCCGCTTTGCGCGTGTACTCGTCGATCCGCCGCTCGATCTCGGGACGGAAATGCCGCAGCAAGCCTTGCACCGGCCAGGCCGCGCCGTCGCCGAAGGCGCAAATGGTATGGCCCTCGATCTGCTGGGTGACCTGCATCAGCATGTCGATCTCACGCTTCTGCGCGCGGCCTTCGGCCATGCGGGTCAGGACGCGCCACATCCAGCCCACTCCCTCACGGCACGGCGTGCACTGTCCGCAACTCTCGTGCTTGTAGAAGTACGAAATGCGCGCCATGGCGCGGACAATGTCGGTCGACTTGTCCATGACAATGACTGCCGCGGTCCCGAGTGCGGACTTCTTGTCTCGGCAGCCGTCAAAGTCCATCAATAGCGTGTCTGCCCAGTCCTTCCCTGCCGGCACCAGGGGCATGGACGAGCCGCCCGGGATGACCGCGAGCAAATTGTCCCAGCCGCCGCGGACGCCGCCGGCATGCGTGTCCAAAAGCTCGCGCAACGGAATGCCCATAGCCTCTTCGACGTTGCACGGCTTGTCGACGTGACCGGAAATGCAGAACAACTTTGTGCCAGTATTATTGGGCCGACCAATGCCCGCAAACCATGACGCGCCGCGTCGCATGATATCCGGCACGACGGCTATCGATTCCACGTTTTGCACTGTGGTCGGACAACCGTATAGGCCCACATTGGCCGGGAACGGCGGTTTCAGCCGCGGCTGGCCCTTCTTGCCTTCGAGACTTTCGAGCAGCGCAGTCTCTTCGCCGCAGATATAGGCACCGGCGCCATGGTGCACGTAGAGATCGAAATCCCAGCCGTGCAGATTGTCTTTGCCGATTAGCTTGGCTTCATAGGCTTCGTCTATCGCGGCCTGCAGACGTTCGCGCTCGCGGACGAATTCTCCGCGGATGTAGATGTACCCGGCGTTAGCGCCCATAGCACACCCAGCGATCAGACACCCTTCCACCAACAGGTGCGGATCGTGCCGCATGATCTCCCGGTCCTTGCAGGTACCTGGCTCGGATTCATCGGCATTCACGACAAGATAGTGCGGCCGCCCGTCCGATTTCTTCGGCATGAACGACCACTTCAGGCCGGTCGGGAAGCCAGCGCCGCCGCGCCCGCGCAGACCCGACGTCTTCACCTCTTCGATGATCGCATCGCGGCCTTTTTCAAGAATGGTTTTGGTGCCATCCCACGCGCCACGGGCGCGCGCGCCCTTGAGGCCCCAGTCGTGCTGGCCGTAGAGATTTTTGAAGATGCGATCCTTGTCAGCCAGCATCGCTCACGCCTTTTCCTTAAGCGTCGTGGCGCCGCCGACCGGCGCAGACAATTGCCGATCGATCTGCGGGCCCGGCTTCACTTTCTTGCCTGCCGCGAGATTGTCGAGAATTTTGCCGAAGCTTTGGGCGGTCAGGTCTTCGTAGAAGTCGTAGTTGATTTGCGCCATCGGTGCATTGACGCAGGCGCCCAGGCACTCGACCTCGATCCAGGAGAATTTGCTGTCCTTGGTTACCTTGCCCTGGTCGCCGATGCGCTTGCGGCAGATTTTTTCCAGTTCATCGGCCCCGCGCAGTCGGCACGGCGTCGTGCCGCAGAGCTGAACGTGGAATTTGCCGACTGGCTGGAGATTGAACATCGTGTAAAAGGTCGCAACTTCGAGCGCGCGGATATGCGCCAGGCCGAGAAAATCCGCGACATGGCGAATAGCCGCCTCCGGCAGCCAGCCGCCGGCCTGCTCCTGCGCACGCCACAACAGCGGGATGATCGCTGACTGCTGGCGGCCTTCCGGATACTTCGTGATCTCCTTCTTCGCCCACGCGAGATTCTCCTTCGTGAAGGCGAACTCCCTCGGCTGGATTTCGGGGGGCGCGAGACGGCGGACGCTCATCGGTCCACCTCCCCGAACACGACGTCGATCGAGCCGAGAATGGCGGACACGTCGGCCAGCATATGGCCGCGCGTGAGAAAATCCATCGCCTGCAAATGTGCAAAGCCCGGCGCGCGGATCTTGCACTTGTATGGCTTGTTGGTGCCGTCGGCGACCAGATAGACGCCGAACTCGCCCTTGGGCGCTTCGACAGCGGCGTAAACCTCGCCGGCAGGGACGTGATAGCCCTCGGTATAGAGCTTGAAGTGATGGATCAACGCTTCCATCGAGCGCTTCATCTCCTCGCGCTTGGGCGGCACGATCTTATTGTCATCGATCGTTACCGGTCCCTGCCCGGCTGGCGAGCGCAGTCGCTCGCAGCATTGCTTCATAATCTTGGTCGACTGGCGCATCTCTTCCATGCGGATGAGATAGCGGTCGAAACAATCTCCGTTCTTTCCGATCGGAATATCGAAATCCAGCTCGGAATAGCACTCGTACGGCTGAGCCTTGCGTAGATCCCAGGCGGCGCCCGACCCCCGCACCATCACCCCGGAGAATCCCCAGTTCCACGCATCGGCGAGCTTGACGACACCGATATCGACATTGCGCTGCTTGAAGATGCGGTTGCCGGTGAGAAGTGCATCGAGATCGTCGACGACCTTCAGGAACGGATCGCAGAAAGCATAGATATCATCGACCAGCTTTGGCGGCAGATCCTGATGCACGCCGCCTGGCCGGAAGTATGCCGCGTGCATGCGCGAGCCCGATGCGCGTTCGTAAAACACCATCAGCTTTTCACGCTCCTCAAAGCCCCACAGCGGCGGCGTGAGGGCGCCCACGTCCATCGCCTGCGTGGTTACGTTGAGCAGGTGCGACAACAGGCGGCCGATCTCGGAGTACAGGACGCGAATGATCTGAGCCCGCTTCGGCACCTGGATCGCAAGCAACTTTTCGACCGCGAGGCAGAACGCGTGCTCCTGATTCATCGGCGCGACATAGTCGAGCCGGTCGAAATAGGGCACAGCCTGCAGATAGGTCTTGTGCTCGATCAGCTTCTCGGTGCCGCGATGGAGCAATCCGATGTGCGGATCCACGCGCTCCACCACCTCGCCGTCGAGCTCAAGCACCAGCCGCAATACCCCGTGCGCGGCGGGATGCTGCGGCCCGAAGTTGATGGTGAAATTGCGCAGTGAGGTTTCGGCCATCAGCTTACCGGCTCCGCTGCAGATTTCGCCTTCTCAGCCACTTTCGCGTTGAAGCGGTCCCACGCAACCACGACGCGCTCGTGCCGTCCCTCGCCTATCAAGTCGATTCCGTCATGGGCACTGACCTTGAAGGTGATCTTGCGGCCGTCCACCTCGGTGACTTCCACGTCGACCTTGACGGTCATGCCAGGCGGAGTAGCGGCGAGATGCGAAACATCCACGTGGATGCCGAGGCTGCCCTCGCCCGGGTCAAGATGTTCTCCGAGTAGCTGCGTGCAGGTCCATTCCATCAGCACGATCATGAAGCCGGTCGCAAACACCTTAGGCATAGCCGCGATGATCGGCGATTCCGGATAGGTATAGGGCACCGTCTTGTTTTCCGGCACTTTGTACGAGAACGAATGCTTGAGCCCCGCTTTGAGGGTCGGCTTCATGACGACACCTTCTTTTCGGGTTCGCCCGTCAACTTGTTGCCCGTGCCCTCGGCTTTGGCTTTTTCGTCTCCGGGCAACACGTAGTTTGTGCCTTCCCAGGGCGAGAGGAAGTCGAAGCTGCGAAATTCCTGCGCCAGCGTCACCTTGTCATAAACAACGCGCTTCTGCTCGTCGTCCCATCGCACCTCGACGAAGCCGGTGAGCGGGAAATCTTTACGCAGCGGATGACCCTCAAAACCGTAGTCGGTGAGGATGCGCCGCATGTCCGGATGCCCGGTGAACAGGACGCCGTAAAGATCGTAGGTTTCCCGCTCGAACCAGTCCGCGCCCCGGAAGACATTGATCAACGATGCAACCGGAGTTGTTTCATCAGTCTCCACTTTCAATCGGATACGCTGGTTCAGCCGCGGAGAGAGGAAATGATACACCACGTCGAAGCGCTGCTCGCGCGAGGGCCAATCAACAGCCGTAACATCGAGGATGCTGATGAACTGGCACGCTGGATCATCGCGGAGGAAGGTCGCAACCTTAATGAGATCGGGCAGCCTGGCGGTTACGGTCAATTCAGCGCGCGCGATTTCATAGCCGGTGATCGAATCGCCCAAGGCGCTTTTGATCGTTTGCCCAAGCCTGTCGAGCATGTCGTCCATGGCCGGCTCCGCTCAGCGCTCGATCGTGCCAGTGCGACGAATTTTTTTCTGCAAAAGCATCACGCCATAAAGAAGCGCTTCCGCAGTCGGCGGACAGCCGGGCACATAGATATCGACTGGTACGATGCGATCGCACCCGCGCACGACTGAATAGGAATAGTGATAGTAGCCGCCCCCATTCGCGCAGGACCCCATCGAGATCACGTATCGCGGCTCAGGCATCTGGTCGTAGACCTTGCGCAATGCCGGCGCCATTTTGTTGGTGAGTGTGCCGGCAACGATCATCACATCCGATTGTCGCGGCGAGGCGCGCGGCGCAAAGCCGAATCGCTCCGCATCGTACCGCGGCATCGACATCTGCATCATTTCAACCGCGCAGCAGGCGAGGCCGAATGTCATCCACATCAGGGAGCCGGTGCGTGCCCACGTGATGAGATCATCGGCGGCGGTGACAAGGAAGCCTTTGTCGGAAAGTTCCGCGTTCACGCCGGTAAAAAAAGAGTCGTCCGAGCCGACCGGTTTGCCGGTGCGCGGATCAAGAACGCCCTTGGGAGCGGGTGCAACCAGTGTCATGGGTTTGTCAGTCCCATTCCAGCGCCCCCTTCTTCCACTCATATATGAAGCCGATGGTCAGAACGCCAAGGAACACCATCATCGACCAGAAGCCATAAGCTCCGATCTCGCGGAAGACGACGGCCCAGGGGAACAGGAAGCTCACCTCGAGGTCGAAAATGATGAAGAGGATGGCGACCAGATAGAATCGCACGTCGAATTTCATGCGCGCGTCATCGAAGGCGTTGAAGCCGCATTCGTAGGCGGACAATTTTTCCGGGTCTGGCTGCTTGTAGGCGACGATGAAGGGGGCGATCAGCAACGCGAGGCCGATGCCAAGCGCCACCGCAATGAATATGACCAGAGGCAAGTAGTCCAGAAGCAATGCGCTCATCGCGACCCCTAGCGTGCAGCCCCGCCCTACCTGATTATACGTCCGCCCCGGACTGTTCGGCGGCCCGAAAGGCGCCGGTTATCCCGCACAAATGGGCCCTTGTTTGCTGGAATAGCCTCAAGACGGGAGCGGTCGAGGCTTAGCGCAGCGCACACAAGGTGGCAAGCCGACATTCGGTTGCATCCACGAACGATCGCCGCCGGCGCGGGGTTTACGTGATTGACAGGGGCGCAAACCGCCCACGATAGTCGCCACGGGGCAGACGCAGTCGAAATTTGGGAAAATGCATGGCTCTTGTGCGATATTTCGCTGCCCTGGTCTCCCTTGCGAGTTTGGTCGCAATCGCCGCGCCAGCAACAAATGCGGACGAGTACCCGTCACGCCCCGTGAAGGTCATTGTCCCGTTCGGCGCAGGGGGACCGACGGACGTCTATACGCGCGCCATCGCCGAAGAGTTGCGCAAATCCCTGCATCAACCCTTCATTATGGAAAACCGGCCAGGCGCCGGCACCACCATCGGGACCGACACGGTCGCCAAGTCGCTGCCTGATGGCTACACGCTGCTGATGGTTTCCGGTACGCAGGCTGTTAACGAAACTTTGTACGTCCACAAACCCTATCAGCTCATGCGTGATCTCGTGCCGATCGCACCTCTGATCGATACCGACCTCGTCCTCGTGGTGCATCCATCGGTGCCGGCCAAGAACCTGAGCGAACTCCTCGCACTGGCCCGCGCAAAGCCCGGGACGATCAACTACGGCTCGTCCGGACCCGGATCGAACTATCACATGGCCGGTGAACTGCTGAAGAGTCTTACTGGTGTCGACATTGTACACGTGCCCTACAAAGGCTCGACCGGCGCCCGCAATGACATCCTGAGCGGCCAGGTCCAGATACTGTTCGACTCCGTCCCGACAATGGCGCCCATGATCAAGGCCGGATTGGTGCGCGCGCTGGGCACCAGCGGCAAGACGCGATCGGCGACATTGCCGGACGTGCCGACAATTGCGGAAGCCGGTGTTCCCGGTTTTAACGCGACTTTGTGGGTTGGCTTCATGGCGCCGGCTGCAACGCCGCAACCGATCGTCGACAAACTCCATCGCGAGATCACAATGATTCTGGCGCGACCTGACATCAAAGAGGCCTGGGAAAAAACCGGCGCCACGCCGATCGTGATGACGCAGCCGGAATTCAAGGCCTTCATGGACGCCCAGGTTGCGAAATGGGCGAATGTCATCAAGACCAATCAGATTCCACCGATCAACTGACGTGCACCGCGAGTAAAGACATGAATGAAATGAGCAAACCTGCCCCCGCCATCAAAGGCGAGGATCATTGGACGACCAAGGACGGCGGAGTGAGGTTGTTCCTGTTCGAAAAATGCGCCGGCGACCCGGCCAAGAGCATCGGCACAATTCTCTTTGTGCACGGCTCGTCGATGGCGTCACAGCCGACGTTTGATTTGCAGGTGCCGGGGCGTCCGGATTCATCGGCAATGGATCACTTCGCGCGCCGCGGCTATGACTGCTGGTGCGTCGACATGGAAGGCTATGGCCGCTCGACCAAGGATCGCGACAACAACGCACCAATCTCCCAGGGCGCGGACGACTGTTATGCGGCCGCCCTCTATATCCAGAAGCTGCGCGGAAAGCGCCCGCTCCTTGTTTACGGAATATCGTCGGGCGCGCTGCGCGCCGCGATGTTTGCCGAACGGCATTCGGAAATGGTCGCGAGGCTTGCGCTTGACGCCATGGTCTGGACCGGCGAAGGCTCGCCGACGCTCGAGCAACGACGCAAAAAGCTCGCGGAATTCACCACCAAAAATCGCCGGCCGATCGATAAGGCTTTCATCCATTCGGTATTCGATCGCGACCATCCCGATACGGCAGAACGCCGGGTGATCGATGCATTCGCCGACGCCGTCACCGCGCTCGACGATTCAGTTCCGACAGGAACGTACGTCGACATGTGCTCGAAGTTGCCCGTCGTGAGCCCTGAAAAGATAATGGTGCCAACACTCATCATGCGCGGCCAGCACGATGGCATCGCCTCGCTGGAAGACTTGCTGAAGTTTTTCGAGAAACTGCCGAACCCAGACAAGCAATTCACGATCATGCCGGGCATCTCGCACGCGAGCTTCCAGCAGAAAAATTACATGCTCGTCTACCACATCCTCGCCAGTTTCTTTGCACAGCCTGAGCCGGTCTATAGAAGCTGACGACTCTCAGTCGTCACGACCGACACTCGTCCGGCCGGAGCACAAGCCTCGTGCCGGGCATTCACGTCTTTCGTGTTGGAGGGAAGCCGCGGATGGCGGGGACAAGCCCGGCCACGACACGTTGCTAAGCTCCCAACTTATCCGCGAGTTCAGCCAAATCTTTTCCCGCCGCATCGACGGGCACCGTCGGCTTGGTTTCGCCGGTGCCGGGGCCGTACTCGTCAGGACGAGCGACATGGCCCGTACGCATCCCGCAGGCGGCAGCAGCGGCAAGATCACTGCTGTGCGCCGCCACCATCATGCATTGCGCCGGTTCGACATCAAAGGCTTCGCAGGACGCCAGATAAACGCGCGGCTTCGGTTTGTAATCGCCAGCAACTTCGGCACCGAGGATCGCATCCCAGGGAAATTCGTTGCGGCGGGCGAGATCGACCATCAATGAAATATTGCCGTTCGAAACCGGCGCGAGCAGAAATTTTTTCCTGAGCCGCTTCAGTGCTGCCGGCACCTCAGGCCATGCGTCGAGCCGGTGCCACGCGAGCGTGAGTTCATGCAAAGCCTGGTCGGAGAGGTCGCGCAGGCCAAGGCGCGGAATGAAGCGCTCGAGATTGCGCCTGTGCAGCACGTCAAGCTTGCAAAACGGGATCCGGCCCGACCTCACCTCCTCCATCCCGGGTTGATATTCGGCCCTCCAGGCATCCGCGAAGGCCGTCCAGTCGACCTTGTGGCCAATGGGTTTTAGGAGCCGCTCTGCCTCCCGGGCGACCCCCGTTCGCCAATCCACCAGGGTACCGAATACGTCGAAAAAGATCGCCCGAATGGGGGTCATTCCCGTGGCGAGGGGCCGATTTTCCGCCCTGCAACAAGGTCACTTTTGCGCGTCGAGATCATGGCTAAGTCATTGAAAAACTGGCGGGAGCGACGGGAGTAACTCATTCATTTGATTCCTGAGGCTTAGATTGGCAACCGACGTATAAAGTCACTACTGAACCGAAAAGACAATTAGGCTCAGTGGCAACGCGCCGCGCATCGTTTGTAAGCCGCGACCAGCGGCAAATTGCGTCAATTCCAAAAACTCGAACCGACAAAACCCTGGCTCAGAAGAACCGGGGCAAAGGACACTTTATGCATACACAACCGCGCAAGACTGATTTTCATTCTCAACAACTTTCCAGTTCCCGTTGCCGTGCTTCCAGCGCGGTTGGCGGTGGCGGTGAGGCGCGTGCTCCAGCGCCGGATGTACCTGCTGGGGCCGCTGCCCTCGATCTACTGCTGGAGCGGTCCCGAACACTGGCCGCAAGGGTCAGGGCTGGCGAAATCGAATTTCTCGATGCCGTCGATATGGCCTACAGCGCCGCAGAATTTGCTGGACTGGTCGAACGTCACGGCGACGATCTTGTGCAGGCCACGCTTGCCCTTGCCTTCATGGATATTCCCCGGAGGGCCGCATGAGCAGGCCCATGGTCGAGGAATTACGCCCTGAGAGGCTCAAGCGACCGCCGCTCACTGTGGTCGAAAGCCCGCCTGACGTTCTATCGCCAGAATTCAGTGAGGACCGGGTAGCCCTCTCATTCGTCGATAGGCACGAGCACAGGTTTTGCTATGTCGCGGCTCTCGGAAAGTGGTTTGTCTGGGACGATTGCCGCTGGCGGATGGACGACAAGCAAGTGGCCAAGGACAAGGTCAGGACCGTCTGCCGCGAGAATTCCGCAGCATGTAACCACCCCAAACAGGCCAAGCTGCTGGCCAGCGCCAAAACTGTTTCCGCTGTGGAAAGGCTGGCCTCGACCGATCAGCGCATTGCGGCGGTCATCGGCCAATTCGATAGCGACCCCTGGCTACTCAATACCCCCGCAGGAACGATCGACCTGCGGACGGGCGAGCAACACGGTCATTCCCCGCAGAACTACATCACCAAGGTAACCGGCACGGCCCCAGATCCCGCCATGCGCACGCCGGTCTGGAATAAGTTTCTGGACCGGGTAACAGGCGGCAACACCGAGCTAATCCTGTTTCTGAGGAAGATGGCCGGATATTCGCTCACAGGCTCCACAGAGGAACACGCGCTGTTTTTCCTCTATGGCCTAGGTGCCAACGGCAAAAGCACCTTCCTGAATGCGATTACGGCGGCTGCTGGCGACTACCACTGCACAACGCCAATCGAGACGTTCACGGCCTCCAATCACGACCGGCACCCTACTGAGCTGGCCGCCCTGAGGGGCGCACGGCTCGTCACGGCTACGGAAACCGAGGAAGGCAGGCGTTGGGCAGAAAGCCGGATCAAGGCATTAACAGGCGGTGATAAAATTGCAGCCCGGTTTATGCGGCAGGACTTTTTTGAATTTCAGCCCACGTTCAAGCTGGTCATTGCCGGAAATCACAAACCGGGGCTGAGATCGGTCGATGAAGCCATACGGCGCCGATTTAACCTAATCCCGTTTACGGTGACGATTCCGCCCGAGGAGCGGGACGAGGAATTGCCCGAAAAATTGAAATCCGAATTACCGGGCATCCTCGCCTGGATGATCGAGGGCTGCCTGGACTGGCAGGAAAACGGCCTCCAGCCGCCTGAGGTCGTTACTGCCGCGACCAGGGAATATCTGGAAGCAGAGGACGCCAGGCGCTGTCGGCTTGAAGTCCTATTTCACCTTGCCGTGGTCGCTCCATCACGCGGTAGCGCGCGCGGCGGTCCAGCAGGGGTTGCCCGTCCGAGCCCACGGGTGGGCCCGGGAGGAAGCGATCCGGGGAGTCCTCCTCGGCCACGAGGGCGCGGAACACATGCTTCCCGTCAACATGTACTACGACGATATCCTGAAGCTTTTCGCGGCGACCGGGACGCGTTGGACGCCGACCTTGCCGGCCGTATTTGGGCGTATCCCCGAAGCTGCGCCGGTCCGGACCGCCATGATCGATATGGTAAAGCGCGCCTATAGAAATGGCGTGCAGCTCCTTCCCGGTACGGACTCCTTGAATCCCCGGGATGAGTACGGCCAGGCGGTCCATGCCGAGCTCCAGCATTTCGCGCAGGCGGGAGTCCCGCCGCTCGAAGTGCTGCGCATCGCGACCCAGCACAGCGCCGCGATGGTGGGTGCGGACAAACTCCTGGGCAGCCTGGAGCCAGGCAAACTGGCGGATATCGTGCTGCTCGAGGGCAACCCCCTGGACAACATTGCGAACACGCTGACGGTGTGGAGGGTGCTCCTCGGCGGCAGGGTGTTCGAAGAACATCAGCCGCTAACTGCAAACGGCGGCGAAGATGTAGGCACCTCGGATGATCCGCATTCGCATCATTGATGCAAATTTTAGCCGCGGTGAAACGTAGCCTTCTCACGGGCACAGACGCTCGATCGCCAGAGTTCCAGCGACTCCGTCCCTTATGGGGACGCTAACCGGGAGGAATGCCATGTGAGAACGTCGTAGCCCTTGTGTGCACCGCCCCGCTGTGCGCACCGGTCTACGCGCAACAGCCGAAACCCAACGTCGTGTTCATTCTCGCCGATAACGTCGGCTACGGCGATTTGGGTTCTTCCGTTAATCGTGGACTTAAATCCGCCTAGAGAGCTAAAGCGTTCCTTCCGATAATTGTCATTATCGGTAGCAATTTGCAGGGCACAGAACTTACTCGGTATCCTCGGTGCACATGATGCGCGATCAACCTCATCAGTTCGCAGCGTTTTTGCATACGCTACGATGGAACTGCGTAACCGCCACTGACCCGAATCTATTTCAAGCACCCTTCCGCGCTGGAATTAAGATCGACGCCTACCAGATGGCGAGCGATGTCCGCTATTGGCCCAAAGCGGACATGGGCTTGTGCGCTGCAAATGTCCGCTTTCGGGAGTAAAGCGGACATGACCGTTTGCGGGAAATCCGCTTTCGCGGTCGCTATTGGGGGTAAAGCGGACGTGCCCTTTTGCAGCGCATATGTCGGCTTATGACCCAAAGCGAACATTACTCGGCGGTTCAAAGCCTCTTATCTGGATCAGGCCTGCCAGCGGCTACTTCGTCTTACGATTCTCGTAGTCGATCCGCCGCTTCCTGCAGAACTCGGATGGCATCCGTCCGACCTTCCCGCGTCAACTTTTTTTGATCGACAATCAAAAGCAATCCATCCTGCTCCTGACGAATGATACGCCCCCGAATTACGCTACCGTCGTGCAGGCCCACCACGCGGTGCGTTCGTACCGGAGTCGAGAAGCCCTTGACCGTAATCGTTCCGGTCTCCTCTGCGAGAACCACGTCTTTGACCGGCGAATAAGTTTCGTGCGCCAATAGAATGCCACCAAGATCTGCGTGTGACTGTAGTCTCGCCGCCAAGTTCACCTCGTTGCCAATGATCGTGTAGTCCACGCGGTCGTCACTACCGAAGTTTCCGACGGTGCAGAATCCTGTGTTGATTCCAATGCGGAGCTGGAACACGTGCTCTTGTCCACGCTCGCGCCACTCCGCTTGTAGGTCACGCATTCGCTGCTGCATGGCGATTGCCATCTTGACGCATGCGATTGCGTCGTCCCGCGCGCCTTTGCTTTCCGGATCTCCGAAAAACAACATGATGGCGTCGCCGATGAACTTGTCTATGGTCGCGCCATACTCCAGGGCGATTGCTGACATCTCCCGGAGATATTGATTGAGGAGGTTTGTCAGCTCCTCCGATTCCAACAGATCCGTCGTCTCCGTGAAACCGGCAATATCCGAGAAAAAGATCGTCAGTTTCTTACGCTGTGACGCTACCTCGACGTTCTTCTCACCGCTGAATATGGACTTGTACAACTGCGGGGACAGGTATTTCGAAAGCTTTACCGAGAGAGACTCAAGCATCCGGTTCTTTTCTGAGACAAGTTTGTTCGCTTTCTCGGCCCGTTGCTTAGCCTCGAGTAAATCCTGTTCAGTGCGTTTCAAACCGGTGATATCGGTAATCACCGTCACCGCGCCGCCGGTCGCAACCTTGCGGCGCACGACCCTATAGACGTCGCCGTTCGGCGCGTAATCTTCAAATGCGACTCCCGATGGACTTCGCAGGCTTTCAACCCGACGAGCGACAAGTGCATCAACATCGCCTTCCCCGTAATATCCATGCTCGGCCAAATAGCGCAGAAAATCGGGGTACGGCCGTCCAGGCGTGAACAGCTCTCGCGGAACCGGATACATTTCCATGAATCGGGTGTTACAGAAGACGATGTTTAGTTCTTCATCCGTATAGGCCAGCGCCCCGGGCATGCTGTCGAGTGCGACATGGAGCTCAGCCTCCTTGCGCGTCAAATTCTCCTCGGCACGCTTGAGCCTGGTAATGTTGGTGATCACGGTAACCGTGCCGCCCGTCGCCGCGCGCCGACGATTGACCTCGTAGACACGGCCGTCGGGCGTGCGATCCTCGAACGGAATGCCCGATGGACTTCGCAGGCTTTCAACCCGACGAGCGACAAGTGCATCAACATCGCCTTCCCCGTAATATCCATGCTCGGCCAGATAGCGCAGAAAATCGGGGTACGGCCGTCCAGGCGTGAAAAGCTCTCGCGGAACCGGATACATTTCCATGAATCGGGTGTTACAGAAGACGATGTTTAGTTCTTCATCCGTATAGGCCAGCGCGCGCGGCATGTTCTCGAGTGCCAGGTGAAGTTCGGCTTCTTTGCGCGCGACCTCTTGCTGAGTTCGTTTGCGTTCAGTGACGTCGTCATATGAAAGAACCAGTCCGCCGTTCACAATCGGACTGTACCGGATATTGAGGATGCGGCCGTCGGCAAGTTCGTATTCAAGCTCGTGTGGCTTCCGTTCGCGCACACGCTCAATCCGCGACATAGCCTGAGCTTCGGCGTCGCCGGGTCCATAGTCGCCGCGCTCCGCATTAAATCGATAAAGTTCAATGATGTCCGTGCCTGGTTGAAGGAGTTCAACCGGATATCCGCGTAATTCTGAAAAGGATCTATTGTTCGCAACCAGCTTCAGATTTTGGTCAAAAATCGCAAAGCCGAGGTTGAGCGCATCGAGACCCTCGTCGATCAAGGCTCCAGGCCTGAGCGGGGCTTTCAATGGCGGCACTGCCCCCGCGGAAGATCGTTTGGCCATGGAACGCCCTCAATCCGAACGGCCGTCATCGATCGTCTGACTTCCTAATTTTGAATACTAACGCAAATCAGGGGGGCTCGGCGAGATGTCCGCTATTGGCCCAAAGCGGACATCCACTAGTGCACCGCACATGTCCGCTTTCGGGGGTAAAGCAGACATGACCTTTTGCGAGAATTCCGCTTTTGCGGTCGCTATTGGGGGTAAAGCGGACATGGGTTGGTGCATTGCACATGTCTGCTTTTGACCCAAAGCGGACGTCAGACATGTCTGCTCCTTGCTCAAGAATTGCCCCCTAGTCTAATTCGTCTTCGAGCGCCGGCTTCAGAAGCAACCTGTGCCCGGTGCTATTTTACTTGATTGAAATTTTTATGTCCGATCCCGTTTAGGTATCCAGCAAAGACCAGCCCGAGTCTGCTTTCGGTATCGCTCCGCACGACAAGCGCACAAGATCGCCCGGATAATCGCTAAGGGCGAGAGAACCACTCATCGCAGTATTTCGCCATGACTCCCGATGGAGCTTGCGACTGCGGCTTCAGCGTGATTCATTTTCTCCCGATCCCATGCGGCTGGGGGCGATACCGCCGCGCGATAATAATCGCCCAATTGCAATTTATCGTGCACATGCTGCACAAAGCGGGTGGCGCCAGGCGCTTGCTCGGCTGCCTTCATGGTTCGCTGCAAAGCGGCATCGAAAACCCGCTGCGCACGTTCGACCGTGAGAGCGCCGGACTGGATCAGTTGCGTAATTAGCTCCTGCAGAATAACGGTCTGACCCCAGGCGACATCGATGGGCTCAAACTCGGGCGTGCGTGTCATCGTTGCCCGGAACGCGGTGTTGTCTAGACTTGGCTGGCTACCGACTCCAATGCCCCCAAAGCAGGGTCGGTGGCGGGGGTCGCAGTTTTGTTTCACCATTGCGGCGGCCCCTTTAATGCATCCTATAGCAACTACAGACGCCAAGGATTTTGTTCATATAAAAACGGGGTGTGTTTGCTGGCGGGCTCACACAGTTTGGGCAGCTCTAAGATCGTTCAGCGCCTCGACGGCAATAAATAAAGGCTCGGTTGCCCCCATCTTAATTTGGCGCCGGATTGAAGCATGAAGGCGCAAAGGTATATTCGGCTGCTCGCGCTTCTGAAGGGCGGAAATATCCTTCAAGGCGAGTCTATAGGCCGAGCCGTATAGCTCAATATATCGTGCGGTCTTCTTCGTTCCTTTTCGCACGGTCATCCTCATCGCTCTGTCCGTTTCGTGCCACCAACCACGCACTGTTGGGCGCTTTGCGACACTAGGCTGGCACGGATTGATTAAAGCGGCGTGAATTACGCGCGCGCGCTGCAACATGCGGGCTGATACAGGGCGAATCCGATCCTAGTACCACCGTCCTCGGCCATACCAACCGCCGACGACTAGTAACAATATGACGACGATGATGATAAAAAGGGTTGTGGTGTCCATATTGTCCTCCTCCGAGGATTGATCGGACAGCCCAAATTACAACACCCTTGCCAAGTCTGG
>Ga0207428_10003079_pt1 | contig 16408 bp, 12 predicted proteins | sample RhiMethybrSRZTD1_FD_187600 | JGI IMG/M metagenome (GOLD analysis project Ga0207428, IMG submission 187600) | Populus rhizosphere microbial communities from Tennessee, USA - Rhizosphere MetaG P. TD hybrid SRZTD1 (SPAdes) (version 3) | ecosystem: Host-associated > Plants > Roots > Rhizosphere >...
GCTGACGCCACGTTTGTGCGCGACGCCCAGGGCAAGGTGTCCAGCATGGTCTGGCGGCAGGACGCGAATAAGTTTACGACTAAGCGAATCAGCAACGTTCCGATCATTGAACTCCCGATCCCGTTTGATCGCCGCGAAGAGATGATTCGGATGCGTGATGGCGTGCGTCTGCACACGCTGATTTTTGCGCCGAAGGACCAGAGCGAATCCCTGCCCATAATATTAAGCCGAACACCTTACGGCGTCGGGCAAACATCGTCCGATGGCATCAATCGCCGTTACAAAGAGCTGGTTGCTGACGGATACATTTTCGTGCTCCAGGACATTCGCGGTCGCTACGGATCGGAAGGCGAATTCATGATGACCCGGCCCTTGCGCGACAAAAAAGATCCGAAGGGTGTCGATGAGAGCACGGACACCTACGATACGATCGACTGGCTCATCAAGAATGTGCCAAAAAACAATGGACGAGCGGGCATTCTCGGGGTGTCTTATGATGGATGGCTTTCGGCTGTGGCGACCGTTGACGCGCATCCGGGGCTCAGGGCTTCGTCACCGCAGGCGCCCATGACCGACGCGTGGATCGGCGACGACTTCTTTCACAACGGCGCGTTTCGACAAAGCTATGGTTACGAATATGTGAAGTCGATGGAGACCTCGAAAGAAGGTATTGACGTTACCTTCGACAAGGATGCTTACGACTGGTATCTCGAGAAGGGCTCGCTCGGCAAAATTACCGAACTGACCGGGGGAAAGTTTCCAACCTGGAATGCCTTCGTCGCGCATCCTGCCTACGATGATTATTGGAAGGCTCGCGGCGCGGGCAATTATCTAAAGTCAACGCATGTGGCCACGCTCGTCGTTGGTGGCTGGTGGGACCAGGAAGATTTTTACGGTGCCTTGGCGACTTATGCGACCCTGGAAAAATTTGATAAGAGCAACCACAACTTTGTCGTGCTGGGACCGTGGAACCACGGTGGCTGGGGTGGCTTCGGGCGAAACCTGGGCGACGTGAACTTTGGCAGCCAGACCGGAGTTTTTTATCGCTCTAAAATTCAGGCGCCGTGGTTTGCTTACTACTTAAAAGACAAGGGCAAACTTACTCAGCCGGAGGCCATGACTTTTCAAAGCGGCAGCAACCAATGGATCAATTCCGATCGCTGGCCGCCGAGGGAAGCCGCTGCCCGCAATCTCTACCTGCGCAGTGGAAAGACTCTGTCGTTCGACAAACCGTCTGGCAACAACGGTCAAGAGTCGGAAAGCTATGTTTCGGATCCGGCAAACCCGGTCCCCTATCGCAAACGGCCAATCCAACCAACATATGGGCGCGGCTCGAGCTGGTTTACCTGGCTGGTCCAGGACCAGCGGTTCCTGGCCGGCCGAAACGACGTGCTCACCTGGCAGACGAATGTTCTGGATCAGGATCTGACTATCAGCGGCAACGTCATAGCGCATTTGTTCGCGTCTACCAGCGGCAGCGACAGCGATTGGGTGGTAAAGCTAATCGACGTCTATCCCGACAGCAACCCCGACGATCCCAAAATGGCCGGCTATCAGTTGATGATTGTGGATGAGATCCTTCGCGGCCGGTATCGACAGAGTTTTGAAAAACCCGCAGCCATCGTTCCCAATCAGATTAACGAATACGTGATCGATCTGCGGGCTAATAATCACACATTCCAGAAAGGTCATCGCGTGATGGTGCAAGTGCAAAGCACCTGGTTCCCGCTCTACGATCGCAATCCGCAAAAGTTCGTCGAGAATATTTTTAAGGCGCAGCCGTCGGACTACCAGATTGCCACGCAACGCGTCTATGAATCAGCACGCTATCCATCGCGGGTAACGTTGCCGGTAATTCAGAAGTAAGGTACGCGGAGTGGGTACGCACGCCTCCGGCGTGCTTAAATTAGAAAGACTTGCGGCTCTGCCGCACGGGCAGAAAACCAGCACGCCGGAGGCGTGCGTACCGATATGCGACTAATTCTTCTTCTTTGTTCACTGATTGTCGGTTGCACCCTGTTGGTGGCGCCGGCTTACGCACAACCAGGTGGTGGCAAGACTACGGAGACAACACCAAAGCCTCCGGCCAAAACCACTACCAACACCAGCACAAAACCGGCGACGACCTCTCCGAAGGTCAACACCACTCCCAAAACCGGAACGTCGCGCGGACAGGCTGCTTCAATCGAAGGGAAATGGTGGACCAGCGGAAACGACTTTGGCGCTTCAGAAATCGTCTTCACCCAAAACGGATCGACGGTTACCGGCGAGATTCATTACGCTGACGGCCGCACCGGCACGCTCACCGGCACGATGGCCGGCAAGCGGCTGCAGAATAGCTGGACCAACTCGGCCGGCGAGAGCGGGAGCGGTTGGCTGGAACTGAGCTGGAACAATTTTCTCGGCGGTCCGTGGAAGAATCAAAAAGTGCGCGACGGCTCATGGACCATGATGCGGATCGAAGGCAAATGGTGTTTAGGCGGCAGCCGCGAACGCATTCGCACTGTCACCCATAACGCACGCGGCGAGGTGTTGAGCACAACGGAAGACGGCACCCGCAACGACGGCCGTCTGGAAGGGCCTTGGCTGTATCTTGATTCCGGAGATGGGATGACGATCAAAGGCGAAATGGACTTTCGTGCGAACCGGATGAATTGGTCGAGCGGATCCTACTGGAGTTGGTGCGGACGGAATTGAGTAGGTACGCACGCCTCCGGCGTGCTGCCTCAAAGAAAAGCAAGCACGCAGGGCGAGCGCACCGCGATAAAAAAGCAGCACGCCCGGAGGCGTGCGTACCTATGAAAACAGTCGGCATTGTTGGCGGTATCGGGCCTGAATCAACGATTGAATACTATCGCTTCATCATCGAAGGCTATCGCGAACGACAAAGTGGCACGGGCGTCTCGCCCGTGGATTCTCACGCACAAGATGCGCGTGCCACCAGCTATCCTTCGATCATCATCAATAGCGTCGATCTGAACCGGCTGATCGGTTGGATCAATGCGGGCGAACTCGAGCCGTTTACCGACTATCTCGTTGCCGGAGTGGAACAGCTCGCCAGGGCCGGCGCAGATTTCGCGGTATTGGCTGCGAACACCGCGCATATTGTTTTCGATCAGATTCGCGAGCGATCGCGTCTGCCGCTGATTAGCATCGCCGAGGCAACCTGCGCCAAAGCGCGCGAGTCGGGCTTGCAGCGACTCGGTTTATTGGGCACGCGCTTTACCATGGAGGCGAAGTTCTATCCTGAGATCTTCGCTCGCGCCGGCCTCACGATCATCACGCCGAACGAAACCGAACGAGCCTTCGTCAATGAAAAGTATTTCGGTGAACTCCTGAAGAACGTCTTTCTGCCGGAGACGCGTGATCAATTGCTGACAATCATCAATCAGATGAAACAGCGCGACGGAATTGATGGTTTGATCCTGGGTGGGACCGAGTTGCCATTGATTCTGCGCGGGGCTAAAAGCGACCTTCCCTTCCTCGACACTACCCGGATTCACGTCGCCCGGATTATCGATGAGTTGCTCAGTTAAGTGCTAGAATCCTCCAATCAACTCCAGGGTTCCGGGGGATTTTCATGAAGCTCCTAAGTAAGACGGCAGTTCGCTCATTATCAACCACAGTCTGCCTCGCGGCGCTTCTTAACGCGACCTCGCTCGCTCAGCAGCCTCAAAAGCCAGCTGATGACGATGTACTGCGGGTCAAAGCCGAACTGGTCCAATCAGCGGTGACCGTCGTCGACAAGGACGGACGTTTCGTTAATGGTCTTAGTCGCGACCAGTTTGAGTTAATTGTGGACGGCAAACCACGTCCCATCAGTTTCTTTGAACAAGTGACCTCGGGCAGCCCGCGCGAGCAACAACTTACTTCGCTCGGCAAGGCCGTGGACCCGGCGGCAAAAACTGCCAGCGCGCCGGTAGCCAAAGGCCGGCGGATAATCTTCTTCATAGATGATTCGCACCTGTCGCCGGACAGCATGAATCGCACGCGCCAGATGCTCGGTCGGTTCCTCGAACAGGATATGACTCCCAAAGACACGGTCGCGATCGTTTCCGCCAGCGGACAGGTCGGGTTCCTGCAGCAATTCACCAGCAACAAGACAGTACTCGAGGCGGCAAGGGAACGCCTCCTTCCGCGGATGTACGATGCGCGCGGCTTTGGTACCGGCAGCACGAGGATGACCGAATACCTTGCGCTCAGTATTGAAAACACAAAGTCTGACAACAAGGTCCAGGCTTACTACATCGGAGAATGTCTGAAGCAAGGCATGCCTTCCAAGAGATCGCAGGGCTTCGCGGTGATGATCGCGGCGCTCAGGAAGACCTGCGAAACCGACGTCAGATCGAGTGCGCGAGCCATCTTGATGCAGGCCGGCGACATAACTCGGAACATGTATGCTTCACTCGAAAATCTCATCCGTTCGTCAGCGCGAGCGCCGGGCCGCAAGCTCGCTTTTTTTATCTCTGATGGCTTTCTCATGGATCTGGGTCCGCAAGCCGCAAACCTGCGCGATAAGCTCGATCGAGTCATTGACGCCGCCACCCGCGCCGGTGTCGTGGTCTATACGATCGATGCGCGCGGATTGAATACCAACACCGACGTCGACGTTGCTAACAGCAGGCCGCGGGTCGGATCAGGTGACCCCGGGTTGGCTATGGCCATGAGCGGCGAGATTGCCGCCACCCAGGACGCCATGAACGCCCTGGCCGGAGATACCGGCGGACGCGCGCTGCGCAACATGAACTATTTCGATCGCTGGGTCGAGAAGGTTTTGGACGAAACGTCCAACTATTATTTGCTGGCCTGGCGTCCGGAAACTGATGAGGAAAAGGCGCCGAAGTTCCGGCATGTGCAATTCAGAGTCATCGACCATCCCGAACTGACTGCGCGAGCGCCGAAGGGCTACGTGACCGGCCCTCAGGCGACGGCAACGGCCAACGCAACTATCCCAAAACAGGCTGCGAATCACGTCGCCACGGTTGAAGATGCCGAGATTCGTGACGCCCTCTCTGATTTCTATCCGAGCGCGGCGCTGCCGACAGTCTTGTCGCTTACCTATCTGAACACGCCGAATAACCAAACGGTGCTGACTTCCTCAATCCAGGTCGCTACCAGTCGGCTGACCTATGGCACCGACGGACAGCAACCGGCTTCATTAAGGATTGCCGGAGTCGTGCTGAACGATAAAGGGAAAATTGCGCACAGCTTTAAGAATCAACTAAGCGTCAAACCACTTACCGGGCAATTGGATTCCGGCTCGGTTCTCTACAACGAGCCGACGCCGCTGGCTCCGGGAATTTACCAGGTGCGCGTGGCCGCGCGCGATGAAAAAAGCGGCCGCGTCGGCAGCGCCATAGACTGGGTAGTGATTCCGGACCTGACAAAGAAACAACTAACCTTAAGTAGCTTGCTACTCGGCGGGCAGGTTTTGGACAATAAATCGAACACTGATGGCGCCGCCCAGGTGCAACTCAGCGTCGATCACCGGTTCGCCCGTTCGTCGCGTCTTGGTTATTGGGTTTTTGTGTACAACGCGAAGCGCGATGCCGGCGGCGGAACGAACCTGACGGTCCAGGCACAGGTCATGCGCGATGGACAACTAATGCTGTCATCACCCGAACGCCATCTGAAGCAGGCCGGCCCTGATCCAGACCGAATTCCCTTCGGAGAGGAACTGGCACTTAAGACCCTGGCGCCCGGCACTTACGATCTGCGCGTTACGATCACTGACAGCATAGCCGGAACCAGCGTCACGCAAATGATCGACTTCATAGTTTTGTAAGACGAGCCGTTTCACTGGATTTTGTTGCGGCTATTACATTCCAACCGCTTCAGTTTTTTCGCCTTGCGTCTCATCTTGCTCAGCGGCTCACCCAGGTCTTGACAGGCGCGAGGGCCTGTAATATGTTGCGCTCAACACGCAACTAACGGGCTGATGCCTGCGATTTCCCACAACTGTTCCATCCTCAAGTCACCAGACCTGCAAGCTTGAGCCGGCGGAACCTGAAGGAGACCAAGTGCCCACTGAATCACCTAAGACGGAAGGCTCGCCGCTGTTCGGCTGCGTCTTTCTGCTAATCGTTGCCGCGGCAATCGGAACGTTTGTTTACTCAAAATATTTCGGGAAGAGCCAACCCGTAGTCGTATCCCTATCGGCTTACTTCGTCGACGACTCAGGCAATCCTTTAATTTCAGCAGATGATTCCAATGGTCATTTGAAGATCAAGGGACAGGTGTACCTGACCGGTAAGCCACTAGAGCAGGGAAATGTCCGGCTGACGGTAAGCAAGGAAGACGATTCATTTCAGCAAGCCGTTTCTCTTGACCTAAAGGGGGGAATGTTTGAAAGCGACGACGCTGCGTTCCGGCCGCTTGGGCGCGAGGATAAACTTCATGTCCGGGCCGAAGTTTCGTCTACGACTCTTCCCGAACCCGCGAGCGCTGAAGTCTATCTCAATACCGCTACTCCCTCACTCAGCCGAACCTGGGCGTTCGTGGTTTGGATCGGCATAGTTGTTGTCCTGGTTATCATAACGATTGGTTTTTTCGTGACGTTCACGGGCAAGAGAACGCCAGAGAAGAACCGAAACGCCATCGTTTTCTCCTATTTGTTCGGCGGCGTATTCCTGGCTGTTCCGCTGCTGGCTCCCGTCCTGCTTCTTCAGGTGTTTCCTAATTTGCGCCAGGCAATGATTGGGGCGCCCGCAGGGCTGGTGCTGACGCGAGTCGGTACTCCACCAGAAGATAAGGTGCAGTGGGCGCTAAACATCGGTGGTTACTCGAAGCTGGCTACTGCTGCCTCGCCGACACCGACTCCAATTGGCAAAGCCAACCCGACGTCGACCGCAACTCCGGTCCGCACGGCCGCGGCCAGCCCCACGCCTCAACCATCCCAAACTCCGACGACAACCCCGGTCCCGGGATCAAGTCCCCAACCGACTCAGAACGTGGTCTCCGCCGCGTCACCGCGGTCGAGTCCCCAGCCAACCCCAAGCGTTTCGACCCAGGAGATTTCTAAACAGGAGGTTTCTAAAGAAGACGTTTCGGAGGGTGTAGTTAACGTAGAGGGCGGCCTGGTGATCCCTCTCTACGTAATCATGCTCTCGGTCATCGGTGGCGCTATCAACATGATCCGGAAAGTGCCTCAGTTTCAAGGAGAAGGCGAGTATTTTGAACCGGCTTCGCGCGGATCCCTTGGTCTCTGGCCAACGCTGAAAATGGCGGGCACATCGATCAAGGGCTTGTTTACCGGTTCGACTAAGCCTGATAAACCTGCCGAGCCGACAGTGAACCTGGTTACAACAGACGAAGTCCAGAAGGACCAGGACGAGATCCCTCCCGCCGAGCTAGCCCCAACGGACACGCCACCCGTAACTGTAACTACTAAGGCGGTCGACGGGACAGCCGTGCCTCCGGCGGGTGCGGGTGGAGGCCAGCCGGTACCGACTCAGGCCAGTCAACAGGATGAACCATCGCTTGATGACCGGGCTAAGCTGGTCGATGCCCAACTCGACAAACTGGTGAAAGACCAGCTCAATCGCAGGAGCCGTACGCGAACGATTTCCTCTCAGATAAACGACAAGGTTCAGGAAATGCAACGCCTCTTCGATTCTAAGAGCGACGATCAGCGTCTTCTGGAATTCGAATCGTTTGAGACCTGGATGGGAAGCCGCGTTGGTCTCAAGGAAGTTCTCGGGAGAAACTGGCGCGTTGAGTTGCTGAACCAGTATATGTATCTGATTTCGGCGCCATTCCTCGCGATCGTCGCTTATTTCATGCTGGACTTACTAAGCCTCACCAAAAAACCGATTTTGGTGCTGATTTCTTTTTCCGTAGGTTTGATATCTGAAAGGATTCTGACCTGGATACTAGGGCTCGCCTCTGGGTATCTTCGCGGCAACTCGAAGACTCAATCCGCCCCCAGCTAACTACGGCTTTACCGACTGGGGGTCGCCTTGGCTCATTTCGTGGTGACGTAAGAAAAATAGCGAACTAAGTCCACGACGAACTGTCATGTCTCATTCACCGCCCGCTACGCTCAAGAAATTTCTCAAGCCGTACGATCCCACAGTTCGTGCTTTGGCCCTGCAACTTCGAGCGTTGGTACTTGAAGAAATGGCGCCATGTTACGAGAACATTTACGACGCTTACAGCGCCGTGGCCATTGGTTATGGCCCGAGCGACCGTTTGCGCGATGGCATCTTTCATATTGCCGTCTATGCGAAGGCGGTCAACCTGGGTTTTAATGATGGCGCCACGCTCGACGACCCGAAGAGCATTCTGCTCGGTTCCGGAAATCGAATCAGGCACCTCACGATTAGGACCGCGGACGATTTGAAACGTCCCGAGGTTCGATCTTATATTCGGCGCGCGCGAAAGAAAGCACTGACCGAGGCCCGCAAGCTCGGTGAACCAGCGCCGGCGAAACCGAAGGGTGTGGTTTCGACGGTCAAGGCAATTTATCCGAAGAAGCGCCGGCCGAAATAGTGTGGCCCAGACTTTAGTCTGGGATCTGTTGCATGAATCCACAGACTAAAGTCTGTGCCACTTCGGAGGAGCGCACGACCAGCGCGGCTTTGCCGCCCGATGTGCGGAAAGGCTCTGCCTCGCAGGGACGAGGCGAAGCCTCCTGGAAGACAGCGGCCGGAAAGCCGGAGGCTTTCCGCACATCAGGCGGCCAAGCCGCAAGACCCCGACAGAATCCGATATCGAAACGACCATGTGTGCAAAGCAACGAAAGGAAATCCCGATGATTAAGAGATCAGCCTCCGTACTTATTTTCCTCGCGTTGGTCGCAACCATCACCTGGGCCGCGAACGGACCGGCGCATGTGCCGACGCTTGACGATCTGATTACGTTGAAATCAATCGGCGGCACCCAGATATCCCCGGACGGCAAATGGATCGCTTATACGGTCACTTATGGCGATTTCAAACAGGACGCCTTCATCACGCACATCTGGCTGGCTGACAGCGCCACGGGAAAGAGTTTTCAATTGACGCGCGGCGACAAGTCATCCACCAATCCGCGCTGGTCGCCCGACGGCAAATGGCTGGCCTTTCTGAGCAATCGCCTGGAAGACCGAAACCAGATCTTTGTAATCGATCCGAGCGGAGGCGAAGCGCAGCAGCTAACTAAATCTGAAACCGCGATTGGCAACTTCTCCTGGTCTGATGACGGCAAGACGATCGCCTACACGGCCAACGAACCGCCGGCGCAGCCTTTGAAGGATCGCAAAGAGTACTACGGCGACTACGACGTCGTGCGGCAGGGATACAACTATGTGCACCTTTGGACGGTGGACGTGGGTGAAGGGATGAAAGCGCCGGTTGCGGGCAAGCAGCGCACGAAGAAAAAAGATTTCAGCATCGATTCGTTCGCCTGGTCGCACGATGGCGCGAGCATCGCCTTCAGCGCCACGATCAATCCCGATTTGATTCAGGGTGTGACTTCAGACATTTATGTGCTGAAACTCACTGATGACTCGGTGAAGAAGATCGTGGATCAGCCCGGGCCTGACAGCAATCCGCGATTTTCGCCGGATGATAAGCAGATCGTTTTCTCTTCAGTGATGGGCGAGAAGATTTTCTTCGCCAGCAACAACAGGCTGGCGTTGGTCAGTTCTCAAGGCGGGCCCCCGAAATCGATAACGGATAGTTTCGACGAGAGTCCAGGCCTGCTTGAATGGAAAGCCGATGGGATTTACTTCGCCGGATCGCAAAAAACTGCTGCCCACCTGTTCCGCGTCGATCCGGTCACGGCCAAAATTACTCGCGTCTCACAGCCTGATAATTTGATCGCCGGATCCTTTTCACTCACCCGCATGGGTGACCGCCTGGCATTCACCGTCGCTTCGCCAACCAGCATCAGTGAGGTGTTCGTGTCTGATCTGCGCCGGTTCGCACCGCGCAAGCTCACTGACATGAACGAGCAAACGAAGGCATTCACCCTGGGCACACGCGAAGTCATCTCGTGGAAAAGCCAGGATGGGGCGACCGTCGAAGGCGTTCTGATCAAGCCGGCCAACTTCGACGCGACCAGGAAGTATCCGCTGCTGTGCGTCATTCACGGCGGACCAACCGGGACTGACCGGCCCATCCTGCTGACGCCGGACGCTCGCTACTATCCTTCCGACATCTGGGCGGCCCGCGGCGCGCTGATTCTGAAAGTTAACTACCGTGGCAGCGCCGGCTATGGCGAAAAGTTTCGCAAACTAAACGTTCGCAACCTCGGTGTCGGCGACGCCTGGGATGTCCTGTCGGGCGTCGATTTTCTGATCGCCAAAGGCTGGGTAGACAAAGACAAAGTTGCCTCGATGGGCTGGAGCCAGGGCGGTTACATCTCAGCATTCCTGACGACCTCGACAGATCGGTTCGTGGCGATTTCGGTAGGTGCGGGAATTTCGAACTGGGCCACTTACTACTACAACACCGATATCACGCCTTTTACGATCCATTATCTGGGAAACGATCCGGCCATGGACCCGGCGATTTATCAGAAGACTTCACCGATGAGCTATATCAAGACCGCGAAGACACCGACGCTGATTCAGCATGGCGAGCTTGATCGCCGGGTGCCGATTGCCAACGCGTACGAATTGCGTCAGGGCCTGGAGGATCGCGGTGTCAAAGTCGAGATGGTGGTTTACAAAGGTTTCGGTCATCCGATCACCAAACCAAAAGCGATGCGGGCCGTGATGCAGCACAATTTGTCATGGTTCAATCATTACATCTGGGGCGATCCGCTGCCGGATTTCACCGCGCCGGAAATGCCGAAGAAGGAAACGAAGGACCAGAAAGCAACTAATGACCAGTGAGACGCCGGGCATCGCAGAAAACCCCCCTCGTGTCTCGCGACCACGTTCTTTAGATTCAGAAGGTTTCTGCGTCTGTAACTTTCATACGGTTTTTGTCACTTACTGATGATGCAAGAGAGATTCGCAACGGCAAGGAAATTGTCGAGAACGATCCTCGCGCTGGCGCTAATCACGTCCGCAAACGTGGCCGGCCAAACTCCATCTGCCAAAGAGGCTACGCCGGCGGCGAAAGCTTATCTGCAGTCGGCACTCGACATCATGCAAGAGAACTCGTTCCGCAAAAAATCTGTCGATTGGAATCTCGTGCGACAGAAGGCCTTAAAAGCAGCTGCCGGCGCCGAAATACCGGCCGATACCTATGAGGCTATTAGAGTAGCCCTGCGGGAACTCAGAGACGGACGCGGCTCTCTCGAATTGTCAAAAGAACAAAGAGACCTGGAAATTAGCCGGAAGCAAATCAAAACGGATCAAAACAGATTCCTGATCCCACGACCATCAACCGCGGCTGAAGTTCAAAAAGGGCCCGAAGGATACCTTCACAGAATTGGGGGACAGACCGTCGCGCGCCTAATTGTTCCGGCTTACGATGCGGCGGTCGCAGAATCATCTACCAGCGATCTTCGCGCTACCCAATTGCAGAAAGTGATCGCCGACCTCGCCGCCGCGAACCCCTGCGGCTGGATCATAGATCTGCGGGGCAACACGACTTACGACCTGTGGTCAATTCTGGCTGGAATGGGCCCGTTGCTGGGTGATGTGATTGTTGGGGGCTTTAGGGACGCCGACGGAAATCTGGTGAAATGGTTTTATCACGATGGTAAATCAGGCATTCGCGATCTCCTCGGTGTCGAACATGATTTGGCCAGGATTACGGGCCCATCTTATCGCCCTAAGAGCACCGCCGTACTCGCGGTTTTGGTAGATCGAAAAACAACTAATTCCGCGGGCGCCTTTGCCATCACACTTCGAGGACGGCCAATGACGAGGTTCTTCGGTGAGCAGATTTCGAATCTGTCAGCGACCGACAAGTTTGCTTTAAGCGACGGAGCGAATCTGGTGCTGACCGTTGGTCTCTACGTTGACCGCGCGGGAAGTGACTACCCGGAGGGATTGACGCCTGAGGAGGTGATTCCACTCAGTGGGAGGAACCCCCGCGCCGGCGAGGACGCAGTAATTCACGCGGCCCTGGGATGGATTGGCGAGCAATCAGACTGTATCAACAGCCGGCCGAACTCAGGCTTTTGATGCAAACGAAGGCCGGCGCAATTACGCGTCGATCGTTGACCTCAAGAAAAGAAAGGAAGCAGGCGAATGAAACCGATGGTTCTGAGCGTGATCCTGACCTTGCTGGCCGCGGTGCCGGCTGCCGCCGTGAAAGTTTACCGAACCAGGAGCGAGGGTCTGGCCGACGTTAAGGTCTACGAGACCAGCAGTGAAGGCCTGGCCGACTGTATCATCTATGTGACGAGCAGCGAGGGACTGGCGGGCGGCGACGCCAAGTGGTACTTCGTAACCAGTGAAGGCCTGGCAGACGTCAAGGTCTACTACACCAGCAGCGAAGGGTTGGCCGATAAGAAAATCTATTTCACCAAGAGCGAAGGCCTGGCGAAGTGCAATGTCGACTGGAAGGGTTATAAGAAGAGTATGGCCCAGCGGTTCGTTGGCAGTTGTGACGCGTCGAAGTTTTCAGATTTCGCATTGATCCGGGATTTGGTACTCGCTCCGAATCGTTGCGCTCGATCCTGACCCCAAGCGATAAGAATCGGAAAATGGCTCCCTTACTTTCAGTCTTCAACCTGAACAGGAACCGAATTCTAATTCTGTTTGTGTTTGGCACTATTGGAGCGCAGGGATCGTGCAACATGTCTCCCGAGAGCCCATTCTTTGCGAAGTTCTCAATGCAGGATCTGGTAACCGCCAACAAATCGATGACCGGAATTGCGTGTGATCCTGCGGGCGGCGGCGGCACGGGTAACGGTATTGGCAGTCGAGGCGGAGGGTTCGGCCGCGGCGGAATGCATTTTCAATCTCATAAGACAGACTCGTTTGCGTGCCGCTTGCAGTCCGGCACCCTCGCGAGTGCTGACGAAGACCGGTTGATTGCATCTTTGAAGAAGCCAGTTGAAGATTTACTGCGAACCTACGGTGCAAACATCAAAGAAAGTGGCAGTCGCGAGGCACGCAGCTTCTACGTCTCGTATGCCATCAAAGACATTCAGGGCCGCATACAAGTGTCAGGTCAAAGGATCGGGGTTGATTTCTACAATCTCCAGGCGGATCTCGAAGAGAGCAAATAGTGTCAGAACCCGACCACCGCTGAAGTGGCACAGACTTCAGTCTGTGAGTCGTGCGAGCAGGTTCACAGACTGAAGTCTGTGCCACAAAAAAAGGGAGGGCCACTCGTGCTCATGCCTGGCGCGGGCTTCTGACCCGCAAGCTTCTAAAAACCTCAATGCGTAAAACGATCAGTCTGACCGTACTCATATTTTTGTTCGCCCCGCTCGCGCCCGCTCAGAAATATTCGGCTCCTGACGGCAAGCTCCGCATCGCCCTCGTCAAACAACCTTTCTCACCGACCGGAACTTCCGTTGGTCCAAACACGATGGCCAACGGTGGCATTCGGCAAATTCTCGCCGGCATGAACACGATCGTGCGCCTTGAAGAAGTCAGCTTAACAGCGCAGGAACTCACTGAATACGGCTCCTGGAAAAAGCTGGGCTGGGCGCTCGGTCACTTCTCAGACATCGTCGCAAAGAATGAAGGTGATGGATATTTCACCGTCGGCCTCCTGGCAACCTGCCCGTCGATGCCGGGACTGGTCGCAGGCCTGCAACATTCAGGTCCGAATGGAAAGCCTTTGAAGATTGGGATGCTCTGGCTGGATGCCCATCCTGATTTCAACACGCCAGAGACGACGAGAAGTGGCTCTCTCGGCGGAATGCCCGTCGCCGTGGCCACTGGTCGCGCACTACCCGGGATGCGGCGCGACGCGCATCTCGATCCACCACTCGATGATCGATTCGTGGTGATGGGTGGTGTACGTCTGACCGATCCACTGGAGCAGGAACTGCTGAACAAATCGAAGATCCAGCAGGTGAGCGTCGATGATTTGCGCAATATGACGCCCGCCGTGTTCGCTCAGCTTGATCGACTGAATAAACTCACCGACAAGATTTACATTCACATCGACATGGACGTGCTGGATCCGCGCGAGGTGTCGGGCCACGGGAACAAGGTGCCGAACGGACCTTCGAGCGAACAACTGGCGCGCCTGTTTGAAGAGATATTCAAGCGTTACCCGAAAGCGTCGGCGATTGGTTTCGCAACGATTCCTCCCACGGATGAAGGTGGACTTTCGATCGCCGCGCTCAATCGCATGATTGAAGGAGCGATTCGGGGAGTGAAGGCGCGTGAGAGTCCACGTTAGGGTCGTAATCCGTTTGGCCGCCGCGCCTGGTTTCGTATTGTCGTTTTGAATTCGCTTAACAAAGTTGATAAATCGCTTAATTTGAGTTTCAATTGCGCGCAGAGGACCGGTATGAAATATCGAGTTTTGATTGAACAGGACGAAGATGGCGTGTTTGTCGCGGAGGTTCCGTCACTTCCTGGATGCGTCTCCCAAGGTACTACCAGAGAAGAAGCGACTGACAATATTAAGGAAGCAATTACGCTGTATCTGGAGAGTCTGGAAGCTCACGACGAACCAATACCTCCGCCGATCACCGAAGAACTGGTCGAGGTAGGAGTGTGAGTGCCCTGCCGCGCGTTTCCGGTCGTGCAGTAGTGAAGGCATTAGCCAAATTCGGCTACCAGGAAGATCGTCAACGCGGTAGCCACATAATCCTCAGACAACTGGAATATCCCCACCGTCGGATCGTGGTTCCTGATCACAAAGAAGTTGCGAAGGGAACCTTAAGGAGCATCATTCGTCACACTGGCTTGACGGTTGATGAGTTCAAAGCTCTTTTGTAGGTAGTTTCCATCTGTTTTTACGGAGAGTACATTCATGTATGGAATTCCCCGAACTATTATTCGTCCGCTCGCAACTCAGGTCGTTGTCATAACTATCGCGCTTGTTTCAGTCGCCCAGCAATACGACGCAAATCTCTACTCCGGCCTGCGCTGGCGGATGATTGGCCCGTTCCGCGCCGGTCGCGTCAACGCGGTCAGCGGGGTGATCGGACAGCCCGATACTTTTTATTTCGGATCAGTCGGCGGCGGCGTCTGGAAGACCATCAACGCCGGCCGCACCTGGACACCTATTTTCGATTCCGCCTCGTCGGCATCGATTGGCGCGATCGCGGTCGCGCCTTCCGATCCAAATACGATTTACGTCGGCACCGGCGAAGCCGACATGCGTGACTCAATCCAGTTTGGCGACGGCATGTACCGCTCAAACGACGGCGGCAAAACCTGGAAACACGTCGGCCTGGAAGGTACCAAACAGATTGGCCGCATCATCGTCGATCCAAAGAATTCGAATCTGGTTTACGTGGCGGTGCTCGGTAATGCTTACGGACCAAATGCCGATCGCGGGGTCTTTCGCACTCATGATGGCGGCGTCACCTGGGAAAAGGTGCTCTTCAAGAATAACGACGTGGGGGCGATCGACTTGAACTTTGATCCCACGAATTCGCAAACCATTTATGCCGCTCTTTGGAATGTGCGCCGGCCACCCTGGTTTATTTATGCGCCGGCGAACGGACCGGGTGGCGGCATCTTTAAATCAACCAACGGCGGCGCGACCTGGAAACAAATCGATGAAGGCATTCCGCTGGACGGCCGCGGGCGAATTGGGATTTCCGTTTCGCCCACAAACCGCAACCGCATCTACGCCGCGGTGGACGCGAAGGACGGCGGCATTTTTCGCTCGGACAATGCCGGTTTGACCTGGACCAGGCTTTCCAACGACAAGCGCCTGTGGGACCGCGGCTGGTACTTTGAAAAAATCACCGCTGACCCCAAAGACGCCGATACCGTCTATGTCATGAACACCTCAATGTACAAATCGACAGATGCGGGCAAAACCTGGACGGCAATCAAAGGCGCACCGGGAGGTGACGACTATCATCAACTTTGGATCAATCCCAACGACACGAAACGAATGATCATGGCCAGCGATCAAGGAAGCATCGTGTCAGTCGATGGCGCCCAGAGCTGGAGTTCCTGGTACAACCAACCGACGGCGCAGATCTATCACGTCGCGCCCGATTATCGCTTTCCCTATTGGATTACCGGCGCGCAACAGGACAGCGGCGCCGTCGGATCGCCTTCACGCAGCCGTCATTCGGAAATTTCCAATCGTGATTGGGAAGGTTTGTGCTCAGGCGGCGAGTCAGGTTACACAGCTCCCGACCCACTGCATCCGGAGATTCTTTTTGGCGGCACCGTCTCGAAGTGCAACGTCCTCACGGGCGAAACGAAAAATGTTTCTCCCGAACGCGGAGGCACGCCGGGACAGTTTCGTCATGCCTGGACGCAGCCGCTGGTCTTCTCGCAGGCCGATCCGCGATCGCTCTATTTCGCCAACCAATTTCTTTACAAGACGACGAACGGCGGCGAGAGCTGGACCCAGATAAGTCAGGACAT
>Ga0207428_10003083_pt1 | contig 16405 bp, 13 predicted proteins | sample RhiMethybrSRZTD1_FD_187600 | JGI IMG/M metagenome (GOLD analysis project Ga0207428, IMG submission 187600) | Populus rhizosphere microbial communities from Tennessee, USA - Rhizosphere MetaG P. TD hybrid SRZTD1 (SPAdes) (version 3) | ecosystem: Host-associated > Plants > Roots > Rhizosphere >...
AGGCGCTCTGCGAGCTGATCGTGCCCGGCTCGGGTCGCGTCGGGCCGGTCGTCTACGTCGATGCGCTGATCGCCGGGATGCCGCCCCCCGTGCGCGACGGTGCCCTCGCCTCGATCGACGCGCTCGCAACCGCGGCGGCGGAGGGCGCCGAGGCGCTCGCCCAGCAGGCACAGACGCCGGAGTTCGGCTTCGTCCGGGCGCTCGCGATCGAGGCGTACTACTCCGACTTCGTCGCGCCGGGGGCCGACGGGCCGGGTGCGTGGGCGGAGATCGACTTCAACTCGCCGCTCGCGACGCGCCTCGCCAAGGACTGGTCATGGCTCGGGATCGCATGAAGGCGGCCCACGACGTGGTCGTGGTCGGCTCGGGCGCGGGGGGCGGCGTGATCGCCGGCGAGCTCGCCCAGCGGGGCCGCGACGTCCTCCTCGTCGAGTGCGGGCCGCACCTCCGTGGGCACGACTTCACGCGCTTCGAGGCGAAGGCGGCCCACGACCTCTTCTGGCCCCTCCGCTTCGCGCCGCTTCCGGACGGCGAGCTCGTCACCTTCCTCGCCGGCCGCTGTGTCGGCGGCACGACGACGATCAACACGAAGGTCGCGTTCCGCGCGCACGAGCGCGACGTCGCGAAGTGGCACCCGGCGAGCGGGCTGACGAGCGACGGCAGCACGCCGTTCTCGGTCTCAGACCTCGAGCCCTACTACGAGCGCGTCGAGCGCGTGCTCGGCGTCCGCGAGCGCGCGGACTGGGAGAAGAGCGTGCGCACGGTCGAGCCGGCGTTTCGCGCGCTCGGGGCGGACCTCGAGCCCGTCGACGCGTACACCGACCCGAACTGCGCGAGCTGCGGATCGTGCATCCAGGGCTGCGCGTCGAATGCCGGCAAGTCGACGATGAACACGTACATCGCCGACGCGCTCGCGCGCGGGCTCCTCGAGCTCCGCGCCGACACGACCGCCGAACGCGTGCTCGTCGAGGACGGCGCGGCGACGGGAGTCGAGCTCGTCGACGCCGCGGGCGAGCGGCAGACGGTGCAAGCGCGCGCAGTGGTCGTGGCCGCGGGCGCGATCAACACACCGCAGATCCTCCTGCGCTCCGGGCTCGAGAGCCCGGTCATCGGGCGGCACCTCGGTCTCCACCCCGTGCGGCTCGTGTACGGGCTCTTCGACGAGCCGCAGGACGCCCACATGGTCTACCCGATCTCGGCGCACTGCCTGAAGCACCAGCACGACGAGGACGGCGGCTTCGTGATCGAGGCGTCGACGATCCAGGACCCGATCGCCTTCGCGACGACCATCGGGGACGAGGACGGCCCGTTCTGGGGCCCGCGCCTCGTCGAGGCGGTAAGGCAGTTCCGGCACTGGGTCGGCTTCCTCGCGATGGCGAACGACGACAACAACTCGTCCGTCTCGCTAAGTGAGGGCGGCGAGGAGCGGATCGCGGTCGACCTCCAGCCGGTCGAGCGCGAGCGCGTCGACGCCGGCCTGCGGTTCAGCCGGGAGGTGCTCGAGGCGGCGGGGGCGACGCAGGTCTGCTGGACGGGGCTCACGTCGACGCACGCACAGGGCGGCTGCCGGATGGGCGACGACCCGGAGCGGTCGGTGGTCGATCGAAACGGCGAGTCGCACGAGGTCAGGCGGCTCTTCGTCGGCGACGGCTCGCTCGTGCCCCGCACCCTCTCCGTGAACCCCTCCCTGACGATCATGGCGCTCGCGACGAGGCTCGCCGAGCATCTCGACGCCGACCCGAGCGGCTACCTCGACGCACGGGCGGCGCAGGTGGCATGAGGGCCGCGCTCCTACGCGAGTACCACCGCCCGCTCGAGCTCGTGGAGCGTCCCGAGCCCGAGCCGACGTCGGCGCGGAGCGTCGTCGTCAGGATCGGCGGCGCCGGGGTCTGCGCGACCGACCTCCACGCGATCGACGGCCTGATGGAGCCGGCCGGGCTCACGACGCCGGTCGTGCTCGGGCACGAGAACGCAGGCTGGGTCCACGGCGTCGGCGACGACGTCACCACGACGGCGGTGGGCGACGCGGTGCTCCTCTACCCGGCGTGGAGCTGCGGGCTCTGCGTCCCGTGCCGGCGCGGCCAGGACGTCTTCTGCGTGCGCCACCAGTTCACCGGGCTCACCCGTGACGGCGGCTTCGCGGACTTCGTCCTCGCCGACGAGCGCTCGGTCATCCGGCTGCCGGACGGCGTCGAGCCCTCGGCGGTGGCGCCGCATTCCGACGCGGGCATCACGGCCTACCACGCCGTCAAGAAGCTCGTCCCACGGCTCGAGCCGGGCAGCACGGCGGCGGTGATCGGCATCGGCGGCGTCGGCCACATCGGCCTCCAGCTCGTCAAGGTGCTCGGCGGCTCGAGGGTCGTCGCGATCGAGACCGACGAGCGTCGCCGCCGCCTCGCACGCGAGCTCGGCGCCGACGAGGTGCTCGGCGAGGAGGCGAACGTCGCCGATGCGGCGCGCGAGCTGACGGACGGCGCCGGCATCGACGTCGTCGTCGACTTCGTGGGGACGGACGAGACGCACGCCGCCGCGCTCGGGATGCTCGCCCGGCAGGGCGTCTACTCCGTCGTCGGCTACGGCGGCACGATCACGCACCCGTCGGTGGGCTTCGTCGCGGACGGGACTTCGCTCGTCGGCAACCTCGTCGGGAACTGGATCGACCTGTGGGAGCTCCTCCAGCTCCATGCACGCGGTGAGGTGACACTCCGCAGCGAGACGCATCCGCTCGAGGAGGTGAACGAGGTGCTCGACAAGCTGCGCGAGGGCGAGGTCACCGGTCGGGCGGTTCTCGTACCGTGACGAGCCTGCAGGAGCGGATCTTCGACGTGACAGGGACCCGCGTCGTCGTCACCGGGGCCGCGAGCGGGCTCGGCTTCGCCATGGCCGAGGTGCTTGCGGAGTGCGGCGCGCGGGTCACGCTCGCCGACGTCGACGAAGGGCGGCTCGAGGCGAGCGCCGACGGGCTCCGCGCACGCGGGCTCGATGCGCGGGCGGCCGTCGTGGACGTCGCCGACGAGGAGGCCGTGGAGTCCCTCTTGGACGGCGTCGTCGCCGAGCAGGGCGGCGTGGACGTCGTCTTCGCGAATGCGGGGCTCGCGGCCGTGCCCGGGTTTCGCTCCGAGAACGGGCAGACGCTCGACACGATCGAGCGCGCGGACTGGGACCACGTCCTCGGCGTGAACCTCACGGGCGTCATGCACACGATGCGGAGCGCCGCGCGCGTGATGAAGACGCAGCGCGCCGGCCGCATCGTCGTGACGGCCTCGAACGCGGGCCTGCGGATCGAGCCGATGGCCTGCTACGGCTACCACGCGAGCAAGGCCGCGGTGATCCACCTCGTCCGCGCCGCGGCGCTCGAGCTGGCGCCGCACGGGATCCTCGTCAACGCGGTCTGCCCCGGGCCCTTCTACGGGACGCTGATCGGCGGCGGCGTCACGGAGCACCCGAGCGAGGAGCTCCGGAAGCAGTGGGAGACGTTGATTCCGCTCGGTCGCATGGCCCACCCGGACGAGCTGAAGGGCGTCGTCCTCCTCCTCGCCTCCCCCGCCTCGAGCTTCATCACCGGCTCGGCGCTCGTGGTCGACGGCGGCTCCCTCGTCCAGGCGTGATGCCGCCGATCAGGATCGCCCGATGAGCACGCCGACCGGAAAGCCGATCGCGCAGGGCGACGTTCTCTGGTCGCCTCCGGCGGACGCCCGCGAGCGGTTCGTGATCGGGCGCTACCTCGCGTGGCTCGAGCGGGAGCGCGGCCTCTCGTTCGCCTCCTACGACGAGCTCTGGCGCTGGTCGGTCTCCGATCTCGAGGGGTTCTGGTCGTCCGTCTGGGAGTTCTTCGAGGTCCGGTCCCATACGCCGTACGAGCGCGTGCTCGGCTCGCGGGCAATGCCCGGGGCGGAATGGTTCCCGGGCGCGCGCCTCAACTTCGCCGAGCACATGGTCGGCCGCGACGAGGACGTGGACAGGAGCGCGGTCGTCGCGTACTCGCAGACGCGGCCGACGGTCGAGCTGACGTTCGGCGACCTCCGCGACCAGGTGGCGCGCGCCCGCGCCGGCCTCCAGCGGCTGGGCGTCGGCCCCGGCGACCGGGTCGTCGCGTACCTGCCGAACATCCCGGAGACGCTCGTCGGCTTCCTCGCGACCGCGAGCCTCGGCGCGATCTGGGCGACGTGCCCGCCCGAGTTCGGCGTGCGGAGCGTGCTCGACCGCCTCGGCCAGCTCGAGCCGAAGGTGATGCTGGCGGTCGCGGGCTACCGGTACGGCGAGAAATACGTCGACCGGCGCGAACAGGTCGCGGAGGTGCGCGGCAGGCTCCCGAGCCTCGAGACGGTCGTCCACGTCCCGTATGCCGGCGGTGAGGACGATGCGCTGCCCGACGCGGTCTCGTGGGACGACCTGCTCGCCGAAGAGGGTGAGCTCGCCTTCGACCCGCTCCCGTTCGACCATCCCCTGTACGTGCTGTTCTCGTCGGGCACGACTGGGCTCCCGAAGGCAATCGTCCACTGCCACGGCGGGATCCTGCTCGAGCACCTGAAGAACCACGGCTTCAGCTGGGATCTCCACCCGGGTGACCGCCTCCAGTGGTTCACGACGACGGCCTGGATGATGTGGAACGCACTCGTCTCGGTGCTCCTGCTCCGCGCGTCGATCGTGATGATCGACGGCAACCCCGCCTACCCCGACATCTCGTTCCAGTGGCGCGTGATCGAGGAGACGCAGCCGACGTTCTTCGGGCTCAGCCCGGCGTTCACGATGGCGTGCCGCAAGGAGGGCCTCGAGCCCGGCCGGCAGTTCGACCTGTCCTCGGTCCGCATGGTCTGCGAGGCGGGCTCGCCGCTTCCGCTCGAGGGGTACGAGTGGCTCTACGAGCAGTTCGGCCCAGACGTCAACGTCAACGTCGGGAGCGGCGGCACCGACGTCTGCACCGGGATCGTGCAGGGGATGCCGCTGCTGCCCGTGTACGCCGGGGAGATGGCGACACGGATGCTCGGCGCGGACGTCGACTCGTTCGGGCCCGACGGCACGTCCGTCCTCGGCGAGCTCGGCGAGCTCGTGATCAAGCAGCCGATGCCCTCGATGCCGGTCGGCTTCTGGAACGACCAGGACGGCTCGCGCTACCGGCAGGCGTACTTCGAGCACTATCCGGGCGTCTGGCGCTTCGGCGACTGGGTCCTGCTCACGGAGCGGGGCACGGCGATCATCACGGGGCGGTCCGACGCCACGCTCAACCGCGGCGGCGTCCGTCTGGGGTCGAGCGAGATCTACTCGGTCGTCGAGGAGATCGACGAGGTGCTCGACAGCCTCGTCGTCCACCTCGAGGAGGACGACGAGCTGCTGCTCTTCGTCGTGCTCCGTCCGGGCGTCGACCTCGACGACGAGCTCCGGAAGCGGATCGCGGACGCGCTCCGGAACGCGCTCTCGCCCCGCCACGCCCCGGACGCGGTCGTGGCGGTGCCCGCGATCCCCCGCACGCTGACCGGGAAGAAGCTCGAGGTCCCGGTCAAGCGCATCCTCACCGGGGCCGAGGTAGCGGACGTGGCCGCGCGCGACGCCCTTGTCGACCCGGCCGCGCTGGAGGCGTTCGCGGACTACGCCGGCCAGCGAGCGCAGCCCGCCCGGTCCTGATGCCGCTCCACGGGCTCGGGCACGCCCTCGTGCTGACGGACGACCTCGAGGCCACGAGGGCGTTCTACTGCGACGTGCTGGGCCTCGAGCCCGGCGATCGGCCGTCGCTCCCGTTTCCCGGGTACTGGCTCTATCTCGACGGCGTCGCGTGCATGCACGTCGCCGAGCGCGCCGCGTACGAGGCGGAGGTCGACCGGATGGGGCTCCCGCGCGCGCAGGGCCCCGTCGACCATCTGGCATTCGACGCCGCTGACCACGAGGCGATCGTGGCGCGTCTCGACGCCGCCGGCGTGACCGCGGTCCCGAACGAGGTGCCCGCCGCCGGTATCCGCCAGCTCTTCGTCGAAGACCCGAACGGCGTCCGCATCGAGCTGAACGTAAGGTAAACGCCCTTTCGCGCACGAACCTTGGGTTGTGCCAGGATTGTCCGCTGGAAGCGAGCAGGAGGCAGAGATGAGCCACGAAGACGTTCCTGTCCTGATCGTCGGTGGCAGCCTGGTCGGCCTCTCGACGGCGGTGTTCCTCGGCCACCACGGTGTGCCCTCGCTCGTCCTCGAGCGCCATCGCGGGACCGCGATCCACCCCCGGGCGGCGCTCGTCAACCAGCGCACGATGGAGACCTATCGCGCGGTCGGGCTGGAGGACCAGATCGAGGAGGCGGCCGCGAGGGAGTTCGTCCAGAACGGCGCGATCGTCTCGGTCGACAGCCTCGGCGGGAAGGAGCTCGACTGGTACTTCCGGTTCATCAACGAGGGCGTCGAGGACCTCAGCCCGTCGCGCAGGGTGTTCATCACGCAGATCGGCCTCGAGCCCGTGCTGCTCGCGGCCGCCGAGCGCCTGGGCGCGCGGATCGAGTACGCGGCGGAGGCCGTCTCGGTCGAGCAGGACGCCGACGGCGTGTCGGTCGCCGTCCGCCCCAGGGACGGCGGTGAGGAGCGCACGGTTCGCGCGCGCTATCTCGTCGCAGCTGACGGCGCGCACAGCCCGATCCGGGAGCGCCTCGGCATCCGCCAGCTCGGCCACGGAAGCTTCTCCGACAGCATCACGATCTACTTCAGGGCCGACGTCCGCCGGCTGATGGGCGACCGCAACCTCAGCGTCATCTACGTGTTCGGGCCGCGGCTCCAGGGGTTCTTCCGCTTCTCGATCGACCTCCAGGCGGGCTTCCTCGTCGTCAACTCGACCTCCGACGAGGACGGGAAGCGGTCGGTGCGGATCGGCGAGGACATGAGCGGGCCGACCTGCATCGCCTACGTCCGCGAGGCGCTCGGCGATCCGGAGCTCCCGGTCGAGATCGAGAACGTGCAGCGCTGGTCGGCCTCGGCGGAGTACGCGGAGCGCCTCCGCGAGGGCCGCGTCTTCCTGGCGGGGGACTCGGCGCACGTGATGCCGCCCACGGGAGGGTTCGGCGGCAACAACGGCGTCCAGGACGGCTACGACCTCGCCTGGAAGCTCGCGTACGTCCTCGACGGCCGGGCGAAGGAGTCGCTCCTCGACACCTACGACGCCGAGCGCCAGCCCGTCGGCGCCTTCACGACCGAGCAGGCCTACACCCGCTACGTCCTCCGGCTCGACCCGTCCCTCGGCAAAGAGGACCTGATGCCGATCGTCCCCGAGGCGCCGGTCGAGCTCGGCTATCGCCACCGCTCGGACGCCGTCCTTGGAGCCGACGACGAGACGTGGGAGGACCCCGCCACGCCCTCGGGCCGCCCCGGCTTCCGCGCGCCTCATGTGCCGGTGACGGTCGACGGCGCCGAGCGGTCGACCCTCGACCTGTTCGGCCGGGAGTTCGTGCTCGTCGCCGGGCCGGACGGGGAGAGCTGGTGCGCCGCGGCGCGCGCGGCGGGCGAGTCGTTCGGCGTCCGCGTCCAGGCCTACCGGCTCGGCTCGGAGCTGACCGACGCGGCAGGCGTGCTCGAGGCGACGTACGGTACGGGAGCCGAAGGGGCGGTGCTCGTCCGGCCGGACGGATTCGTCGCGTGGCGCGCGTCCGCCCCGCATCCGGATCCCGAGGACGAGCTCGCGCGCGCGCTCGGCGCGGCCCTCGGCCGGGGCGCCCCCGTCACCGCGGCCTGAGCGCGCCTACGGCGCGGCGACGGCGGTCGCGGGCGCGAGGGGCGCCTTCCCGAGGATCATGTCGGCGGCCTTCTCGGCGATCATGATCGTCGCCGCGTTCGTGTTCGCGCGCGTGATCGTCGGCATCACCGACGCGTCCGCCACCCGAAGCCCCTCGACACCGAGGACGCGGAGCTCCGGATCGACGACCGAGCCCATCGCGCAGGTCGACGTCGGGTGGTACACGGTCTGGCTGGCCCGCTCCACCCACGCCATGATGTCCTTCTCCGAGTCCGAGTCGGGAACGCTGAGCGGCTCGCGCTGGATCGCGCGGAGTGAGGGCTGCGAGGCGATCTCGAGCGCGATGCGGACGCCCTCGAGGATGCTCGCCCGATCCTCGTCGGTGGTCAGGAAGTTGCAGAGCACGGTCGGCTTGGAGTCCGGCATCGTCGTCCGCAGGCCCACCTTCCCCCGTGAGGTCGGCTTCACCACCACCGGCCCGAACGCGAAGCCGTTGTCGGGCGGCGGCGTCAGGCCCTCGTCGAAGAACGGGGCGGCCGCAAAGTGGAACTCGACGTCGTGGGCGTCGAGGCCCGACCGCGTGCGGAAGAAGCCGCCGGCCTCCGGGTAGTTCGAGGTGAGCGGGCCGCGGCCCTCGCTCTCGAGGAGCGCGAAGTTCTCGGGCGTGAAGATCCCGAAGAGCCCCGGCTCGTCGGTGAGGTAGTTCACGTTCACCATGCAGTGGTCCTGGAGGTTGTGCCCGACCGGAAGGTCCTGCCGCACCGGGATCCCGAAGAACCCGAGGTCGTCGGCCGGCCCGATCCCGGAGAGCTGGAGCAGGACCGGCGACTGGTAGGCGCCGCCGGAGACGATCACCTCGCGCTCGGCGCGCACGGTCTCGCGGGCGTCGCCCGAGAGGAGCTCGACCCCCACCGCGCGGTCGCCCTCGAAGACGATGCGCTCGACGAGCACGCCCGAGCGCACTTCGAGGTTCGGCCGCCCCCGGGCAGGCCGGAGGAAGGCGTCGGCCGTGCTGCAGCGCTTCCCGTTCCGCTGCGTGAGCTGGAAGCGAGAGACGCCCTCGGGCCGATCGACGTTGAGGTCCTCGATGTGCGCGTACCCCGAGGCGACCGCGGCCTCGAGCTGCGCCTCGATCAGCCGGCACATGGAGCGGCTGTCGGAGACGGCGAGCGGCCCGCCGACGCCGTGGAACTCGCTCTCGCCGCGCTCGTTGTCCTCGGAGCGCTTGAAGTACGGAAGCACCTCGTCGTACGACCAGCCGGTGCAGCCGTCCGCCGCCCAGCCGTCGAAGTCCGCGCGATGACCGCGGAGGTAGATCATCGCGTTGATCGAGCCCGAGCCGCCGATCACGCGCCCGCGCGGCAAGTACAGGCGCCGCCCGCCGAGGCCCGGCTCGCGCTCGCCGAAGAGGTCCCAGTCGAGCCCCGACTTGAAGGCGAGCGGGAACATGGCCGGGACCTGGATCTCGGTCGCCGTGTTCTCGCCGCCCGCCTCGACGAGCAGCACCTCGACGTCCGGGTCCTCGCTCAGCCGTGCCGCGAGCACGCAGCCCGCCGACCCGGCTCCGACGATCACGTAATCGGCCACGACCGACGCCTCCTCCGCTCTGACCATCTGGGGTACGTCCGCAGCCTAATTGTCCGTCGATCTCGTTACCAAGATTGTTGGCGAACCGCGCACGACCGGTTAGGTTCTTCCTGCATGGGCGATCGCGACGAGCTGATCGGGCTGTACTGGACGACGTCCGGTCCCGTCGAGGTGCATGTCGGCCGCGAGTGGAGCCTCTTCGACCTGCGTGACCGCTGCGAGCAGGCCGCGCGGGTCGGGTTCTCCGGCATCGGGCTCTGGCACGCCGATCTCGAGCACGTGCTCGAGACGCGCACGCTCCGCGAGGTGCGGCAGCTCTTCGACGACAACGGCCTCCGCCACCTCGAGCTGGAGTTTCTCGGCGACTGGTTCCTCGACCCGGGCGACGAGCGCCGCACGGCCTCCGACGAGCGACGGGCGCTGCTGTTCGAGGCGGCCGCCGCGCTTCCCACGCACCACATCAAGGTGGGCAACATCGTCGGCACCGAGTGCGACCTCGAACGGATCGTCGAGCGGTACGGGGAGCTCTGCGAGGACGCGGCGCACCACACGGACGCACTGATCACGTACGAGTTCATGCCGTACGACGTCAACGTGAACGACGTCGAGAAGGCGCTCAGGGTCGTGGAGGGCGCGAACGCCCCGAACGGCGGGCTCGCGCTGGACACGTGGCATCTCGGCAAGCTCCGCCTCGAGCCGGACGACCTGCGCCGGATCCCGCCGCGGTTCCTCTCGTGGGTCGAGCTCTGCGACGGCCCCTACGAGTACGCGGAGGACCGCCTCGACGAGGTGATCAACCGGCGCAAGCTGCCGGGGGAGGGCGAGTTCCCGCTCCAGGACTACATCGCCGTCTGCCGCGACCTCGGCTACGACGGGCCCTGGGGGATCGAGGTCCTCTCGGAGGACCTCCGCAGCCTGCCCATCGAGCGGATCTTCGACCGCGCCTACGAGACGACCATGGCGCAGCTGACCGCGGGAGAAAGGAGCATCAATGTCCGATAACGGTCTCTCGCCCGAGCGGCTGACCTGGATGTACACGCAGATGGCGCGCATCCGCGAGTTCGAGGAGCGGGTCAAGCGAACCTTCGAGGAGCACCCCGGCGTGATCCGCGGCCACACGCATCTCGCCGACGGCGCCGAGGCGTCGATCGTCGGCTCCCTCGCCGCGCTGGGGCCGGACGACCAGCTGACGTCGACCTACCGGGGGCACGGCTACCCGATCGCGCTCGGCACCGACACGAAGGCGCTGATGGCGGAGATCTACGGCAAGGAGAGCGGGATCTGCGGGGGCTACGGAGGGTCGATGCACTTCGTCGACGTCGGCCGCGGGTTCCTCGGGACCTCCGGGATCGTCGGCCAGGGCATCCCCCACGCCGCCGGCGCCGCGTGGGGCGCGCAGATCCGGGGGAAGGGCCAGGTGGTGCTGTCCTTCTTCGGCGACGGCGCCTCGAAGCAGGGCGCCTTCCACGAGACGCTCAACATCGCCTCCCTCTGGAAGCTGCCGGTCGTCTTCGTGATGGAGAACAACAACTACCAGGCGTACACGAGGGTCGAGCAGGAGGACGCCAACGCGGCGGCCGGCGAGCCCCTCGCGGTCAAGGCGAAGGCGTACAGCATGCCCGGCGTCACCGTCGACGGCGGCGACCCGGTTGCGGTCTACGACGTCGTGCGCGGGGCGGTCGAGCGGGCGCGCTCGGGCGAGGGCCCCACGCTCGTGGAGTCGCTCGTCTACCGCCTGAGCGCCCACGGCAACATCATCGCCCCGCCCGGCGTGCCCCTGCACTACCCGGAGCACGAGGCGATCCACGTCTTCGGGAACGTGGAGGAGTACGAGGCGGCGAAGCGCGGCGACCCCGTCCCCCGCTTCCGCGCCAAGCTCGTGACCGACGGCGTGCTCACCGTCGAGGAGGCGGACGCGATCGGCGCGGCGGCGCAGCAGGAGATGCAGGAGGCGGTCGAGTTCGGGCTCGAGAGCCCGTTCCCCGCACCCGAGAAGGCCCTCGACCACGTCTACGCCTGAGGAGGACCTGATGGCACGCGAGATCCCCTACATCCAGGCGCTCGGCGAGGCGGTGCATGGGGAGATGGCCCGGGACGACTCGGTCATCTACTTCGGGCAGAACCTCGGGCTGACGGACGAGGACCCGTACGTCCAGGCGTTCGGCAAGGACCGGGTCCGGGTGACGCCGATCTCCGAGACCGCCGAGATCGGCATGGCCGTCGGGGCCGCGTTTGCCGGCTTCCGCCCGGTCGTCCAGCTCTACATGTCGGAGTTCATGCTCGTCGCGATGGACCAGGTCGTGAACGAGGCGCCGCGCTTCTACGGCATGAGCGGCGGCGAGGTGAAGGTGCCGCTCGTGCTCCAGGCCGGCTACGGGTTCACGGCCGGCTGGGCCGGGCAGCACACCGGGACGATCTACGGGATGTTCATGGGCGTGCCCGGCCTCAAGGTCGTGGTGCCGTCCACGCCGGCCGACGCCAAGGGGCTGATGACCGCCTCGATCCGGGACGACAACCCGGTCGTCCTCTTCCACAGCTACCTGCTGACCCTCGAGCCCGGCGACGTCCCGGAGGGAGAGCACGTCGTGCCACTCGGCGAGGCGGTGACCCTGCGCGAGGGCGGCGACGTCACGATCGTCGGCATCGGCTGGACCGTCGGGAAGGCCCTCGCGGCGGCCGAGCAGCTGGCCGCGGACGGGGTCGAGGCCGAGGTGATCGACCCGCGCACCCTCGCGCCGCTCGACACCGGCGCGATCATCCGCTCGGTCGAGAAGACCGGACGGCTCGTGGTCGTCGATCAGGCGACGCGTCACGCGTCGGCAGCCGCGGTGATCGCGGCCGAGGTCGCCTCGGAAGGCTTCTCGGCGCTCAAGGCGCCGATCGGGCTCGTGACCGCGCTCGACGCGACGATCCCCTACAGCCAGCCGATGGAGGAGTACCTCATGCCGAGCGAGGAGCGGATCGTCGCCGCGGTGCAGCAGGCGGTCGGCTCGTCGCCGGTCGCGGCCTGACGCGGCCGAGAACCGCCGCGTGCACACGGTGCTCGCGTTCTTCCAGGCGAGGGACGTCGGCGCCGCCGGACGCCCCGCGCGCGCGGCGGCTTGGCCGGTTGCCCGCGCGAGAGACGGGCGTTAGGCTCGCGCCGGTGAGCATCCTCGGCAACCGCGTCGTCCGTGTCGAGGATCCGCGTTTCCTGCGTGGCGAGGGTCGGTACGTCGAGAACCTCGACCTCGAGGGAGCACTCTCCGTCACCTTCGTCCGCTCGCCGCTCGCGCACGCGCGCGTGAACGCCGTCGACGCGTCGGCCGCCGAGGCGCTGCCGAACGTGCGCGTGTTCACCGGCGCCGACGTCGACGCGCACCCGTTCGGGCCACCGCCTCACTGGCACATCGCCGCGGGGATGGAGCGCCCGCTCGTGGCGCGCGACGTCGTTCGGTTCGCGGGCGACATCGTCGCGCTCGTCGTCAGCGAGGACCGCGCGTCCGGGCTCGACGCGGCGGAGCTCGTGTTGGTGGACTACGACCCGTTGCCGGCCGCCCTGTCGATCGAGGAGGCGTTGAAGGACGAGGTGCTGCTCTTCCCGGAGGTCGGCTCGAACGTGGCGAATCGCAGCGGCGTCGAGGACTTCGACGACGGGCTGTTCGACGGCTGCGACGTCGTCGTCTCCGGCGTCCTCGTGAGCCAGCGCCTCGTCGCCGCCCCGCTCGAGCCCCGCTCCGCGGCGGCCGTGGTGGGCGACGACGGGCGGCTGACGGTGTGGGCGACGTCACAGACGCCGCACACGGGGAAGATGGTCGTCGCCGGGCTGCTCGGGCTCGACCCGGGCGACGTGCGGGTCGTGAGCCCGGACGTGGGCGGCGGCTTCGGGGCGAAGATGGTCGAGCCCGAGGCCGTGCTCGTCGCGTGGCTCGCACGCACGCTCGGGCGCCCGGTCAGATGGACGGAGACGCGCTCCGAGAACATGCTCGGCCTCCCGCACGGCCGCGGCCAGCGACTTTCGTTCGCGCTCGGCGGCACGCCGGACGGGAAGCTGCTCGCCTACCGGCTCGAGGTGCTCGGTGACGGCGGTGCGTACCCGGCTCTCGGCGCCTACCTCCCCAACCTGACGGCGCTGATGGCGAACGGCGTCTACGCGATCCCGAAGGTCGAGACGCGGACAGTGTCGGTCGTGACCAACACGACGCCGACAACGTCGATCCGGGGCGCCGGCCGACCGGAGGCGACGCAGGCTCTCGAGCGGGCGATCGACCTCTTCGCGGCCGAGACGGGGCTCGACCCGGCCGACGTGAGACGGGCGAACTTCATCTCGGCAGACGCCTTCCCGTATCTCACGCCGACGGGTGCGACCTACGACTCGGGCGACTACGAGGCGGCACTCGATCTCCTCCTTCGCTCGGCGGGCTACGACGCGCTGCGCGAGGAGCAACGGCGTCGGCGGGCCGAGGGCTCGGTGGTCGAGCTCGGGATCGGGCTCGCCGCGTACGTCGAGATCTCGAACCCCGTCGGCGAGGCGGAGTTCGGCGAGGTCGAGATCACCGAGGACGGCGGGGCGATCCTGCGCACCGGCTCCCACTCGCACGGGCAGGGGCACGAGACGACCTTCGCGATGATCGCGGCGGAGCGACTCGGCCTTCCGGTGGAGCGTGTCGTCGTGCAGCGCGGCGACACCGACGACGTCGCGAAGGGAACCGGCACGTTCGGCTCCAAGTCGACGCAGATCGGCGGCGTCGCCGGGCGTGTGGCTGCCGACGCGGTCGTCGAGCGCGCGAGCTCGCTCGCGGCCGACTACCTCGAGGCGAGCGCGACCGACGTGGTGCTGGACGTCGAGACCGGCAGGTTCCACGTCGCCGACGTCCCGACACCCGCGCTCTCGTGGGCCGAGCTGGCGTCGAAGGCGTCCGCCGACGGGCGGCTCGGCGAGCTCCGTATCGCACACGAGTTCCAGGCGGCGCCGACGTTCCCCTTCGGCTGCCACCTGGCGGTCGTCGAGGTCGACACGGACACGGGCAAGGTCGAGCTCGTCCGCCACGTCGCGGTCGACGACGCGGGGACGCTGGTCAACCCGCTCATCGCCGAGGGGCAGGTGCACGGCGGCATCGCCTTCGGCGTCGGTCAGGCTCTCTTCGAGGAGGTCGTCTACGCGGAGGACGGGTACCCGCTGACCGGCACCTTCGTCGGCTATGGCTTTCCGTCGGCCGCGGAGCTCCCCTCGTACGAGCGGATCGAGATGGTGACGCCGACACCGAACAACCCGATCGGCGTGAAGGGCATCGGCGAGTCCGGGACGGTCGGGTCGACGCCGGCCGTGCACAACGCCGTGATCGACGCGCTCGCGCCGCACGGCGTGCGCGATGTCGACCTGCCCTGCAACGGCGAGAACGTCTGGAAGGCGCTCCAGGAGGCAAGGGGATGACGAACGTCGTGCTGACGGTGAACGGCGAGCGCCGCGAGGCGGACGTCGAGCCACGGCAGCTGCTCGTGTACCTCCTCCGCGACCAGCTGGGGCTCAAGGGGACGAACGTCGGCTGTGACACGTCGTCGTGCGGCGCGTGCACCGTCCTCCTCGACGGCGAGTCGGTGAAGTCGTGCACCGTGCTCGCGCTCCAGGCGGACGGCACGGACGTGACGACGATCGAGGGTCTCGCGACCGGCGACGGGCTGCATCCTGTACAGCAGGCGTTCCACGAGCAGCACGCGCTCCAGTGCGGCTTCTGCACGCCCGGGTTCGTGCTGGCCACCGTCTCGCTCCTGCGCGAGAGCCCGAGGCCGTCGGAGGAGGAGATCAGGCATGCCCTCGAGGGGAACCTCTGCCGCTGCACCGGATACCACAACATCGTTCGCGCGGTCGAGGCCGCCGCGGAGGCGGGCGCATGATCCCCGCGGCGTTCACCTACCACCGCGCGGCGTCCGTGGACGACGCGATCGAGGCGCTCGGGCAGGACGAGGACGCGAAGGTGCTCGCCGGCGGGCATTCGCTCATCCCCGCGCTGAAGCTACGGATCGCGCGGCCGTCGGTGCTCGTCGACGTCGGACGGCTCGACGACCTGCGCTACGTGCGCGACGACGGGGACCGCATCGCGATCGGCGCGTTGTCCCGTCACTCGGGCCTCGTCGCCGACGCCGTCCTCCGGCGCGACTGTCCCATGGTGGCGCGCACGGCCGCCCTCGTCGGCGACCCACAGGTGCGCCACCGGGGAACGATCGGCGGGTCCGTGGCCCACGCCGACCCGGCCTCGGACCTCCCCACCGTGCTGCTCGCGCTCGACGCCGACCTCGTCGCGCGCGGCCCCGACGGTGAGCGGACTATCGCGGCGGCGTCGTTCTTCACGGGCCCGTTCGAGACCGCGCTCGCGCCGCGCGAGGTGCTCGTCGAGATCCGCGTCCCGAAGGTCGAGCGCGGCGTCTATCTGAAGCACACGCGCCGCGCCCAGGACTGGGCCACGGTCGGGGTCGCCGCGGCGGTCGTCGACGGGGCCACTCACGTGTCCTTCGCGAGCATGGCCCCGACGCCGATCCGCGCGCGGGCGGTCGAGGAGGCGCTCGCGAACGGCGCCGGGGCGGCCGAGGCGGCCGGCCACGCGGGCGAGGGCACCGATCCTCCGAGCGACGTCACCGGCAGCGCGCAGTACCGCGCGCACCTGGCGCACGTCTACGTCCGGCGGGCCCTCGAGCAGCTCTAGAAGGTCAATCGGAGAACAGCTCGGTGTGCTCGCCGAAGTAGCTCGAGACGAGCAGGTCGTTGTTGCTGCGCAGCTGCTCCGCCGGGCCCGTGAGCACCACCTCGCCGTGCGACAGGACGTAGCCGCGATCGGCGATCGTCAACGCGAGCTCGATGTGCTGCTCGACGAGCACGACCCCGCACCCGCTCTCCTCCGCGTACGCGCGGACGACGGGGAGCAGGCTCTCGACGATCACCGGCGCGAGGCCGAGGCTCAGCTCGTCGAGGAGAAGCAGCGTCGGGCGGCGGGCGAGCGCCCTTCCCACGGCGAGCATCTGCTGCTCCCCGCCGGAGAGGAGCCCGCAGCGGCGGTCGCGGAGCGGATCGAGCGCAGGGAAGTAGCGATATGCGACGGCCGCGTCGAGGCGCTCGCCGCGGTAGCCGAGCCGCAGGTGCTCCGCC
>Ga0207428_10003085_pt1 | contig 16401 bp, 13 predicted proteins | sample RhiMethybrSRZTD1_FD_187600 | JGI IMG/M metagenome (GOLD analysis project Ga0207428, IMG submission 187600) | Populus rhizosphere microbial communities from Tennessee, USA - Rhizosphere MetaG P. TD hybrid SRZTD1 (SPAdes) (version 3) | ecosystem: Host-associated > Plants > Roots > Rhizosphere >...
TGCGACGCGAGCGCGTCTTGACGAGCTTTCCGTGCGTTAAAACGCATGGCTAACCTCAGGCCGTCGCTACGCGACGAAGAATGCGATCATATCGCGAGCCCTCGGTGAGATGGTAGGGCTGTCGCCTCGCCGAAGGACACGTCATTCCCCAGCGCCCCCCGCCATTCAGGGTTAGCGAGGCGTACTCAGATATTCCCAGTCGCCAGCTTTGGCGGCGCGTCCGAGCAAAACGATTTGTCCGACGTGATAAGCGACGTGCGCGAGCGCGCGGCAGAGGGCGGCATCCGCCGTCATAGCCTCGCCTTTGATGATCACGGTTTTGGGCAAGTCATCATCATTCAATCCGGCCAACACAGTTTCAAGCTGCGACCAGGCCGCAGTCCAATACGCTTCCACTTCCGCGCGCGCATAATTCATCTCGGCGAATTCCGCCGCGCGGTCGCGCCATTCTTTTTCGCCGTCCGTCGTCATAAAGTCGGTAAAGCGTGAAATCAGATTGCCGTGCAGATGGCGCACGATCACCCCAATGGAATTGGCTTCGGCGGCAGGCGATACATTGAGCGCCGCGTCGGAAAGCTGCGCCAGCGTTTGGATTCCCAGCTTTTTGTATTTGGCGAATTCCGCGACGTATTCTTTCAGCATCTTCAATCCTTCAGCGCCTTCCTTTGTGGCGTGGCGAAAAATCGCAGCATCCTTTCGTAATCCGGCGCCATGCCTGTAAATAGACGGAACGCTTCGGCGGCCTGAAAGACGGCCATGCCGCTGCCGTCCATTGTACGGCAACCCAGGAGTCGCGCTAACTTCAGCAATTCGGTTTCTAGCGGAAAGTAAATAATCTCGGCGACCCAATGCGCGGGCTGCAGCAGTTCAATCGGCAACGGCAACCCGGGGTGGCCGAGCATGCCGATGGGCGTCGCCTGAATCAATCCATCGGCCGCGGCCATTGCCGACGAGAGGTCAGTGACGGCGGCGATGCGATCCTCGCCAAAGCGAGGGCGCAATCGTTCGGCTAGCGCAATGGCTCGCGTACAATCCACATCGTGAATCACCAACCTTGTGACGCCGATTTGCAGCGCGGCGCTGGCTATGGCAGACCCCGCGCCGCCCGCGCCGAGCAGGACTACATGGGTGCGCGCGACATCGGCAAGGCCGCGCCGGAAGCTTTCGGCAAACCCCCAGCAATCGGTGTTGTGCCCGATTCGTTTGCCCGCGGAAAAAACCACTGTGTTGACCGCGCCGATGGCGCCGGCGTCCTCAGACAGTTCGTCCAGCAGCGGAATGACGGATTGTTTGCAGGGATGTGTGATATTCACTCCGGCGAAGCCCTGCTGTTGGGCTGCGTCCAGCAACTGCGGTAAGGATTCGACGCCGACGCCGAGTTGCGCCAGATCGATCAATTGATAGGAGCAGTCGATGCCTGCCGCGCGGGCTTCGCATTCGTGGAGGTGTGGCGTGCGCGAAGCCTGAATGCCTGCGCCGATCAAACCAACCTGCACCGATTTGCGAATGTGTTTTTCCATACTACGGATTCAATGCGCCTGATGGCAATAATTGCATGCGTTGCTGGCGTTGGTTTCGCGGTGGCAATTCATGCAGCTCTCCATCGTGAGGGGCTTCTCTTTCCAGAGCGCGTCGCGTTCGGCGACCGCGCCGTGACAGCGATCACATTTCGCGCCCGCTTCCAAATGCGCGCGGTGACTGAACCAGACCCAATCGGGAAGTTGATAAATCCTCGCCCAGGGAACGGCGGCTGTGTCCTGATGATATTCGGCGAGTTCCTTGATCGCGGTTTTGTCCGTGGCGATCTCTGCGTGACAGGTCATGCATTTCGCCGTCGCCGGAAAGGTCATCTGTTCGCCGGGGTCGGGATTGACGTGGCAGCCTTCGCATTTCAGCCCCTGAGCGACGTGCAGCCTGTGGCTGAACGGCAGCGGCTGTTTCGGCGGTTCGGGAGTTTGCGCCAGAATTCCGACAGCGATGGCGAACGCCGCCAAGACAATTTGGATGACGTTACGCATCAGTTTCCTGCGAGCGGTTTGGTTTCTCCTTCGCTCAAGCCCATGGCCCATTTGAGCGCCTCGAAATACATTTTCTGGATTTGCGGGTTGTCCCAGCTTTCCGGCGCGTGTCCGAGCGTGGCGTAAAAGACGCGGCCTTTGCCGTGCATCTTCGACCAGGCGACGGGATAGTCGCCGTCGGTTCGACGGACGCGAGGATTTTTCATATCCAATTTGCTCACGTCCAGATGCGCCAGCACGCGGATTTTATCGCGCGAAAAATCCTTGTGCTGGTAATGCTCGTCCCTGATGACCGAAACGCGCGGAAAATGCTTCATGGCGGGAAACAGCGGATCGTCAATCACGACGGTTCCGTCAATGACGTTCCAGGGATGTTCGTCAAAACGCGCGCCGATCATTTCGCCGAATTCCGGCCACGAGAAAAACGCCGTCGTCGCCGTGTGCGCGCCGACGAAGCCCTTGCCGTCCTCTTTGATGAAGGACATCAGATCGGCCTTTTGCTGGTCGTTCAGTTCAATTTCGCGCAGCCCAAAAAAGAAGATCGCGTCGAAGTAATTCAAGTTTTTCGCATTCACGGGACGGCCATTCAACGTGACCGGCTGTTTGGTGATGAGCTGCGAATCGGTGCGGATGTAAGTGTCGTACAGACCCGATTCGCGGCCCAGGCGCTCAATCGTCGCCAGAGCGTGCGAGACGGAATCGTGTTGGAAGCCGTAACGCACGTCGCCCCACGCCAACACCTGTTTACGCGTGGGGCGTGGCTGCGGCGGCGGTTGTTGGAACGCCGGGTCAGTACCGCGAGCGGTAGCGAGCGTCGCGGCGCCAACGGATCGGTGGTGGAGCCCACGCTCGCTACCGCTCGCGGTACTGATTCTCGCCCCGCCCCACAGGGCGGTGAGCGCCCAAAAACAGATTAAATAACGCGTCATTTCTTAATCCCTTCTTTCCCCGCTTCCTTCGCGGCTTTTTCTTCGCGCACAATCTCGACCAGCGCGCGCAAGCCCGCCGTGTAAGAACGCCAGCCTAGCCCCATAATCGAAGCCCGCGCCGCCGGGGTGATGATCGAACCCTGGTGAATAGCGTCGCGCGTACCGAGGTTGGAGATGTGCGTTTCGATCACCGGGAATGGCATCGCTTTGATGACGTCGTGCAACGCGACGCTGTGAAAGCTCAGCCCTGCCGGGTTGATAATCGCGCCCGCCACGTCGTCAATATATTTTTGGAACGTGTCCACGATGACGCCTTCGTGATTGGATTGCGCGATGATCAGCTCGACATTCAGTTCCGCCGCCAGTTTCTGCAACTGCTCGTTGATTTGCGGCAGCGTCGTCACGCCGTAAATATTCGGCTCGCGCCTTCCGAGCAGGTTTAGATTCGGGCCGTGAACGACGAGGATTTTCAACCGCGCATTTTGGCTGTTTTGGATATTTGATTGAACGTTGGAAGCAAGCAACGGCATACCGAGTAACGCCGCGAGCAGAAGAATTCTGATAGAGGTCATAAGGGTTCTTTCAAGTCAGCGTTTACGGCAAGGCAAACGCAATCACCGTGTCGGCGCTCGATGGGTCTGCGATGAAGCCGGCGCCGGTCGCCGTAATCACGACGTATTGTTTGCCGTCTTTGCCGATATACGTGATCGGCGCGGAGTGCGCGCCGGCGTCAATTTTCGTTACCCACAATTCCTTCCCGGTCCTGGCGTCGAAGGCGCGGAAGCGGCTGTCATCGGTCGCGCCAATGAAGACCAATCCGCTGGCCGTGGCGAGCGAGCCCCCGAGATTCGGCCTGCCGGTTTTTTGCTTGTCCTCGGGCAATCCTTCCGTAATCCCCAACACCGCTTGCCACACGATTTCGCCGGTATTGACATTGACCGCTACAAGACGGCCCCAGGGCGGTTGCTGGCAAGGCCAGCGCGTATCGGGATTCCAGAATCGTCCGACCGGCCCCAGCGGACTCGTGCGCGACCACGGCGTGCGCCCGCCTTCAGGATTTTTCTTCATCTGCCCAATGCCGCCCAGATCCTGCGTGTTGATGAACAGGTAGCCCAGCTTCGGATCGAACGACATCGGATTCCAGTTGCCCCCGCCGAGCGTCCCGGGGAAGACGACTGAAGGCATGGTGGTGTAATGCGTGTACGGCCCTTCGTTGCGCATGCCGCCGTCGCGATCGAACAAGTCTTCGCAATACTTGCGATGTTCGGGAGTCAGATCGGCGAGTTCTTCGCGCTTGAAGCTGTTGCGCGCGAGCGGCGCGGGCTTGAGCGGAAAGGGTTGAGTAGGCCAGCTCGCTTCGCCCGGAACGTCAGTTTTTGGAATCGGTCTTTCCTCGACGCCATAAATCGGCTTGCCGTCGCGGCGATCCAGAATGAAGAGCAAACCCATTTTCGTCATCACCGCCACGGCAGGAATCTTTCGGCCTTTGACCGTGACATCGAACAAAGTCGGCGGCGTGCAAAGATCGTAATCCCACAAGTCGTGATGCACGGTTTGGAAATGCCATTTCACCTTGCCGGTGTTGGCGTCAAGCGCAACCAGCGCGTCGCCATAAAGATTCGCGCCTTTGCGGTCGCCGCCATAATAATCGTATGTCGGCGAACCGAGCGGCAGAAAAACCAGGCCGCGCGCTACGTCAACGGTCATCATGCTCCAGACATTCACACCGGAACGGTTTTTCCAACTGTCGCCTTCCCATGTCTCGTGTCCCGCTTCGCCGGGACGCGGCACGGTGTGAAATGTCCAGACCAGTTTGCCCGTCCGCGCATCCCACGCGCGCACGTCGCCCGAAGAACCAAGCATCGGCGATTCCTGCGTATGTGCGCCGGTGATGACCAAACTCTTGTACATAATCGGCGGAGACGACAGGCCGTAAGGAATCTGATCGTAACCATTCATCACGCCGACTTTCATATCCACGACGCCGCCCGCGCCGAAATCCGTCGCAGGCTGTCCAGTCTTTGCGTCGAGCGCGATCAGTTCGCCGTTGGACGTTCCGAAGAACAGGCGCGGCCCAATTGGCGGTTTTGACTGCGCGTCGCCCGCCCAATATTCCAAACCGCGCGTGGCGGGCGAGCCGCTCTTGAGCGCGTATTCCCACACACACTTGCCCGTTTCGGGTTCGAGCGCGACGACGCGGCGATAAGCCGTCGTCAGATACATCACGCCGTCGACCACCAGCGGCACAGCTTGCGATTCGGGATTGCTGCGGCGACGCGGGCCGCGCGCGGGCGGACCCGTTTCGGCATTGGGCGCCTCGGCGTTCGTAGGCTTCATGTGATACGTCCACGCGCGCACGAGCTTCGTGACGTTGTCGGCGTTGATCTGCGTCAACGGGGCGTAACGCTGTCCGCCGGGGTCGGCGCCGAAGGTCAGCCAGTCGGTTTGTACTTTCTTCTGTCCTTGAACAGGCGAAAGAAATAAGCCGGCGGCGATGATGATGACGAGCGGTGAAAGTCTTCGTTTCAATTCGCCTCCCCTCCGAGAATCGCATTAATGAATTTGAGCGTTTTTTGAGCGTCTGCAGCCTGCGAAGCAGGCTGCGCTCTATCGCCCGCATTCGCGGGCTGAAAACATCCACGGCTCTTGTGCAAAATCTGGGCAAAGACAAAGGGTTTAAACCCACGGTTAAATTCAGCCGTCGCTCCACGACGAAGATTGGTTAGGCGCGCTTGCCTGTTCGTAAGACTTAAGCCGCATGCTATTCGGCAGCGGCGCGGAACGACGCAGCACATCTTCGCCCAGCCATTCCGCCGCGCGGAAGGCTCGGGCGCAGACGCGCTCCATCGGCATTTGCTGGTAATCGTCGTTGAAAACTTCAAAGCTGTAATCGCCCCGATAGCCCAGTTTGTCAAGGCGCGTTACTAACTCGGCGACTTGATCGCTGTGCGCGCCTTCGCCGGGGAAGACGCGGAAGTGGCGCGCCGTGGTGATGCGCTCCTCGACCGAACGAATTTCGTTCCACATAAAATCGGCCAGCTGCACGAGGAAAATCTTTTTTGGGTCGAGCGCGTCCAGCTTATCGAGCGGCGTTTTCGTGGCAAAGATGTGAAACGAATCAATCCCGATGCCGAGATTCGGCGCGTCGGCGCGACAGACAATATCCCAGGCGTCGTGGAATTCGTTGATCGTGCGCCCCCACGACAATCCTTCGTAAGCGATCCTGACGCCGAGCGGCACGGCCAGCATCGCCAGCCTGCGCAAATCACGCGCGAGCGCGTCGCGGTCGTCCGTCGCGTGCGTCGAAGTCGAAGAACAGACCAGCAACACGCGCGAGCCGACCGCCGCGCACATTTCCAGCATGGATTTCGCCACGTCAATTTTGTATTCGCGCAACCGCCCTGACAGCCCCTCGAAATCGCGCAACACCTGAAAGCCCGTCACGCGCAAATCGCTTTCGCGCACGGCTCGGATGGCGGCCTCGACGCCCGCATCGTGGCCCACTACGTCGCGCGCCAGCAACATGATTTGGGAGAATCCGGCGTCGCGCACGGCCTGCAGCTTGGCAGGCAACGGCCCGGTGAGCGTAATCGTATCCATCCCAAAATTGTCAATGCCGCTGCGGCGCTGTTTCATAACTCGTGGCGTTCGTCGTGAACAATCTCGAACATCAAGCCGCCCAGATAGGTTTGCGTCAACGCGCCGCGCGCATTTGCCTGTTGGGCGCCGGCGGAGACGAAGCTGACGCCGCGCGCGCGCAAGGCGGCGACGGCGCCCGGCACGTCAGGCACGCCGAAGCCGACGCGCTGCAATAATTCGGCGCCATTCACGGCGCCGATGTCAGAATCGGGGCCAATCAGCTGCAGGTAAAACAAACCACATGGACTGCGCAGGATGCGGCCTTTGGGCAGAATGCCGAAGCGTTCGCCGTCAGGCAGCGGCCGGAAAGCAAAGAGCCGCGTATAAAACTCCGTCCAATCTTCCATTCGATCCTCGCCGATGTATTGCACGACGCCGAAAAAACGCATTCCCGCGAGCGCGGGCGGGTACGGATCGACAGTCGGGATCAGCGTGAAATCCACGTCGTAAATCGAGAAGTCCTGATAACGATCCACGAAATAAATGCGGCTGTCGCCCGCGCCGTGAATCGCGGGGATGTTCAATTCCATCACCTCCACGCGCGTCGGCGCGGCCCACGCGCCCTGTTCGATGACGTGGCGATAGGCGGCCGCCGCCGAGCGCACGCGCAAGGCCAGCGCCGAAATCACGGGAGTTTCAGCCGGCTGCGCGGCGCGCGGCAAGGCGCTGACGTGGGCGTTGACGATGATGTTCATCCGGCCTTGATGGTAGAGCGTCACTTCGCGCGAACGATGTCGCGCAATCGGACGAAAGCCCATCATCTCCAGCACCTGCCCCAGCGCCTGCGGCTTGCTGGTCGCGTATTCGATGTACTCGATGCCGTCCAGCCCCAGCGGATTGGCGACGTCGGCAATGGCTTCGCGATTGGCAGTCATTAGTGGTCGGTTGTTGGTTGTTGGTTGTTGGTTGTTGGCGCCTGGTCGTCAGCGCCGAATCCTCTGATAGAAGAACCGACCACCGACCACCAGGCGCCAACCACCAGTCTTAAAACACGTACTTCAGCGCGAACTGCATAATGCGCGGGTCTTGCGCGCTCAGAATCCTGCCGAAGGTCGCGTTGTTCAGCGCGGTCACCGGCGCATTGGCGTTCAGCCGGTTCGGGACGTTGAAGACTTCCCAGCGGAACTGAATGCTTTGCCCTTCGAGCACACGGAAGCTGCGCGACAGCCCAGTATCGATCTGCAGGCTGCCCGGATTCAGAATCGTGAATGCGCCGAGCGAGCTATACGTTCCCGACGCGGGCGCCCCGAACGCCGAGCGATTCAGATAATGATCCACCGTCCTGTTCGCGTCGTAAGGATCGGCCAGCAGCTGCGCGGCGCGTTGACCGCCGACGCCGGTCAGCGCGTTGTCCACGCCGGTAGTAACAGTTGAATAGTTTCCGCTTTGCGCCCGCACGATGCCCGAAAGCTGCCAGCCCGAAGCAATCAGGTTCAGCGCTCGATTCGCGAATTGCGGCGTTCGCGCGACAAACGAAACGTTTACGACGTGGCGCCGGTCCGAATCGCAATTCGCCCGGTCGGCGCGGCGATTGTTGGGATTCACGTATGTCGGGCCGGTGATTTCTACCGTCGCCGGATCGCTGATGCAATGCGACAGGGTGTAATTCGCCAGCAGGCTGAAATTATTCGCCAGGCGGCGTTGCGCCGACAGCAGCATTCCGTTGTAGCTCGACGTGCCGCCGTCATCAATCTCCCCGATGGTTCCGTAAAACTGCCCCTGCGCTTGATTCAGCAGGTTAAGCACGCGGCGTTGGTTGGTATTGCCCAGCGTCGCGCCTGCGCCGAAGACCGCCGGATTCGCTTCGCGTCCCGTCCACAGGTGCGTGGATTTGTTACCGAGATAGTTGCCCGCAAACAGCCATTCACCTACCTGGCGCTGCACGCTCAGATTCCACTGTTGCAAATAGGTAGGCTTGATGTCGAGCGGCGCGTTGACGTATATGCCGGCCAGCGGAAAGAAGCTGTTCGGTGAGATGTTGGCGAGCGCCGGGAAGGGATTGCCGCCGGGAAAACCTTGATAGGGATCGGTCAATCCGCCTGCCGGATTCGAGAGCGTGATCTGCGCGCCCCATGGCGGATTGTTCGCAAAGCGCGTGTTGAAGAATAGATGTGGGTTGTCATAGAAAATGCCGTAGGACGCGCGCACCGTCATCTTGCCGTCGCCCTTCGGATCGAAGACCAGTCCCAAACGCGGCGCGAATTGCGCTATGCGCCCGAAGGTCGTGGACTTACCCGGATAGCCTCCGTCGCCGGGGAAGGTCAATCCGGCAGGCGCGTTTTTATACACGGCGCTCTTGGCGCCTGCGACAAAAGCCGCCTGATCGAAGTGGCTCACCCAGCCGAAGGGATGTTCCATCGGCAGGTAAGGCTCCCAGCGCACGCCGCCATTGATTGTCAGCCGTTGATTCAGCTTCCACGAATCCTGCGCGTAAACGCCGATGTAATTCTGCCGCTGGTTGTCGAAGATCGGATTGCCCTGAATGAAACCGCCGCTCAGAATGCCCGCCATGAAATCGGCCAGCGGCAAGCCCGTCACCTGCCCGTTGAACGTAAATTGCCCATTGGTCGGGCGATTGTTCGAGGTGTTGATGTTGTTGTGAATGAAATTCACCCCCAGGGAGATCTGATGCGAGCCACGAATCAGATCGACGTCTTCGGCAATCTGGTAATTCGTCGAATTGAAATAGCCCGGATTGGTCGCGCCCGCGCCAATCGCAAAGCCGGCGCCCGTGACCGTGAAGCCCGTGAAGCCTTCGACCGGGCTATAGACCCGAATGCCCAGATCGGCGGGCGAAAAGTACGGATCAACTAAGCGCAGGTTGCGCGTGCGATTGAGCGTCGCGCGCGTCGAGAAAATCGTGTTCGCGCTGAGCAGATAGGCGTCGCCCATCACGAATGAATGCGCGCGATTGAATTGCGCGACGCGGCTCATCGCCAGCACGTTCACGCCGTCAAACGGATTGGGACTGGCGTAATCGGCAAAGAAGTAACGGCCGAACACCGTGTGCTTGTCGTTGATCGTATAGTCAATTTTGCCGATCGCCTGATGCTCGTTGTTGTTGGCCAGAATGCCGTATTGCAGCCTGCCGCAAGAGTCAGTCGGCGTTGGCGTGAATTTCAAAAAGTTCAAGGTCTGCTGATTGATCTTCGACGGGTCGAGCTTGTTGTTGACGAATGGCGCGGCCAGCGCGCGCGCCACGCCGCCGTTGCAGGCCGCCGAAGCGAAGGCCGTGAAATCACCCGCGCGCATCGCCGCCGTCGGCGCAAAACTGATGGTCGTGCCCGGATTCGATTTCTCTATCTTGCCCTGATAGCCGCCGAAGAAAAAAAGCTTGTTCTGTCTGACGGGGCCGCCCAGCGCGCCGCCGAATTGGTTGCGCTTCAGACTGTCGCGTTGCGAGGCGAAGAAGTTCCGCGCGTTGAATTTGTAATTGCGCACGAACTCGAACAAGTCGCCGTGAAATTTATTCGTGCCCGATTTAGTGACGATGTTGACCGCCGACGCCGCATGATGGCCGTAGCGCGCGGGCAGGGCGCTGGTCTCGGCCTTGAATTCCTGCAAGGCGTCGGGGAACGGCATCGGCAGATTCAGATTATTGAACGGGTCGTTATGCGTGCCGCCGTCCATCACATACGTCATACCGTTCGCCAGTCCGCCCGCGACCGAGATGGTGACGGTCGGATAGTTTTTATTCGTATTCAAATCCGCCGCCGGAGCCGCCGTCGACAAGCCCGAAAGGAAAATCAATTCGGTCGCCACACGCCCGTTGAGCGGCAATTCGACGACGCGTTGCTGGTCAATCACCTGGCCTACGCCGTTGCTGCGCGTTTCTACCAGCGCGGCGTCCGAAGTCACCTGCACTTGGTCCGTCACCGCGCCGACTTTGAGCGTCGCAATGATCGTCGGGTTGACGTTGACCTGCAAGACAATGCCCGTTTGCACGTAGGCGCTGAAGCCCTGCTTCCTGACCTGTAATTGATAAGGCCCTACGGGCAGATTGGGAAAGCTATAGCCGCCGTCGGCGTCGGTCGTGACGGTGCGCGAGGCGCCGGTGGCGGTTTGCGTGACCGTGACTTCCGCGCCCGCGACGGCGCCGCCGCTCTCGTCCAACACCAGGCCGGAAAGCTGCGCGCCTCCGGTGGATTGCGCCAATGCGAGCGAAGCGAGCAGGCAGAGTGTGAAAAGAACAGCGACAAGCCGATGGATTGCGGAGATTTTGATACTCATGGTTTTCTCCTATTCGGGTTTGCGGGGTTCAGCCGTAACTGCGCTGACATTTCGAGAGATGCGCATGCGGAATTGACGCGCGTCAGACGGCGCGTCGAATTCGCCACGCATTTTTGATGAGGCCGAAGTATTGCGGGCGGCGGGCAAGCGCGGCTAGAAAGATTTTGCCTTTTTTTACGACGATTTTGCCATTTCCCGGCATTCGCGCGGCGACTTGCCGAAATGTTCCTTGAACCGTTTATCGAAATAGCTCTGATCGGTGAAGCCCACCAGGTTGGAAATTTCGGCGATGCTCAAGCTCTGGTCGCGCAACAACTGGCGAGCTTTGGTCACGCGCAAATGCGTCAGGTAATCCACGAAGGTCATTCCAGCGGCCTGCTTGAAGAAGCGGTTGAAAGTGGATTGGCTCATGCCGACCATCGCCGCCGCCTGCGGGACGGCGATCTTCTCGGCGTAGTTGGTGTTCAGGTAATCCACCAGCGCGCCCAGCCGCTGCGCCTGGTCGCGGCGGCGCACGTATTCGGCGCGCGCAAGATCCGACGCGCCGAAATGCTTCGACAACAGGTAGAGGATTTCCGACAGATAAGCCTTGCAGCCGATGCGCGAATACTGGTCGCCGGGGGCGTCGAAATAACAGCGGATCATTTTGCCCAAGGCTTCGTGGACTGCCTCCGACGCCGGATCAGCGGCGCGCAGCACAGGCGATATCGTTTCGGACAGGCCATAGAACGGCGTCAGATAAGCGTAATCGCAAACAGCCGATCCGAGGTTATAAAACAATTCCGCCCGGAAGTAGATGACCGCCGCCAGGCTCCTGGGGCCGTCAAAACTGAGCGCGCCGTGCAGTTTCAAATTGTCCACCACCAGCAGGTCGCCGCTCTTGAAGTCAATGATTCGCTCGCCCATCTGAAAACTGCCGGAGCCGCTGACGGGACAGAAAAGTTCCAGCCGGTTGTGCCAGGTCAGCCGCTCGCCGGGCGGGAAGGATTCGTAGAAGAAGGCTTTGATGGCGAAAGGAAACTCCGGGTCCAGCGGCAGGCGATGATGGCCAAAGGCATCCACCAGATGGTCAATGCCGTAAGGCTCGAAACCCAGCCCCGCGGCGAAGCTGCATACAGAGTTGATTTCCTCGTTCATGGCATTCGGGCGCCGGCGCCGCTCGCCGCATCGGCTGTTAGGCCAGCGCGAACAGCCGATGCGCATTCTTTTTCAGAGTCACAGAGAAAACACCGCTCCTTCCCCGGACTTCAACCTGCTTGGTCGTTGCCCTTTCTCCTTTTTGTGAATGCTGCTTTGCGTTGAAATGCGCGCAGTATGCGAACTGCATTCCCTTGTGTCAAGCAGATGCTGCGATTCTGACATAACAGTTTTGACACCGCCGGGCGCCACGCGAAGTTCGCCACTTTGATTATTCGCGCCTATTTACTTGCCAAAGCGGTACATTTAGCCTGATCGCTTTGATTCAGCCAGGCGCCCTTTTTGACATAGCAGTTCCTTGGAATGGTTATGTGATGCGGATTGCAAATGAGTTTACGGTGTCGGGCGATTCGTTTAATCGCCCTGGTTGCGGCGCGATACAGTACCGGAGCGCTCGTTCCCGTACATCCAATTGAAAACTGCTCTAATCAGTTTGTAAACCGCGATAACGAAAAGCGCGGTCATTGGCGCGGCCACGACGCGGCAAAAGAAGACTGCAAATCGTCATCTAACTTAAACACCCGGGAACATCACGCTGTAGATGAGATTTCGCCTTTCGCGCCACAGGAGAGAGGAACAACGCTTGCTTATAAAGTTTGGAATGAAACATCATTCGTAAAAGACGCCAAAGAAGATGAACGCCTACGAAAGAAGCAAACTGCGCGAAGTTCCGGCCGTCGTCGACGCCAACGCAGCGACGCGCACGAAAAGCAAGGCCGAAGAGCTTGAAGAGCTACTCGAAGCGCATCGGGGAGAGCGCCACATCATTGTGGTGCAAAGCTTCCCCGACCCGGACGCGATCTCTTCGGCGTTCGCCCATCAGATGATCGCGGCGCGTTACGACATCGAATGCGACATAGCTTACGACGGCCGTGTAAGCCATCATGAAAACATCGCGCTCATTGAGCTCCTGCGGCTTCATTTGTTGCGCGTCGGCGAAAGTTACGACTTGAAGGGTTATCAAGGCAGCGTCTTCATTGACACGCAGGGAACGACCTCCGGGCTGACCGAGCAGTTACGCGATGCGGGCGTCCCGGCGCTGGCGATCATTGACCACCACGAGCCGCAGGGGATGATTGAAGCGCGGTTTACAGACATCCGCGACGACGCGAACGCGACGGCGACGATCTACACGGAGTATATCGAAAGCGGCCTCTTGCGGCTCGAGCGCTCCGACCCCGATCATAGGCGTCTGGCGACCGCGCTGATGCACGGCGTCAGGAGCGATACGCAGGGGCTCGTGCGCGCCGGTCGCGATGATTTCGTGGCGGCGGCTTACCTGGCCGAGTTTGTAGATCCGGAGACGCTCTCGGCGATCCTTTCCAATCGGCGTTCGCGCAACGCGATGGACGTGATTCAGGCGGCGCTCGCCTCTCGCGTGGCGCACGACGGTTACATCATCGCCGGCGTCGGCTACCTGCGTTACGAAGACCGCGACGCGATCCCGCAGGCGGCGGACTTTATACTGACTGAAGATAACGTCCACACGGCGATTGTTTACGGACTGGTCATCGATGCCGGGCGCGAAATGATCATCGGCAGTATGCGCACGAAGAAGGCGACGATCAACCCGGACGCCTTTCTGAAGGAGGCGCTCGGCGGGCCACAAGCAGGGCGCTATTACGGCGGCGGCAGGCGCGAGGCGGGAGGCTTTGAGATCCCCATCGGCTTTCTCACCGGCAGCTACGACGACGAATTTATGCAGTGGAAGTGGCGGCTCTACGAGGAGCAGGTTAAGCGCAAACTCTGGGCGCGCATGGGAGTGAAGGCGCGGTGAGCCGCTGCGAGAACCGCCGCAGTAGCGCTGATAGATTATGTCTGAAACCATCCGGGCGCAAACCAAGGGACGATACAAACACATTTTGGAGCCTGCAGTCGAAATGGCGATTGAGGTCGCGCGCGAAGGCCGTGGATGCCGTCGCAAAGGGCGCTCTTAAACATTATCGACATCCTCAAGTTTTTTGTATTTCTCTATTACGGCGTTGCGGAAAACGGCGGGGACTTCGATTTTGGCCGCAGTCCCGAAGACCGTCAGGACGACCTGATCGTGCGGCGGGGACTCGAATCCGGCTTCACTCAGCCGCTGGCGCAGGTAATCGCGCGCGTATTCGAGATGGCGCTCGACCTCCGATTCGGCGCGCTGGATCATCCGGGCGATCTCGGCCACTGGCATTCCCTCGACGTAGTGGAGCGCGAATGCCCGACGCCAAACGCGCGGCAAGGTAGCCAGAGTGCGGTTGATGTAACGCTGCAGTTCGCGACTCTCCAGGATCTGCTCCGGCGTCGGCGCCGTCATGTCCGGAATGATGTCTTCCAATTTCTGGTCTTCGTCCGGCTGGTAAAAATCCATAATCTCGTCGCCCAGCGTCGAGACTTCTTCGGTCGGAGGCGTCTCCGGAATGTCTTCTTCTATGTGGACGCCGCCGGCGCGCTCCGCTTTCGAGCGTTTGACTTCGGCCTCCAATCTCTCAACCGCAAGCCCTATCAGCCAGCCCTTGATCTCTCGCCGCGCCGGGTCTTTGACAAACTCGCGGTAAGCCTGCAGCAGTGTTGCGTCAACCACATCCTCGGCGGTTATTTCGCCAGGCAAAAAGTCGCGAGTCGCCAGATAGTAAGCCATTTCCTGGCGGACGAAATTGTAGAGATCATTCAAGTGGCGCCTGGCGAGCGTGGAGAAGAGTTCGCGCTCGCGCTCCTCGGCCGGGACGGCTTCGGCCTTCCGGCGTCGCAGTTCTTCTCTCCGCGCGGGGCGTTTATAGAGGGATGAGTGGCTCAATCTCTCCTTGTGCTTTTCGAGTTGGCGCTCGATTTCGAGGAAGACTTCACGGACCGCTTCTTCCGCGTCGTGACGCTCCTCTTGCGCAGCCAGCAACCGCCCAGGCACGTCGCAGGTGAGCGAGACGTGATAGAGCCTTCGCGCCGCGTTTTCATCCATAAATAATCGCAGGAAGATCGTATCCTCAGGGGAGTGCGGCGCATGCCGATCGAGGCGCGCTATCAGTTCCTCGACGAGTTCACGCAAGCGATGGCCGGGTGAAAAGTTTTTGAATTCGAGATTACGTCTCACTTCTCTTCATACTCTCCTTCATGACTGACTCGCATGGCGTAGCCCTCGGATGAGGCAGGATCGAGTTCCCATCGCCGTTCATCACGTTTCGCGACCTTCTTCTCGATATCCAATGGCTCGTTATCCTCGTAAGTTAGACCAACGGCCTCGCCGAGTTGATCAACGACATCTTGATCAGGCGTGGGGGACGAACCGCCCACCGTCTCTTCACCCACATCAACTCGGTCCCACGCCGCGTCAATGTCGCCCGCGGACAGTTTGGGAGACGTGGAGTGATGTTCCTGCATTTCTCTCATAATTAGTTGATATCCGGAGGTCTGTTTGGCCGCATCAACAAATTCTTCTAGAATTTCCGGGCTCGGCTTGTAGTCTTCGATTTTCTCTACATAAACATCGAGGAATCGATCGGCGTCAATGAATTGATTTTCTTTTTTCTCTTCCATGCGCCTGGCCTCCTTTCATTCGTCTTCGCCCATGGTTTTAGCTGAATGATTTGATCATTCCTCCAATTCACAGGACCTATAGGAAATAAGAGCAATTAAGGCGCCGCGCGCGTGGAAACAGCGTTACGGCAAACCTAACGATCAAGAAAGAGTGGTTGCGTTGCGAACCGTAAGGACAATCTTGCCGAACACGCGCCCTTCGGCCAGGCGCTCGTGCGACTTCGCGGCGTCCGAATTCCGTTTCGCATTGATTCTCCCCCCTTCAAGGTATGATCCGCTGACGGCGAGCCCGGCCCCCGGGCGCGAGCGTCATCGTCCGCGCCCGAAAGCTCGTCAGTGGATCACCTCCTTCCTGAGCCTCCTGTCGCAGTTCTAGCTTGTTCGCCGCCGGTCTGAGTCGCCTGGCCGCCGGTTTCAACCGGGATGCTGCGACGCTGGCGCCGCTCCTCCGCCATCGGGATCATGACCTCCAGCACACCGTTGTTTAACCGCGCCTGCGCCTGATCTACATTGGCGCCTTCAGGCAGCGGGATCAGCCGGTGGAAACGGCCGTATTCGATTTCCGACCGATAGCCGCCTTCGAGGCGCTCTTCGTGCTCGCATCTCCGCTCGCCTTCGATGACCAGGCCGTCGTCGGTTATCTCGATTCTGACGTCGCCCGGATCCATGCCGGGCAGTTCGGCGCGCACGACGAGATTGTTGTCTTGCTGGAAGACCTCCACGGAGGGCGTCCACGTCATGATTTCGCCGGCGCCGAATCCTCGCGCGATGCCGAGGCCTTCGAAGGCGCGATCCAGCTCGTCTGTAAAGCGCCGCATGAGCTCAAATGGACTCATGCTTAAGACGGCGCTCGGGCTGAGCGCGAACATGGACGGCGC
>Ga0207428_10003086_pt1 | contig 16392 bp, 13 predicted proteins | sample RhiMethybrSRZTD1_FD_187600 | JGI IMG/M metagenome (GOLD analysis project Ga0207428, IMG submission 187600) | Populus rhizosphere microbial communities from Tennessee, USA - Rhizosphere MetaG P. TD hybrid SRZTD1 (SPAdes) (version 3) | ecosystem: Host-associated > Plants > Roots > Rhizosphere >...
CCCAACATATAGAATTTCTACGGCCGGACGCTTCGCGAAAAAGGGAAGGGCACAGGCTCGAAGTAGCGACCGGCGGATAAACTGTTGCAATGCGCCACATATGTAAAAAAAACGCGCATTTTCCGACCGCCGGCCTTGGGCGGGCCTTAGGTCTAGGCGTTCGCCAGCCTCTAACTAATCAATAATCTCGGCAAAATTCTCCTTGTTTTACGTCTCTCTATGAATGAGGGGGGAGGTGTGTGATCGCGTCCCCCCATAAGAAATGACATGACGGGAGAAGGATATGCCTGCCTTACTATCGAGAGGTTCCCAACTGGCCCGATATCTGCTTGGCAATATGACTCTGGATGAGTCGCGGCGGATCGAAGAAGCAATGCTCTTCGACCGTAATCTCAGTCGAGAAGTCGAGACCGCTGAGGAGGAATTGATCGCCGCCTATGTTGTTGGGAGGATGCGCGGGGAAGATCGGCAGAAGTTCGAGACCAATTTTTTATCTTCCGACGAGCGGACGCGCAAACTCAAGTTCGCCAGAGCCTGGTTTGAAAATGGCGGATCCGCCTGTCCCGATTTAACCTCTCCTCTTCACCGCTTTGTTCTTGGCGCCATGACTCAGGATGAAGAGGTCGAAATGAAACAAAAACTCATTTCTGATGAGAGTTGTCGGGGACAACTTGAGTCTGCGGAAGACGAACTGCTCGTTGCTTATTTCCATGAGACATTGCCCGATTATGAGAGAGAATTGTTTGAGGTCAATTACCTCGTCAATGACCGGATAGTTCGTAAGCTCAGATTCGCGCACATTATGCGTGAATATGTGAAACGGGCCTCGGCCGTCGCTTCTTAAATGGCGAAAAAGGCGGCGAGTCATATAGGGCGAACGCTGCAATCGAAAAGCTGATCAAAAGACACAAACCCGCCTATAATGCGTCAGCGTTTGGGTGGGGTGGGCGTCTTCACTCTATCGCGTTGATCAGCCGGCAACTTCTTCGGCAACTCAAGCTCATCATCAATCAATACGTCCACCCAGACCCCTGCGATTTCGGCATACTTCAGTAAGACTGGCAACGGCGGCTCACGTGTCCCCAATTCATAACCAGAAACGGCGCTACGATAAAGCCATTTAGCCAAGCCCAATCGCTCGAGCATCTGATCTTGTGAAAGCTCCAGGCTGTTGCGAATTTTGAGAAGCTTCTCTCCCAATCGGTATGGTTTCGGACGAGCAATTCTTCCCATCAGATTTCGCCTCCTGACAAGGTGGGATTCATTTCCGGGCGGAGGCGTTCATAATTTCTATTGCAATGCGATGTAGATGCTCCTGATGGGATTCGCGGAGGGGACGTAAATACGTCGAATATGACCTGCGGTATTGGGATCGCCAGGAGGTTTTCGACCCGACAGCTTACAGTATCGGAAATCGTTGAAATAGAGAGTCTATCCAGGTTCATGAATTAGCGACCCGAGCAAAAGCCCTCCTTCATCGTCAGATCGCGCCACAAATTTAGTTGATGAGATGTTGATTGGCAAAACTCTCCTGTGATTTTCGAGATTAATTCTCCAGACAGCAAAACTGCTTGTTTATGCGGAAAGTTTCGGAGTGAAGCGTCACAAAGTCAAAATGTTCAGCAATTAGAATCCATACAACATTTCGCCCGAAATCTGCCACGCCCAATAAAGAGAGAATCGGCAATTTGTAGTCAATCAGAAATGCGCCGTCAGTATTAGCTCGTGGTGATTGTGAAGCGCGCGACTTTCTTGATAAGCTTCGCCAGCAATTACAGCACCAAGTCATTCAGACAGAAAGATGTGATCACTGTGAATTCACGGTCAAAAAACTCCTTAGACACGGGAGCTTGCGGGGTGGAGCCTGATCTGGAGACGGATTCGCGCTGGGCGCTGACGCAGCGAATCATTAATAGTCCGCACTTCGTCAAATCGGGCCGGCTACAGGACTTTTTGTTGTATGTCTGTCGATGCGCGCTGGAAAATCGCATTGACGAGATTAGTGAGCAGAGAATCGGCGAGCGGGTCTTCGAGCGGGGGGCCGGTTACAACCCGAATGAAGATAATATTGTTCGGTCTCAGGCGCGATTGCTGCGCCAGAAACTGGACGCTTATTTCGCATCCGATGGAGAACAGGAACCAGTCGTCCTGAGGATCCCAAAAGGCGGCTACGCGCCGGAATTTGTCGAGCGGCATGCGCCGGCGCTTGACGGACCCGCCGAATCGGTTTCGACCGCAAACTCACAGTGGCGGACGCCGGTTGTTCGCGGGTTATTGGCCGCTGTCGCTGCGCTTGTCGTGGTCGTCATTGTGTTGGCCTGGTCGCTGGGGCGACAGAAGGATTCGCCCTTGCCGCCTTCGCCTTCTTCATCCGCCGTACGAGCGTTATGGTCGCAATTATTCAGCGCGAACCTGTCAACCACGGTCATCGTGCCGGACCACACATTCGCCATGGTACAGGAGGCCTCCAACCAGCATGTGGATTTGGCGACTTACCTGCGACGATCGCCCAGGCCCGAACACGAGAACCTGCGCCAGTTGGAGAAGATTCTGCCGGCCTTTTCCATTCGCCGATACACCACGTTCGACGGAGTGAGCACGGCAGTTCGAGTCTCCCAACTGGCCGAGCAGTTCGGCGGCAAGGTTGTCGTCCGCTATGCGCGCGACATGACTCTGCGTGAATTATCGCCCGGTCATGTGGTGCTGGTCGGAAGGCCGCTGAGTAATCTGTGGAACGAAATGTTTGAGAACAAACTGAATTTCCACTTCTATTCCGACTTACAGCGCAATCTGATCATCTGCCAGAACCGATCGCCCCAGCCCGGGGAGCAGGCGGAATACCTGCCCGTGGACGAAGGAGCCAAGAGGACCGTGTACGCTTCTGTAGCGTTTCTGCCAAACCTGAACAACGCCGGCAACGCCATGATAATTGCGGGGAATTCAAGCGGGTCTCAGGAGATGGCAGCCGAGTTCGCGACCAATGAGAAGTTGCTCAAAGGTTTCACAGATAAGATCCACCAGGGGACAGAGCGCTTACCTTATTTCGAGCTATTGGTTCGCACGACCACACTCGCGGGCGTGGCCCAGGAGTCTGAAGTAATCTCACACCGTATTATCAAACAGTAAGTTCTAAATCGAACCAGGCGACATCGGGACACGGGTACAGTCAGTAAAACGCGAAATGGCTGTTATTAACCTGAATCTCGGAAGTTTTTCTCCGCGTCGGCGCGGGTAGCGCAAACTGGCAGTTTGCGCGGCTTCCGAATCATTACCATTCGGAGGAACTAAGGCCGATGGATGATTGGCGCGACTGGCGATCAGTTAGCGAGTGAAGAAAGGGCGCAAACTGCCAGTTTGCGCTACCCGCGCCGATCGTCTTTTCAACTTGTTCCGGTGGCTGGTTCATCCAGATCTTGGCGCCGCCGGGGATATAGATACAACCCCCGCGTCGATAGCCGTTTTTACTGTAAATTCACTGTAGTTACACCTGCATTTCCGATTGCGATCGTGCTAGGGTGAGCAATCTAAGCGCACTTCATCAATTTTAGGCATTTATGTTGACTCGCGTAGCCAATGGACGTGGCGATTGTTTCACGGCGAGCATCCAGGGGGGTATGACAGGCGCCTGGCATTAATCCGCAGGCGTAGACGTGATTTCAGATCAGGATTTATTTGACAACCGCCATTCCGCAAAAGGCCGGGGGAACGCAATCACTAATGATGGGAACTCAATTGCTTATTAAACGCTGGGTATGTGGCGTATTTATTGGAGCGCTCGCGCTCGCCGTCACGCCTTCCTTCGAATCTTCGGCGCAGAGGGCCGGCATGGCCAGGACGATCAAACCGGCCCTCCGCAGGATTACCGAGACTCAGTATCGGCGCACGATCGCCGATGTCTTCGGCCCCGGTATCAAGATCAACGCGCGTTTCGAGCCGGAAAAGCGAGAGGAAGGGCTGCTTGCAATCGGGAACGCCGAGCTTTCACTGACATCTTCCGGTTTCGAACAGTATTTCGCGCTCGCAATCTCCATTTCTGACCAGGCGCTGGGCGAAAAGCAAAGAGCCACGTCCGTGCCGTGTAAGCCCGCCAACCCCAACCAGTCCGATGACGTGTGCGCCCGGCAGTTCATCGAAAGCTATGGCGAACGCCTCTTCCGCCGCCCGCTGACGGAATCCGAAACTTTGGCCCGGCTCAAGACGGCGTCGGCGGGAGCGGAGAGATCGGGCGACTTTTATGCAGGTCTGAAACTCGCGCTGACCAGCCTATTAGTGGCTCCGGAGTTCATCTTCAGATTGGAAACGGCCGAACTCGATCCAGCCAATAAGGGACAATACCGACTCGACGGTTACACCAAAGCTACACGCGTGTCGTTTCTCCTCTGGGACTCGGCGCCAGACCAGGAACTTCTCGCCGCGGTTCGCAACGGCGCCATCCACACGGAGGCCGGTCTCAAGCAACAGCTCAATCGGATGATATCGTCTCCCCGCTTCGAGGATGGCGTTCGCGCCTTCTTCATGGATATGCTGCAGTTGGACGGGTTTGAGAACCTGGTCAAGGATCCGGCGATATATCCTAAATTCAACCAGACTGTGTCTGATAGCGCCAGGGAACAAACCCTGAAGACGATTATCGATTTACTGGTTCGCAAAAAACGGGATTATCGCGACCTCTTCACGTCAAACGACACATTTATCAATCGTCCGTTGGCGGCGGTCTACCGCATACCGTTTGCGTCGAACAACGAGTGGGCCTCTTACACCTTTCCGCAATCGTCGGGACGGTCGGGAATTCTGACTCAGGTCAGCTTTCTTTCACTCTTCGCTCACCCTGGAACCTCATCTCCCACCAGACGCGGTATCAAAGTGCTTGAAATCTTCTTGGGCGAGCTGACCCCGGAACCCCCGGCAAATGTGGATTTCTCCAAGGTTCAGGACAGTTCCAAAGGCACAGTTCGCGGCAGATTGCTCGATCACATGAACAACAAAGGCTGCGCCGGTTGCCATCGCCGCACTGACCCACCGGGCCTCGCGCTTGAGCATTTTGACGGACTGGGACAACTGCGAACGACCGAGAACGGCAAGAGTATAGATGTGAGCGCCGAGTTCGACGGCGTAAAGTTCGAGGGCGCTCAGGGTCTCGGCAAGTTACTTCGCGATGACCCCAGGGTTCCAGCCTCTCTAGTGCGCAACGTCTACGCCTATGGGGTTGGTCGCAAGACGGAGGAGCGAGACGAGGCTTTTTTGTCCGATCAAACAAAGGCTTTCGCCAATATCGGATATCGACTGCCTGATCTGATGGCGCAAATCGCTTCCAGTCCCGAGTTCTTCAGGGTCGTGGTTCCGAGCGGAGTCCATCGCGCGTCCTCAACCCAGGTGGCCCCAACGACGGCGCCTAAAAAAACTAAAGGAGTTTCCCGATGAACTTACCAATCGATCGACGCTCGTTCTTGCGTGGCATGCTAAATGGCGCGGCTGTCTGTGTGGGTCTTCCGTTCCTTGACCGGTTCTTAAATGGCAATGGCACGGCATTCGCCGACGGAGCGAGGCTGCCGGTCAGATTCGGCGCCTATTTCTGGGGGCTGGGTTTGACGGACACGCCTACAGGCGGCACCCGCTGGGTTCCAAGCAAGACTGGCCGTGACTATGAAATCATGCCAGAGTTGGAATCGCTGAAGCCCGTCAAGGACAAGGTGTCAATCTTCTCAGGCTTCCGGGCGATTGGGGACGGGCGGCCGAACCTTGTTCACTGGAGCGGCCATGCCTCGATTCTGTCTGGCGTCGCGCCGGCCACGACGGGCCGGTTCGACGGTCCATCTTTCGACACCAGAATCGCCGACGCCATCGGAACTTCAACTCGATTCAAAGTGATCGACATCGACGCGTCGATGTCCCGCCAGCCTGTCAGTTACTCGACCCGCACGGGAAATACCTTTGCAACGCCGGAAACCACGCCGCTCGCCCTCTACACCAGGCTGTTCGGCGCGGGCTTCCAAGATCCGAACAGCGACGACTGGAAACCGGACCCCTCGATCATGCTTCGTCAGAGCGTGCTCTCCGCGATCAAGGACCAACGCCAGGCTCTGATGGCGGGCGTCGGCAAGGCCGACCAGATAAAGCTTGACCAGTATTTCACCTCCCTGCGCGACATGGAGAACCAGTTGGCGATACAGCTTCAGAAGCCTGAAAAATGCGCCGCCTGCGCGCCGCCTGCCGCTCCGAAGGAGACGCCGAGGTCCGCTTCGGTTGACGCCGTCCGCGCCAACACCAGGGCGATGGCCAGGCTGTTGGCAATGGGGCTGGCCTGCAACCAGACGAGGGTGTTCAACTTCGTCCACACATCGGGGACATCGGAAACCTACATCGCCGGGCAAAGCAAGATCTATCACCAGATCACGCACGACGAGCCGATCGACGCCAAACTCGGCTACCAGCCGGAAACGAGCAAGCTCGCGAGCCTTGTCATGGAGGCCCTGGGCGACTTCCTCGTCGAATTGGACGCGATCAAGGAGGGGGAGGGAACTTTGCTTGATAACAGCCTGATCATGGCGTTCAGCGATACGGGCTACGCCAAAATCCACTCCATCGAAAACATCCCGATGTTTCTGGCCGGTCGGGCCGGCGGCCGGCACAAGGCGGGTCAACACATCCACTCGACGGGAGAATCAGTCACGCGCGTCTCCCTGACGGCAATGCAACTCGTCGGGGCGCCGGTCGGCGAGTTCGGCTCCGGCACGATGAAAACCGCGCGACCGATTACTGAAGTCGTCGCTTAAGAGGGAGGCCGCAATGAAGCGATATTTGATCGCAACCGCAGTAACGCTGCTGACCATCGCGTTCCCGGGCTCCGCCATTGCGCAGCAGCCGTCCAGGTCCGCCAAATGGACGAAGACCTATGTCGTCGAATGGAACGAGCCGGCGATGCATTACGGCGCCAAGACAGGCGTCATCGATCCTGGAACCGACTGTCCCAATGGAACCAATCCGGAAATCGATTGGATTAAGGTTCTGGTGGACGCGGGGTATACGCTCGAAGAGGCCAGGTGGCTGCGCAATCCCGCCAACCCGACGCGCAGCCCTGTTCACGGCCAGAATCAGATGGCTTTCCGTGGCAAGGATCGGGCGAACGTATATGTCAATCCTACCTCGACGCCTGATCCAGGTCTGGCCCCCGTGACCGGAACGATCGGCGAAGGCGTCAATCTGGATGGTGATGAGAAGACCGGCTTCACCGGCCCTACGGGCGAGAAGGGCATAGACAACAACTTCTATAAGTGTCTCGGCTGCTGGAAGACCTATCGCGGCCCGCGAAGGCTTTCGAGTGGGGCTCTACAATTCAACGACTCGATGCGGAATGGCGCGTGGACCACCGTAATCGTGGTGGCCGGCGAAGGCGCCGACCCGATGAATGACGACAAAGTTACGGTCGGCATCTATGTGAGCAACGACAAGATGGTGAAGGATGGCAACGGCGCCATTGCCAGGGACTATACCTTCCGAATCGCGCCCCACGCGAAGTATGAAGGCATCCTCCCGGCCAGAACATCGAATGGAAAGATCATCTCGACGGCTCCGGCTGACATCATGCTTCGTGATCCGGGGTATACCAGGGATTTGGAATTGCTGCGCGCGCAGGTGAATCTTGAGATGACGCCGGATGGCGCCCTCACAGGCTACGTCGGCGGCTATCGCCCCTGGGAGCCGGTTTACAAGGGTTGGGTGAATGCCCGTGGCCCGGTTATCGAAGTGCTGACGTGGGTGCAGTTGCCTGCGGTCTATTACGCCCTGCGACGCAATGCAGACTACAGTCCAATGGGAACCGGCGGCGAGAAGACCCATATCTCATTCGCGCTCCGAATCGACGCGCTGCCCGCTTTCGTGATGACGCCGGATGCGAGCAAAGAAGTGGCTTCGGTTGAATCCTACAAGGCGATTGCGCCGAAGGAGGCCGATAAGCCGGCCTTGGGAACATATGTCGTGGACGGCATCGTCCCAGATCGCAGCGGCAAGTTCCAGGCGGGGCCGAACGCGGTGATTCTCCCGCCCTCAGCCAGCGCTACAAACAAAAACCAGTAACGCTGCGTATACGGGTCAGCAATTGGTTTGTGGCAAAGAAGGCGTCAATAGAACGCTGATGACGCGGACAAGCGCGGATCATCGCGGATAAAACCAAAAAATTTCAGCGTCAATCCGCTCTATCAGCGTCATCCGCGTTCTATTAACCCGTATACTGATCTGAAAACCTCTATTAGTTTAACGCGAATTTTCTGACGCTGTTGCAAATCGCGCGCGATACATATCCAGGATGACAGCCGCAAGAATGACGCAACCCGTGACGAACCGCCGCGTCGGTTCTTGCGCTCCGATTTGCGCGAGTCCTGCGCCCAGCACGGCGATGATTAACACGCCAAAAAATGTGTTGATGGCGGAACCGCGCCCGCCCGACAAACTCGCCCCGCCTATGACGCACGCGGCGATGGCTTGCAACTCTGCCCCGGCGCCTGCGTTCGGATCGGCGGAAGACAAACGCGCGCATTGCAAAACAGCGGCGCAGGCCGCGAGCAATCCGCTCAGGCCGAATATGGCGATCTTGATCGGACGCGGATTGACGCCGGAATAACGCGCGGCATCTTCGTTCGCGCCTACCGCCAGGGAGTAACGCCCCCAGACCATTCGCGTGAGCGCGAAATGCGCGAGAATAACGACTACGATCGCGCAGGCGAAGGGCGCCGAAAGGCCGAAAAGCGAAACCGCGCCGATGCGTTCGACCGAGGCGCCTATATACGTCGTTCGCGAATTCGTAATCAAATACGCCGCGCCACGCGCGACTTCCAGCATCCCCAGCGTCACGATGAACGAAGGCAGTTTCCAATGCACGGTAATCAGCCCGTTCACCAAACCGCACAGCAACCCAGTCAATAAACACGCCGCGAGCGCGGGCGCAAACGGCCAATGCCACTCGGCCAGACAGACGCCGAGCAAGGCTCCGCTCAAGGCCATCACCGAGCCGACCGAAAGATCAATGCCGCCGACGATCATCACCAACGTCATCCCGACAGCCAGCATCACCGAATCGGGAATCTGATTGGAGATCGTGCGCAGAGTTGTAAACGAGAGAAAATGATCCGTCTTGAGGCTGAACGCGACAATCAACAGCAGCAGCGCGCTGAGCAATCCAGCGTATTGTAGCAGCAGGCCACGCCAGGCAGGAGTTTTAAGGTGGTTTGTTTTATTCATTCAGCGCCTCCGCCCAACGTAACGAATTACATCCCCAGGCGCTGTTGAATCAATTCGCCGATGTAAAACTTCATGAACTCATCGCGTTTCGGTTCGAGGCAGACCGTGACGGGTTTCCCGCGTTCACGGTCAATTCGCGTATAACCTTCGGCGTCAACAATGAGCGGCAAGACTTCCTGTTTGCCACAAAACGTGGCGGGACTGGCCGCTTCCGCGACGGCCAGTTGATCGTGCAAGGTCATGCGCGAGTTCGGATTTTCAATCCAGAGCCGGTACAGGCATTCGAGCGCAAAGGTGAGCGGCGATTTGTAATCGCGCACCTGCTTTCGCTCTTCATCGGTCAGGCGCAGATGGGTTGTTGAATCTAGTGGGACGATGGTCAACGGCAATCCCGCGCCGTAAACCAGCTGGGCGTCCGCCGTCGATTGATAGACGTTCCATTCGCGTATGGGTTTGTCTTTGTTGGTAGCCGTGCCATATACGCAACCGCTCATCAGCACGACCCGTTTGACGTACTTGCCTAGATCGGGTTCCTTGCGCAACGCGTCGGCGACATTTTGCAAAGGGCCGACGGCCAGCAAGATTACCTGGCCCGGGCGCCGCTTGACCTGCTCGACGATAAAATCGGCGGCGGATTGTTTGATCGGACGTTTGGCGGTGAAATCTTCGGCCCACGTATATTGATGCGCGTAGCCATCCGAAGTCTTGCGCCCGACGGCTACGGGGACCGAATCGCGCCTGGTAATGTGCAGCATTTTAGCCGCGATCGGCGCGCGCGCCGGCGTATTGCCGTGCGCAATCGTCACGCCCAGCAAATCAAAATTCTTATGCGCGAGAATAAACGCAAGCGCCCATGCGTCGTCAATATCATCTCCAATATCCGTGTCGAGAATCACCTTGGCGGGCGCGGACTGATCAGGATTACCAGCTGTAGCAAGCGGCGTTACGCCAAATAGCGTCAACAAGAGGCAAAGCAAGATTGGCTTCATTGAGGCTCCTCAGAAAATAACCACGTAGTAACGACTTATGGTCTTTGAAAATTAACCACAACCACGCAATTCAACGTAGGGGCAGACCTATGTGTCTGCCCCGGCCCGGGAAGCGAGCACACAATCCGGGGCAGACACGTAGGTCTGCCCCTACGTTGTTGCAATTAATTCTCGTCGCAACGCGACATGGAGAGTTCCTCTGAATCGAACTGGCGTCGCAACGCGGCGTCAGCGGAAAATGATGGCGCGGCGCAGAATGACATTCTTGCCCTTTGAACGCGCATCGGCGTCATCGCGCGTCACGATACGAAGCGTGTGTTTACCGGGCTTCAGGTCATACGCGCGCCACAGGTCGTAATCGAACGTGCGCTCGACGACATAAGCGTCAATGTGATCCAGTTTCTTGCCGTCCAGATACACATCCGCGCGCCCGCCCTCCTGCGTCATCGGACCAATCAAACACACGGCAATTCCTTCGAAGGTCAGCGCGGCCTCGGCGCCTGCGCCAGTGGCGACCTTGCCTGTTACGCCGGCCTTATTTCTGTCCATGTAATCTTTGGGCTGCGTCTCATCGCGCCAATTACCTTTCCACCGCCATGCCGGATCGTTGAATTGCGCAAACCGGTCTGGTTTGCCGGGGTTCCATTGTTCCAGCTTCGGCGCTTTTGGCTGCTGCGCCGGCACAATGATTTCGCTCTCAGTTACTTTGCCGCCTACGCTCTCGACGACTTTGCAGGCGCGTTTGAGAGTGGAATCCACAATGGCGTTGAACGAGTAAGCCGTGAACTGAAACTTCTTGTCGGCGATCGCGGCGATGCCGGATTTCCAGCGGTCTGGAATTTTGTCGTAGCCCATCATCACGCCCAGCACGCCGACGGCGCTCGACGGATTGCAATCCGAATCCTGTCCGGCGCGCGTGGAAATATCCAGCGTCTGATCGAAATCGCCTTTGCCCCAAAGCAGTCCCAGCGCGATGTGACCGCCGTTCAGGCGCGCGTCAATATTGAAATCTTTCATAGCGCCTTCGGGACACGGATCGTCTTTGTCCCATTTGTCTTTCAGCGCCTGCCAGGCTTTTTTCCAATCGTCGGGATATTGTTTATGCCACGCCAGCAAATCGCTCACGAGTTTGCCGTAGCCGCTGTTCGCGGGGATGTTTTTCAATCCGGCTTCGACCACTTTGCGGGGATCGGATTCAAAAAAGGCGGCGGCGTACATTCCGCTGACAAACATGCCGCCGTACAAACCGTCGCCATAATTCATCACGCGCCCGACGCGGTCGGCGTATTTGTTGGCTTCCTGCGGCAAGCCCGGCGTCATCATCCCAATGAAATCGGCTTCGATCTGGAAATCAATGTCATTGGCGTGGAAGTTGTATTTCGGATGCCCGCTCCACGGCGCTTTGACGCCGCGATTGAGATTGCGCCGCGCGCCTGCGTTGGCATGCCAGAGATTATATTTGGAATCCTTGAAAGCCTCGCCAAACTGCTCGCACGTAGCGTTCAATCCCATCTCGTCCAGCACTTTGGTGAACGTCATTTCGACGTATAAGTCGTCCTGGTCTATCGCATTGCTGATGCGCTCCGGGGTCCATTTCAATTCGCCTTCGATGATCTTGCCGTTGGATTTGAATTCCGTCGGCGCGCCGAACGAAACGCCAATCATCTGCCCCGCCCAACCGCCTTTGATCTTGTCCTTCAACACGGCCTGGGAAAGCCGGCGAGTTTTGTTTTGCGCTGTGACAAGCTCAGAGACAAACAGCAAAGCGCCCATGAGCAGAAGTGGAATCAATGTCTTTTTCATGGAAACCTCACAATCAAAGAGAAGAATTACCGGAGAGCCTGCTCGACTTCAGCGCGGGTTGGCAACGAAGCCTGCGCTCCGATCCGCGTGATCGCAATCGAAGCTGCAACGTTGGCAAACTCAATAGCCGCATCCAACGTCCGGCCTTCGGCCAGGCCTGTCGCCAAGGCGCCGTTGAAACAATCGCCCGCCGCCGTTGTGTCTCTGGCTTCAACAAGGCGCGCCAAGAAATGCCGCGAGCGCTCGCCATCCGCAAGAAACGCGCCTTGCGCGCCGAGTTTCAGAATCACCTCCCGCGGGCCAAGCGCAAGCAACTTCCGCGCGACATCATACGCCTCGGTTAACGCAATGCGATCGCCGGCGGCGCCGACCAACGCTAGGGCTTCGCTTTCGTTCGGGGTCAGGATGTTGACGTTGCGCAATAACTCAGCGGGAATCTCGCGCGCGGGCGCGGGGTCGAGAATTACGGTCATCCCCAGGCTGCGCGCATGCGCGGCCGCAGCAGTGACGGTCGCAAGAGGCGTTTCGAGTTGCAGCAGTAAATGCGAGCCGCGAAGCTCGGTCAAGGCTTCGGTTGCGTCCTCCGGACGCAGGCAATCGTTTGCGCCGGGGACGACCACAATCTGATTTTGCCCGCTCGCCTCGACCAGGATCAGCGCAACGCCGGTCGCGGCTTCAGGCGTCCCGCGCACATAGCGATTGTCGACTCCGCAAGCGCGCAGGCTCTCCAATAACTGCTGCCCGTACACATCCTGCCCGACGCAACCAATCATCACCGCGGTGTCAGGTTGCGCAAGGCGACCGACTGCGCAAGCCTGATTCGCGCCTTTGCCACCGGGCAAGGTCACGAACTGGCTGCCCGGAATCGTTTCGCCGCGTTGTGGGGCCCGCGCGACCCGCGCGATGAAATCGAGATTGAGGCTGCCGACGATGACGATGTTTGTGGTCTGCATACTTATTAGCGCTTCAGCTATCCGCCGTGACGCGGCTTAAGATTTGTTCGCCCATCCGCGCGTGTCTGGGATGATCGATCAACCCTGTATCCAACAGCACAACGCCAAAGAGAGCAGCCCACCCTTTAGCGCGTTGTAGTGTGGCCTCTGAAATATCCGCATACTCGGATAAGGCTTTTTGCCTGGCGGTTTGTTCAGAAAACAACATCCAGATCGCGGCCAGATCAGTCGCCACGTCACCTGACGTGACGTCTCCCCAATCAATGATTCCTGTGATTACGCCGTTTTCGACCAACACGTTTCGCGCGTGCAAATCGCCGTGCAGCCATTTTGACGACTCGGCGCGCGGGGCTTGCAAAGCGGTTTCCCAGGTTCGCTTGACGGGTTTTGTAATCGAATCTGTTTTCACGCTCAGGCGTCGTATGCGCTCCTCGATAGCTGCGGCGCGGCGCCATAACGGCACGCCTCGCACTTCATTTGGCGGCGCGTTAGAAGGGGCCGGCGTATGTAAGGACCGCAAGAATCTGGCCAGCGCAACGGATTGTGTGGCAGCCGGTTCAGCCAGGTCCGCCGGCGTTCCTGGCAACCAGGGCAGCACGCTCCATTTCCATGGATAGCCCAACGCTGGTTTGCCAAACCGGCATGGACTAGGGATAGGTAAAGAAAGCTGACGGGCTAAACGCGGCAACCAAGTTTGCTCATTCTCAATTAACGCGGCTGCGGCTTCGCGGCGCGGAAGCCGCACGCAATACTGTTCGCCCAAACGAAACATCGTATTGTCCCAACCTGCGTCCAGCGATTGAATGGGCAGATGCGCCAAATCAGGGTGTTGTTGTTCCAACAAAGCGCGAACGAGCGATGCGCCAATTTGAAAGTCGGACGCCGGTGTTCCCATTGGAGTAGCTTTGTTTGGGGATGCCATGGAATCGCTTATGAGACCTGAATTATCTATTCGTCTGTTCCGCCGTAATTAAATCCACCATCGTTTCGCGGTCAGCAGGAGAGGTTTTGTTTTTCAGCGCTTCCAGCGCGTATTCAATGCCGTATACCGCAAGTTGATCGCCGTGCTGGTCCACGGTCGCCAGCACCTGGCCGTCTTTGAGCAATTGACGCACGGCCTGGATGTTGTCGAAGCCTATCACACGTATTTGCCCTGCCTTGCCCGCCGCTCTGATCGCCGCGACAGCGCCGAGCGCCATGCTGTCGTTGGCGCAGAGGATGGCCTTCAATTCCGGCTTTTCCACCAACAGCGCAGCCGCGACTTGATTCGCTTTCGAGGTTTCCCAACTCGCCGATTGCGAGCTGACGATATTCATTCCCGCGGCTTTCATCGCGTCTTCAAATCCGGCCTTGCGTTGTTGCGCATTGAAAGCCGTCGGGACGCCTTCGAGGATCGCGACCTGATCGCCGGGCTTGAGCTGTTGGGCGAGGGCTTCGCCTGCGAGGCGCGCGCCTTTGCGATTGTCGGGGCCGACGAAAGAGATGCGCAAATTGCGTTCGGCGAGAACTCCTGCGTCCAGCTTGTTGTCGATGTTGATGACGACAATGCCTGCGGCTTGAGCGCGCTGGCAAACAGCGATGAGGGCTTTGGAATCGGCGGGTGCGATGACGATGGCCTGAACCCGCTGCGCGATCATTTGCTCGACGATTTCGACCTGCCGCGCGACATCCAACTCATCCTTAGTGCCGTTGGCGATGAGTTCGTACTCTGTCGCATGCGCCTGTTGGTGCGCCGTTGCGCCGTCCTGCATCGTTTTGAAGAATTCGTTGGCAAGCGATTTCATCACCAACGCGATGCGCGGTTTAGAGGGCTGCGGAGCCGTATTGCAACTCGCCAGCAAGAGAACAGCCAAAGCAAGGCGGCAGGTTTTTAAAAACGGAGGCGGTTTCATGACTTTGAATCAGGATCAATGCGGGTTTTCTTCTCTAGCGAGAATACAAACTAAACTTCCAGTTTCCATGGCGCGCGATACTTGGCTTTCAGGAATGGCTTGATGTGATTCTGTTTTACCGTCCAGTTCGTCTCGTCCCAATCGATCCAGGTTTTATGCCGCATCGAAAGGTTAGCCAGGATGCAGGCTGTCGATGACCGCACGCAGGTCTCGATGTCGCTCGTGGGCTTGGCGCGCGTCTTGACGCATTCGATGAAGTTCTTCCAGTGCGGAATGTTCAAATCGCGCATCTCCTGATCGTTCTCGTATGTTTGCGCCTCGACTTTCGAGCCTTTGTTGGGAACCAGCCAGCAGCCACCCCGGTTGACGACAAGCGTGGCATCCGTTCCGTGGATCGAAGTCGCCGCGCCCTGCCCGAACATCGGCATCGGGTTGGCGGTGCGGCTTTCGTAAGTCAGCAGGAAGTTAGGATAACGGAACGTAGCCATCAATGTGTCGGGCGTCTCCACGTTGTCGTCCACATACAGCTTGTCGCCCATCGCCGAAATTGAAGTCGGCATCGGTTCGCCAAAGCACTGGTGGACGGGATCAATCAGGTGCACGCCCCAATCAGTCATTGCGCCGCCGGCGTAATCCCAGAAGTAACGGAAGGTCGGGAAGGTCGTCACGCTCACGCCCCAACGGTTTAGATTGAAGGGAACTTTCGGCGCCGGCCCCAGCCACATATCCCAATCCAAACCCGCCGGAACTGGCCCATCGGCAGGCTTGCCCCAACCTTGCTTTCTCGTCGCGCCTGCTTGCCAAGTGTGACAAAACGTCACTTCGCCGATCAAGCCGCCTTTGACGATCTCCGCCGCCTTTTTGAAATAACCGCCGGATCGCTGCATTGTTCCCGCCTGCACGACTCGATTGTATTTGCGCGCGGCCTGTACCATCTTGCGCCCTTCCTCGGCGTACACCGAAGCCGGTTTTTCGACAAAGACATCTTTGCCCGCCTTGCACGCCTCGACGCTCATATAAGCGTGCCAGTGATCGGGGGTTGAAATGCATACGGCGTCAATGGATTTGTCGGCGAGAATCTCACGAAAGTCCTTCACGGCTTTGACAGTCTTACCCGCTTTGCTGGCCGTGGCGACGGCTTTTTCCAAATGTGGTTGGTACACATCGCACACCGCGACCGGCTCAACATCCGGCAGTTTCAGCGCGAAGCCCAGATTGCTCGACCCCATTGCGCCAATGCCGATGTGGCCGGTTGCGATGCGGTCGTTAGCGCCTTTCACGCGTCCGGTGAACAGGGAGGTGGTCAGCGCAGCTGCAGCGCCTTTGAGTAGGCTTCTTCTCTCGATCATTGTTTTTGTCCTCGAAAAATGGTCTTGATTGTGAAGGGCAAGATTGCCCCGCTCGCAATAACAATGCTTTTACCGGAAGCGGTCAAACATTTCCAGGTTTTGCAGGAATATTCATCGCATCTCCGGAGGAATTCGTAGGGACAGACCTACGTGTCTGCCCCGGTGGTCCTAC
>Ga0207428_10003087_pt1 | contig 16392 bp, 13 predicted proteins | sample RhiMethybrSRZTD1_FD_187600 | JGI IMG/M metagenome (GOLD analysis project Ga0207428, IMG submission 187600) | Populus rhizosphere microbial communities from Tennessee, USA - Rhizosphere MetaG P. TD hybrid SRZTD1 (SPAdes) (version 3) | ecosystem: Host-associated > Plants > Roots > Rhizosphere >...
CGCAGGACTCACCCCGGGTGCCACGGTGGAGTACCGCGCCGTGGCACTGGATAACGCGGGCCACACATCGGTCAGCAGCGTGCGGTCCGCGACGGTTCCGGCACCCGCGCTGACCATCCAGCAGCCGGCGGAAGGCAGCACTGTCCAGGGGAATGTGGACGTGGTTGCCACGGCGGATCCGGAAAAGGCCAGCCACGTGGTGGGCTTTGAGCGGAGCGTGGCCGGGGGCCCGTGGACGGCCATTGGCCAGGCCGATTCATCCTCGCCCGCCTACACAGTGACGGACAGCCTTGCCGCGCTGGACCTGGCCGACGGCACCGAGGTGCGCTACCGGGCAACGATGTCTGTCCCCGGATTCGACGTGGTCAGCGGCGTGCGGACCGTGCTGGTCGGAGCGGCGCCGCAGCCTGAATCCGTCACGGTGGCGGGCAGCCTCAACAGCGAAATGGGCTGCCCGGACGACTGGCAGCCGGCGTGCGGGTCGGCGTTCATGACCCTGGACCCAGCCAGCCGCACCTGGAAACTGACCTCGGACCTTCCCGCGGGCCAGTATGAATTCAAGGCGGCCATCAACGGCTCCTGGGACGAGAACTACGGCCAGGACGGCGCGCCCAACGGGTCCAACATCCAGTTGAATCACGACGGCGGTCCGGTCACCTTCCGGTACGACCACACCACGCACGTGATGACGGCAGAATGAACAATCTAAGGACCTAGCCGCGCAGCGACTCCTCGACCGCGGCGAGGAGCGAGTTGAACCGCTCGTTTTCCTCCAGATTGTCAATCAGCACGGATTGGCCGTCGGAATCAGCCAGCGGCACCTGCCAGTTGGGGTACTGGGCCGACGTGGTTCCGGGCTGGTTCTGCACCCGGCGTTCGCCCACGGCGTCCACGAGCGCCACACCCAGCAGGACCGACGGGGACTGCGCGAGCAGGCGGTGCAGCGCCTCGATCCTCTCCTGCTCGGTGCCCGGCTCGTCGGCGGGCAGGAGGCCGCGATGCCGGAGCAGGGCCATCATTTTCTCCAGCTTGGCGTTGTGTTCCAGCCGCTCTTCTTCCGCGGACCGCTCAAGCAGGCCCAGCCCGTTTCGCAGGGTCACGTGGTCCCCGGCGAGGTAGCCCGCCGTCGGCGGGAGGTCGTGCGTGTTCACGCTGGAGAGCGCCTGCACGCGGTACCGTTCCGGCGGAAGCGGGGCATCGCCGTCGTTCTCAAACCACAGGATGGAGGTGCCCAGAATGCCCCGCGCGGCAAGGTAATCGCGGACCCAGGGTTCGAAAGTGCCCAGGTCCTCCCCAATCACCACGGCTCCGGCGCGCTGGGCCTCCAGCGCGAGGATCCCGATCATGGCGTGGTGGTCCAGGCGGACGTAGGCGCCGTCGGTCGGCGAGTTGCCCGCGGGCACCCACCAGAGCCGGAAGAAGCCGAGAATGTGGTCCACGCGGATCCCGCCCGAATGCTGCAGCACGGTTGCCAGCATCTCCCGGAACGGCTGGTAGCCCGCTTCGGCCAGGCGGGTGGGATGCCAGGGCGGCTGGTGCCAGTCCTGCCCCAGCTGGTTGTACATGTCCGGCGGCGCCCCCACGCTGACTCCGGATGCGAGGACACCGCGGAGCGTCCAGGCGTCGGAGCTCTCGAGGTCCGCACCGACCGCCAGGTCATGGACGACGCCGAGGCGCATCCCGGCACGCCGGGCCGTGCCCTGGGCGGATTCGAGCTGTTCGTCGCAGAGCCACTGCAGCCAGCGGTGGAAGTCGATCCGTTCCGACAGTTCGCTCCTCAGCCTCTCGAGCAACGGCGATCCGAGCGCCGCGGCCGGGTCCGTCCAAAACGGGTCGTCGGCGTCGAGGTCCTCCCGGACGGCGCACCAAAGGGCGAAGTCATCCAGGCCCGCACCGGCGCTGCGGCAAAAGTCCTCAAACGCCTGCTGACGGGACGGCGAACGGTGCGCTTCATAGATCAGTTCCAGCGCTGCCAGCTTGGCGGCGTACGCCTTGTCCCGGTCCAGCCGGGTGGTGTCCTTATTGAGCTTGCGCGCCTGTTTCCCGAGACTGCGGATGACTGCCTGCCCCTTCGGTTTCAGGTAGGCCAGCTCGGGAATCGCCTCGATCCTGAGGTAGAGCGGGTTGAAGAAGCGCCGCGTGGACGGCGAGTACGGGGATGGCTCCATCGGCGGCACCGGTTCCGCAGCATGCAGGGGGTTCACGAGCACGTAGTCGGCACCGTGAGCACCGGCGATCGCGGCCAGTTCGGCGAGGTCCGCGAAGTCGCCGATGCCCCAGGACCGCTTGGAACGCACGGAGTACAGCTGCGTGGCAAGGCCCCAGCCGCGGCGCTCCTCCAGGGCGGCGGCCGTGGACAGCCGGGCCGGAACCACCACCAGCGTGGCCTCGGCAATCTTTCCGTCGGACTCGGCGCGTAGCGTGTGCCATCCCAGACCGGTGTTGTCCGGCATGTCGAACGTGGCCCGGCCGATGGTCACGCCGTCCAGGACGCGCGGCTCGACCCAGATGTCCTGCTGCGGGGCGACGAGCTCCCGTCCGTCCTCCGTGGAGACAGTGAGGCGCACCGGGGCACCGTGCCGGACATGGACCGGCACCAGCGCCGGCGTGCCTTCCTGAACCACGACGGCGGGAGGCAGCATCCGCCGCCAAGGCGCCAGCTCCGCTTCGGCCAGGGCCGTCTCGATGAGCTGGTCCGTGTGGGCCTGCACGCCCAGGGCGGCCAGGACGCGGATCAGGGTGGCGGGGGCAACTTCATGAGGGAGCCCGTCCCAGCCCTGGTACGACGTCTCCACACCGTGGACTTCTGCGAGCCAGCGCAGCAGCTCGGGGCTGACGGAATCGGTGTGCCCAGCTTCAGCTTGTGCAGGTGCGGCGCCTGGAACCGTCTGGTTGGCGGTGGGAGCGGCGGGTGTTCCGGAGGATGCTTCGTGCTGGCTGGGAGCCTTCATTTATGTCCGCCTCGTCTGCTGTGATCGGCCCGAACTTACGGTACTGCCCGCTGCGGCCGGCCGCTTCTCAGCGTGGGCCGCAACTGTTGGTTCCGATTATTGCAGGGCGGCGCCGGGCGGGGTCCAGAGCTACGGGGCGTGACGCGTGCAAGGCCGCATAGGAAACTTGGGCAGATGATTAGCTACGACGCGTGGAACCAACCCTTCAGCACAGTCATGGTTCAAAAGCACAGCCACTCATCTCTTGGTCGGCCTGGAGTTTTACACGGATCTTCTGCGCCGCTATGACGTCGAATGGCAGGTGCTTTACTCGAATGATCCAGGAATCCTCCTATATGAAGACGACGTCCAGATAGTCGTCACGCCTCGTTAGCAGGAATGATCAGTGGTGTTTGAGTCAGTTCTGCTGAAGAAGCTCCCGTAATCTGGGGGCATGACGTCTCTGGCGGCACGATACGAGGCTGGCGAGTGGACCGAGGTATGGGCAGAGTTACGACGTCTGGGGCCATTGCCCACATCGCGTCGGGCCGAAGTTGAGGAAGTAGCTCATTCGACCATGCGGAGGGCTCGTACACACATCGACCACATCGTGGAGGGTCTCATCGGCATCGGATTCGAGCCTGCGTCCTCAGATCTTCCCGTGATCGCCCCGCCGCCGAGCGACGTGTTCGACCGGATCGGAAAATTGGAAGACTCACTGGGGCGAATTCCCGAAGCCCTCAAAGCGAGCATGTGCGAAATTGGAGGCGTGTGCCTGTTGGGCGACTGCCCGCCACTTGCTCTCTACTATCACGGTGGCCCCTCGTCACGAATTGCCACCATGCCTCCGGGCGCGGACTATCCTGATCCGTTATGCCTGCCCGCCGTCGACTCGTTGGAGATGGAGTTGGACGAAAGACTGAAGGACTCAGAAGAATTGTTGGCCGAACCGTTCACGTTCGCCCCTGATGAGCTGCACAAGGCCAACGTCAGCGGCGGAACACACGACGTCTGGCTGCCTGACGCCCACGCAGATCCCGTTCTTGTCGGAGTTGCCGGACGACCAGGGATTACCCTCGTGGAATACCTCCGCCTCTCTGTCAGGTGGGGAGGGCTCCCTGGATATTCGTTCGCCCCTGCGGGCAGGCCCAAAGATCTCGAGCGGCTCATGTCACATCCGCAGTTCTAAATTTGGCATCCAAGCCTGCCTGAACCGTTACACGGCCACTTGGGCCCATGTATCGCCGTCAGCTGCGTCTCAGGAAGCGCAACGATACGGGTACGAACTTCAGCATTGCGTTAGCGTTCGCCTACAGCTTCGATGTCCCTGATCAAATGGCGATCGGAGACGCGGCAGTGACCGCCATGCCGTACAACATCGACTGGTGCGTCGATACCGGAAGGAATAACCGGGCCGGATCAACGGTGAAATCCAAGGCGGCATCATGTGCGAAGCCCGTGGAGTCACTCAGCATCCCGCGCTGATCGATTCGGCGTGGCTCAAGTTGCGGTGCATGCCTTCTGGAGCCGGGCGACGGAGTCGCTGGGCACCTGGTCTCCGGCCTGGGCAATCTCCTTGAGCGGGGCCGTGATCTCGGACGGAACTCCGGCGGTTTGGGCGCCGGCCACGAGTCCGGTCAGCGCTGCCTTGTCCGACGCACTGACCAGTCCGTCTTCCAGCAAAGCGCAGATCTGGCCCTTCACCTGCTCGGCTGCGGCGTTGGCTACTCCGGAAGCCGCCGAGCTGGCCGCATTCTGTACGGCTTCCTGGGCCTGGCCGCAGCCCGCCAGAAGTACTAGCGCGGGGACCATGGACAGTGCGAGGAAGGTACGTTTCATGCGTCCAGCCTAACAACGGGCCGATGGCAGCCTTCGCAGGCGGACGCCGGAGCCAGCGGCCTCGGCTATGGCATCTGACATCGGTGTCGATACACCGCATGCCATCACTTGGCCGCAGAGAGGCTGCGGCAACGGTCGATTGAACAGCGGGCAGGACGTGTGAAACCGCGGAATTGAATCGTTGACTTGTCTCGTGGACATCACCTAGCGTTCCAGTCACTGACAACGTTGTCTGCGGGAGGACACGCGCGATGAAGGGCGATCTTAGCAAGATGTACACCACAAAATCACGAAGAATGCAGGCATGCACTGCGCTAATCACGGCGGGTCTCAGCCTGGCCGTCGCTTTGGCCGGAGCAGGACCGGCGCCGGCAGCAGGAACGGCGGAAACGGCAACAACGGCAGGGGGCGAGCAGTACCGTCCGGCGATCCACTACACGCCGAAGCAGAACTGGATGAACGATCCCAACGGAATGGTCTACTACAAGGGCGTCTACCACCTGTACTACCAGCACAATCCTTCGGGAAACACGTGGGGGAACATGTCGTGGGGCCACGCCACGTCCACGGACCTGGTGCATTGGAAGGAGCAGCCGCTGGCCATCCCCACGGATGACCAGCAGGACATCTTCTCCGGAAGCGTGGTGGTGGACAAGAACAACTCGTCCGGGTTCGGCACCGCCGAGAAACCGCCCATGGTGGCAATCTTCACCAGCGCCTACAAGGACGCCTCACCGTACCGGGGGCTGCAGGCACAGTCTCTCGCCTACAGCCTGGATGACGGCCAGACCTGGACCAAGTACGGCGCCAACCCGGTGCTCAACCGCAATTCGGCGAACTTCCGCGACCCCAAGGTGTTCTGGTACGACGCCCCCGGAGGCGGCGGTTACTGGGTGATGACCGCCGTCGAGGCAACGGAGCACAAAGTGCTGCTCTACAAGTCCAGCAACCTCAAGGACTGGACGCCGCTCAGCGAGTTCGGTCCGGCCAACGCCACGGGCGGGCTGTGGGAATGCCCCGATCTCTTCCCGCTCGCGGTCGACGGCGATCCGGCGAACGTCAAGTGGGTCATGGTGGTCAACGTCAACCCCGGCGGCGTGGCCGGAGGGTCGGCAGGCCAGTATTTCGTAGGCAAGTTCGACGGCACCACGTTCACTTCCGAAAGCACGAAGGCCGCCAACGCGTTGCCCGCCGGCACTCCCCTCGCCGGCTTCAACGACGGCACGTACAACGGCTGGACGGTGGCAAACGAACCCGGCAACGGGAGGAACGGGCCGTTCGGGGAGGCCCCCGCGGCCGGAACACTTCCAGGACAGAACGCCGTCACCGGTTTCGCCGGCAACGGCATGATCAACTCCTTTAACGACGGCGACTGGCCGCTCGGCTCCATGAACTCCCCCGAATTCACGGTGGACAGCGACTACCTCAACTTCCTGGTGGGCGGCGGCCAGCATCCGCGCGTCTCGGACAAGCTGGACAACACTCCGCCGCCCGGCGACCTTCTGTTCAACGGCTTCGAAGTCCCCGACGGTTCCACCCTGGCCGACGCCGGCTGGACAGGCACCGGCGATCTCGCGCCGGCGTTCCAGCCCGCCACGGCGGGCGGCGACTTCTTCATCGGAGCAAAGCGCATCAACACGTTTGAAGCGGGCGGAGCGCCCGGTGACGATCGGCAGGGAACCATGACGTCGCCGTCGTTCCTCCTCTCCCGGGACTTCGTGAGCATGCTGGTGGGCGGAGGGCACCGCACGGCGGACTCCGGCCAGCTTCTCGAGGTCCAGCTGCTGGTGAACGGCAACGTGGTGCGCAGCCTCGCGGGCGACGACGCCGGCGCCCTCAACTGGAAGGGCTGGGATGTGTCGGAATTCGCCGGGCAGGAGGCGCAACTGCGGATCGTGGACCAGGCCACGGGAGGCTGGGGGCACCTCACCCTTGACCACGTCATGCTGACAGACCAGGCCGCCGTTCCCCGCTCCGACGAGACGACGGTGAACCTCGTGGTCGACGGCCGGGTGGTCCGGACGGCGACCGGCGCGAACAGCGAAGTCCTGGACTGGGCTTCCTGGAATGTCGCCGAGTTCAAAGGGCAGCGGGCCAGCATCAGGGTGGTCGACAACAACCGGTTCGGCTGGGGCCACATTCTTGCCGATGAGTTCGTGGCATCACCCCGGCCGGCAACACCCCGGGTGCAGACCTACGACTGGCTGGACTACGGCAGGGACTATTACGCCTCGGTTTCGTTCGGCAACATGCCCCAGGACAAGCGCATCATGCTCGGATGGATGAACAACTGGGACTACGCCAACAGCATTCCGACAACACCCTGGCGCAGCGCCATGTCCCTGCCCCGCCAGGTTGCGCTGACCCAGACGGCAAGCGGGCCGCGGCTGACGCAGAAGGCCGCCCAGCAGGTGGATGGCCTCGGCGCAGGCGTGAGCTATGCCGAAAAGCGGGCGCGCAACATCGCGCCGGGCACCCACGCACTTCCGGCAGCCGCCTCCGGCCAGGTGCAACGGATCGACGTGACGCTGGCGCCCGGTACTGCGTCGAAAGCCGGAATCACGGTCCTGGGGAACGGCAACACATCAACCGTCATCGGCTATGACAGGGCAGCGGGAGAGCTTTATGTGGACCGGAGCAACTCCGGCAACACCGCCTTCCACCCGCTTTTCGCCTCGGTGGACTCGGCACCCGTCACTGTGGACGCCAACGGCAACGTGACCCTGCGCATCTACGTCGACCGGTCCTCCGTGGAGGTCTTCGCCCAGAACGGGCTGCGGACCATCACAGACCAGGTCTTCCCGGAGCAGGGTGCAAACCAGGTGGCGCTCTTCGCCGAGGGCGGCACCGCCCAGCTGAAGTCGATCACCGTCATGCCCCTGGCCAGCTCCATGTTCGGAACGGCGGAGAAGCCGACAAACAACCGAGGCTAGATTCCCGGGGCGTCATCGAAACACACGAGCTCGCTTAGGTAGCAGCGAAAGGGCCGGTCTCCGCATGATTTATGCGGGGACCGGCCATTTTCGTTGCCAGGCGGCCCGTTCGGCGCAGCCTGGGGCGCAGGCTGAAGTCCGGGTCAGTGAACCGGCTGGAGCCAGGTCAGCACCGAGCCGTCCTCCTCGATATGGCCCGCCAGTTCGCCGTTGAACGTCGCCCCGTAATCCGCGCTGATGTGCTCCTGGAATGCCGCGTCGTCCTCATAAACCTCGAACACGAAGTACTCCCGCGGATTGTTTTCCCGTGTGTAGGGCAGGAACAGCTTGTTGCCGGGCTCCCTTCGCACGTGCTCGGTCAGTTCGCGCATCATTTCCGCTACGCGGGCTTCGCTGCCGGGTTTCACGGTGAATTCGGCGTACAGCGTTTTGGTCATGGGGTTCCCCTCTTGTGGTTCGATATGGGCAGGTTGAACAGTTAGTGGCTGGCCGGGATGCGGCTCAGTGCGGCGGCCGGATCTCGCCGGATCCGCGTTGAATGAGTTCGGTGGGAACTACGTATGTCTGCGGGGCGCGGTCATCGCCGTCGATCCTGGCCAGAAGCCGCTCGGCCGCGAGCTTTCCGATTCGCTCGGGGTGCTGGGCGATAACCGTGATGCCGGGGTCCATCATGTCCGCAAGGGTGAAGTCATCGAATCCCACGAGCGCCACCTTCCTGCTGGCGCCGAGCTCCTTCAGTGCTCGCATGACCCCGAATGTAACGAGGTTCTGGCTGGAGAAGATGGCCGTGGGCGGATTCTCGGAGCTGAGCAGCTCAACGGCCGCCCGGTGTGCAGACTCCTCGTCGTGCAGCCCCTCGAGCACGGGAACGGCGGACGTCGCGATGCCTGCCCTCCCAACTTCCTCGATAAAGCCCCGCCGGCGTTCGCGGGCTGTCTGAATGTCCGTCCGATCACCGAGATAAGCAAGCTTTGTGTGCCCTTGCGCCATCAGGTGGGCGGCGGCCCTGGCGGCTCCGATGGCGTTGTCCGTCACCACGGCATCTGCCTCGATACCCACCGGTTCACGATCGATGAAGACCATGGGCAGGTCCCGTGAGTGCTCCGGAATGACGTAGGACTGGCTCTTGGCAATCGGAGTCAGGACCAGGCCGTCAACGCGGCGGCCAAGGAAAGCGGCAACCAAGGCCTTCTCGCGTTCAGGGTCGTCGTCGAGGCTGGCGGCAAAGACCGCTATGCCGCGGACCGCCAACGTGTCCTCAAGCGCCCGGTGGATCTCACCGCTGAACGGGTTGGCAACGCTGGGCAGCAGGAGCCCGATGGAGAGGGTCTGACGCCCTGCCCGGCGAAGGCTTCCCGCCGCCATGTCCAACTGGTAATTGAGCTGCTGGGAGGCGCTGAGGACCCGCTGGCGGGTAGCCTCCGAAACGCCGGCCTCATCGTTCATCACCCGTGAGACGGTCTTGATGCCAACTCCGGCGAGGGCGGCGACGTGGCGCATAGTGGGCCGATTCTTCGCTCCGTCAGGCTGGTAACGATTAGACATCGTTGTCATTATTTGGTCCTTCATCATTGAATTTCTCTTGACTGTACCTTGTGATCTTGATTACATGATGCATGACATCGTTGTCAGGCACCAGAAGTGCCATGAAACCAGGAGATTCAATGTTGAGTTCCAAAGCCCCGCGGACAGTCACCCACCGACTGCTTGCCATCGGTGCAGTCCTGACCCTCGGCACGCTCAGCCTCACAGCTTGCGGCGGGAGTTCCCCGACCACCTCGTCAGCCGGAAGCTCTTCGGCCGAGAAGGTCGGCGTGTCCCTGATTGTCAAGACCACTTCGAACCCGTTCTTTGTTTCCATGCAGGACGGCGCAAAGAAGGCCGCCGAAACAGACGGTGTGGACCTCAAGCTCGCAGCCGGAAAGGCTGACGGCGATGAAGAAACCCAGATCCAGGCAATCGAGAACGCCATCTCCAAGGGCGACAAGGGCATCCTCATCACGCCCAACGGCCCCTCTGTGGTTGATGCCCTGAAGAAGGCGAAGGACGCCGGCCTGTTCGTCATCGCCCTCGACACTCCCCCGGACCCCGCAGACGCCGCCGATATCACGTTCGCCACCGACAACTTCGCCGCTGGTGAACTGATCGGCAAGTGGACCGCCGCCCAGCTCGGTGGGAAAAAGGCCACCATCGCGCTGCTGGACCTGTTCGACGACAAGGTCGTCTCCGTGGACTACAACCGGGACCAGGGCTTCCTCACCGGATTGGGCATCGACACCGCGGACAAGAAGAAGAACGGCGACGAAGCCAAGACCGGCAAGTACACCGGCGGCAAGGGCGGCGACTACGAAATCGTGGGCAGCCAGGCAAGCCAGGGTGCTGAGGACGGCGGCCGCACCGCGATGGAGACCCTCCTCGCCAAGAACCCGAACATCAATGTGGTCTACACCATCAACGAGCCAGCTGCGGCCGGCGCCTTCGAGGCGCTGAAGTCTGCCGGCAAGGAAAAGGACGTGCTGGTGGTCTCGGTGGACGGCGGCTGCTCGGGCGTCAACAACGTCAAGGCCGGCGTGATCGGCGCGACTGCCCAGCAGTACCCGGTGAAGATGGCGGAACTGGGCGTCAAGGCCATCGTTGAGCTGGCCAAGACCGGCAAGAAGCCGGCCAACTCAGAAGGCCTGGACTTCTACAACACCGGCGTCGAACTCGTCACGGATAAGGCCGCCGATGGCGTCAAGAGCATCACCACGTCCGAGGCCTCCAAGATCTGCTGGGGCAAGTAGCCAGCGTTGACCTCACACCGCGGGAGGGTGCTGAATATGCAGTACCTTCCCGCGGTTCACAGCAGGAGAATCCGCGGCAGAAAATAGCAGCAGCCGCACCAGCCCCAGCAGGACCTTGAAGTTCAGGAGCAACAGTGACCCAGCAACAGACCGCAGGCCCGCCCGCCGCAGGGCATGCAGACCCGGCCGAGGAATTCCTCGACCGCCAGACCCCGCTCAGCCGAATCCGCAATATCCTCCACCGCTATCCCGCACTCAGCCCTGCCATTGTCCTGCTTGTTGCGGTGGTGGTCTTCGGGCTCCTCAATGAGAGGTTCCTGCGGGTCGAGAACCTGTCCCTGATCACCCAGCAGGTCTCGGTGGTGGGAACCCTCGCAATCGCCCAGACCCTCATCATCCTCACCGCCGGCATTGACCTTTCGGTGGGCGCCGTCATGATCCTCGCGTCCATGGTGGTGGCACAGCTTGCCGTCGGCAGCGGCGCACCCGCTCCGCTCGCTCTCCTACTCGGCCTCGTCGTGGGTCTGGCAGCGGGGGCGCTGAACGGTTTCCTGGTCACTAGGTTCCGGCTCCCCCCGTTCATCGTCACGCTCGGAACGCTGAACATCTTCATCGCCCTGACGCTTCTCTACTCCGGCGGCTCCACAGTCCGTGGCTCCAGCATGCCCGGGCTGCTGACGTGGATGGGCAGCACGTTCCCGGTCGGCCCCGTGCGGATCTCCACCGGCGTGGTCATGATGCTGCTGCTCTACATCGCGGTCGCGTTCATCCTCGGGAAGACCGCCTGGGGCCGACACGTCTACGCGGTGGGCGATGACAAAGAAGCGGCCCGCCTGGCCGGTATCCCGGTGAACCGCGTCCTGATGAGCGTTTACCTCGCAGCGGGGGCCGTGCTGGCCGTTGGCGCGTGGATCCAGATCGGCCGCACGAATGCAGCCAGCCCCAACGCCGGTGTGGACCTGAACCTCGACTCCATCACCGCCGTCGTGATCGGCGGAACCAGCCTCTTTGGCGGACGCGGCTCCATCTGGGGCTCCCTCCTCGGTGCGCTGATCGTCGGGGTGTTCCGCAACGGCCTGTCCCTGGCCGGTCTGGATGTGCTCTACCAGACCCTCGCCGTGGGCGTCCTCATCATCCTCGCTGTGTCCATCGACCAGTGGATCCGAAAGGTGAAATCATGACCGCCACAGAATTCCAGCCGGCCAAGACCGAGGTCCGCCAGCCGATCCTGCAGGCCAGGAACCTCGTCAAGACTTTCGGCCGCGTCGTGGGCCTGGACGGTGTCAGCCTCGACCTGTACCCGGGCGAAGTCCTGGCGATCATCGGCGACAACGGTGCCGGAAAATCCACGCTCATCAAGTGCCTCACCGGCGCCGAGATCCCCGATTCGGGCGAACTGACGGTGTCCGGGCAGCAGGTCCACTTCAAACGCCCGCAGGACGCCCGCGTCCACGGCATCGAAACGGTTTATCAGAACCTTGCGGTGTCGCCGGCACTCGACGTTGCCTCCAATCTGTTCCTGGGGCGGGAAGAGCGGCTTCCCGGCCCGCTCGGAAAGATCTTCCGCGTCCTGGACACCAAGGGCATGCGCCGCAAGGCCAAGGAGGAGCTGACCCGGCTCGGCATCTCGACGCTCCAGGACGTGACGGTGCCGGTGGAGAACCTGTCCGGCGGCCAGCGCCAGGCCGTCGCCGTGGCCCGTGCCGCTGCATTCGGTTCCAAAGTGGTGGTCTTGGATGAGCCGACGGCGGCCCTCGGCGTGCGGGAATCGAACCAGGTACTGCAGCTGGTCCGGGACCTCCGGGACCGCGGCCTGCCCGTCATCCTGATCAGCCACAACATGCCGCACGTGTTTGACGTGGCGGACCGGATCCACATCCAGCGCCTCGGCAAGTGCGCGGCCACCATCACGCCCGAATCGCACAGCATGACCGACGCAGTGGCGATCATGACGGGTGCCGCCACCGCCTAACCCGCCGCCACGTCCAGCACGGCAGTTTTACGGCAACATCGCACTACCGCATCACAGATTCACCCTCCCCAACTCCGTCCGCGGGCCTTGACAGGTCCGCGGGCGGCTCCATGAAAGGCCCAGCCATGCTCAAGCCCCATTCCGGCGCAGCTCCCTCGGCAACCCCCGATGTCATCGTCATCGGCGAAGCGCTGGTTGACGTCGTCACCTCTCCCGAAGGCACCGTTGAACACCCCGGCGGATCTCCGGCGAACGTCGCGTACGGGCTGGGACGCCTCGGCGTCCGCGCCGCCCTCCTGACATCAATCGGCGACGACGACCGCGGCGCAGCAATCGAGGCGCACCTGAGCAGCGCCGGCGTCGTGCTCCTGCCGGGCTCCAGGACGCCCGGCCGGACGGCGTCCGCCACCGCAACCCTGGCCGCCGACGGCTCCGCCACGTACGACTTCGACATCAGCTGGGAACTCCCCCCGGTGGCCCCGGCGTTCCTCCCCAGGGTGCTCCACACAGGCTCGATCGCCACGTTCCTGGCGCCCGGAGCCGCCGCGGTCAAGGCACTCCTGGAGCAGTCGCACCGCGAATGCCTGGTCACCTACGATCCCAACATCCGCCCCGCGCTGCTCGGCAGCCAGGCAGAGGCCAGGGCCATCTTCGAGGAGCTTGTTCCCCTGACGGACGTGGTCAAGCTCAGCGACGAGGACGCGCGGTGGCTCTACCCCGGCCTGCAGCTTGAGGACGCCGCAGCGCGGATCCTGGGCCTCGGCGCCGGGCTCGCCGTGGTCACCCGCGGCTCCGAGGGATCGCTGCTGGCCACCCCGGCCACGCAGCTGCACATCCCGGCCATCACGTCGGTGGTGGCCGACACCATCGGCGCCGGCGACTCCTACATGGCGGCGCTGATCTACGGGCTGCTCGCACGCGGGACCGACGGATTGGCTCCGGCGGTGCTGGAGACCCTCGGACGAATGGCGTCCAAGGCCGCGGCCATCACGGTCCGCCGCCCTGGAGCCAACCCGCCCACGGCGGAAGAGCTGCTCGCGGACCTGCCGGATGGCGCGGCGGCTCCTGCCGCCGTCGTCGCGTGATTCAGGCGCCTTAGGCGCGGTCCCGGATCCAGCGCTTGATGACGGCCTCAAGCGCCGGCTTCTTGGCTGCAAAATCCGCCTCGTCCAGGAAACGGGCCACCCTGGACACCTCCCCGTCGCCTTCCAGGAGTCCGTGCTCATCCGGCAGGGACGCACCAGTGTGGAACATCAGCGTCACGTTCTTCTTCGACTTGGGGAAGAACGACGCGATGTTGCCTTTGTACATGAAGGTGGGCGCCTGCCATTTGATGGCCTCGGTCAGGGCCGGGTCGATCGCAAGGATGAACTCACGGACGGTGGCAACCAGCTCCCGCTGCGGATTGTCGTAGTTCTTGAACCAGTCATCAACGGCAGGATTGCGGTTTGTCTCATGTTCCGGCTTGTCCATGCGTACAGACTAAGCCTGCGGCGCCCGGCTCACGCCGGCGCCGGCCCGGGCAGCCTTGGCGCGCGCCGTCCGCAGCCTACCTGGAAGATCCCACGGTCAGGTGCTGCACCCGTCCGTCCACGAACGTGGCCAGCACCTGGGCGGCAGCCAGGTCGTCCGGCGCAACCGACAGCGGATCGACGTCGAACACCGTGAAATCCGCGCGCTTGCCGACAGTGACGGACCCCGAAACCGCCCATTCCCCCGCAGCCCTTGCAGCATGCGAAGTGTAGCCTTCGAGCGCCTGGAGTGCCGTGAGTGCCTGGCCCGGAGCGATCGGCTGTTCGCCCGGGCGGCCGGACCGCCGTCGTAATTGCGCGTCCGCCAGGATGGGCAGCGGTTCGAACGGGGCTATCGGCCAGTCGGAGCCGAGCCCCAGGGTGGTCCCCGCCGCGCGGAGGTCGGCGCACCGCCAGGCGTTGTTGGCGCGTTCCGTCCCCAGCCGGGTGGACCAGTTGTCGCTGTGGTCGGCGCGGGAGTAGTGCGTGCAGTGCGACGGTTGCATGCTCGCCACCAGCCCGGCACGGGAGAACCTCCCGATGAGGGCGTCCGGGACGGTTTCGAGGTGTTCGATCCGGTGCACGGCGTCCTGTGCAACCGACCGCACCGCGGGAGGCAGGGACTCGAAGGCATCCAGGACTGCGGCCACTCCGGCGTCGCCGATCGCGTGCGTGGCGGTGGGAATGCCGCGGCCGGCGAAGTACCGCACCGCTGCCGCGTACTCCTCGGGGCGCGGCCAGAACGGGGCCACCGACTCCCCGTAGGCGTCGGGCTCGAACAGCCACGCCGTGCCGTTGTCCACCGTCCCGTCAACGAACAGCTTGATGCCGGCCACCTCCCAACGCTTTCCGCCGAGTCCGATCTGTTCCGCAAGCCGCTGCCAGTCTTCCTCGCCGCTGCCGGGCATGCACCACGGCGAGATCCTCAGGCGCAGCGGGAGCCCGCCGTCCAGGTCGTCTTCGAGTGCCCGGAAAAGCTCCAGTGAACCCTCCCCGCAGTCCATTACGTGGGCCCCCGTCAGCCCGGACCGCGCGAACTGCTTGAAGAATTCGGCCAGCCTCGCTTTCCGCTCGTCGAAGGACTCCGCCGGCATCACCTGTGCCACGAGTTCGATGGCGGCGGCCTCCAGCAGGAGCCCGGTGGGCCTGCCTCTGTGGTCGCACACCACTTCCGACGCCTGGTCGAACGCCCGCGGTCCGGTGATCCCCGCCAGTTCGAGTGCCCCGGAACTGGCCAGTGCGGAATGCCCGTCGAAGAGGCGGATGAGGCACGGGCGCCCGGAGACGACGTCGTCAATCAGCTCGCGGTGGGCGGCGGCGGACCCGAACACATTGGGGTCCAGGCCCCAGCCCCGCACCCAGTCCCCCGAGGGGGCTGCTTCCGCTTCGGCACGCAACAGTGCGCGCACGCCGGCGAGGTCGGTGGCGCCCGACAGGTCGATGCCGCGCGTCAGTTCCAGTCCGAAAACAGGGTGGATGTGGCAGTCCACCAGCCCGGGCGTCAGCACGGCGGCACCGAAGTCGATGACCTCCGCGGCCGGCCAGTTTTCGGCCTCGGAACGGCTTCCGACGGCGGCAATCACGCCGTCCTGGACTGCCACCGCCTGCGGCGCAGGACTTTGGGCGGGCATGCCATCCATCGTGTGGATCGTGTCGGCCAGGATGATCAAATCAGGATTCATGTGTTTCGAAGCTTCCAATCTGCGCGAAGGTTGCAGGACGGTGGCGGCGCACCCAGCGGGCGGCCAGGAGCCCGGCGATGAAGACAAGGGGCGTCACCAGGATGAGGATGGTGTTGGTCAGCGCATCAGCGAAGGTGAGCAGTTCGATGTTCAGGCCGATCAGCAGCACCACACCGAAGAGCAGGATGGCCGAGGCCAGGCTGAGCGGCACCATCAGCTTGTGCGTCGCCGCCGCGGGATTCCGGCGCAGGTAGAGGAAGGCCGCAACCGACACCAGGCCCTGGAGCCCCACGATGCCGAAGATTCCCGGTGTGTTCACCCAGATCAGCAGCTGCTGGTAGGGGTCGGCGTTGAGCAGTGCGCAGATGCTGATCACCACCGCGGCCAGGACTGTCTGCAGCTGGCCGGCCCGGTGCGGGGACTGGAACCGGCGGTGGGTCCGGCCGAGGACGGCCGGCAGCACGCCGTCGCGGGCCAGCATGTACACGTAACGGTTGATCGCGTTGTGGAAGGCCAGCTGCGAGGCGTAAACGCTGGTGACGATAAGGACGTACATCACCACTTCGGCCCACGGGCCCACGTAGTGGTTGATGGTCTGGAAGAACATCCCGCCGGCCAGTTCACCGGCGGCTTCCACGGCGTGGTCTTCGCCGTAGGCCTGGACCACGGTCCACACGATGAAGGCGTAGAAGACGGACATGAAGCCGACGGCGATGTACATGGCCCGCGGTACGGATTTGTC